>Ga0315287_10000050_pt1 | contig 105443 bp, 134 predicted proteins | sample YL17G11_0_MG_FD_205037 | JGI IMG/M metagenome (GOLD analysis project Ga0315287, IMG submission 205037) | Sediment microbial communities from Yellowstone Lake, YNP, Wyoming, USA - YL17G11_0 | ecosystem: Environmental > Aquatic > Freshwater > Lake > Sediment | place: USA: Wyoming | collected... | reverse complement strand
CTCGTTTTCGTAGATCACGGCGCCGTTGACCCATACCCGGGTCTTGGTGGGGTCCAAGTCGGCGCGCAGGTCTGGGTCTATCAACTGGAAGGTAAGGTCCACGTTGGGGGGCACCCCCGACCACAGCGGGGAATTGTTGGTGATGCTCGGGTAGCCCGGTCCTGGACTGGCCACATAGAACTCAACTACCGCCCCTGTGTTAGCCCCGGCGGAATACCTCTGCACCGCAGCCATGTAGGTCGGTACGCCATCTCCAAGGGCGGCCACGCCTTGCTGGGTCATGTACTCGCTGTTGCCTGTTGGGGTGGAGTATTTTCTACCGACCAGGGTCCAGGTTGTCCCAGCCCGGTAGTAGGCGGAGATCTGTCCGTAGGCCCCGGCGCCCACCATTGGGTCGCCGACGAGCACGGTGTTTTTGTCAATGCCAACTGTGGACCCGAAACGAGCCCCAGCGGCGTCTGTAAGCAACGCCTGCTCAGCCCAGACCACGCCCGTTCGCTTATAGATATGGACCTCCCCACGGACCAGCGTGGGGGCGCCGACAACCAGGTAGTCGCCATAGACCGCCACACTCGTTCCAAAGGTCGAACAAGACCCCGTGGCGGGGGATATCGTTTGTTGCAAAGACCAGCTGCCCCCAGAACCTGTGAAGACATACACCCGCCCTCGACCAGAACCACCCAGCGCCTTGATGGCACCAATCACCATCGTTGTCCCAGTCAACGGACAAATGGAGACACTTGACCCGAAGCGGTTATCGTAGTAGGGGAAGGGAGTGACAAACTCCCCTGGATGCCTGTCCGGGTCCGCAATGCTACACACCTCCACCCCGCCACTAAACACCGTAACCGCTCCCGACCCCATGTGGGAATTTACCCCGTAGTAACTAAACACGGACTCGTTCCAACTCCGCTGGATGCAACCCGCGGCTACAATCCCATCACCCACAGCAAGGGAGGAGACGGAATACGGGAACGCACGAATAGATGTTGGCACGTTCGAAGGGTCCGGCCATGGATTAGCGGGACTTGTCCAAGCGTAGTAGCTTAGCGGGACTAACTTCCCAATGGTTGCCTGGCTCCACACGCCAGCAGCCCGCGTGTAGGTAATCACCTGCCAAGGACCGCCACAATAACCAAACGGGCCAGCCCCGAAAGGATCCATTGGGTGATAGTGGCTGGCCCATGATTCATACAGTGGCTCCCACGCGGCGTCCCACGGTAGACGGACCGCTATTGCGGCAGTGTCCGCCTGCCACAGGCCGACCAAACAGCCATAGTATGGGTTCTTGTAGCTTCTCCTGAACGGAAGATTGTACGGCCAATACCCGCCAGGGACAGGGAGGGGCTCCTCGAAGTATGCCGGGAAAGTCTCCTGCAACTTTTGCTGTAGCGACCAAACACCGGCTATGGCTGGCCTAGTATAGATGTACGCTGCGCCACAGTATGGGTGCCCCGCACCGTCAACGCCTTGAGCGCCTACGATAAGGGTGTTGGCGTTTAATCCTATCGAACAACCAAATTGGTCTAGAACAGCGCCATCCGCTGCCGTTATCCGTGACCGCTGGGTGATGGTGTAAGCCATTTGCAGTTACCAACAAACCTAATAACGCGTGCCGTACTGAACGGCGATGATGTCACTCGCCGTCAGATCCTTGCACACAACACTGGTCGGCGTTGTGAACCCGTAGTGCGCGTTGGTCGTCGGAGTTGCCATATACCGAAGTCTCCCTCCGTTCCTCCAGACGCCAAGGATCGCGTATCCAGCGGGCAGGTTTGGGTTGGCCGCCACGTTCTTGGCTAGGGTGAACGTCTGGTCTCCGCCAGAAGCGGTAAACTCCTGCTCCCGCTCAGAGGGAGAGTGATCAAGGGTGAGAGGACCGGTGCATGTGACGTTGCCGTGGGCGAAGTTGATATGGCAAAGAACCCCGAACAACTCACTGCCGGTCTCGATGAGGAGATCCTTGTTCGCGCCAGTGCCGCCGTCCAGGTGAACGTCCCCATACAGTTCACCGTAGGAAGTATTCTTTAGGTGCAGGGCATGCAGTGGGACAGAAATGAAGGTATCCCCAATCTCAAAGTACCCACATGCGTCAGCCACAACCCCACGATCCGAACCACCAACGCTACAGTGGTATATTCCAGCGTAACCAACGAGCGAAATGGAAGGCGCTGCGCCCCACCCAGAGACAAACATCCAGTGGAGTGATGACCAGTTGGCAACACCTACTGGGAAGCTCACCGTGCCTAGGATGTTGCACGTTGTGTAACCTACCGGGCCGTGGGCTGGGCCGGACACGTGGGTGTAGTCCTTGAACACCACGTTCTCGGTATACACACCCTTGGCCACCTCGATGTGGGTTAAGGATGTACCTGATGCTGCGGCCATCGCTGCGCCGATGGTCTTGTACGGGCGAGCCAGTGTACCGTCTGCCGTGTAGGAATCGACCCTAGCACCGTCCACGTGGAGGACGTTCTTACCCAACTTCACGTTCTCCGTTGGAACCAAGCTCCCAACCTGCACCTTTCGCTTGACGTTCCCGGCCGCGCTGTCCTCGATCAGGAGGAGGTCCGCCGCAATCGGGGTCACCTTCTCCGTCAGCGCCGCAAACTCCCCCGCTGTCGCCTTATGGATCGCGGTCGCGTCCACCCCGGAGGCAATGCTCCCCACCTGGATCCGCTTCTTGGCGTTCCCATCCGCGCTGTCCTCGATGAGCAGGAGGTCCGCCGCAACCGGAGTCACCTTCTCCGCCGTCCCGGAGATGTCCGTGGCGCCCTCCAGGGTCCGCAGCGTGGGGTTGATGTACTTCTCTCCCCAGTCGTAGAGGAAGTCCCCCGGGAGGGTCAGCCGCTGGTGCTCCGTCCTCACGATCACGGCCTGCTGCCCGCCGCAGCGATCCAGGAGTGGATCGGAGTCCCCGTCCCCGTTCGTGGCCACACACTGGAGCGTGTACCCACCGTCCACGTTTGCATCCGCGATCATGGACGGATTCTGCGCAGTGGACGCACCGTCCGTGAAGCTCCCCTTCGCACCTACGTTTGCGGTGGACCCGAGAGGAACGTAGAGCATGGTCCAGAGCCAAGACGTTGGGAACCCAGACGCAGTTGCACCAAGTGCAACGGTCTGCGGACTGGCGGAGTGCTCTAGAACAACGTCAACGTTGCAGGTAACCACTGGTTTGGCCATGTTCTATCCTGTCACTTCACGGGGGTCACGATCGAGACGTTGAAGGCCGCGGTGTCCGGGAACGGCAGCTCGTCCTCCGCCAGCTCCAGGTCGTACTGCGGGAGGGAGACGTCCGCGTCGAAGACGTTGCCCGGGCTGATCTGGAAGATCTCGGAGATGATCCGTGAGAGCGGAACCCGCCCACCGAAGCGCCACACCCACCGCCCGTCGGACTCCTTGGACGTTGGGTTGAGGAACGTCGTCAGGCGCGTCTTGACCAGCTTGACGGTCAGCGCCGCGTTCGCCTCGACGACCAGCGTTGGTCCAATGAGCCGCGGACTGAAGTTGTCCACCGTGGTCTTGGTGTTTGCCTGACCAACTCCCCCGGATCCGGTCAACGGGTCCCCGTTGAACATCTCCTCCAACTCCGCCTTGTCCGTGGCGGAGATGGCCACGCCGTTCGTCCCCACCACGACCAACTTGATGGTCTTCGGTCCGTAGCCCTCCTCAACCGCCTTGGCGCGGACCACCGGGCGGGATCCCCGGGAGTTGACAAACCGGAGCGCCAGGGTCTCGTAGTCCTCCGGCGCCGTCGCCTTCCCCATGGCGCGGAGGGAGGCCGGCCCAAGCTCCTTGACCGTCGCCAGGGACTCCTCCGAGGCGCCGTCCGCCTCCTGCCACCCGCTCGCCGGCCGCGGGTTGGTCACGCTGGAGGCCCCCGCCGCCCCGCCGGAGTTGACAACGACGGAGTTGGCCCCCACGTTCCCGTCCACCGTGGCGTTCACGCGGTAGACGAAACGAACGTTGTCCGTCCCCAACGCCGGTATCTTCCCGTGCGTTCCGTCCCCGAACTTGACGGTCAGGACCCCCAGGGCATCCTGATCCACGGTGAAGCAGGTGTCCTTTGGTCCCACGCTGAGGAGCTTCAGACCAACCGCGGTTAGGTTGGTCCACTCCACCTCCCCGCCGTCGTCAATAAAGCATCGGACGGTATCCCGGAGGGCGGGGCTTGAGGCCAGGTCGAACCACTGGTTTGCCTGCGCGCTGCTGCTCTGGAGCGGCTCCGTCCGCACCGTCTCCCCCTGAACCGCGAGCGCAAGGGCGTATTGCTTCCCGCCGTCTATCCGCACGCGGTCCAGGATCGGGGACGTCCCCGCGGTGATGACGCGGAACCGGAGGAAGAACCCCTCCACCCCGGCCACGGTCACCTTCTGCCAGTTCTCCCGCAGCGTCTGCGGGAGGCTGAACTCCACGTCCCCGTCCACCGTGAACTCCGCGGTCCCGTCCTCCAGGTTCGGGAGCGGGTTCCAGTCCGTCCCAACCGCGTAGTCCGCCGGATCCGTGGACGGCGTCCCGGTCTGACCGAGGAAAGCGGAGGTCTCGACCGTGTTGCTCCCGGACCCAAACGAGGAGGCCAGGAGCTCCGAGGTCATCGTTGGGAGGTACGTCACGCGAACCAGCGCGCCACTCCGGTCCAACGGACCCAGGAGGGTCAGGAGGTTCAGGATGAGAGAGGACCCGTCGTTGTACACGGAGTCCGGCGTCTCATCCAGGTTGTCCGCGTCGTAATACTCCCAGATGCCAACGGTCCCAGTGGCCGCCGTCTGGAGCGCGACGCTGAGGACGTCCCACATCACCCACCTGCTCCCAACGTACAGCTTGTCCCCAACGTGAACCGTCGCCCACGGCGTGAGGTACGGTGCGCCCGCGGTATTCACGGACGAGGCCCCGTTGGCGGAGAACGACCGGATCTTCCACGTGAGGTCCTCCTCCGGGATGAACAGCGGGTCCGGACCACCAAGCGTTCCGGCCAGGCGGACGCGGGAGACGCCACCGGTCTGGACAACCTCCGAGATGACGAAGGTCCCCACGTTCCCCAGGATGGAGTTCCCGACCTCGACCTCCTTGTTCAGATCCCCCGCGGCAACCGCCATGGAGACGGACTCGAACACGGTTGGGTCCCCGAAGATCGTCTTCCCGTCCGTTCCGGATCGATCCAGGATCAGGGCGAACGCGGCGTCGATGACGTTTGCCGGTCCGACGTACATCTCGTCCAGGACCTCGAAGGAGATGGGATCTGACTCCTCCGTCCGGTGCGTCTCGAACGCGGAGATGGCCTCCAGGAGGAGGACGGATGACGTTGGGACCTGCGCCAGCTCGAGGAGGAGCTCCGCCACCGCAGGGGAGTAGTCTCTCATCTGGTAGTCGATGAGCTGCAGGAGCATCCGGACGCTGTCCGCAAGCCGCGCCGTTGGTAGGAGGTTCTCCTGCGCCGCTAGGTCCAGGAGTACGTTATTGTAGTGCCCAACCAGGGAGAAGGCGCGCTCCCCCTGGATGAACGGTTCCTCCGCCACCTCGGACGTGATCTCCGGGGCGTTCACCCGGTTGTACATGCGGATCCGTCGGAGAAAGTCCGCGTAGTAGAAGCCTGAGAACTCGTAGTCTGGGACGACAACCTTCGTGCTTCCCATGTCTCACTTCCCGGAGTAGTTGACCCTTGGGGACGACCGGAGGGCGTCCTTGAAGTTTGACTCGACCTCCCCCGGCTCGTCCGCCTCGAGGTCGATGTACTTGACCCTGGCCACCAGTTCCTCCGCCTCCTGCGTGATGCGGATCCCGTCCTCTGAGGACAGCTTGGCGATGTCCGCGGTCCGGAGGCGCGTGAAGAACCGGGTGACCTCCCGCCGCGCCCGCGCGCCCGCCGCCGGCGCGTTCACCGCAAAGATGAGCTGCTCGGAAATTCCAACGTCCACCCCGCCGCCCTCCTGGAACGGGTTGCGGGAGACGTTGGATGTCAGACCCACCTTGATGGTCTGCTCCGTGTACGGGGTGCCCTGGATCAACTGAGCCCCGCCGCGCGCGTTTGTCCGCATTGGAATCATAAAACCCCTAGCCATGCGTTCACTCCGTCCTGCACTTCGTGGACAACCAGGTGTCTAGTTCCGCCTTGAAGGTCACAACGGCCGCGGAGTGCTCCGTCCACGCCGTCACCAGGAGGTCGAAGGCCGCCTTCAGCGGAGCCAACGGCCCCACGGCCGCAGTGGACAGGGCGGTGAACTGCGCCACGTTCTTGTCCGCAACCGACTTGCACGCGGTCAGGTAGGTGGAGAGCTTCTCGTTGAACGTGTCCCCCCGCACCAGCGGGTGCGCGCAGTTCTCCTCCCCCAGCCGGACCTTTCCGGAGATGAGGGCGGTGAGCGCCTTCTCCTTGTCCTGCAGGAACACCTCCTTGCCGTACTTGATCCCCCCGCGAGAGGTGGCTGCGCTCTGAAACTCCTCCGGGATCGAGTCCGACCTGGTGTACCTGGCGGAGGACCACCGAGCGTCCAGGTCCTCCACGGCCGCCTCTGAGTCCGCCTCCACCTCCACCTCAACGAGGGACCCAACCGGTGGGACGTAGTAGAAACCCTCCCCCTTGCCGGCAAACGGGAACTTGCCCGGGATCCAGTCGTCCTGGATTGGCATCCCCTCCATGACGGTCCGCACCTCGACCTTCAGCGCGCCCGTCTTCTCCGGGTCCGCGTTCTCCCGAACCGTCCCGAAGTGCTTCTCCGGCCTCACTGCTCGGACTCCTCGGATTCAACTCCGGACACACTGTCCGGAGCTCCAACCACGGACTCCAGCGCCTTCTTCGTGGCGGAGAACTCCGTCTCGTAGATTGACGCCCCGCTCATCTTGTGGGAGACGTTGGTCATGATCCAGTCCCCGGAGAGCCGCGGACCGACCCCCTTCAGCTCGTGAACGTGCCCGAGTCGGACGTCCGGGGACCCCACGATGACCCCGCGCCCGAACAGAAAGTCCTTCTGCCTGGAGGCAAACCAGGCCGCCGCAAACCGCTTGGCATCCGCCGGTGAGGAGAACTTCCGATCCGCAACCACCTCCTCCCGCTGCCCAAAGCAGGTGATGGTCACCATTGGCCCGTTCTTGATCCTTTGCTTGAGCTTCTCCCGCCCGGCCGCCGCCGTGAACCGCGCTTTCTCCGCCGTCTTCTTCTTCACCTCACACTTGACGCGGTAGGACTTGCGGGTCTTGGGGTCCGTGTAGGACACCTCCACGGTGGTGCTCTGGGACGGTAGGCTCATCTTGGGATCGAACTCGAGGAGCGTGGCGTCCGCCTCCCCCGTCCCCCAGATGAACTTGTGCTTCACGGGCTGATCCTCCACGTCCGGAGGTCCGAAGTACCCGAGCGTCATCCCCTGCTCCATGTCGTAGCGGACCCAGATGACGAAGTTGTGGATACGCGCCAGCTCCCGGAGAAAATCCCAGCGAGACTTGCCCTTCTTCCGGACGCGCGTCACGAGCGCGTGCGTCCCGAAGGTGAACGGGTTGATCCCCTCCTCCGCGAAGATCTTGCGGACGATGGCGGAGTCCGTCATCTTCGAGTAGCACTTCCCCTTATCCTTCTCCCCCACCGTCATCAGGTTAGTCGAGAGGTCGTTGGTCGTGATGGTCATCCGCGGGATGCCGGCCCGCGGAAACCGTGGGTCCGGCTTGACGATGATCCCGCGGTTCATGTAGTGCAGGGACTTCCCCACGTACCCCATCCACAGGTCCACCGTGTTCCCCTCCGCAAAGATCCGCTCATCAAGGAAGCGGAGGTCGTGGTTGAGGACCTCCAGCGTGATCTTGGAGGACGCGTTCTCCTCCTCCTCGTACTCCACGGAGGAGATGTAGGAGGTCACGTCCTCCTTCAGTTTCGTACCCTCCACCACAATAGAGTACCGCGGGGCAAGCATGTCCGTGGAGCCCATCAGCCACCCTCCACGGCCCCGTTACCGGAGGCCGGTCCGGAAGTACCGGGTGCGCCGTGAACAGGCCCCTGCGGGGCTGCAGTGACGTCAGGTGAGGTCTCCTGGTCCTCGGCCCAGACCACCTTGGTCTTCCCCCGGTGACCGTGGATCCGCTTGACGTCCTCGATTCCCCCGGGCCAGTAGTGGATGCACGGCGACTCCCCACGCCAGCGAACGGAGACGTCCCCGCCGCTCCAGAGGACCCCCTCCGCTACGATCCCGATTCCGGAGGTCCCGGTCTCGTCCTCGATCCGGACCAGGTAGAAGACGCGCGCGCTCACATGAACTCCTCGTCCGCGGTGTCCGCGAAGAAGGACACGAACCGATCCTTGTTCCGAAGCACCAGGAGCCGCCGCCGGTTCTCCTCCGCCCTCTCGTTCCCGGGTCCGGATCGGAACCCGTGGAACTGGGGCTGAACCGCCATCGCGTACAGGTACTCCTCCGGGTAGATGTGGACCCCGTCCCCCACGCGGAGGGTGGCTAGCGGCATCCCAAGCGTCCGCGGGTTCAGTTGCCGGAGGAGGACCCCCAGGAGCGCGTTGCCGTACTCCGCCCGCGCGATCGACTCGTAGGTGTCCCCCCGCTTGGCCCGCCGGATCCTCGTCATCTTCTCCGGCGTGGTCGGATCCGTGACCGTCCAGTCCGGCGCCTCGTAGCGGAGGAGGGTGATCTGGAGGGAGGCCCCCCGGAAGGACCCGTCCTCCCGTACCTCGTCGTAGACCACCCCGCCGATGCTCTTGACCAGACAGTCCATCATCTGGAGCGTCCCGAGGGACCCCCAGCAGAAGCCGCAGATGGGGGGTCGCTTGAGGTCGGAGTTCCTCCGAACCAGACCCTCAAGCCGCGCCAGCCGCTCCTCCACGGTTGTGTCCATGCAGTCCGTGGCCCAGAGCTTGGCCTTGAACGTGACCTCCTCCACCTCCCCGCAGATCCACTGGAGGATGGGGTAATCCCGGTTAACGGACTCCCCCGCCTCGATCCGCGCGGAGACCGTCTTGGTCATGTCCTGGGGGATGAACTGACCGACGATGTCCTCCGTTCGATCGTGATCCGTGATGACCCAGAGTTTGTTGCTTGGGCCCGCCTCGCCAATTCCAGCGCTCATCTAGAACCTCCTACAAACCGACCGGAGAGCATGGAGGATCGGTCCCCCGGTCTGACGCGCCCGCTGCGCTCCAGTTTATCCAGCTGGATCTCCGCCACGGCCATCGCCAGCTGCCGCCCGTCCACGGTGAGGGGAACCTCGATCCGGATGGTCCCCCCGCCCGCTGCCGCCGGCGCCGGGCTGGTGCGCCCGGGATCCCCGCCGCCAAGCTCCCCGCCGCCCGCCCGTCCCAGCAAACCGCCCCCCATCTGGGAGGTAACCGCGGAGGCCAGCGCCGCCCGGTTCAGGATGATGTCCCCCGCGGAGACCCCCATGATCCCGCCGGCGTTCACCAGGGCGTCCTTCGCCACCGCCGGCTTGACCGGGGTGGACGTGGCGGAGGATGGGATCTTGGAGAGCGTGGCGTTCAACCTGGTCAGGATGTCCGCAATCTGGGGCTGGGTCAGATTCTGCGTCTTGAGGAAGGCCAGGAGCCGCCCCGTTGCGTACTCCTGCGTGAGCGCCGGACCCCCGGCCCCAACCGTCTTGACCCCCCGCTGCGCAAGGTCCGCCATCTGGGTGGCGAGCCGCGCCGCGTTCTCCGTCGCCATCGCGGTCTTATCGAGCGGAGCTCCCTGGTGGAACCCCTTGCCCCCAAACGTCTGAGAGATGGCACCCCCAACGCCCCCCAACCCCTCCCGCCGGAACTCGTTGATGAGGGCAAACAGCTCCCGGTAACCCTCGATGATCTTCGTGATGAGCCAGAGGAGGCGACTCAGGACCTCCCCCACCGCCACCCCGAACTCCCGCCAGCCCTCCGCGCTCCCCTGAACGTTGAACATCGCGGCCAGGAGATTCCCGAACTCATCCCCCAGTCCCTTGAGTTGCTTCCAGAACTCGTCGATGACTCCGTACTCCGATAGCGTGCTCTTGATCCCCTCCCAGATGGCCCCGAAGTCAACGCACTTGTAGACCAGGTACGCCAGCACCCCAAGAGGTCCCAGGATGGCCCACCGGAGTCCGATGAACGCCTTGCCCAGGTTCCCAAGGAGCGGGACCAGGGAAATCACCACCTTCGCCGCGCCCCAGAACATCTTGACCAGTCCGCCCACCAGACTCGTGACAATGAAGAGCGCCAGGGTGACGGGCCCGATGGCCGCCAGGAGGATCACAAACTTCGTGATCATCTTCGTGGTCTCCGCCACGCTCTTGTTCCCGGTGGAACCAAACCAACGCCCAAGTGAACCGAGCGAGTCGATGACCTCTAAGATGGTCCGCTTCGCCGCCTCGAACCCCTGGATGATCCCGGAGGCCACCTCCAGCATCACCAGCGGCATCTTCCCCAGGAGTTGAAGTGACTTGGGATCAACGATGACCTCCCCGCGGACCACGCGGAGCGCAATACTCAAGTCATTGAGAGCGTCGGACGCCGCAATCATCCCCTTCCCCGTAAACCCCGCAAACAGGCTGAAGAGTTCGATGTTCACGCCCTCAATCGAGGACCGCAGGATGAGCCACTGACCGGAGAATGTCTGAATCTGGATGTCCCGCATTGTCTCCGCGGTCTGCCCGGTCTCCTTCCGGAGCTCCGCCTGCTTAGCGCGAAACGCCTCCATGCGCTCCTTCGTGAACGTGAACGCCCCACCAAGGGACTGCGCCCGAACGCCGAAGATCTTGGTGGCGATCTCCGCCTTCTTCACCACGTTTGGCTGCTTCTGGATGAGGGAGACGAAGTCCATCATCACGTCTGACAGCGGGCGGATGGTTCCATCCGTGTTCATCAGGATCTTGTTCAGACCATCCCGACCCCCAAATACCTTAATGGTCTCCTTCGTTGGCTTCGTCAGACGCACCATCGCCTGACGCAGCGCGGTCCCACCCAGGGTCCCCTTGATCCCGATGTCCCCCAGCATGCCCAGGGCAAGCGCGGTCTCCTTCAGGTTCCAGCCCAGGATGTGCGCCGCCGGAGCGGCGAACTTCAACCCCTCCTGGAGCGACAGCATGTTGGTGTTTGTTCGAGCGGAGACAAGGGCCAACGTGCCGGCAATCGACCCCGCCTCATCCGCACTCAACCCAAACGCCCGCATGTTGGAGGCCACCAGGTCCGCCGCAGTGGCCATGTCGATCCCCTCCGCGGCCGCCGCGTTCAGCGTCCCCGGAATTGCCTTCATGATCTCATCAACGCTCAGACCGGCGCGTGCCAGCGTGGTCATGGCGTCCGCCGCCTGGTACGCGGTGAACTTGGTGGTTGCGCCGAGGGTCTTGGCCAGTTGTCGGAGCGCCTCCGTCGAGGCCCCGGTCGTGTCGAGCGTGACCGCCTTCAGGTTGGCGATCGACTGCTCGAACTTCATCCCGTCCTTGACCATCACGGCGAAGGCGCCGCCAACCGGGATGGAGGCCATCGCCACGGACTGGAGTCCGCTCCCCATCATCCCGACGCCGGACTGGAGACCCCGGAGGTTGGCCTTCAGCGCCATTGCCGCTCGGCCCACGCGACCCATCCCCGCGGTGGCGCCCTTGTCAATGAACTCCAGGATGGCGGCGAGTCCGAACTTCCTCACGTGGTTTCCTCCTACCGACGTCGCGGGATCTTGGGCTCTCCCCCGGCGACGCCACTTGACGTTCGGCGCATCCTCTCCTGCATCCTACGGATCCTCCGGAGCACCCAGACCCGCTTCTCCGGCGTCATCCGCCACACGTCCGCCGCCCGGTAGGCCCCCTCACTCCCAACCAGGATTGCGAACTCCTCCTCCCAGAGAACGTCCCGAGGCGTCACTGGGAAGAAGGTGCGAAAAAACCCTCGTAGCTCCAGTTGACGGCCTGCCGGAACTCCCGTCTGCACTTCGGGCAGGTGTCCCGAATCTCCATCACCGGCCCGCCGCCGCACTGGTCAATCTCCCGAACCAGGACGTTGATCTCCCGCGGCTGCATCGACCGGAGGTGCTCCGCGGTCAGGTAGACCGGACCCTCCGGAGCTCCCTTCAGAGCAACCACCCCCTGCTGGATGCTCGCCAGCTTGAACTTCGCCGGGTTGGAGAGGATCGTTGGGTCGTCCGTCTCCATGAACGCCCACCTGACCGGACCCACGGTGAACTCCGCGAGTCGCTTCCCCGCGTAGAGCACCCCCTGATCAAGGGTGACCGACCTGCTTGGGACCTTCCCGTCGAACGTCCGGACCTCCAGCGTCCGGAGGTCCCCGGAGAACTCCTCGATTGTCTTCCCGCAGGAGGAGCACCGGAACGACTTGAGCTTCAGTACCGGCCCAAGTGCTCCGATCCGGATCCAGATGTAGACGTACAGCGCGTCGGAGAAGAACATGTTACGGACTAGGAGCCGCTTCTCGGACCGCCGCATCTTCGAGACGTCTATCGTCCCCACTCGAGCCAGACCATGCGCGATGATCTCCGAGACGTACACGTTGATGGTCATCTCCTGATTCTGACTCGCCAGCTCCCCAAGCTGCTCCTCCAACTCGTACGTCCACTCCACCAGATCGAAGTCCCGGTGAATGGCTCCGGTCTGGTCCCGGAACCCGAGCGGGAGGAACTTCCCCACGTCCGCCAGGGAGGGGAGCTTCTCCACGTCCCCCGTCTGCTGCCCGTCCAGCGCCGCAAGGTCCGGGGGAACGACGGGCAGACGGGCGTCCCCGGTCCGGTTCTTCTCTACTTGTTCCTGGGTCTGCATGACTCCTCCAAGTGGACCCATCTGGGTCGTTGTGAGGTCCTCGTCCCTCTATCCGGCCGCCCCAGTTACCACCGGAGATCCGACGGTCTGTTGGCGCGCCTCCGTCACCGCCCGAACGCTAGACCGGAATGAGCCGGTCACACTTGAACGTCCACTCCGTGGTGAATAGCTCCCCCTCGTTGTTCATCTCCAGGTCCGGCGTCTTCCGCTTCGACGGGAACAGCCCGATGAGGTTGTAGGACCGCGTCTGCATCCGGGAGATGCTCTGAACCAGGAGTGTAGCCGCCTTCTTGTAGATCGGGAGCACGGGATCCTGGCACGTCATGAACCAGAGCTCGAGGAAGATGTCCTCCGCCGCGTGGTGCTTGGGATGCGCCGCCGTGAACTCCAGGCTCTTGGTATTCCCCCCGCTTGCCACGGTCCGATCCGGGAGGTCGACCGTCTCCAGCTCCTCCTCCAGCCCGTCGATGGACGTGAACGTGATGAACGGCGGTCCACCCACGATGATCATCTGGTAGTTGTTGACCGGGATGTGGTCCGGTAGGATGATGCCCTTCATCTGCTTCTCCTCTCCTCCGCTAGAGCGGAGGACTAGCCCTTGGTGGTCTTCAGGGTCACACCGCCCAGGGCGTTCAAGTCCGTCCTGACCTCGTTGGCGATCGCCCGCGCCTCGGCGAGGTCCGCCTTCACCTCGTTGGCCAGGGTGCGGATGGTCGCTCCGACGGTCTGGAGTTCCGCGATGGCGGTCACGCCAATGTTGAACTTAGACTTGTTCTCGTTGACCATGGTCAGGACCGTCCCGGCCAACACACGCAGCTCCGCGATGGCGGTCACGGCCACGTTGTACTTCGCCTTGAGGTCGTTGATCAGGGTCGTTCCGGCCCCGCCCCACTTTTTCATGAAGGACGGATCCTGAGTGCACGCGACCACGGCGTCCGCCGTCCGGCTCGCGTGGCAGAGGGCCAGCTTGCACCAACGAGCGTGCGTCACGCTGGCGTCGATTGCGGCGTCATTCGGGATGACCTCGGCCCCGAGAGCGGCCGCCGTTCCCAGGACCACGTGCATCGCCACCACGCCCGCGCCGTTCTCCTTGATCACGATCCAGGCGTACATGGCCTGGGCGATGTCCATGCGCTTCGCGCCGGTGGATACCTTGAAGTCGACCTGAGCCGCCCAGTACATGCCGACCGCGTTGGCGAAGGCGTACCCGGCGGGGATGTTCACGTTCCACTCGAGGAGCGCCGCGGGATCGACTGCCTGAGTGCTCGCTGTGGTTGGTACCCCCGCGACCAAGCCGTCCGCCACGCCGTAGGTCTCGCCCACGTCGACCACGACCGTTGCGGCGGGAGCGCCCGCGGCCACCGCCGCGATGTCCGTGGCGGCAACCGCCGTTGGGGCGGGCGCCACCAGCGCCGCGATGTCGGCCGCCGCCGTGGCGGAAACGGCCGAGGCCGTGATGGATGCCCCCGCCTTCACCGTCGCGAGGTCGTCTGCGACGTCTCGGAGGTCATCCGCCAGCTCCCCGGTCGAGACGTCGCGTCCTCCGTGATACTTTTCCTTGGTGATCTTCGTCATTTAAATCCTCCTCCTGGCGATGGGATCGATCCCCGCCGGATCTACTCCTCCGCCACGAAGCGGTAGGTGTCCCCCGAGTTGTTGATGTGGGCGTCCGTCCCCAGGGAGAACCCCGTGGCCTGTAGGGTGATGCCCTCCGTGGTCACGAGCGTCCGGATCCCGTCCGCCCCAACCGTTTGGATGAAGGAGGCCGCCGCCATCCCCTCGATGTGCTCCCCCTGGTCGATGGCGGTGGTCATCCGGCTGATGATCACCCGCTTCGGCTTGAAGCCAACCTTGTCCCCGATGATGCTCTTTGCCGCCCCGCTCCCCGTGTAGATTCCGGTCACGATCCTTGCAATTCCGCTACCCATTTTCTTGTCCTCCGTTGAGAGTTGATTGTTCCGTTCCTATCTTTCCGCGGAGGACTACTCCACCGCGTCGAAGATGCCGGCTTTCCCGAGAACAATCTTGAACCGCTCCACCGTGTCCGCGAGCTTCAGGGTGAGCTCCGCGTTCAGGTCCCCGGCGGAGAGGGTCAGATCCGTGTTGTTCTCCTCGTCCAGCTTCAGCTTGAACGCCTCCGTGAACGTCTTGCCCCGAAGCGCCCCCTTCGTCCACTCCGGGAGGAAGAAGGCCCGGAGCGTCGTCGCCACCCGCTGCCACGCCGTCGGGTTGTTGATGGCGAAGACGATCCAGTCGAAATTCTCCCGAATGAGGTTCTCGTAGTGGCTCATCTGGCAGCGCTGGTGAAACCACTTCCACTCCGAGGTCGGGGAGAGGGTCCGATCCCCCCAGAGGATGCAGACCCCCTGGCGGAACTTAACGAGGTTCAAACCCTGCGGATTCGTCATCTCCTCGTTCAGCGCGATCTGCTCCTCCGGGTTCCCGGTCGGGAGCTCCATGACGTCCGGGAGCGTGACGTCGATCCCAGCCGGCGCCTTGTGGTAGCCGTCGTACTGCCGCGCCACCAGCGCCTCTCGCCCGAGAATCATCCCCACCAAGGTCTGCTGCTTCAGCGGGACGTCCCCCGCACCCGGGGTGGCGTCCGGGTCGAGAACGGACCCGTAGGAAGGGAAGTGAGTCGAGGCGTAGTCCGAGCGCCCGATCGTCCCGTTGACGTAGTCGATCGCGTCCGCCTCCGTGAGGATGGTGTCCGGGATCTGAACCTTAAAGCCCCAGTTCATCGCGGCCGCAAACTCGATGGCCGCCCGCTGAACCACCGTGGAGACCACCCCCGGGACGGCCAGCTTGACCATGCCCTTGTTCCGGCCGAAGATCCTCCGGAGCGTGGACAGGTTGGCGTCGAGCGCCGGGAGGAAGTCCGCGTCCGCCAGCGGTCCCCCGTTGCACCCCAGCCCGAACTCCTCCTGAAACGCCAGCATGAAGGGAGTCCCGGCCACGATAGTCGCCCCGTCCGTCAGGTCCAGCCCGGTCCGCACGGAGACCGTTGTCCGCGTGTTTGAGTCGACGTAGAAGCCCAGCTTCGGCTTAGCCACCACGCTCGGCCAGAGCGTCCCACCCTTGGCCTCATTCGTGACAAGTGCCAGGATCTCCAGCGTCACCACGTCCCCGGCAGATAGGACGGTCGTCCCGTTGGTCAGGGTCACGGTCCCGATCTCCGGACCCAGGTTCGTTGCCACCCCGGTGAACGTGGTCTGGAGGACGGAGAGCGTCCCGATGCTGGTTGTCCAGATGATGTGCGCCCCGCCGCCCTGCACGGTCCCGGTCAGGATCTGGGAGCGCACGGCGGTGCCCTTCACGAAGACGACGGTTGGGTTGGCAAGACCCGGGGACGTCACCGTCACGTCCGGATCCGGGAGCGTGAGGGTCAGCGACGTCAGGACCTTGCTCAGACCGTAGAAGTTTGCCGCCCGGACCGCCGCCACCGTCTTATCCCCGACGTAGAGGTCCGTGGCGGTCACCTCCCGGTTGGACGGGTCGTCATTGATGACTTTGACCCAGTAGTTGGCCTTGGTCGGGTCCGTTGAGAGGTTGTTATAACCCTTCCCGACGCTGGCTCCGTCCACGTAGATCTTCAGGGAGAACTCCGTGGTGGGGTTCTCGTTCCCGTTCCCCAGGACGACCGCCAGGTGCTTGTCCTTCGTAAGGTGATCCACGTTCTCACGCGTCAGGACGTACCGAAGTGCCGGCGTCCCCGCGCCCGCGGTCCAGTCCGCGAGGAGGTTCTGGTCCCCCTCCACGGAGACCACCCCGGCCACGGTGTTCCCGGTGATCCGGTAGGTCTTGGTCGTGACCTTCTTGAGCTCCAGGGTCCCACCCGCCCACTCGTTCTCCACCAGCGTGTCCCCGGTGTCGAGCGTGGTCGCGGTGATGTCCCCGGAACCGGTGAGCGTATCGACGTGCGTTTTCCGCTGCCCGCCCCACTTCCCGCCGTTCTTGGCGTACAGCTTCCCCAGGACCTTCCGCCCGGAGGAAAGCGCCGCCGCCGCCCCGGCGGACCCCTGGTGCTCAGAATTGTCGAGCCCGAGGATTGTGTCGAGCGTGGAGGTGGCGATGACCTGCATGTACCCGCCCGCACCGGCCAGGTTGGTTTCGATCCGGAGGTACCCCCCGGGAGCCGTCACGGTGATGCCCGCGGAGTTGTTCCAGGCCGCCTCCAGGATCGTCTTGAGCTCCGCGGAGGTGACCTGCGTCACATCCGCCACGTTGGAGGCGGTTGTGGCCGTCTCCGCGGTGGGGAACAGGAGCGCCGTGTTCGACGTCCCCCCGGTCACCTCGATGTAGGAGTCCGTCCCCTGAGTGTCCGAGGTGATCGTGACGCGCTTCCCACCGGAGGTCACGCTCACGCTCGCGCCGGAGATCTTATTGGCAATGACCGCCGCCACCTCCTCCGCCGTTGCCGCCGCAATGCTCACGAACTCCCCGGTGAGGAACAGGATGGTCTGAACCGGACCGCGGTCGATCTTGACGGTCAGGGTCATGTTGTTCGACAGGGCAAAGTTCTCATCCGCCCCGTTCTGGAGGGTGGCGGAGATTGCGGCGATCGTCGCGATGTCCTCCGCGGTGTGATCCACGGCACCAACAAGGGTCCCGTTGTGCGCCAGCGGCCACGGTCCAACCACGGAGCCCAGGACGTACGCCTTGCTGGGGGAACTTGCCCCGGACGCGGTTGTCCCCTGGCGCGTGTGGAGGGTCAACTCCGCGCGCCGCTCGTCCCCTCCGGTCACCCGATAGGTGATCAGCTCCCCGGCTCCCCGCCCCAACTTGTAGAAGTCGAGCGCCGCCTGGGGTGCGTCGGACAGCGGGATCCTCCCCCCGTTCCTTCTCTTCAGGTCAAGGACGCCGGAGAGGAATGCCGGCTCACCGGGGACGCCGCGCTCGAAGTCCCCAATCATGACGCTCACGCCAAGGGGTGCCGGGTTGATCTGCTGATCCCCCTCCTTCTCCTCCACCTGAACTCCGGCTCCCAGTACTGGGCCAAATCGACGAACCGACATTGATGTCCTCCTATCTACGTTTCGTAGGTCTCCGGCGCCGTACTCGGGACCGGTGAACCGCGCAGCAGCGCGTCCTGTTCGGCCTCCGAGGATGTCTGCGCCCAGTTCATTTTGAGCCGTTGGACAGATGGACGATCCTCGGCCGGTCTCAGGTGCGCCCGAACGTCCTCGATCCTGAAGTCCATCTGGAAGGAACGCACGTCTCCGTCCTCAAGTCCTGGAGACATTGCGTTGAACTGACTCACGAGCCATATCCGGTAACGCTCGTCCGTGGACCGAACCCTCAGGAACGGCCCAACCTCCCCGGTGGGGCCGACGGTCAGGAGCCGCGTCAAACTCTCGAGGAGCCGCGCCTGCTCCCTGCTCCGGTTGATCCGCACTTCCATCGTGATTCGGTAAGTTGTCCTCATTGGGGGCGGAATGAGGACACCCGCCCCCGTATCCTCTCGAATGATACCCCTAGCGGCCGACATTGGGTACGAAGATGAGATGAGCGTCTCCGCGTCCCTAAGCACCACCTGGGGCAACTTCCCAACCTCCGCCCAGTCCTGATTCGTGTCCCAGGCCACCTGAGCACGCGCCCGCATTCTGAGGAACGGCACGCCCGTTGCCAGGATACCCGGTGCGGTGAGCGTGAGGACGCGCGTGGTCGGGTTATAGGAGGAGAGGAGGTTGATCAGGTGCTCCGGATCCGCCGCGTGGTCGTAGACCGCCTCCGCCCCCGCGAAGGTGAGCTCCGCCTCGTCTCGGTAGGCGTCGAGGTCAATGGACGTGACCGTTGTCGGGAGCGGAGGGAGCGCCAGATCCGCGGTGAACGTGGCGTCCTCCTGGAAGGTTGCCGTCAAGGAGTCGAGGAGGGCGTCCGCAACCCAGTCCACGTCCCCCTCCCACAGGACCAGGACCTCACTCACGGTGGGGGTCACCTTCTCGTCCGTCGTCAGGAGGTTGAGGACCACCGCAAACGCCCGATTTGTGGTTACCGGGAAGGTGGTGACGTGAACGTTCACCTCCGCGACCGTGTTCCACTCCCCGGCAGCGGGAGTGGTCCAGGCCGCGCCGTCCCACCACAGCTCCCCCGTCCCGTCGTGAAGGCGCAGTCCAACGGAGGTCCCCTCCGGGACCTCCGCGTCGAGTTGGAGTAGGAGGAGCCGCCGGACCGCCTCCGGACGCGCGACCCGCGTTCTGACGGAGAGATCCACATCCAACGGAAAAATGAACCCGGGCTGGAGCCTGAGCTTGACCCGGTCGTCAGTCGGGTCAAGTCGAACCATGTTAGCATCCGAGAAGGAGGTAGCGGATCTTGGGTCAAACCCCTGCCCGGGTTCCCAGGAGAGTTCCGTTATGAGGCGGCACGTTGTCACTTCTTGAGGGTAAGGGACACCCCGTCACCGAGAGCCATGACAATGCGCTGGGTTGCCTCATCGAGTGGCTGCCGGATGAACGGACGGCCACGAACGTGCCAGACCCGCGCGCCCGCTCCGGAGAGCCCGGAGGTGTCGATCGTTGCGCCCCGCCGCTTCTTACCCTTCCCCACCTTCCCACGCCGTTTCCGCATCTCCGCAAAGACCGCCGCCCTCACCTTGGGCGTCACCTTGATGGTGAACCCCTCATGGAGCGCCGCCGCCACGCTGACCAACCCCTTCCCGCCCTTCCCGCGCGCGGACCGCATCACCCCCACCGCCCCGCGGACGTTCGCTCCGTAAACCTCCACCGACGCGCTGATGCTCTGACGGAGGTCCCCGCGGTCCACCAGCGGTCTGGAGCTCCCCTTGACCAGGATCGTCAGCGGTGAGTTAGGGATCCCGTGCCGCTCCTGGTCAATGTACCGGATGACGTCCGCGCGGAGTAACTGAACCTGCTGCGCCATCTTCCGCTTGAGCTCCACGCGGAGCCGCGCCTGAAGGTGGGTCGGGTCTAGGAAGTCCAAGAGGGAGTTCCAGGCCCCCTTCAACGTCAGCTTGGCACCCACGTCAGGCGGCCATTCGGTCGTCGAAGCGGATCTCGAGGAGGGTGCACCCACCCTGATCCGTGTAGGAGGCCACGTCCCGAAAGTAGAGGAGGTACAGGTTCACCTCCCGCCTTCCGATCCGGACAACCCGATCCCCGCGCGCCAGCGCAACCTCCACCGTCCCGTCCGCAACCTCCGTCGCCACACCCGCCAGGACCAGATCGAAGATCCTGAAGAGAAGGTACCCACGCCACGCCTCCTCCACGCCCCCCGCGCGGAAGGTGGGTCGCGCAATCGTCCCCTCATTCCAGTTAACCTGAGCCACGAGCTGAATGGACGCGCCCGTTCCCGGTCCGGAGTCGTTTCGCCAGATCTGCCGGACCGGTTCCCGCGCCACCGGGTCCAGGACCGTGATTGCCCGCTCCATCCGCTGGATGATCACGGGAATCGGGTGGATCAAGTTTGGCTGCACGTTCCCTCCTCAGTACGGGTAGATGGACCCACCGTTGAGCCGCCGGAACATCGTCCGCGGTGCTCGCATTGAGATGGGTGCCCGGTAGAAGGCAATGATCTGATCCACCTCCGCGTCCCCGGTCGTGAACCACACCTTGGCCCCCACGTAGGGATCCGCCCACCTCCGACGGTGTCGATCCGTCTCCTCCTCAATCACCGGTCCCGCGGGTGTGGATCCAATTGCGGAGGCACCCATTGGCCCCACGTGACCGCAGACGAGCTTCCTGACCGCGTACTGGATGGGCGATGGCGTGCTCCCGTCCGCCTCCACGTAACCAAAGGAACCGACGACCCGCTGGTTCTTCTCCCCCACGAGGAAGGAGAGCCGCTCGTAGTTTACCGGACCAACGCCCTCGAAGATCGACGTCTCCCGCGTCACCAGCTTGATGCGCGGGTTCCTCCGGTCCGTGTAGACCTTGTAATCCGCGGTGGGAATCGCGGAGGAAAAGTCGTCGTTGACGTGCAGCTCGGAGACGGAGATGATGGGGACGGGGAACTGCGCTAGCGTGGTTCCGTTCCCGTCGAAGTCCCAGGTGATCTGACGCGGTACAAACCACTGACGGCAGGCCCGCTCCACGTACTGCTGCCAGGTCCAGATGAGCATCAGGAGGCGAGCGTCGCTGGCGGTCGCAACGGAGATCCCCTCGTCCCGGACGTCCTGCACGGAGACGTAGAGCGGATCCGCCTCCCCCTGAATTGAGTCAGAGAGGGATGACTCAAGCAGCGTTATGGAGTTGAAGTACGACGTCTTGTAGAACCACGCCGGATCCCCCGCCACGTCGTCGTAGTAGTAGACCACCTGACCCGCGGTAAGGTTGATCCGCGTCACCGGGATGGTGATCTCCGCGTACGGTCCCGCCTCAAGCACGGATCTGTAGACCTTGATGTGGTCAAACAGACTCAGGACGTTCGTGAGCTTGTCCACCGTGATCGTCAGCTTGATCGTTGCCATCAGATCTCCTCCGCGTTGACTAAGTTCGGGTGAAGGTCCACCGCCTCCGTCATCCGCGGGATTACCACGTCCAACGCCACCAAGTTTGGGATCCCGCCATCCGCTCCTCCGGTGGACGAGCTGGCCTCGGTGTCGTAGAAGACAAAGAGCACGTCCCCCGGGTCATCCAGCGCGCCCGGCCGTGGACCAACCGGAGCAACCTTCATCCGAAAGATCCCCAGAGTTGGGTCCACCTCCTCCCAACCATTGTCTAGCGTCCGCTTGAGCTGCTGACCGTTCAGGAAACAAACGAGGGAGCCCGGGCGAAAGTGAGTTGGAGAGTTGAAGTCCCGGTTGACCCCGTTGACGGGACCCAACGCCTGCGTGATCCTAGCGTACGACATCTCTCACTCCACCCAGAACGCAAAGAGAACGTCCCCGCCCTTCGGGGCGACCTTCATCCGGAAGGTCATGTTCACCGGATCCACCTCTTCGTACCCGTCATCCAGGTCCCGCGTCACAAGGCGCCCGTTGCGGAAGATCTGGAGTGACCCCGGTGCGTACGGGGTGGACGTGTTGAAGTCCCGGTTGACCCCGTCCACGTCCCCAATTGCCTCTACAAGCGGAGCTCCCACCGTTTTACCTCCGTTTTCCTGACTCCGGTTATCCAGTCCGTTCATCGGGCAGATCTTCCCGAGCCGCTCGATACACCGTCGGTTGAGATCCTCTATCGACCTCCCGTGACGCGCTATGGCGTTGTGGAGGAGCGTGGAGTTGGCCTCCATCATCGCCAACCGTTCCTCAACCCGCTCCATTAACTTCAGTAGGTGGAGGAACAACTCCCGTAGCGACTTCTCGCTCACCTATGCCCAAACCCGACCAGCATCTGGTAGATGCAGACCACAGCCACGATGGCTGCAAGCGCCATTCCCACGCCCACCGGCGGGTTCTTCCAGCTCGGGGAGCCGAGCAGGATAACGGCTAGTGCGAGTAGCAGGACCAGAATCAGTAGTAATAACATGAGCTTTCCCCTTATCAGTATTGTGTCCACTCAAACGTACCATACGAGACCGAGGTCGTTCCCGCAATGGGTCTTTACGAGCCATGTCATGCCGTCCTGTCGCAGAAAGCCTCGACCCAGTCCGCCGTCACGTCCCGCGTACCGGCCGCGGTGCTGGTCGAGCGGATGAACGGACCAAGGGCCCCCGTTGGGAGGTTGGTCGTGATGGTGGTGATGGGAACGCCGTCCAGGGCGAAGTGAACCAAGCCCGTGGCGCTCACCATCGTGAACTCGTGGAAGGCGGTATCCGCAGCAACGGCGGACGCCACGACCGTGTCCGTTGAGCTGGCCACGGATCGGCATCGCCAGTTCGCCCCTAGCGCCGCCTCGTAGATCCACTCGACCCGGTTGTTGACGTCCGTCTGCAACCCCCAAGCCGCCCGGCTGGTCGTGAGGGACCCGAGCTTGCCCCGCCAGGTGATCTGGAAGTTCCTGGCCACCGTGAACTGCGGGTACAGCGCGGCCAGCTCGTAGTAGTTGCTGGCGTCCGCTCTGACCACGATCAGCCCGCCGACGGCGGAGGCCACAACCGGAATGGACCCAGAGCCCCCAACCAAGCCCCACATGTAGCAATCATACAGGGCCCCGCCAAAGTCATCGGTGATCCACTGGTGACCGCCCACGGCGGAGGCGGGGTCGAACTTACGGAGGGGCATGCTAGAGCCTGTCCCCTTCCAACTCTATCCAGTCCAAGTACATGTACGGTCCCGTGGTCGTGTAGGTGCTGACCGTGAACGACGGCTCCATGACCTGGGTCGGGATGTACGTGGTGTTCGTGCAGATCAACGCTCCGTCGAGCCACAGCTCCGCTTTGTTCGACGCCAGGCACTTGATCTCAAACTCGTGCCAGACGGTGGGGGTCGCCACAACCCCACTGTCGTGCTTCTCGTTGCCGGAGGCGTTGTCCGTGATGAAGATCCAGTGGGTCGGGTCCACTACGCTGATCTGGGTGTCATAGGTCAGCATCACAAGGGCGTTGGCGGCGGTCCCGTAGAACGCGATCTGGCAATTGATGTCCGTGGCGCGACTGAGCTTGAACCGCCCTCTCATCTGGGCGCGCTTGGCGACGGAGTACTGACCCTTGTGCATTTTGTGGAGGGTCGCAAACCCAGCGGCGTCCCCGTTGGCCACGTGGAATTCCAACGACCCGTCGGATATGGGCAGCACCGTTGAGCTTGCCGACTTTGCCGTACCCCAGTATTGGAGGGTCTCGCCCGGGTCCATGCAGGTTGCGAAGTCATCGTACAGGTAGAACCGGTCGAGGTCCTGACGCTGGCGCAGCCTGCGGATGAGGGGCATCTAAGCTACCCTCGCCCCGGTCGCTTGAACCCAGTCCATGTACCACGTCCTCGTCCCAGAGCCCCCCGTCCGTCGGGTGACCAGGATCTGGATGCCCGCCTCCCCCGTCGGGATGTTGGTTGTGATGGTCCCCAACAGCACCCCGTTCGCAAAGAAGTCAAACCCACTCCCGTCCTTGAGCCCGGTGATCCGGAGCTTGTACCAAGTGGCCGCCGCCGGAGCAACCCCCGTGTCCGTCGTGGTGTTGGAAGCGCCATTGTAGGAACGAATGAGCCAGTTGACGCCCACGGCGGTGTCGAGCTGGATGTCCACAAAGTGAGTGGCGTCAATGTAGAAGCTCATCGTGAAGGAGAGGTAGGTCACCAGCACGAGCTGGACCCGCCACGTGAGGTCGAGCCTCGCGATGTCAGCGGCGCTATTCAGGCTGAAGCCCTTGACCGTGTTCTGGTCGATGTAGGAGGTCCTCGTTGCCGTGGACGAGACGATCCCACGGAGGACACCGGCAATCCCGGTCGTGATGGTGTCCATCGTGAAGAAGGAGTACCCAGGCCCTCCGCCCGTCCGCCACCACCGCTGGTCCCAGTTCCCCCCGTCAAAGTCATCCCAGAAGTAGAACCTAGACCGATCTGCTTGCGGCACGTAGCCGTGATCTGGGTTCCTCCAACCCTCCAGTATGTTGCGGCGTGGGGGCATCAGGCAATCGACAGCGAGGTGACCCGCGCGCTCCCCGAGGCCGCGCTCCAGTAGCCGTTGATCGCCCCGGTGTAGTGCGCGGGGGGTTCGTAGTAGTCGTACCGCCCGAGGGCGATGGTGAACGAGGTCGTGCTCGCCCCGGTCCCGAGCTTCAGGTAGAGGGTGGCCACGGAGTCGTTGAAGATGGCGCTCCACAATCGGGTGGAACTTGCCGCCAGGATAACGGTGTCCGCCACGGCCGCCGACACATTGGTGCAGGCGGGCGTTGCCGCCGGGACAACCACGACGGTCACCGGGTTGGCTGTTACGCCCTTTTCATTCCCGCTGGTGTCGTGGAGGATTGCTGCCGGTCCATCCGCCATGTCAGCTCCTTACGCTATAGTTATCGTCCTGGTCCGTGATGTCTCAAATACCCCGGTGTACGATACGGCATCACTCACGGTGGCGATGAGAGCCTCCGCCGCGTCGTAGACCTTCCACGCAATGGTCGTGGGGTTCACGCCCGTCCAGGAGATCAGTTTCTCCACGATCTTGACCTTACCTGCGGTTGCCTTATCGTACCAGATGATCGCGGTCGGGAACACGGTCCCGGTCACGGTTCGGTATGCAGCGGAGGCAAACCCCTCCGCCGGACCGTTGTCGATGAAGTGGATGAGCTGACGGAGAATCTTGTGGTCCGCCTCGGAGATCCCGCCGCCCCCACCCGGTAGGTTCCCGATCTGGACGCGCTTTTTAGCGTACGACGCCGCGCTGTCCTCGATCAGGAGGACGTCCGCGTCCACCGGGGTCACCTTCTCCGTCACCGCCACAATCTCGTCGTCCACGTTGTCGTGAATTGCGGTGGTGTCTACTCCGCCCCCGGACACCTGCTTGATTGGGATCATACCACTTCACTCCACAGAGTCACGCCCTCCGTGTCCTTCACGTAGGCGGAGACGAAGGTGGAACCCAAGATCACCTTATTGAAGTAGACGTCCACCACAAACTCCGGACTGTCCGCATCGAACTCATCCGGGACAATGTAGACACCGCTCTGTTTTGGGACGTCGGAGTCCGAGTTGAGTCCGGACCGCGTGTCGAAGTCAATCGTCCGGGTCGCGGTGTTCCCCGTCAGGGAGACGGAGTTCAGGTCGAAGTCGCTGTCCGCCCGCGCAACCTGAATGCGGAGCTTCCACGACGTCACCCCATCCGGGTCGTTGGCGGTGCTCCGCGTGACGGTCACGTTGCTCGACACGTCCGCGCGCGGAAACACTCCGGGGGAGAGCGGGTTGACCGGCTCGTCGTTGTCGTACAGCGCGGAGTCCGTTGGGAGGTACTCCACGTGGGAGTGAGTGTCCAGTATGGGACCGGACCGCTCGTCGAACCCGGTCGAGCCCGCAATGCCCAGCGCCTGCCCCGCCTCCACCACCTCCCCAACCTCCACCGCCAGATCCCGGAAGTGGGCCAGCATGAACTTGGAGCTCTGCCCGCCGTGGATGAGGAACAGCCAGTTTCCGAACCGCCCGATCCCGTCCGCGTCGACCCACGCCACGCTGTCCACCAGGATCTCCACCGGGGGAGTGTCGACGTCCGTTGCCCGCCAGTACAGCATCGGTACCAGGTCCTTGACTGCGGAGGTCATGGCGGGCATCGCTTGGGAGGCAACGGTGCTCCAGTTGCGGGCGTTGGAGGACACCTGCCAGTACAGGGTCCCGGAGGACATCATGAACCGCAGCCAGGTCTCCGTGGTCACGGCCAGGGTCGTCCCGTGCTCCGTCATGTAGTCGTCGGAGTCCCGGCCGCACGCGGTGGCCACCGCCCCGTTCCACTCGAGCCCGACAAACTCCCCGTAGTACTCATCCAGGACGGCAAACCCAAACTGCCCGGCGGCCAGCGCCCCCACCGCGCCGAGCTTCACCCGCATCTCGAATTTAGTCGCCAACCCCACCCGCTCCGGCCACGCCTTGAACTTAGGTACAAAGGGGAACAGCTCCTCCCCGGCCCGCGTTCCGGTGATCACCAGGTTGGATCCGCTGCGGACAAACGTGGCGAAGGAGCCCCCGCCGTCCTGGTCCTCCTCCCAGTAATCGAGCTGGGAGTTATTCTCGAACCCAAAGTGGGACCGGTGCAGCCTGGTCAGCACGCCCCCGCACGGAGCGTAGATCTGCTCCCCCTCCTCCAGCTGGGTGTCTATCCCTCGATGCCAGTCGTAGTCGAACCCCAGTGTCTCCACGTGCGGGTTGAACTTGCGCGGACCAAAGGCGTTGTCAATGGGACTCCGCAGGACACCGTTCCCGGAGTCGTACCAGACAATCCCGCTGCTCCGCGCCGAGCGGTGTGACCTGGCGTCGATCACATCTCCTCCGCCGTGAAGGACCGCATCCAAACGGTGCTGCCGTAGGACCTCATCCCCATCAACCCACTCGCTGGAACGTCGCTGTTGGTCGTGCCCAGCGTGAGTGGGGAACCGGATACTCCGGCGCAGGTGAACGTCGCGGAGACGGTGTCTGAGACGCACGAGAGGGAGACCGTTACCACCGTGTCCGCCGGGACCACAAAGGCGTTCTGGGCCAGCGTGGTGAAGCTCCCCGCAATAACCTTGCAGATCTTCGCCACGCCCCCGTCCAGGCGAGCCCATAGGTAGTCCACCTCCGCCCCGGAGTGGACCGTTCGGACGCGCGCGATCACCCCGACGTCGTGCGTTGAGGAGTCAGAAGGAGCAACCCACTTCAGGTCCGCCTCGATCCTCTGGTCCGCAAAGCCCCCCACCCCGACCAAGACAATCGACGAGGTGGCGCTGGCCCCCGTCCCAAGCCCCTCCACGACGTCGAACGCCAGACCGGCGGTGTTGAGTAGCTTGTGGAGACCCGCCAGCGTCTGGTCCGAGATCAGGTTCTTGGTCAGCGACACCTTGGGGCGCACACCGGCGGTGGACAGCACGGCTACACCTCCGCCGAGATGCCGGTGATCCGAACGTCCCCGGTGTGCGTGTCCTGCGCGTCCGCCGTCCGCTGGAGCTTGCAGATTAAGAGGTCCCCGGGCATCACGTCGATGGCTAGGGAGGCGTCGTCCCCGTCGCTGATGACGTGCATCAGGACGTCGTTCCCGGGCGTGACCACGAACTCGTCCCCGCCAACCAGCGCCGCCGTGGGGTCGTCCGTCGGGGACACCGCCAGCGTGTCCAGGTGGAGCTCCACGTCCCCCGCGTTCGCCGCGCTCATGTGGTAGTGGACGTGCAGGGTGACGGTGGACACGAAGGCCGGGACCAGGAACTGAAACTGGACCCAGTCCGTCTCGCCCTTGACCAACGGAACGTACCGCACGCCGTTTGCCAGCAGAGCGGACGGCTGGCTGGCCTCCACCACCTCCACAGCCACGATCTGGGAGCCCGCCCCAACCGCAACGTAGTTGAAGTCGAGCCGATCGTCCGCGTCCAGCTCGAATCCCGCCACGGACCCCACCCAGTGAATCGTGTCCCCCGCCACCACGTCCTCGATTGCCCGCGCCGTGGTCCCGGCGTCCCCGGAGAAGTAGCAATCCTTGGTCTTCACGCCGTCCCCAAGGTCCGCCTGAACCCCGTTGACCATGACCTGGACGTAGCTCCCAAACGCCGGCGTTGCGCTGATGGTGGAGTTTGTCGCCTTGTCAAAGTCCGAGTCCGTGACCAGGCAGACCAACCTCTTGTCAAGTAGGGTCGGGATCGCAATCCCGGCAATGCCGTCCCGCGGGTCGAAGTTCCCAAGCCCGTCCCGAAACTTGAACGCCCCATCTACGTAGAGGAACGCCCCCGCCGCGGTGGGAGTTGCGCCGGTTATCTGCTCGCTGAGGAGTACCTCCTCGTCCTCAACGGTAGGTCCGGGGAACCTGTCCGGAGTGACGCCCATTCCTACGCCTCCGGGGATGCGCGCTTGACGCGCGTGGACCGCTGTCTCTTGGCCTTGATTGGAACCACCTGCGCTCCGTTCCCCAGGTCACCGTTCCCGCCGGAGGTCCCCACCGGTCGCTGACCGTTCTCCGTCCCACGTCCGCTCCAGTCGCCGTCCTCGGCGTCCTTCTCCACCTCCACCGCGCGGTGGTTCGCCGCAATGACGTTTGTCAGCTCCGAAAAAGCGGTCTTGGCCGCCAGGTAGAGCCCGTCCACCTTCCCGGCAACTCGACTCAGCTCCATGCTCCGAGACTCCGCCACCTCCCGGAGGGAGTCCACCGCCCGGGAAATGATCGAGATCAACTCCTTCCCAAGCGCCGGGTCAAACTTCTCGTCCTTGATCCCCTGCTTGACAATCTCGGAGTACTGCCGGACCACGGGTTCCGCCTGCCGCAAACCAGCCGCAACGCCCTTCAGCTCGTAGAGGTTCGGGGCAACCTCCGCCAGCTTGCCGCGGATCTCCCGGAACACGCGCGCGGATGTCTCCGCCCGATCCAGGTAGATTGGCACCCCCGCCAGTTCCCTCCTGAAGTCACCAAGGTCGACGAACGCGGCGTCGAGTTGCGCAATGAGTTTAAGTGGCATGATCCTCCTCCTATCCGTCACCTCGGCGGGTGACTCGTTGGGAGGAACCCTAGATCATCCCGCCCGGGGTGAAAAGGTTGGCCTAAGAGAACCCAAGCGACAGGATGATGTCTCCCGTCTTGATGCCCTTGGGGAAGTCGAACTTCACGTCCCCAGAAGCGGGTGTGGTCCCCGGGTAGACGTCCCCGGTACCAGTGGCCGCCCCTCCACGGAGGAGCCGCCCGTTGAGGAACACCATCATCGTCGCGGACACCGCCCCGCCGGAACCCATTGTCATCGTGTACCCGGTCTGGTCGAACGTGGCCGCCGGGACGTTGGCTCCCATGGCGTACGCGCCGCCGGAGACGAACAGGAAGGCCCCCGTCAGACCAACGCCTCCGCTCAGTATGGCGTACTTGATGGCCGCCGCGATGGACGCGTGGGGCCCGCCCGCCAGCGCGGAGATCGCCCCGGCGGTGTCGTCGTCCAGCGGGAGCGCCGCCGCCTGATTCTTGGTCTCAAACGTGATGTTCTCATCCGCCTCAAGCACCAGGTGCCCAACTCCCGCCCCGGCGTTCCGCGACGCAATCGTGAGCGACTTGGCGTCCGCGGAGTTTGCCGCCTGGATGATGTGGGAGGCGTCCGTCACGTCCACGTCCAGGACCACGCCGTCCGCCACCACGTTCCCCGCGTTTGCGTCCAGGGTCACGCCCACGCCGTCCAACCTGGCCACCGCCCCGGAGGAAAGGACCGTGATGCCCGCCGCCCCCGCGTCGATCTGCCCCGCAGTCACGCCCAGGTTGATCGGGGTCCCGCCGGAGTCGACTGTGATCCCGTTGTCAACGTCCGCGGTTCCGCTGGCACCGACGTTGATGTCCAGGGAGTTGCAGTTGATGGCCACCGCGTCCCCGGCCGCCGCCGGAGAGAGGGAGAGGAGGTCCACGCCCCCGTCGGATGTCTCGAAGACCAGCGCCACGGCGTCGGCGATGCGCCAGTAGACCGCCGTGGCCTGAGTGGCCGGCGTTGCGCCCTGGTTGTCGATGGCCGTGTTCAGGGTGTTGACCACCGCCCCGGCGCCCACGTCGACGAACGGGGACCTCCGGAGGAAGCTCATCCGGGTCCAGTCATCCAGGTACTTCCGGTCCGTGAAGGCGACGTTGATGACCTTGTCCTCAACGTCCGCCACGGCCGCCGCCTCGAGGTCGTCGTGAGTGGCGTTCACCCTCACCAGGGAGAGCTGAGCCCGCTCCGGCGTGGTATCCGTGAACGCGGCCGCGTCCGTCGCGCCGGCCTCGTGCTGGAGGAGACCCCAGACAATGCGCCCGTCTGAGAAGATGGGGTCACCGGTGCTGGCGTCCACCACCGCCAAGAGGTTCTCCGGGTTGATCGCGTTATCCCCGGCGATCTCCAGCAGGGAGTGTGCCGCGCCAAAGCTCCCACCGTGCTCCGCGGACACGAGTCCCGTCACGGTCGTGGCAATCGCCTTCTTGTTCAACCCACCCGCCGGCAACTCATTCGTGGCCACGACCAGAATCTTGTAGTTCTTCGCGTTCGCAATCGTGATGTCCGTGAGCAGCTGGAGCTCCCGGTCCGCCAACTTCTCATCGAGGAACGTCTTGGCCACAATCGCGGCAATCGTGGCGTCCGGAGCCGCTTCCCAGGTGGCCTCCCCCGTGATGTCCGCAATCTGGGAGGCCAGGTGACTGACGGTGTCCGCAAGGTCCACCGCGTTTGCGTCGTGGTCGGTCGGGGTCAACGCGTCGTTGATGGCGGACCCCTCCGTGTGCATCTGCTCCTGACGAAGCCTGGAAACGGTCATTTCACTCTCCGTTTAGATTTTAACAAGCGATTGATTCTAGGGTAGGACCGAGACGGGGTGGGTGGTTACCATTATGAGGGAGGAACCCAGCGTGCCTTCCCACGCTTGTCCAGATCAACTCTAAACCTACCAACCCGCCCGTTTAGCCGCATTGTGAGGGAGAGGACCACCCCGTCCGCCACGGCCAGGATCCTCTCCGCGGTGGCCACCCCGTCCGCGCCCCGGAGGACCTCCGCCGAGAAGCGGAGCTCCCGGAACCTCCTCGGGAGCGGGAGATCCGCCCGGTACCCGTCCGCGGACAACGCCAGTCCGGTCAGACCGGACGGGTCGGAGGCAAGGATCTCCCAGGCCCGGAACCCGTCCGGATCTCCCAAGTCAAAGGACGTTGTTGTCCCGTTGCGCAGGCTGACGTAGAGCAAGTGCCGAAGCTACTTGTTGCCGTTCCCGGACCTGACGCGCTTGGCCACCGGCTTCCTGACTACCACCGGTTGTTCGGTGACGTCGTGGTCCTGAGACTGAACGCCTCGATGCGCCGGTCTCGCGATTTGCCCGCGTTCCCTCAGGAGATCCACCTGCCGAGCGTGACTCAGGTGCTCGATCCCCTCCTCCGCGGCCAGCTTGGAGACGTCCGCCTCGGCCACCCCCCGCAGGTCCACACGCTTGCTCTCGACGTACGGTTGGATGGTCAGCCGGAGGAAGACCTCCGGCATCGTCGCCTTGATGTGATCCAGCTCGTCCTTCGTGACTGCCTTCGGTACCCCGGGAAACAGGCGGATGGCCCCGAAGCAGCTCCGCTGAATCTGCTTCGCGTCTTCCTCCTGCGCCGGGATGTCGATTGACACCGAGGGAGCAGAGCGGAGCGTAACGATTGCTCTGTTCATCTAGTCCCCTCCTACGCCGGTCACCTTGAACCGTGAGTTGAACTTCAGTTCGGAGAGGAGTCGCTCGTCGACCACAACCACCGGTCTCTTGGCGTAGAACCGAACACCACGGAGCTCATAGGAGGATCCCTCCACGAGCTCCACGGTCATTGGGCGGACCACCTGGGGCGCCGCCAGCGCCTCCTCCGGAACCACCTCCGGTTCCGGAACGATCCGCTTCAACTTCGGCTCAACCACCTTAGACTCGGTGGACGTGACCTTTGCCATCTCCTCCGCCGCATCGGTCCGCGGTGACGTCCGGCGCGTAGTGATGTGGTTCTTGGTCATCTGGTCCTCCGTGCGGGCAAGTGACCCGCGTCAAGTCAAAACGCGGGATCCCCGGTCCGCGGTTCTCGCCCTCGGCCTAGTCGAGCCCGATGTTGATGCCCTTGACCGTCGCGGTCACCTCCTCCACCTGGACGGCGATCTTGGTCGTGATGGCGAACTGATTCGTCCCCTTGTAGATGTCCCGATCCGACTCGATCCGGATGTCCCGCCCGATCCCCAGGATCAGGTTCTGAAAGTCACAGAGGATGATCTGAGAGCCGCTCCGGTAGGTGACCTTGTAGGTCCCACCGGCGGCCATCGCCTGCCCCGCCACGTTGGTCACCGTGCCGAGCGTCCGGTCCACGGTATAGTCCGTGTTCTCGATGTAGGGGGTGGTTGGGGAGGCGCCGAGCGTCGAGAGGACGATGCTCATCTCCGTCCCGATGTGGTTGTAGCGAAGGGCAACCGTGACCGGAGCCGCCCCGAAGACCAGGTGCTGGACCACGCGCGGGTCCGGCTCAAGGAGGGGCACCGGAACCATCGGGACCCCGAAGACCGGGATCGCGCTGGCAGAGGTGATTGCCGCGTCTCCGCCGGCGGTGGCGCGGGAGGCGATCTTCTCCCGCCAGTTCTGCTCCATGTCGAGTGACATGAGGAAGCGCAGGTTGCGCCGCGTCCGCCGGAACTTCACCGGCATCTTCTTGATCATCGAGGAGAAGATCTTGCTCGAGATGTTGGCGCCGAGCCCGTCGTAGATGTTCCCGGCGTCCAGGAGACGGAGCCACCCGTCAAACAGGGCCACGAAGGTATCCTTGATGACCTGAGTGGTGGATCCGCCGTTCAGGAGATCCGCCTCGATCCGCGCCGGACCAAGGACGTCCCCATTGACCATCACCTCCTCGATGTCGTTTGCGGTCTGCGTTGCCATCAGGCGAACGACGGTGTCCTCAACCGCCTCCCCCTCGATGTTGAGCTCCGCGAAGTTGTCCGAGATCTCGAAGGGGGTCATGATCTCCTTCGGGGTCAAGTTGATCTTCGAGGTGGTGACTCCCCGGCGCAGCCCCGGGTCCTTGGCCTCCTCCTTCGGGACGGATACCCGCTGACCAACGCCAATCTTGTCGATGGCCATCGACTCGTTTCGGAACCGCACAACGCGGACGGATCCCTTGAGCTCCGTGACGTCGATCACGAAGTCGATGAAGACGTCCGCCTGCAGGTCGTTGAGCTTCCCCGCGGAAGCGATGTCAGCGGTCGTGATGATCGCCTTCTGAACCAGCTCCTCATTCGTCATTTCCTCTTCTCCTAAATATGCCGGCGTTGCCGGACGGTTGGTGCCCGCGGACCTCGCCGGTCGCTAGGCGGGTTTCCTCTGCTGCGCGCGAGATACGACGTTGTGAACCGCCGTCCCCGCCCACTTCGACTTCTGCGCCGGTGCTTCCGCCGGACGCGCCGTGGTCTCCGGAACGGACTCCCCCTTGGCCGCCGCCCGGATCGTTGCCTGCTCACTGAGCCGCTTCTCGACGGCGTCGAGCCGCTCCACGATCGGGGCGATACCCTTCTCCACGGCCGAGCTCACGGCCGACTGGACCGCCTTTGCCACGTCCACCGGCTCCGACACCGGAACAGCTGGAGTCGGCGGAGTGACCGCCGGAGTCGGCGGAGTGACCGCCGGAGTCGGCGGAGTGACCGCCGCGGGTGCGGCCGCCGCCACCGGAACAACCGGTGACGTGGGCGTCACCGGTAGGATGACCGCCCCCACCTGTTCCACCAGCGCCACCGCCATCTGCGTTTCCTGATTCGTACTCATGTCTTTCCTCCGTTTGATGATGAAGAACTCCTCCTCGTTGGCGGCTGCGTCCACGATGGACACCTCCTCGACGCGAAGGTTGACAAATCGTGATTTTGGGGTGTCCCCCTCTGCCTTCCCCAGGTGCTCCGGAGACCGCTTCCCCACCGCCTCCTGAACCTCCCCCTCCCCGTCCACCGACACCCGCCGCGCAAAGCCCCCGATGGAGAGCCCGTTTAACTTCCTCTCCCGGATACGCTTGACCAGCTCCGCATCTGCCGTGTAGAGCTCCTGATACCACGTTCCCTTCCCAATCGACTTGCTCCCCCCGTCGTCGATCGGGAAGTCGAAGTCGATCGGAGCAATCACGTTCTGGATGATGGAGACCTTCTCGGTCACGTCCTTCTTATGCATGAAGCCAACGGTCCCAAACTCCCGCATGAACAGGTCGTTCGCCTGTATGATCTCCTCTACAGACGTAACGTCCCCCTCGATGTCCGGGACGTCTGGCTTCATGACGATCCCAAACATCCGGACCTCCGCCATTGGATCCGCCGCATCCTTAGCCTTCAGGACGTGGAGCTCCGCTCGCTTCCTCACCGGGGAGGGATCATCCACCTCCTGGACATCCCGCTTCTCCTCCATCGAAGCGTCGGCGTCCGGAACCACGTGGAGAGCATTGATCTCAGCAACGCGATCCCCGACCACCGCAAAGACGTCCCTGGTGACCTTCTCCCGGCGAAGCGTCGCAAAGACAAATGCATCCGCCGGGAGGATCTCCGCGAAGATCGCGTCCGCCCGGACCTTGACCTCCCGCGGAACCATCCCGTGATTCTCCGCCCAGGCCCTGGCCGCAGATGCCTGCCGGAACTTATCCACCGCGAACTCAAGGTCGTGGACGTTGTCGACGGACAGGTTCAGCGGAAGCAGGAGGGCGTTCCCGCGCGCCACCGACTCCTCGTTCCTTCTCATCTTCTCCTCCTTGAGGCGTCCGACCACGGCCTGGACGCCATCCGTCATGTCTATGGTCCGAAAGGTCCCCTCCTGGAACTCACCCGGCTCCCGCTGACGGTAGCGCCAGGAGCTCTCCGTCTCGTCCGGAGCACCGTCTTTGACCTTAAAGTCGTGATCCGTGACCCACTTTGTGGCATCCGCCGCCGTTGGGAAGGTCTCCTTGGCCAAGATCAGGGTCTGTACCGTCACCTGCTTGTTCACGTACTCCTCCTCAGTCCGGCGTGATGACGCTCCGGCAGTTGGCGTGGAGTGGAGGCCAGATGATCCCGGACTCCGTCAGGGACTTCCTGGCCCCCTCCGCATCTTGCTTCCCGATGATCCCGCGAACGTCGTCCGCGGTTCGCCACCCGGCCAGGTCCTTCACCGCGTCCGGGTTGTCCGCCACGTTCACCCGCTCCATCAGGTCGATGCCGTCGTTAACGACGAACACGCGGTCGTGAAGTTCCCGGCAGTTATGGACAATCACCCCCTCGACTACATAGGTCGGGTCACCGTCCACTGAGAGGTTGTAGGAGAAGTCTACGACGCGGAGCGGAGCATTTGAGACAACGCGGACGGTTCCAACAGCGCGCGCAAGATACTCCGCAGGACCCGCTTCTCCGCGTCCGGCGCCTGGGTGTTCTCCTCCGAGATCCGCAGGAGTCGAATCCCGACCCGCCGCACCGCCTCCTCCTTGGCATAATCCCGCTCCCGTGAGTTCTCCCGAGAGTGCCAGTACGTCCCGTCCACCTCGATCCCCAAGGAGAGCGCCGGAACAAAGAAGTCTAGGAAAAGACTCCCCAGCGGCTCCTCCGCGCGGAACTCCAGACCCGCCTCCTCGAGGACCGCTCGAACGAACACCTCCGGCCGCGTTGCGGTCCTCCGGGAGTGGTAGCAGTGACGGGAGCAGAAGCGCCTTGGAATCCCTCCGCTCGTCAGCTTTGCCTCGAACTCTACCCCGCAGGTCTCGCAGACGATCAATCCGCGCCGCTTCCGGCACTCGTTGGAGCAGTGTCGACGCGCCTTCCCGGTAAGGTGCTCCAGCGGCCGGACCCTGAACGTCTTCCCGCACGTCTCGCAGATCCGGTCGAGCGCCTCCGGCGGGAGCCCCCGACGGAAGAACCTCCGGCGGCATACGGTGCTGCAGGTCAGTCCCCGCCCTTGCTCCGCGTGAGTCCGGTACGGGTGGAAGGTCTCCCCGCACTGAAGGCACTTTCGCTCGACCCGCTTCTCCGCGCCCTTGCGGGCGTGGTAGCATGCAAGCCCGCAGAACTTCCGGACCGGCTTGGTCTTCGACGGGGTGTAGGGGAACGTCTTCCCGCAGTGCTCGCAGACCCCGGCAAGTTTCTTCAGGACGTGCTTCCTGCGCGGCAAGGTCCTCTCCAATCTCCAGGTCCCCCGCGCGGCGCCACCCGCGGACCGTGAGGAACCGATGATTGGAGGTTACCGTAACCGTACGACCGGACGTCAGCGTTATGACCCTCCAGTCCTCCGCTTCATTCAACCAGGTCCTGAGCACCCTCCTCCGCGCTCCAAGCCCGGAAATAACGGTGTCTCCAACCCGGACCTCCGAGATGTCCCGCTCCCCGTCCGCGCAGAACACCCGCGTCCCCGCGCGAAAGCAGACGTCCGAGGTGCGTTCATCCATGACCGCCTCGAACCTGTACCGGGAGAACCCCGCTTCCCGGAGGGAGTACAGGGCGCTGGACGTACTCTCACGGCACCTGACCGTCCCGGAGAGCATCCGGAAGTACCCCTCCTTGCTCCCCCTCCAGGTATCCGGAACAAAGGCCGCCGGGACCTTTGCGTTGATGACGCCGTCCATGACCTTCCCCACGTCCGCGCGCCCCAGCCCGCGGACCAACGCCTCCCGGCGAACCGTCTCCAGGATCACCCGGGAGAGGTGCTGCCCCCAGAGGTCCCCGATCCACCAGAGCTGCGCCTTGGTAGTTGCCTCAATCGCCCCCTTGTCCGCCTGGGAGAGGGAAGTGGAGACCTGCGCCGCCGCCTTGGGGTCCTTTACGCGGACCCGGTCCCGGGTCCGCCCGCGCGCCAGGAGGGCCACCGCGGTCAACGCCCCAAGCAACAACTTCCGCGCTCCGGACGTGTCCCGCTTGTCTAGACTGGCCCCAATCCTCCCGAGCGCCGCGTCCACCTCCTCAACGGACACGTCCGCCTCCGGGAGGTCCGCAAGCGCCGCCTCCGACGCCGGCTCGTAGTCCGCCGTCCAGTCCGCGTCCAACCCCTCCGCCAGCTCCGTCTCCAGGGCGCGATCCCGCTCGTCCTCCCGGAGGACCGGCTCCAGCGTCCGCTCAGACACGACGTCCGCCAGGAAGATCAACTCCCCGTGGGAGAGCTCCGCCAGGAACTCCGGCGTGATTCCGGTGGCTGTCTTGCTGTCGAGGTCCAAGTCAGTCCGGCTCCACTTCCTCCGGCTCGTCCTTCAGCGCGGGCGGGACAAACCCCCCAAAGCGCATGGCCGCCTCCGCGCGGATCATCCCCGCCAGGGACGAGAACACCTCACCGTCGTCCGCACTCTCCGCGATGGACTCCTTCGGTGGACCGGCAACCTGTAACCCCGCCCGCCCCTGACTCGTCGGTTCCCCGCCCCCGGGAGCCTCGGTGGCCGAGTTTGTCTTCATGATGGCCGCCAACGTCAGGGAGAACGGCTGATCCGGAGGGAGGAGATCCGTGTCAATCTCCCCCAGATCCTCGTTCACGATCCGCCCGATGAGTCTCCGCGCAATGCGCGGTGTGAGCCCGCCCGTCTTCTCGCCCTGAGCCAGGAGCTTGACCAGGTCCGCGTTCTCCGTCACGTTCGGGGAGTTGGACCGGAACACGCTCCAGACCACCCCGATTCGGAGCAGGACGTCCCGGGTCAAGAAGCGGTCCACCTTCCCCCGCTCCGGCCCGAAGACCTGCTCGTCCGCGAGCTTCCGGCTGGCCTCGATCGTCTTGCCCGTGAAGTCATCCGACTTCCCGACGAAGATGGGTGGGAATCGCCAGGCCCGCCGAACGCGCTCATCGTTCGAGTTCTGGTAGTTGACGAACATCGCGTCCGTGTGCTGCTCAGACGTAAGCGGCTTGACGTCGATGCGCATCGACCCCGGGTCCCGCATCCCCTCCAGAACCGGCTCCGCCTCCAAGAGTAGGAACTTGCTGTAATTGTCATCCCCCGCAATCGTGGCCTCCACGAACTCCTCGATCCGCTCGACGGACTCGTCGTCCATCTTCCCGTTGGACACCGTGATGACCATAGAGGGAACGTTGTTGTTCTTGAACGTCGTGAAGTTGATCTCCTCCGCCGCCCGGGAACCGAAGATGGAGAACAGGTGCCCGGTGTACCGCGGGAGCCCGTAGGGCGAGCGCGTGGAGTAGAGTCGCTTATGACGAACCGGGTTGGCCGCGTCCCGGACCGGAAAACCCCGAATCCCGAGCGCAACCGTCACGCGGTCCCCGAGGAGCGTGAACCGCTGAAGCTGCTCCCCGCCGTTCTCCTCCCTCAGGAGCTCCTCACGCGTCACCACGTGCCCGTCTCGGTTGGATATGAGGCGCGGATCCCCCAGTTCCTTGAACCAGATGACCTGACGTTCCCGCAGCTGGACGTACCGACGAAACCGCTTGAAGCGCACCTGCTCCCGCAGCTCGTAGGTGACCTGCGTCTCGAAGGTCGACTGCTTCTGGATTCGGATCGGCTCCCCCTCCGCCTCCTGAACGTGCCTCAGCGGAGGTCCGGAGATCCCATCCTCATCCGCAGAGAATTCCTCGTCAGCGAGTTCAGGTACTTCCGTCGACTCCTTCGGCTCCGGAGGGAGCTCCACGAAGCGGACCATCTTCTCCACGCCCAGGTCCACGTACTCCGTGGACTCCTGCTCCACGCGCCCAATACGCATCGTCCACGAGGGGAGGTGATTCAACCCGTCCAGGCGTCCCGTCCCCGGAACCTCCACGAACTCCACGTAGCAGTTCCCGGTGGCCTCCAGGTCCCGCCGAAGCTTATCCCGGAGGTCCTCGAGGGACTCCCCGTCCGGGCAGCAGTTGCTGAAGAAGTTCTCCGCTATGACCTGCTCCTCCTCCAGAATCTGGAGAACCTCCACCGGCGTCCGCTCGTTGACCGGAACGCGGGACTCGAGCCGCCAGCCAAACCCCTCCACGTTCACGGCCATCGCGTCGATGCAAGGGCCGAGTTCCGTACTGTTCTCCGGCATCACCGCCAGGGTGAGGAGGTCGAACGGTGGAGCAACCACCTGACCGCTCTGCATGAGGACCGAGATGGGGTCGTTCAGTAGCGCCTTGCTCTCCCCAGCGGAGGTCCCGGTCCCGGACGCGGGTCTATCCGCCTCCCTCTGCCGGGAAAGCTTCTCCTCCCGGATCCGCGCCAAGCCAAGGACGGTGGCCCGCAACACGTTCACGTTGCGCTTCTTGATCTCCGCGACGGTAGGGTTGTCCGCGAAGTCGCGCTGGATCTGGACCTCCGCCGCTTGACGCTCGCTCATCTAGCCCACCTTCCCGTAGATTGGGACGCCATATACCTCGAGACGGACCGAACCCCCACCCCCGGCGATTGCCGTCACCTCGAAGAAGACGGACTCCGCATGCGCCACGCGGAAGATCTTGCGCCCCCCGGTTCCCATCGCGAAGATCACGGGCGTGGCCTCCGGAACAAAACCCCCATTTGGGGTCCCGGACAGCGCCTCGGACCAGAAGTGCGGCTCGACGTTCGCCCCGGTGCACGGCGCCACCGGGGTGGCAACCACGACGATCTCATCGAACTCCGAGCAGTTCAGACCCGCCTTCTTCGCGGTGGGGAGCGCCGCGTCGTTTGCGGACACCTCACGGAAGATTGACAGGTTTGGCGCGCTTGGAACGCGCCCAACTGGGGTCACGGCCGCCATTTGGTCACCTCCCCCGAAGTGACGCGGGTAGGAAGGACCACTTCGACTCCGCCTTCTTGATCTCAACAATCTGATCCGGCGCCCGCTTCTCCACCGACTTCACCGTCCCGTCACCCTCCGAAGCTCCCGGTTGTGAGATGGGGACAAACTGGACGCGCACCTCCACCGGCTCCGCAAACGCGATGGAACCGTCCGCCCCACGCGCGAAGTCCGCGCGGAACAACCGCCCGGTGTTCCCGTCCCGAACGATGATGTGATCATCGAAGATCCCCTCCAACCAGGCGTCAAGGGAACCGTCCGCCAGGATGATGCGATCCGTCTGAACCGCGGAGATCATTGTCCAGACGAACTCCATCAGCTCCTCCCCCTCCTGGAGGGCAAGTTTCCCAACCCGAACGAACGTACGGTCCGCGTTGGCGCTTCGCCGAAGCTGCGCAAGCTTCCGCACGTTCTCATCCGAGAGGCGTCCCCCGGACTTGATTGCCTTCTTGAGCTCCACTAGGTCGTTGTTCACTTGACTCCTCCTGACGTAATTGTTAAATTGGCCTGCCGGCGCGATCTCTGCCCGCCGAACAACCCGACCTTTCGCTTCCTGCTGCGCCTCGCACGCGTGACGCAACCAAGCGTCACGGCAAGATCCACGGCGTCGAAGATGTCGTCAAACCTCCCCCTTGGGAACCCGCATAGCTGGTCCTCGAGTTCGAGGTGAAAGGATCCCTTGCGGTGGAAAACCCGCCCCGCCTCGTAGCGAGCCGCCAACTTCCAAGCCCGCGTCACCTTGTCCGTGAGCGTCATAACCGGCACGCACCGATCCCCAATCTCCGAACCAAGCTCCCGGTACACGGAGTAAAGCCGGCTCTTCTGGAACGCGTTGGCCTCGATTCCAAACCTGATGGGGTCCCACCGATCGAAGATGTAGGATGCCCTCCCAATCTGGAGCAAGTAGGGGATCCGCCCGTGGTAGAGGTCCAGCAGGTAGATTCTGAGGTTTGTGTCACCGTCCCGATCGTCCACCCCGATAACGGCGTCCGCGTACTCATCCTGCTCCTGCTCCTCCGCAATCGCCAGGTCACACGCGCTCCAGACCTTGAGCTCCAACCGCTTGATCAGATCCTCCGGAGACTCGTCATAGTAGGAGAACATGTCATCCCGGAAGATGTCCCCCTTCAACCGCTTGGTACTCTGCTGGTACTGAGAGTCGAAGTGTGCCGACCCCATCGAGATGCGAAGGCACTTCAGGTCCTCGGTTGGGAGAAGCTCCGGAACGATCGACACGCCGTCAGAGGCCCGCTCCCCGGTCTCCGGATCCACCAGCGCCGGGATCTCGCAGACATTCCCTCGAAATTTGGGGTCAACTTCCTCCGCCCGGGCGTAGACGTCGTCGGGGTGATACCGCGTCCCCAGGAGATCCAGTTCCCCCGGCGTCCCGTCCTTCCGGACCATCATCAGCGTGGGGACGAGCGTCTTGTAGAAGAACGTGTACATGCGGTCCCGCTCCCCGTCCGTCCGGCTGTTCTTCTCGTCGACCAGGTCGTCCGCCTTCACGACGTCGAAGTGCTTGGAGGTGACGGGTCCGTCGGCGCCCGCGGCCAACCACGTTGGCTCCTTAAACTGCCGCATTCGAGTCTTGACCGTGGCCTCCCCGGTCCCCCACTTCTCACCGCGAATGTCCCCGAACAGCTCGCAGAAGCGGTCCACGGCAAAGCAACCCTGGATCTCCGCCAGGATGTCCTTGCTCTGATCCTTCACGCGGGATCCGATGAGGATACGCACGTTGGGATCGAGGAGGGGTTGGAGAACGGAGTCCACGACCGTGATGATCGTAGACTTCCCGCTCCCCCGTGGAGCCAGGTACAACCGCCACGGACCGGGCATCCGCCGCTTGGCCTCGATGAGGAGCGCGTGAAACGGCAGGACAACGTAGCCCAGGACCGTCGCCAGGACGTCCAACCTCCGCTCCTCCAGGATCAACTTTCTCTGGAGGTGCGCCTTAGATTGGTAGACCGTCTCCAGTTCCCGCCGGAGATCATCCGCCGACATCTGATGATGAGATCTTGACACCTGACCGTAAAGTTATCGCTTAGTTTGAAGCGTCCCCAGTGAGATGAGCGCAGAGAACCCTAGTCCGCAACCGGAACAGTTGCTAAGATGGGGGGAGGAGGGAGCGGATGTCACAGCACTCAAACGCCAAGGAACTCGAACTCTCGGACGTCGCGTCCGGGTGCGCAGGCGCCAAGGCCAGAACTAGGAACCTAGCCAAGTTTGGTATCCAAGACCTAACGGAATCACAGGAGATCCGCCGAGATAGACGCGACATCACTCAGTACAGAGCCTGTATTTCCTTGATGTGGTCTCGTGACCAGATCCTCCAGGAAACCGGCTGGAGCCTGCAGCGCCTGATGAGCGTGGAGCGCACGAGCCGAGACGAATACCGGCGCATGTGGGACTCCGCGGACTCCACGCTGCTGTTTGCGGAGTACCGGGAGCAGCAGATGCTCTGCTGTAAGGAACTGCAGGACATGGCGGAGATCTTCCGCGGGTCGAAGCAGTTTGCCGCACTCACCACCGCGATCAAGGCCCGGTCCAGCATCCTGGAGCAGATCATCAAGGTCGGGCAGGAGCTGGGGGTCATCAAGCGCGCCGCCCGGGAGCTCCAGATCCACGGGCACGTGGACATCCGCTCGATGTCCATCTCCGAGCTCCAGGTTCACCTATCAAAGGAGGTGACCGGTCTCCAGGCATACCTAGCGGATCCCCAGAAACGCCTCCAGGGAACGGTTGGCGCCGTCCTCCGCCGCATCACGCAACCGGTGGAGGAGGGTGGGAAGGTGATTGACGCGTCACTCCAGTTGCCTACATATAAGCAAGAACCAATCCCCGCGGAACCGCGCGCGCCGCGCGTCAAGCAGCTCGCGCCTACCTGACCTTGTTGGACGCCGCCTCGAGCCGCTCCGCAACATTCGGGAGGTTCCGGCAGCAACCCGGACTGAACACCCGCTTGGTCACCCTGAGGAACTCGCTCCGATTCCCGCGGATGCTGTCTTCCGCCTCCCGGATGGCGTCTGACTGGTCCTTGAGGTCCGAGAGGTCCACCACGCCGTGGCGAGCGCCGTAGCGCCGGAGCCTGGCGAGCTCCGCAACCGCCTCCGCTCTACTCTGGATCGCTCCGCAGATCGCCTCCGCGTACTCATGCGCCTCCCAGACGGCGTCGACCGAGCACCGCGGGCAACCCACCGCCCCCCGGAGGAGGGGAGCCAGCTCCGCCCGGATCCGCGCGATCGACTCCGCCCGCCTGGTCGCGCGTTCCACCTCCTCCGCCGCCTCCCGCTCAATCGCCACTAACTTCTCCCTCGCGCGGTCCCGGAGCTCCAGGGCAACGGTCCGCACGCCCTCCGCGTCCGAGATGAGGGGACAGTCTAGGACCCCGGCCAGGAGCGCGAGGTGTCTGTTGATGTAAGCCCGCTTACTTGCCGCCATCGAGCCCTTGACCACCGGTGGCGTCCCGTCGAGATCCGGGGCGACGTAGTTTGGGACCTTACCCCGCGTCTTCCGGAGGTGCGTCAGGCGGAGCTCGAGGGCGTACTGGATCACGTCCCGCCGCGGGTTGCATCGACTCAGACGCGCCAGCGCCTCCTGAGGGATGAGCTCCTGCCACCTAGATGAACACACCGCCGCGAAGGTCTCCGTGGCGTGGGACCCGGTTCCCGCGGTCAGGAGGGCATCCAGGGGGAGGACCTCGTCCAGTGCCCGTCCCTCCCGCCCTGCACGCTCGCATGGCACCAGGCAATCCGGCTTGAACCTCAGGTTCCTCGGGAAGCAGCGTACCCGGAAGTCCCGCGGAAGAACCAGCGGATCCCCCACCGCGTTCAGTGAGGGGAGGAGGAGCAGCGCAAGCACCATTCTTCTCATTTCAACCCTCCGTCAATCGTCACCGCGCGAACGAACTCCACGGACACCATCACGCCTGAGCAGCACACGGACACGATGTTTGTCCCCATATAACCCGGCTTCAGCTCGAGATCATGCAGCACGACGGAGTAGGCGGCGACCCTCCTGTACTCCGGACCAAGCATCCTCGCGTAAGCAACTCGACCCGCCCTCCACGCGCCGCCGATCATGACCTCCACCGGGTCCCCGCGTTTAAACATGACTTCACTCATCCTTCACCTCCTCCAAAGTGTCAGGCGCCTACATATAGGCGCATCAGTCAATGTCCGCCGGACGGACAAATAGGAACCAGGACGCCAGCTCCCGCCGCAGCGTGAGCGTCTCCGCGGTCACCTCCGCGAGGCGCTGGGAGAGCTCGATTGCGTCCGCGTCCCCCCACTCACCCGCCTCCACCTCCCCGCGGAGGAGGAGCCGCGCGTCCCGCAGGAGCCGCAGCGCGGAGACCACGCTGCCACGCACGCCCTTCTTCCGCATCAAAGCACCTCCCCGTCCTGCGCGTCCTCGAGCGCCGCGCGGTAACCGCGGAGCCAGTTGGGCTCGTCCTTGGTGAGGCGGATGAGCGTCGCCACGTTCCGCGCCATCCAGGCGTAACCGTTCCGGTTGAGGTCAGAGCGCCCAACCGCCAGGCCCGCCGTGAACTTCCGAACCGCCTTCATCGTCTTCGTCATCTGCGTCTCCTTCGTGGTTCTCATATTATCATCTTACCAGATAGAAACAATTTGTCCAGAGGAAAAATGAGGGGAGGTGACGTTTTCTTCACGTATCAGGAGGTACCCGTCAAACCTTCTTCCCCATCACATCCGCCCGGGCACGGAGCTCGCAGATCTGGTGCCGAATGAGGTACGTCACAAAGACCACCTCCTGGCGGTCCCGCAGACCCGTAGCGTCCGCCAGAAAGACCTCCCTCGCCTCCGGGTCACCAGGCCCTCGAGCGCCGCCTCAAGGAGCTCCGCGCACCACATCATCGCCGCCCTCACAACCGCCGCGTGATCCATCAACGCACCTCCTTCTGAGCCTTGAACTTCCCCCACTCCTCCGCGCAGAAGGCGTCACCCGCCGCAATGTCCCGCTTCCAACCCCTGAACTCCGGCATCACGTCGATCCCCTCGTCCCCGTGCGCCCGGACGCACGCCTCCCATGCGCGCAAAATTGCCTCTGGGTCCGCCGTCTCTGCCTCCGGCTGCCCCAGGTTCGAGGTGGCCAACCACTTTGCCGCCAGGTCCCGCTCCGCCTCCGGGATAAAGACCGGCTGCTTCGCTCTCTTCTTACTTGACATCTCTCCCTCCGTTGTCCTGACCGTTGATCTCATTGACCTCGCACCACCCGCCGCCGTTGCGCGCCCAGATCGTCTCCTGAATCACGTCCGCCGGGATCTCCGTCCGCACGTAGACCTGCCACGCCGTCGACCCCTCCGCGTACCCCGTGGACTCCACCTCGAGCCGGAGTTCCTGGCAAACGCCCAGCAGGAACCCGCGGAACGCCTGACCCATCCGAATCCTGAGGAGCTTCTTGGTTGCTTTCTTTGTTCTCATATTATCATCTTACCAGATAAAAACAATATGTCCAGGGGAAAAGTGGGGGGAGGCGTTTTTATCACCCAGAAACGATCTCCAGAACCATCGCCCGGAGCTGCATGACCGCGTCCCGGACGTACCCCAGGTTGAGCGCCGCGTCGTCGAACGAGAGATCGCAGACCAGCGGGCAGAGGGCGTTGTTCAGGAGGTACGCCAGCGCCCCCCGCGCGTCCCCCGTCAAGTCCCGACGGAGGATCCCCAGCGCCGCCTCCCGCGGATCCGTCGCCTCAATCAGCATCGCGCACCTCCTCCCAAGACCCCGGGAGGAGCTCCCCCAGGGTCGACGTCTCTAGTAACCGCTCAGGAAGGTCTCCTCATCCTGGACCGTGTGCGCCGCGAAGAAGGCGCGGATGGCCGCCGCCATGTTCGCCACCGCCTCCGGCGAGGAGTCGCGGACGTGGCTCCAGTCGCGGAGGAGGTCCTGGTGCTCGTCCGTCTCCACCGCGTCCGCCGCGGTGAGGGTCCCGAAGCCGTCCGCCAGGTAGCGAACGACGTCCTTCTCGGCACCCGTCATCAGGCGGGAGTAGTCCGAGCCGTAGCCCAGGAACCTCACCACCAGCTCGAAGTCCGTGGAGACGTTCAGGAGCGCCGCCGCCGCGCTGGCGCTGATGGTCAGTGGGATGGAACGGACGGGGAAGGTCACGGTCTGGGAGTTCATCTTCGTCTCCTTGGTCTGGGTTTCTCTCTCGGTTCTCATATTATCATCTTACCAGATAGAAACAATATGTCCAGGGGAAAAAGATAAGCTCATGCGCTTTTTATTCGCGCCCTCCCAACACCTAGGGATCCCTCACGTTCGCCGCACCTTCACCCAGGTTCCGTCCGGAGCCAACTGGTAGAGTTGACCCCGCCCGAGCCCAAAACCGAGCCCAACGCGCGCGTGGCAGGAGACGCACATCTCCGCCCACGGACCGTGGACGGGCGCCCGTCCACCAGCTGCTCGCCAACGGGTCCGCGCTCCGCGGCTCCGGCTGCCCCAGGTTCGAGGTCGCCAGGAACTTCGCCGCCAGGATCCGCTCCGCCGGCGGGAGGTACTCCGGCGCCGCCTTCTTCCGTTTGCTGGCCATCTACGCCTCCTCGCTCCAGGTGAAGTCACCCGCGAAGTTGTCCTTGGTCTCCAGCCGCGCCGCGAAGGCTGCGCGCGCCTTCTCCGTCTTGAAGAACTTCTCCCGCTGGACCCGGCGGTCGCTCCGGTCGAACTCGAACCAGCGGATCCCGTACTCGGTGGCGGTCTTCATCTTGCTCTCCGTCGTCTTGCTCATACTCTCATCTTACCATGCAGAAAGAATATGTCCAGAGAAAAGATGAGCCGCGTGCGCTTTTCTACCCCGGGTGACACTCGGTGCAGTAGACCTCCCCGCCCGGGTCCCGGTCCCGCTGCCCGCCGCAGCGGGGACAGGGCGGGAGGGTCTCCTGCTCGACGATGAGGCAGTCGAGCGCCGCCTCGAGGGAGGCGTTGACCTCCACCGACCCGCCGCGGCGGAGGAGCCGCGCGAAGGCGATCCAGCGCGCCGCGTCCCCGGGCTCGTCGCCGTCCGCGCACATCTCCGCCGCGTAGTCCGCGTGCTTCAGCATCCGGTCCGTCAGGGCGGCCGCCAGGGCGGCCAGGCTCGTGCACTCCAGGGAGACCTTCATCGTCCTCTCCTACTCCCAGGGCATGGACGCGGGCGCCCACGCCAGGTGGTTGGGCCGGCTCTCCCCGCAGCGGAGGGAGGTCCAGCAGATCGTCCGCCCGTCCCAGTCCTGAGCCACCACCAGGACCGCGCCGCGCCGCATGTGCGCCGGGAGGTCCTCCACCAGCCGGTGCGCGATCTCGTCCAGCCGCGCCTCCCCGCCCGGGTAGGAGGGGAGGGTGAAGTTCACGCGCGCGGTCCCCACTAGAGCACCTCCTCCGCCGCCAGGGAGGCGGCCAGCGCGCGCGCCCGCTCGACGGACGCGCACTTGGTGGACGTCTTGAAGAAATTCCCGGAGGGGAACCGGATGATGTTGACGACCGTCAGGCCGTCAACGATGGAGACGGTGTTGGCGCTGCGGGAGGAGACGATCTCGATCCGGTTCATCTTGCTCTCCGTCGTCTTGTTCATACTCTCATCTTACCATACAGAAAGAATCTGTCCATAGGAAAAGATGAACTCAGTGCGTTTTTTTCACCGCCTCCGAATGCCTCCGCCTGTTGACCTATCCACGGACCCGCCCCGGCTCCGAAGGTCTCCTCGAGCGCCGCCAACTCGGTCCGCGGGAGCGCGAACGCCTCCCAGCCCCCGGGGAGGAGGAGACGGAGGTCAGCGCTCCGCTCGAAGGGGATCCGGTCGCGACCTCTCACCGCGCCACCTCCCCGGTCTCCGGGTCCACCTCGACGACCTCACACCAGCCGCCGCCGTTCTGCGCCCAGATCCGCTCCTGAACGTCCGCCGCCTCGAGCCGCGTCCAGAAGTAGACCTGCCAGACCGTCGAGCCGTCCGCGAAGCCCTGCTCCTCCGCTCCCCCGTACCAAAGCTCGTGCTCGAGGAACTTCTGGATGAAGCCGCGCGCGCCCTGGAGGACGCGGACGCGGAGGAGACCCTCCGGGCGGAACCGCCTGCGCCTACTCATCGTCATCGTCATCCTCCCCGTCGTCCTCCCGGAGGTAGGAGGGCGTGCTCTCGACCACCGTGAGCTGGAACTCCCGGCGGCCGACGCGAACGACCAGGCCCGCGTTGTTGGTCAGGACGCCCGCCTCCCGGAAGGAGGTGGAGGAGACCGCCGCCTGCGCGCCGAGGATCTCCTCCACCAGCTCCGCCGCCTCCGGCGTCCCGAGGACCTCCGCCAGCAGCTCCGCCATCGCGCCCTCGTTGAACCTAGCCATTGGTGCTCTCCTTCCTCAGCGTCTCGAGACCCTCCGGGCTCACCCAGCCCTGGCGCGGGAGGTAGTCCCAGCCCAGCTCCCGAAGCATCTTCTTGGCCGGCCCGGCCGCCGCGCACCCGTGCTCCACGCGGCCGGTGACCGCGCAGCGGACGCGGAACTGCCGGAAGTAGATGTAGATCGTCGTGTCCTCGAAGCGGCCCGGGCGCGTCATCGGGGCACCTCGACCGTCCCGAGGTAGGCGCACTCGCAGCGTCGCCCGGCCGGGAGGGCGTCCAGGAACCGGCGCGCCGCGGCCGCCGTCTCGAAGTGGATGGGCTCCCCGCCGAGGGACAGGACGTGGACCGTCTTCGTCGTCTTCGTCATCTTGCTCTCCGTCGTCTTGCTCATACTCTCATCTTACCATGCAGAAAGAATCTGTCCAGGGAAAAATGAGGGCGCGTGCGTTTTTTCACAGCTGCCCGGTCTCCGCCAGGGACCGGAGGGCGTCCCGGCCGACGATGACGTGGTCCAGGAGCGGGATCCCGAGAAGCTCCCCGGCCTCCCGGAGGCGCCGGGTCAGGAGGAGGTCGTCCGCGGAGGGCGCCACGTCCCCGCTCGGGTGGCAGTGCGCGACGATGACCGCGGCCGCGTTCCGGCGGACCGCCGCCCGGAAGACGTCCCGCGGGTGGACCGTGACGGAGGTGACCGTCCCGACCGCCGAGACCTCCGGGCGCCCGATGACGTCGTGCTTCGCGTTGAGGAGGAGGACCACGAACGCCTCCTGCTCCCACCGCCAGCGACGGAAGACCGGGCGGGAGACCGCGGCGACGTCCGACGCGCAGGAGACCCGGGCGGTCACTTGCCACCCCACGCGGGTCCGGTCCAGCGGAGGACGTGGTTCGCCTCCGCGACGACGCCCGCCTCCTTCAGGTTCCGGACGACGCAGAGGAAGTCCTCCAGCGTCAGGACCGACGCCACCTGGGCGTAGAGCACGCCCGACGGGACCGTCCCCAGCTCCCGGATGGCATCCGCGATCGCCATCGCCACCTCGAGCGCGGCGCGGATTGCGGCGCGCGGGTCCTTCTTAGCGGTCACCGGTCACCCCCGTTCCACTGGTCCTGCTTCCGGGTCATCCACTCGTTCGCCTCCGCCTCCGTCAGGTCACCGGAGGCGACGAGGTCCGCCAGGTCCGAGGCCAGCTCCCGGAGCATCCGGTCCGTCCGCTCCGCGTCCAGCCGCTCCATCACCTCGCGTCCGTTCCGCTTTGCCATCTTGCTCTCCGTCGTCTTGCTCATACTCTCATCTTACCATGCAGAAAGAATATGTACAGGGAAAAGACGAGCCGCGTGCGTTTTTTTTCTCACTACCCGAGGAGGGCGGCCGCGGCGTCCCGGAGGGTCCCCTCGGTCTCCGCGTTCGCCAGGCGGACCACCGCGTGCTGCGCGCCGCGCGGGCAGCCGGCGGCGACGACCGCGGCCATCCGGACCTCGTCCCGCCACTGGGAGGCGGCCATCCGCTCGAGCGCCACGCGGTCCAGCTGGCGGGCGACGGCGCAGCGGACCACGGCGCCGACGGTCACGGTCACGAACTCCGCCCGCCCGTACACGTCCGCGGTCCAGACCGGCGCCGGTGGGTCACCCGCCGCCAGATCCGCCGCCCGGGCCAGCTCCGCCAGCTCCCGCGCCCGCACCTCCGCGCCCACGCGCCGGATCGCCCTGACCTCCGCCGCCGCGACCTTCTTGGCCGCCGCAACCGCGTGGAGGTCCACACCCGGGAGGAGCCCCTCCGCCAGGAGCTTGGGCCCGCAACCGGAGCCAACCGTCACCGTCCCGCCGGATGGGAGCTCCCGGAGGGTCCAGACCACGGCGTGGCGCCGCCCACAGCGCGCGCACTCCGGGAGTTCACCATCCGGGATTGCAACCCGCTCACCGGAGAACCAGTCCACCGGGCGGACGTCGCGAACGCTCAGGAGCTGGAAGGTGGTCTCAATCACCGCGTTGTTTGTCATACTTTCATCTTACCACGTAGAAAGAATATGTCCAGGGAAATAAGAAGAGGAGAAGATCAGTCCAGTAGGACGTCCGGGAGGGCGGGAGCACCCCGGTCTCCTCCTCCACGCACGCCAGGAAGTCCGTCGTTCCGGTTACCGCCCCAAACCCGGGTGCCCGCAGGACGTTTTCAGCCACCGAGACGACCGTCCCAACCGGGAGCGCCCGCAGGAAGTCCACCGGGACCACCGCCCCGCCCGCGTTCACCCAGCGAACGCCGGACAGTAGCACCCCGGTACCAGTTCTAATCGCCGGGAGGAAACGCGCCGGACCGGCGGACGCATTCAGCAGCGCCTCAACCCCGGGATCCGGGACCACCAAGCGCACAACCGGCGCCCACGGCGCCAGATCCGCCCGCAGGATCGCCACCGTACGCCCCTCAACGCGCAGGAGGATCCACCCGGGATCCCCGAGGACAACGTGGATGGAACCCGTCCGGAAGTACGCCGGCACTTGGGGACGTTGGATCGAGACCGGACGCGTCCTCACGCGGAGGATCGCGCGACCCAGGGTGAGCGTCATGAAACCGTCCCCCAGGGAGACCGTGGCCCCGCGCCAGGACCGGACGGAGGCGGCCAGCGAGGTGGGTCCGGACGTCGACGGCCTCCGGAAGGCCGCCTCCACCCTCTCACCGGAGGGGAGCGTGACCACCAGGTCCTCCATCGTCCGCAGGATCCAGTCCACGGACGCCTCACTCCGGGCGAACGCGGACCGATCCGTCCGCGCCAACGTCGACCACCTCAGACCCGAGGCGGACCTCCGCCGACTCGAAGCCCGGGAGCGTTGCCAGTTCGTTACCGATTGGGAGTGAAAAGTGATGGACGGGAGACCTTTCGTTCGCTAAGATATAGGGAGAGAGAGAGCGAGGTTCGAGTTGGACAAGCTCCTGTCGGTGTCCGAGGTTGCCGCGCTGCGGGGCGTCACCCGCGTCTGCGTCCTGTACGCAATCCGAGACGGGAGGCTGCCCGGGACCCGCGTCGGCTCGATGTGGGTCGTCCGGGAGGTGGACGCCGAGGGGTGGTCCCCAAGGGCGTACTCCCGGAGCGTCCGGAACGCGTCCGGTCACGTCGCCCGCGTCAAGAGACTGGCCTAGCGTTGGACCTAAACCGGGACTCCATTTCTGAACCCCGTTTCTGAACGATAACAAGTTGGTCCCAACTTGGGTCCCGTTTCTGAACGATAACAAGTTGGTCCCAACTTGGGTCCCGTTTCTGAACGATAACAAGTTGGTCCCAACTTGGGTCCCGCCCGGGGCGCGAGTCAGCCCCGCCCGGAGCGACCCGCCCCCCGACCCCGGACCGCCCCCCACCCCCCTCCTGCCTACATGTAGGCAGACATTCAGCCCCTCCCAGGAGGGCGCCCGCTTACGCGGGAGGGACCCCTCCCGCGCCCGCCGCCCCGCCCGCCCTCGGGATCCCCTCGCCTTTTCATGTACACTACCCAGGGGAAGTGTACGAACCTCGAGCGGGGGACCGACTCGCTGCATCTCAATGTGAAATTCCTGAGTAAAGGAGCCACAGTACGGATCATTCGCCAGGACGGCTTGGATAGCGCCAGCTCGAACCAGTGGTGCCCCAATGAGGATCACGAACCTTCCTGAAGAGTACCAGGTCATTAGCCGTCACGTTGGACCCCTCTTCGCCAGGACGGCCAAGACGGGCAGCTCACTCACCAAGGTATCAACGGCGGCGAACCTCCTCCACTCCTCCACTCCTCCACTCCTCCACTCCTCCCCATCGGTCGTTGACCTCCGCCCACTCCGCGGCCAGGCGCTCGCTCCAGTGCGGGTGAAGTGGCTCGAGGCGCGCCTCGAGTCGGAGGGCGGCCGACTTGGTCATCCCCGCGCTCCGCCAGGCCAGGGAAACCGGCCGCTTCCCCCGGAGGCACTTGGCGCCGCGCCAGCCCTCGTTGTGCTCCCGGACCCGCCGCTCGACGTCCGTGGAGATCCCGCAGTGGAGGGAACCGTCCGCCGCGCGGACCAGGTAGACGAACCAGACGTTGCTCATTTTGACCACTCCGGGAGTCGAGACCCAAGGAGCCGGAGTCCCGAGGCGGAGAAGAAGGTCCGCGCCTCCACCAGGTCCAGGCGCCCGCGCAGGACTTGGATTGGGACCTCGTGAAGCGAGACCAGCCAGCGCATCAGCTCGAGTCGGTCCCGCGCCTCCGGCTTGAGCAGTCCCAGGAAGGCGGTCCGGACCCGCGGCTCGAGTTCCTGGAGCCCGTTCGGCCCGTAGTAGACGGAGCCCCCGAGGAGGTCCGGAACGAGCGTGGGGCGGAACTCGAGGAGCGCCGTGGCCGTCTTCTCCCCGATCCCCGGCATCCCGGGCACGCCGTCGCCGGAGTCGCCCGCCAGCGCCTTCCAATCTCGGTGGACGTGCGGTGAGAAGCCGAGGAACTTCTCCGCGCCCCGCTCCCCGAGGAGGTGCTCCCTCGAGCCCACCTTGAGCAGGACGGAGACCCGCTCATCAACGAGCTGGATCATGTCCCGGTCCCGCGTCAGGACGAGCACCTCCCCCGGCGCGGATCGAGCCAGGGTGGCCAGGACGTCGTCCGCCTCCCAACCTGGACTGAGCGCCTGGTGGACGCCCAGGGACGGGAGGAGGGACCGGAGCTCCGCAACCTGCTCCGCGTACTCGCCCCCGAACGGATCTGGGCGGAGACCGCGGTTTGCCTTGTAGGCCGGGAAGCGGGCCCGGCGCCCGGAGACGTGGTCCGGCGCGTCCCAGGCCACGACGATTGGCCGGCCGCGCCCGCGCAGGTTCAGCTGGAAGACCCGGGAGAGGAAGCGGTGGGCGAGGGCACTCTGCTGACCGGGCACGAAGGCCGCCTTGGCGAAGCCGGAGCCGTCGATGAGGAACGTCACCCGTCACCCACCTTCCCAGCACGCGCGGACCGCTCCCAGGTCAACGTCCTCCCCGTCGACGGTGACGCTCGAGAGGGTGGAGATCGCGGGATCGCAGTCGAGCTCACCGCTGGTCACCCACTCAGAGGCGGGGTCTCCGCCGGCGCACTGATGGCACAGATCCCGGACTCCACGCCGCTGCGCCGCGGAGACGGCGTCTTCGAGGGAAGTTGCCTCCACCTCCGTTGACAGGGAGATCACCGCCTCGACGCAGATCACGTAGGAAGGCATCCTCACCTCACATCACGCGTGGACGCGTTGGCCGGCCCTCGAGGCCCCTCCGTTGCCGCCCCCGACCCTAGACACCGGTTGGCGCCCCGGAGCCCCCCTGGTGGCGCTGGGACGTCTAGGGACGTACGTGACGTCACGAGCGCAGCTCCCGGACCAGGTTGGCCACCCAGTCCGGCAGGAGGACCCACCGACCGCCCACGCGGAAGTACATTGCGCCCGGGCCCGTCTTGTCGGACCAGATGCTCAGGAAGCGCCCGTCCAGGGAAACGCCGCCTCCGTTCGGAGCGAGGTGGGTGCCACTTCTTCGATGATCCACTGTTCTCAGCTCCTCACTTGCCTCAGTAGCACCCGCCTTCACCGTACCTCATCCCGTCATCCAGCGGAAGTCCGCACCCTCATAGGTGCAACTTGGTCGGCTCGACGTGCCGCCAGGGCGGGCACTCCTCCAGGAGCCGCGCCGCCTCCTCCGGCTCCTCGGTGACACGCGCGGACGCGGATCCGTAGGTCATCACCACCAGGCTCCCCCCGCCTTGAACGTCCCGCCTACTCACCCGCTGCACGGACTCCGGGTTGATATAGATTGGGTCGCCGTTATCCGCGGTGAACTTGACAAACCTCATATCACCTCCCCGGAGTGCGTCCTCAACCCCTCCAGCACCACAGGGCAGACCGCCAGGAGGAAGTTGAAGACCTCCCGGGCAACCTTCCTGATCTGCCACTGAGCGTGCTTGTCCAGTCTCATCTTGAAGAAGTGGCGCCACTCCCGGAGGTTGAAGGTGGTGTACACCTCCGTCTTCGTGGCGTTTGGCAGGACCTCCCGCGCGTCCTCCGCCGGTATGTTGAGCTCCCGAAGTTTCTGATAGGTGGCGTATGAGCTCATGACGGACGCGAGGAAGACCCCGACTGGGGATCTGAGGTCTACTCCCTCCGGAGGCAGCTCCTCACTTCGCCTCACGCTGAGGCGTTCCAGGACGCAATTAGCGTCGGTTATCCGCACGTTATCTTGGTACACCAGGCTCCCCGCCGGGAGGTCCGCGGAGACGGACGGGGGGACGACCACCTTCAGTCGACTCACCCGCTCGCACTCCGGTTGTTCGTCCAGACCAAGTGCCGGCGTCGCGTAGTCGCAGAATCGCTGGGACTCCTGAGTGTAGGCGGCGATTCGATGTCTAACCAGCTGGTGACTCATCGACCGGGAGCCCACGAAGCAGACCGTCAGGCTGGCGTGCTCCAGAATCGACTCGTGCCCCCACTCGATGGCCACCTTCCGCACGAACGGGACCGCGCTCCCGGGTTTGATCCGCCCCTCGCTCTTGTGGGAGACCCGCCCGCACTCCTCGATGAGCAGAAGTGCCCGCTCCGCCCAAGTCTCCGGGCTGCTTCCCGCCTCCCCCACAAGGTACGCGTGCGGTTCCACAACCTCCAAAATGCTAAATTTACTCATTCATCCCTCCCTTCTAGGTGAACCAGGGCGTACAGGAGCACGCCGACGATGGTCAAGACCAGTAGAAAGGTCCGGAACCAGGAACTTCCCACCGTCGCCAGGATGTACGCAATCACCAAGCACCTCCAATCAATACCTACGAACCTCCCACACCACCGCGTTTCTTCCCGGAACGTCCCCAACCGTCCCAGCGTAGACGGAGACCTCCAGGACGTGACTCGGGTAGAGCTCCAGGAGCGCCTCGAAGTCCGCCCAGCTGGAGGGCGTCATCTCCGCCCGGAGCGCCGTCTGACCCGCCAGGCCGTAGACGGTCCGAGACTCCGCCCGGAGGGCGTCCCGCATCTTCAGCTTGACGGTGGAGAACAGGAGGACCCCGTCAAACGTCCGCCCGTCCACGCGGACCACGTCGTTCAGGTACTCCCCCTGAATGATCACGCTGGAGTCCACCGCGCCCTGGTTGAAGTACACGTCCCGTTCCGGGAGACCGAGAGCTTCAACCACGAACCCCACGCTGAGCGCCGGTACGTCGTAGACGCAGGGTCCGCCGCCCCCCATGAGGGTCCGGATCGTCACCAACCCGGCCCAACCACTTGCGCGGAGATCCCCGAGCGTCCGCCACGTCCGCAGGCGGTTGCCGTAGAGTCCCAACTCGATCCTCCGGAGGTTCTCCCGCTTGGTCAGGACCGGACCCATCAGACCTTCCGGAACGTCAGGTTCACGCGTGACGCCCGCCCCTCCGCCGAAACCACCGCCTGAACGTCCGTCTTCCCCTCCGCCCGCATCTCATCCAGGACAACCTGCGCCGCCGCGGAGATCCGCGCCCGCGTCCCGGTCCCGTTGATGCAGACCAGGAACGGTTGACATGCGTCCGCCAGACGCCGCTCCGCCTCCGCCCGGTGACTAGCGTCCGGGAAGATCTGAACCAGCGCGGAGAGCAGCTCGCACTCCTCCGCCTCCGCCACGCGGTGGGGGTTATTCAGGGGCTCCCCAACCTTGAACGCAAGCTCCTCCCCGTCCTCCCGCGAGCGGATCCTCCCAAACCAACCCTCCCGCTCCCGCGCCCGGTTGGAGAAGTTGACCAGACACCCGGTGATGTACTGGGTCAGGATGAAGTCCGGGGTGTCACTTGCGTTCTCCAGGCTGTGCTTGTTAATGAGGTCCCTCAGTTCCATCTCAAACTTGGTCACGCTTCCCTCCTTCTCTCAGAATGAAGCTCGCTCTGCGCCGCTCGAAGAACCGCGCCCGGCGCGCCGCCCACCGGATCGCCCCGGCGATCGTCCCGTCCCCAATCCGCAGGTCCCGGTCGTAGCTCCGCCCGCAGACGTCGCACAACAGGCTCCCAATACGCGGTCGCTTCAGGCAGATGACGCAGGGAGGCATCAGGGATCCCAATCCCCGGGTGAGTTATTCACCACCGGATGACCCTTCCTGGTCTCCTGCTTTGGCTCACCCCCGTCCTCTCCTCGCTCAAGTCGCTCTGGGTGGGACCGGACGCGACCCCGGGCCCCTACTACCTTGAAAGAGGAAGCTCTGGCCCAACTAAGCGCATCTCGAACGTCCAGGTACTCAATCTGCACCTCATTCCGCCGGAGCAACTCCACGGCGTCAAGTGAGAGCCCGTAGCGCGAGTCATACACGTCCGCAAAGACCACGCGCGCCACCTTGGCCCTCAGGATCCGCTTGGAGCAGTCCCAGCACGCAGAGGCGGACGTGTAGATCGCGGCCCCCTCCGGGGTGGTCCCGTCCAGGGCGCACTGGAGCAAGGCGTTCTCCTCCGCGTGCAGTGTTCTGACGCAATGACCATCCCGCATTATGTGACCACCCAGGATCTTCCCGCCGCAGATCGGGCACCTCCCCGCATTGATCTCCGCCCGGGCAAAGCCACGGTCGTCCTTAGACGGGTCGATGGGGTCCCTCACGTAGTCCGCGGCGCAATTGGCGCAAACCAGATCCGAGCAGTGCGGTTCCCCAGGAGGTGACCCATTGTAGCCCCCGGCCACCATCCGGTTCTCCCGGACAATCACCGCCCCCACGCCGTGCCGCCCGGGATCCAGGAGGAGCTCCGGCCCGCGATCACACGTGGACCGAGTGGCCGTCAGGTGAGCGTGGAGCATGAAGAACTGATCCCAGGGGAGCCTTGGGATCCGGAGCCGCTCCCGGAGCCCCGCCTCCCGCCCGCGCCGCTCCGCCTCCGACAAGGCGTCCCTAACCGCCGCAATCAGGGGTCTCTCAGCGAGTGGCCCTTCTCCCATCTTCCTCCGCCTTCCTGGCGTTCATGACGCCCCGACACTCGTGGCAGTTCGACTGGAGGGCAACCACCCCGCCGCCCATGTGACGGAGGCCAACCCGGGAGACGACTTTGTACTTCCGACAGCCCTGGCAGTAGACCTTGACCAGCGGCACCGTTCCCCCCTCCGGGAGCTCCCGGAACGCGTCCAGGAAGTGGAGGTGGATCCTGACTCCGTTCACCATCAAGGAGGTCCCGTCAACGTGAACATCTGGCTCAACTTCCCTTGTCATCTACGTTCTCCAGTGAAGTGAGGTTCAACTCCTCCTCGGGACCCACCATCACCTCGACGATACCCTCCCGCGCAACGCGGACCTGAAGGTCCCGAAGCTGCTCGCAGATCGTTCCCCCGTGACCATCGACAAACACCTTCAGCGTGGCCGGTAGGGACCGCTGCGCTCCCAGGAGTAGAACGGGATCCGCCGCCACCCTGAGCCTATCCACGTTGAACCCAAAGTGACTGAGCACAACCCACCTCGAGATTGCCCGGCCGCCCTTGCCGTTCCGAACCGTCATCTTCAGGCTCACCTCCACCTCAATCTCCTCCTTGACCGCCTCCGGTTCCTTTCCTGATCTGAGTGACCACACTCTCCTCGACGGGTGACCCCCCTGAGATCCGGGAGACAAGCTCCCGGTGCATCTCAGATCCGCGTCTTCATCCATCCGCGCCTCCTACTTGAAGAGCTCCGTGTTGACAAAGTTCGCCTTAATGAGCGTCCAAAAGTCATCCGCCAGGCCCCGCTCCACGTAGGAGTAGGGTAGCCACCCGTACCCCTCGTGGCCCCAGGACGTCCCCCACGAGTTCCGAATGAGGAACGCCTTCATCTTGTCGTCGTACCCAAACGCCGCCACGGCGTGACCGCCGAGGACGGTGTTTCCCGGTTGAGGCTCCGGAATCCAACCGTTGTTTGAGATGTTGGAGAACACCGTGAACCCGAACATGAACGGGAGCCCGCCGTCCAGGTGGTCGAGGAGGACCTCCAACTGAGACTTCCCCGCGTTTGGCGTGAGTCTGTAGTAGCTGTACGCCTTGAAGTCATCCGCCAGGGAGTAGACAAACGCGTCCGGCTCCCGGTCGAAGTCCGCCGTCTTGTAGGGCCAGAATTGCTCCGGAGGGACCCCAAACATCACCATGGCCTGCATCACCGTCCGGAGGTAGCAACCCTCGTCCCCCCGGATCCCAACCATTCTCCGGGCAACAAGGTAGAGGAACAGGCGACTCATGTCGAGGTGCCTCCCAAACGCCCGGCGCTGGAACCACTCCATGAGTCCAACGCCCGCGTGTGCCGTGCAGGACCCCAGTTCCCCCTGATCCTCGATTGGGGAGCAGAACGCCCGCAGGTCCTTCTTACCCGCCCTCCCGGACACGTAGACCTGCATGAGCGGCTTGGATAGCGCCAGCGTTGGGCCAACGCTTGGGTGCGTCTGAGTGTAGTCCCGGTGATCCGGGAGGTCCCTCCGCCAGCCTAGTGAGTGATTCATCTTCCCTCTCCTTGCCCTTGATCCTTCTTATCCTCGTATGCGCGGACCGCCGAAGCCATGACCGCGTGGGCAAACGTCCCAAACGAGGCCCCGGAGACCGTTGCGCGCTCCGCCATGATCCGACAGGTCAACCGCGCCGCCTGAACCGTCTCGTGCTCCTCCGCCGAGAGCGCGGGGACCTGCCGAACCTTCTCCGCCGCCCGGAGTAAGCTCCGACACGCGGCCACAAACGTCCGCAGCGGCTCGACCGCCCCCCTCCGGAGGACCACCGCCGCCGGCGTCCTGTCCATCCCAACAACAGCCGTGGAGATGACCTCCCACCCCTCCGCCTGGAGTTCCTTGACCAGCTCCCGGAGCGCCGCAAGCTCCGTCGGCTCCAGGGTGGGGTCCACCAAGTTGACTTGATCTCGATCCATTTACCACCTCAGATGGGAGTAGGTGAAGATGAGGGATGGAGTGGGTGGAACCTTACCAAAATTTGACTAGGAGTGAACGTCTATCCGCAACCAGTGCTGGTTCCACATGTTGGGCAACGGTGGCAAGCGCCGCTGGGCTCCGTGATGGCGCCGCACGACACGCAGGGAGGTCCGGAGTCGTGAACTCGGAGCACCTCCGCCACGCGCTGGATGACATCCCGGACCGCCGCCGGCGCCTCCTCCCTCGGTGGAACATCCGCGAACCTCCCCTCCGGGAAGCGCAGATCCACCCATCTCGTGATGTAGTCGAGTGGGGAGGTCGTGGCCCCAATATCCGGGTTGTCCGAGAACCCGCTTGGCTCGAACCTCATCCGCCGGAACTTGTCCGCCAAGGCGTCCCACGGCACGCCGTACTGGAGGGCAATGGACACGGAGGTTGCCCAGGCGTCCAGGAGGCCCCGAACCGTACTCCCCTCCTTGGCCATCACCACGAAGAGCTCCCCGAGCCGCCTATCCGGGTACATCCCCGCGGTGACGTACCCCTCGTGCCCGGAAATGTCGAACTTGTGCGTCCGGGAGTCCCGCTCCCTCGGCATCCGCTCCCTCCCGGCCGCCCGCTCCACCTGGACCGACGCGACCCACCCCACGGACTTCCCGTTCCCCCCGTTCCCGCTCTTGCGCTCCAGTGGTTGAACCCGCTTACACCCGTCCCGGTAGACACTGACCGCCTTGAGACCCTCCCGCCACGCCAGGCGGTAGACCTGACCAACGTCCTCCGGGGTGGCGTCCGCCGGTAGGTTGACCGTCTTCGAGACCGCCCCGGAGAGGAACGGCTGGACCGCCGCCACCATCAGGACGTGTCCCGTCCAGGAGATCTTCCGACCCGCCGCGTCCTCCGCCGCGCAGTCGAAGACCGCGAGGTCCTCCGGTAGGACCTCGGAACCCTGCAGCGTCCCCTTATCCCGGAGGTGCTTCAGCGTCAGCTCGATCTCCACCCCGTCGTACAGGAGCCGCTCCAGCGCCCGCGCAATGGAGCCGTTCTCCATGAGGAGTTCCCCGCCACCGGAGAGCCGCTTCCGCTTGATGAGGGAGAAGTCCGGCTCAACCCCCGTGGTGTCGGCGTCCATCATGAACGAAGTCGTCCCGGTTGGGGCGAGGAGGGTCACCTGCGCGTTCCTCCACCCGGCCACCCCCTCCGCCAGAGCCTCGTCCCAGACGTCCCGCGCCGCCTCGAGGACCGCCATCGGCGCTAGACCGGCGTCGATGCCTCGGATTGCGTTTTGGTGCTTCTGAAGAACTTGCGTCATGGCGCGAGAGTTGCGCGGCCACGCCTCGAATGACCCCTTCCTCCGCGCAATCCGCGCGCTGCTGCGGTACGCCACGCCCGTCATGAGCGCCGTCAACGAGGCCGCGTAGGCTCGACCAACGTTCGAGTCGTACGGAAGACCGGCCGCCATCAGGAACGCCCCCAGGTTGGTGTACCCGAGACCCAGCGCTCTGAACCGCTTGGAGTTCTCCGCAATCTTCGACGTGGGGTAACTGGAGTGATCGACCAGGACGTCCTGCGCCAAGATGGAGACCTCCACGGCCGCGGAGAACGCCGCCACGTCCAGGGAACCGTCCTCTAGTTGGAACCTTCGGAGGTTCAGGGAGGCCAGGTTGCAGGCGGAGTTGTCGAGGAACGTGAACTCAGAGCAAGGGTTGGATGAGTTGATCCTACCGTCCACCAAGCAGGTGTTCCACGCGTTCGCGGCGTCGTCGAACTGCAGTCCCGGGTCCCCGCAGTCGTGCGCGGCCGAGACGATCTCGTCCCAGAGATCCGCCGCATTCACGGTCTCCATGACCTCCCCGGTCTTGCGCGCGTACAGTTTCCAAGCATCCCCCCGCTCCGCCGCCATCATGAACGCATTCGTCACGCGCACGGCGTTGTTGGCGTTCTGGTAGCAGACGGACGCGTCCCCGTCCAACCCGGAGCCAAAGCCGGCGCTCGCCAGTACCCGCGCCTTCCGCTCCTCCTCCGGCTTGCAGCGAATAAAGTCCAGGATGTCCGGGTGATCCACGTTTAGGATGATGATCTTGGCCGCGCGCCGCGTGCGACCTCCGCTCTTGATGACGCCCGCAAAGGCGTCGTATCCCCGCATGAACGAAACCGGACCGGAGGCCGTCCCGCCCCCACTAAGCGGCTCGTTCTTCCCGCGCAACGCGGAGAGGTTGACGCCCGCCCCGCTCCCGCGCTTGAATATGAGACCCTCCGTCTTGGCCAGGTCCATGATGCTCTCCATGGAGTCATCGACGGAGTTGATGAAGCAGGCCGAGCACTGGGGGGTCTGCTCCACCCCAACGTTGAACCAGACTGGGGAGTTGAACGAGAGTCGCTGAGTGAGGAGGAGGACCGTCAACTCATCCCGGAAGACGTCCCGGAGCGGGACGTCCTCGAAGTACTCATCCTGACCGCCCCAGTACGAGATCTCCTTACTCACCCGATCCACCAACTGCCGGACGGAATACTCCCTTCCTACGGTCCCAAGTCGCCCGCGGAAGTACTTCGACGCCACCACATCGACGGCCATCTGACTCCAACTGGCCGGCGCCTCCACGTTCTCCTGCTCGAAGAGCGCCGCTCCCCCCGCGCCCTCGATCCGCGCCGTCCTACGCGTCCACGGCCCAGCGGCGTCCCAGACGTCCTCCCCCTCCCTGGAGAAGTGGCGGACCGGCCGCGGATCCCCGGACTTACATGTGAAACGAGATGCGGACGCAGGTTGAGCGCAGGTGACGTCAGCGTCGGACATGTTGACTCCTTAGAATCCGCAGGTATCCAGGCGTCTGAGGTAGCTGAGCCTGAACAGGTTGAGCGTCTTGTCCGTCGCGAAGGCATCCCTAAACTCCTCGAAGACAAAGAGGGCGATCTCCCCGGCAATCCTCCGGTCCTCCTTGAGCATCTCGTTGATGAACGGAGCCAAGTCAAGGATCTCCGGATCCAGGGTGGACCAGCGGATGAGCCGCTTCATCTCCGCCAACGGGTAGCGCCTAGCAAAGCTTGGACGCGTCCACCGCCCAAATCTCCGCTTGAACTCCGCGTCCCGCTCCGTCCACCGGGAGAACCGACACACCGCCGCGTCCACCAGCGCCTCAGGCGTCAGGATCCTTGACATCTTCCCCTCCAGCGCATCCCGCGCAGACGTAGATCCGAGATTGGTCCACGGTCGCTTCCGTTGGAAACGTCCGGAGCTCCTCCGGTGTGAACTCCAGGCCGCACCTGTAGCAACCCGTCAACTTCCGCCCAAGAAGGGTCCCCGGAGCAACCTTGGAGTCCATCCTCCGTGGGAGGGACTGCCGTCGCTTGCCGGAGAGTGTTTGCTTCACGTTCGTTGGGACTCCGCGATCGGAAGTTTCCAGCCTACCCCTCCACCCAAAGCGGCGACCACGTTGATGGCGTCATTCTCCGGGGACAACGGGCCTGCGCTCGGAGCGCCTCACCTCCGCCACCCGCTCCTCCAACTTCTTGAATATCACCTCAAGTTCCGGTGAGATCTCCGGCGTCGTCCCCCGCAGTTCCTTGTTCCTGCCTTCCGGAGAGATCTCCGGCGTCGTCTCCCGCGTCATCCCCCGCAGTTCCTTGATCCTGGCGTCCGCCCGCTCCGGCAACTTGCTCTTGAGCAGGAGAGAGACGGAGATCGCACCATCTTGAACCTCCGTCCCAAGCTCCTTCCCCACCTCCCACAGACGATCCGCCAACTCGACCCTTCGCTCCGATCGGAAAAGTACCGTTTGAGGACTACAAGGGATCTCCGCGTCCGGTTTCATCTGCGCCACCGCCTCCGCATGGAGCGCCTTCCGCTCCGCTAGGAGGTTTCGCCTCCGGAGGATGTCGTCCCGGATCCCGTCGTCCCAACCCGGGTGCTTCCCGTCCAGGAACCGCTCCACGGAGGCCGTGATCAGCGACGCCGCGTTGTTGGCGTTGACCACCTCCTTCAGGGTCGAGAATATCTTGGCCAGGTGCTCGTTGATGCGCTGAATTTGCTCAGAGGCCGACTTCAACCCCTCCCGCACCTCCGCCTCGAAGTCCTTCTTCTTCTTGCGCGCCACCTTGATCGAGCGCAGACTTCCCTCACTTGCCATCTTCTCCTCCAATGAGTCTCAGTACCGCATCCCCCTCGTTTCGCAGCATCTCATGGACCACCTGAACCACCAGGCGCCAGAACGCCCCGGCCTGCTTCTCTCGGGGGAGATCCAAGTCATCACACGCCTCCAGGAGTTGGACGTGCTCCTCCGCGGAGAGGACCGGACCAACCACCCGGAGGCGATCCTTGTCAACGGGCACGCTCACGTCCCGCGTCACCTGTACGCGGAGGTCACGCGCCACCTCCTCCGGGAGGTCCGGCCGCTCCCCCGCCTCCCGATAGAGCTCGAGGAGCCAGGCCAACGTCGACTTCCTCACCACCGCGTAGCCGTCCATCACGCGTCACCGTAGTGAACTTCAACGTGTAAGTGATGGGGTGATGTGCCGTCCGCCAGGTTCGCCAGGATCATTGCCGCCGTCTCCACGCGCTGACCCGTCACCCCGTCCGGCATGGGGACCGCCCTCCGCTCCCCGGAGAGCTCCGGAAGCCGCAGGCAATGAACCGCCAACATCGGTGGACGGTGCCAGTACCCAAGCAAGTCGACTAGCCCGTTCACCATGGAGAACTCCGCAGACTTCTTCACGCCCTGGACGTTAACCGGACCCGCGAAGACGAATCGCTTCAGCGGAGCCCCCGCGTTCAGGAGGTCCATCAGGAGTCTGACCCCACCCGTAACGTAACCGTCGAAGGCGGCGACCCAGCACGCGCGCTCCCGCTCCAGCGGGTGCCGGAGCGCCAGGTGAACGACCGCCTCCAGGATATTCAGATCCTTCTTCATGTACGGCATCGCGCAGTCAACGTAGGCAGCCCCCTTCCGAAACCAGCGCGGCGTCTTCCCGTCTTCCTCCAGCTCCGCCGTCGAGAGGTCGTCCCGCACCAGGACCGCGTGACCCCGGGAGACCAACTCGTCCACCACGTGGGATCCCACGAATCCAGCGCCACCCGTCACAAGGATCCTCATCGCCGCCTCCCCCTCACTTCTTCCAGCCCCATCAGCGCGGCCGCACTCACCTGCGCCGTCTCATCCCAGGCCAAGGCCACGAACTCAGCGTCCGGTGGACCGCCCTCCAGCTCCCCAGCGCGAACCATCCGGAGCGCCTCCCGGAGCGCAGGTCGCCCGGGTTCATCCCCGGGACCGGGAGGACCCAACGCGTCCTCATCCACCTCCACCTCAAACGCCTCGCTGACCCGGTAGATCTTCACGTAGGTTGGCTCGCTCATGACCCTACCTTAGCCTCCATGACTTCAGTTCCTTATCCAGCGCCGCGTAGGTCTGGGACCCAACGTCCCCGTCCACGTCCAAACCGCGCGACTGCTGGTAGATCCGGACGCTGGTCAGGAGCGAGTCGTCCCCCTCCACGTGATACCCCAACCGCCGAAGCGCCTCCCGCGCCTCCTCCGGACGGTCGACGCGCCCGTCCACAACGTGAAAGTCGTCCACGTCCTCCTCCGCGCGGTCCGCCTGCCGCTCGGAGAGGTCCCGGAGCATCCACGGGTCGTCCTCGTCCTCGAACGTGTCCTCGGCGTCGTCTAGCAGAGACAGCCACTCCAAGTTGTCCACGTGCTCCCGGGAGGTCAGGACGGAGCTCCGGATGGAGGCCAGGTCTGGAGCGTACACACAGTCGCTCTTCGTCGAGAGCACGTTGTGGTGAGCCAGCATCCACTCCGGACGCATCTTCCCGGGGTAGAGGGCGTTCAGGTAGCGCAGGAGCGTCACAACCGTGGCCACGCTCCCCCGGGTCCAGGTCTCCCACCAGCTCCCGTGACAGTGCGTCACCTCCCCCTCGAACCTAGACGTCCACCCGTCCGGCCACCAGAAGAAGTCTAGGTCCTCCCGCGCCAGATTCCCGTACTTGAAGAAGTCGTCTCGACTCATCCCACCGGCAAGCGCCCCCGGCCGCCCCATCTTCTTGGGGTGCGCCCGGAGGATCCCGGCGTTCCGGACCTCGATCCCGGTCAGGAAGCGGTTCACCCAACCTGCGTGCCAGGACGGTTGATCCGGAGGGATGACCTGCACCACGTCCGCCCGGAGGTCACGGTCCAGCTCCAGTTGCCTCCGGAGCTCCGAAAACTTCGGGTCCAGACCGCGCGCCACCACCCAGTTGGCGGAGGCCCGGTGCTCCAGGACAAAGTGCCGGATCGTCCCTCCGAAGCGCGTCCCCGCCGTGTAGTGCAGGACGTTCCCGATCGGGGCGCCGTCTCGCCACTCCTCGTAGTGGTTCTTGCTTGGCCAGAAGGAGTGGACGTGGGGAAGCGTCTCCCGGACGAAGGCCGCGGAGTAGACCGCCAGCCGCTCGAAGAAGTCCCGCGCCTCCGCGGGTGTGTAGTGAACAATGCTCATTCACGTCTCCTGTCGGTGACTACGTAAACGTCGCAGATCCGAAGCGGAGGACCAGGATCGACGTACTGGACGATCCAGTGATCCGGCGCCTCCTCCTCCCGCTTCCGAAGTAAGATCCCGATCTCCGCCAGTGGCAGGCGGACAAACCCCAGGTTGCTCCCCCGCCGAAGCCGCCGGCGCAGTTGAGACCGGACGCTGGATAGGATCTGCCAGAACCTCCGGATGGGTGGCGACGCAAACCCAAACCCGGGGCACTGCAGACACGCCCTCCCGCACTTGGGACACTGGCAACCAAAGTTGACGCTTGGGACCTCCGGGAGAACCGCGCATCGACACGCCCGCTTGCGCCACTGGGACGCGTCACTCCGGTAGAACGCATCGTCGACGTCCATCTTGCAGTACACGCGCGCCTCACTTCCGCGTTCGGTGCCCATATCTCCAGAACCGCTTCGACTCCACGGAACCCAGGAAGCGCCAGAGGACCCGACGGTGAACCACGGTCCGCTTCACACCGGGGTCAACCGCGCCGTCCGCCCCCACGTTCGTTGCGTCCACCTCCCGCCCATCCAGCTTGGAGGTGACGCGGTACTCCCCGAAGAGCGTGATAATGGAACACCCGTTCAGTATCACGTAGTCCCGCGGATCCGCATTCAGCAACCCCTCCTCCGCCATCGCGAGCCCAACAATCTCAGCTCGGGTCCCGCGCCGTAGCTTGACGTCCCGCAACTTCACCGCTCACCACCCAACCCCGCAACGGTCCGGAGCTCCGGTGATCTCCAACCGCGCGGCAGGATGTACAGCGTCACCTCAGAGAGCCCTCGAGGCCGCCCAAGTTGCTTCCAGAGGGCCCAGGAGAGATCCGCCAGCGCCCGAAACCGCCAACCCTTGGGCGGTCGTGGGTTCGCCCAGATCCGCCAGCGCCCGTCTGGGACCGCGTTTCGAATGGGTCCGCGATAAATCCCCCAGGGACCGGCGTCCATGACTCGCGTCAGTACGCACCGCCCGGTGAGGTGCGCGCAGACGTACACGGACCGCCCGCAACCAAGCCTCCTCCACTCACGGTGCGCCAGGTGGACCTGTGTCGACGTGTACCTCCCGCCGCAGGCCAGCTCCCCCAGATTCCAGCCGTCACCAGGCCGGTAGACGCTCAGGCGCCCAATGTCGACGCGGACCGCGGACAACGCAAGTGAACCGTCCAACTCCAGGAGGGACAGCAACGCGTAGAGCGCCTTTGCCAGGAGCGGCGTCACGCGTTCCCCAACCACTTGTCAACGCCCCCGCGGATGTTCTCCAGTGCGGTGGACATACGATCCGTCACGGCCTGGTGCTCCTCGATCCAGTCCCGCATCCCGCCAACCTTCTCCGCCACGGAGTCCGAGAACTCCGCCGCGCGCTCCGGGAGCAGGTCCAGGTCCTCGAGGATCTTGTCGCACATCTCCACGGCCTCGTCGACGTCCATCTCACCGCTCCTTCATTCTCTTGACGCGTGGCATCTTAACCGTTGTAGAGGTCTCATCTCCAACTTTCCGCCCACTTTGTAGCGCGCCGTACAACTTACGCACCTCAGATGGTGGGTAAACCTCCCACCCACGGAGACCAAGTTCATCAGCAACGCACTCCGCGACCCCTCGGCCCCCGCGCTCACTCCGATTCGCCAGGAAGACGTCACCAACCACCTCGGAGAACTCCGCCTGATCCGCGGAACTCATGTCAAGGTACCGATTAGCCATCAGATCCCCCTAACCGCAAAGGGCGTTGATAGGACGTTCTCCGGACGCTGCTTCGTCGTTCGCTGGAAGACGCGCCGCTCCGCCTCCGGAATGCGCTCCATGACCAGACTTCCCTCCCGAAGCGCCAGCTCACTCCGGAGCATCTGCGCGATGACGTACGCGTCCGCCACGTTCCCGCCGGCGCCCGTGGTCTTCCCGAACTCGAGGAAGTTGAGGTCCCACCTATCCCGGCAGGCCAGCACCACCTCCGCCTTCTCCGCGTTCCCGTTCCCCGTTGCAAACATCTTGACCGCCTGAACGTCGTAGACTCGGAACGGGATCCCCCGCGCCCAGAGGAGGAGGCGAACCACGGCGCCGACCTCCCCAAGGTGGTGGGAGTACGCCATCCTCGCCAGGGCGTAGTCCTCGAGCGCCGCGTACTCCGGCGTCCACTCGCTGAGAAACCCCCCAAGCCGGACGCGCAGCTCCTCGAGCCGCGCCGTCCGCCCCGCCTCATCCCCCGCCTTCACCGCCCGCGGAGGGAGGGCGCCGCGCGCCGCAAGCAACTTGGCGGAGGTCTTTGTGTCCGCCCAGAAGAGGACGCCCAGGAGCTTCCCCCCCGCGTCGAGCGCGACCGCCGCCGTCCCCGTGGCGGACTGGTCAATCCCGATGATCGCCGCCGCGTCCCCCGCCTTGCGCAGTCGCTTCTCAGGCACGCGCCCTCCGATCCCGCAACAACCGGTTGACGGCCGCCCGCACCTGCGCCGGGTCCGCGTCCAGGTAAGCGCACCGGCGCCCCGCCCGGTCCGCCGCCACGAGCGTGGTCCCCGTCCCCCCGCAGACGTCCAGTACCAGACCGCCCGGTGGGCAACCGGCCCGGACCAGCGCCTCCGTGAGGTCCAGAGGTTTCTGCGCTCGATTCAGGTCCACACCGTCCCCGCGCTTGACCCGCTCCGCCTGGGAGACCACGCCGCGCTCGACCCAGTTCGGGCAGACCGCCGGCGCCCACTCCCCCTCCGGGAGCGCCACGAAGTAGTTTCGCTGACGTGGCATCGCGCCCAAGTCAAAGAACGCCCCCACCCCCTGAGCAACCACCAGAAACTCACAGGCGGAGACGAAGTTCCGCTTCCGAACGGAGCAAGCCGGGTTTGGTTTGCACCAGACGAAGGACGAGCGGACCTGGTAACCCAACGTCCTCATCCAGCGCTTGAGGAAGGAGAGCCACCAGTCGGAGGTCCAGATCCAGACGTTCCCCCCGGGAAGGAGCTCCGCCGCGGTCCTGCAGATCGAGCCGAGGAGTTCCTCCAACTCCGGTTCGGAGAGTCGATCCCAGGGTTCGTTCAGGACGTGGTCCTTATGCCCACTCATGTTCCCAATGACCGCGTCAGACGACACCGCGTAGGGTGGATCCGTCAGGAGGAGGTCAACCGGACCGGTCACGCGCCCGAGGACCTCTCTCAGGAAAGCAGCGTCCCGGGCGTCTCCGCAGGCCAGGACGTGCTCCCCGGGCACGTCCTCCCAGACAAACCCCGGCGTGATCTCCCGCCTGACCCGCTTCAAGACCCGCTTCAACGGTCCCTCCTACTCATTCCACGCCCCGGAGCGATCCTCCGCCTCCCAGCGGTGAACCACAACCACGTTCCGGAACTCCCGCCGAACGTCCGCGTGCGTGACCAGGAGCGTCTGCCTGACCCCAAGAGACCCAAGACCCCCAATGAGGAGGGCGTGGAGCGCCGCCCGATTCGGCTCATCCAGGGCGCCATCCGGCTCGTCTATGAGTAGGGACTCACAGCGCACGCGCCTCCGCGACCCCGGTAGTGCGGCCAACCCCAGGCGCACGCCGAGGCTCAGGAGCACCTTCCCGCCGCCGGAGTCAACCTCCCAGCTCGCGGAGTTCCCGCCGTCCTGGACCTCTAGGCGCAACTCGTCCCGCCGGCGTCTCCTCCGCGGAGCCCCGCAGAGGGCGCAGACGTGCGTGCGCTCCCCCTTCTGGAACGCGGTCCCGCACCCCAGACAGGCCGCCTCCCAGTCCTGGAGCTCCCGAGTGGGCGCAAACGCCACGCGGAGCGGCGTCTGAAGCTCCCTGAGGACGCGGTTCATGGAGTCTTCCGCCACCCCAAAGGCGTTCTCCAGCTCCCGGCTTGGGATCCCCGCCGCGCCAAACGCGTAGGACGCCCAGGCCAGCCGCTCAACGTGCGCAGAGGTAACCTCCCGAGAGCTGACAATCTCCACCAGTCGCTCCTCCGCCCGCCGAACCTCCGCCACGGCCGCCCGCGCGTTGACGAGGTCCTCCTCCAGTTCCCGGCACTCCGCCTGATACTCCTCCACCAGCTCACTCAGCTCACTCAACTCATCGAGCCCCTCCCCATCCCCGCCCTCCCCCGAGAGCTGGGCGAGTTCCTTCTTGGTCCGGTGGAGCGCAAGCGCCGCCTCCGTCCGCCCGGTCTTGACGCGGTTCAACGCGCTCAGCGCAACGTCCCGGTTCCGCTTGAGCACCTCCACGTCCGCCTCCGCCTGCGTCACCGTCCGCATCCCGCGGAGATCACGGAGCTGCTTGACAGACGCTTCCGCCAGATCTACGTCCGCCCGGGACATGTCCAACTTCCAGCGAAGTTCCTTCAGCAACTCCGCCGCGCGGAGAAACGCCCGCCGGTGGCCCAACCCCTCGACCTTCATCTTCCGGAGTACCCCCTCATCCCGCACCACGCGGTCACACCCCTCCCTCAAAATCGGGCAGACACCCGTCCGGGTCCGCTCCAGTTCCCGGTAGCGCGTCAGGAGTTCCTCCCGCTCCCGCGCGTGGCTCTCCTCCTCCCCCTCCTGACGAGTCACGCCCGCCAGAACCTCCCCAACCAGGGAGCGCCGCTCCTCGAGCTCCACCTCCTGCCTCTCGAGCGTCCGGGCGCACTCAGCCCGCTCCTGAGCGCGGCGGAGCTCCGCGTACCCGAGAGTCAACCCATCCTCCGCGCACGAGTGCGCTCGAATCGCCGCGGACATCTCCGCCGCCACATCCGCCGAGAGCCGCGCCACGTCCGCGGAGAGCCGCTCGAACTTCGCCCGCCGCTCACCACGCGCCTTGAACCGAGCGTCCGCCGCCAACCGCGCCTCCAAGCAACTGGCGTATCGCGCGCTGGCCTCCTCGTAGGATACGTGCGCCAACCGCTCCGCGTCCACCAGATCCGACATCCCCGCCAACATCTCCCTCAGGACGCGCTCCTCCTCCGTCAACTCCCACAACTTGGACTGCGCCCTCAAAAGTCTGACGCGCGCCAGGTCAGCTCGCGGGACCCAGCGGTCCGTGGAGAACCACGGACTAACCACGCGCCGCTTCTCCCCGGCGGTCAGTCGCATGAACGCGTGCATCTCCCCCTGCACCGCGCCAAGCGTCAGGAGGTACTCCTCCCAGGAGAGCCCAACCACCTCCTCCCTGACCACGCGCTCCAAGTCTCTCTCGGAGATCTGAGATCCGTTGAGTTCCCGAATGGGGTCCCCTCCCGCGGTCCGCCCGCGTCTGACGACCCACTCCAACCCATCCGACGACTCCACCTCCACCTCCGCCCACGCGGACTCCCGCCCGCGCACCAGGCGATGCGGCAGGTCCTCGACCCGCGCGCCGCGGAAGACCCCGAAGATGGCGTACGTGGGCACGTCCACCGCCAACCAAGACTTCCCGGACCGGTTGCTCCGGTCCTCCGCCCCCTCGTACTCCCCGACGAAGACGGTGACGCCCGTTTCCAGGAGCACCTCCCACGACCCAAAGAAGGGCCCCACGTTCTCCACGGTCAACCGCTTGATGATCATACAAACTCCCACCACGGGCGATTGAGAAGCCAGTCCGTCATCTCCGCCTCCACCTCCGCGTACTCCTTCGGATTCGTCATCCACATCTCGGTGCAGAAGTTGTGCTCCTCCTTGGAAACCGGCACGCGCCCCATCTTCCCGCGCTTGCGGATCTCCAGCAATCGCTCCCGGTCCTCTCGCGTCACTCCGTCACCCCGGCGTCCGCCTCTCGAGCCAACTCCGCCGCAAACGCCACCTTCTCCGCCAGGTCCCGCGCCCGGGTCTCCTCCCCAAAGATCCGTAGGCTCTCCTCCAGCGGGAGCTCCGCGTCGTGTCGAGCGTCCCGCTTCTCCCGTAACCGGCTCACGTGGATCGTTGGGGTCCGACAGTAGGTGGCACCCGCCTCGACGATCGCCTTCCTGAGGGCATCCCGATCCAGCAGCGCAAGCCGTCCCTCCGGAACGTAGACCACGGGTTTGACCCGCGCCCCTCGAACCACCTCCGGGTCAAACTCCCACGCCCCGTCCCAATCATCCCCGAGTTCAAGGACCAACTCCCGCGTCGGTTCCGCCGGGAGAGGGAGGAAGGTGCAGCGAGCGATCTTAGACACCAGCCTGCACCCTAAGGACCTCCAGGAGGTCATCGTGCTCCGCTTTAACGTCCTCCGCCGCGCGCTTGATGGCGTCCCGCAGCGTCTCCCCCGGGAGAAGGGAGACCGTGGCACCGCACCCCACCTCCAGCATGTCGTACTTCACCAGATTCACCTTCCTACTCACCTGGACCCAGACACGGTCCGGCTCCGCCAGAGGCGCCGGTCGCTGAACCCCGGTCCCGCCCGTAGGAAGCTTCAACCGCTTGAGAACAGACTCATCCATCTCAAAACTCCACCAGGAGGGCACCCTTTTGGTCGGATGCCTCCCCGAAGTCAACGTGAATTGCGGAACCAACCACGACCACGTTCCCCAGAACCTGGTGCCGGTGAATGTGACCCGCGTAGATCCCAAGCACCCTATCGTCATCGAGGAGAACGTCCGGGACGTGGAGTCCGACGTCCCGCTGGGAGACGTCCCAGTCGTTCCGCTTCGCCCCCGGCACCTCCAGGTGTGAGAAGACAACGACCGGAGCGTCCTTCGTAGCAACCGCCAGCGCGCGCGCCGCCGCGTTATCCAGCAACGTCTGAGCTCCGTCAACGCCAAACACCGTCCGAGCCTCCCACTCCGTCACAAACGGGAGGAACAGGAATAGCGCCCCACCCCAGGTTGACGTCGGCGGAACTCCGTCCGCCAGTCCGATACCCTTCTCCATCGGGGCCAGGATCACCTGGGGGAGCTTCTGGAACCCAAGGAGCGGACTGAGGGCGTTGCTGCACCCCCGCGTGGACTTGTCGTGGTTTCCAGCCAGGACGAACGCGTGCCGCCCCTTCCGTTCCCACCGCCACGCCGCCAGATCCCGAAGGTACCGAAACGCAAGCTCGTAGGCGTCCGGACCCGGTCGAGGTGAGTGGAACATGTCCCCAAGGTCCACGTACACGTCCGGGTTGAAGTGACTCAGTAGCTCCACGCAGCGCTCCAGGATGACCCCCTGCTCCTCCAAGCGACTCACCCCGTCCGAAACCAGACCCAGGTGCTTATCCCCGGTGACCAGCACTCTCACGACACCTCCTCCAGGTGCTTCAGGATGGCCTCCAGGATGGCCTCCTCCCGAAAATCCAAGCTCACCTCCCCCGCGAGTAACTCCCTCATCTGCTGGAAGAACGCGACCGTGCAGATTGCCGCCTTCAGCGCGACGCGGTCCGGCCGACCCGCAATGTCCGGAATCAGCAGGTTCATAACCTCGAGTATCCGGTCCGGATCCGGATCCTCAACGCAGGCCGTCCGGAAGGAACAGGCGCGGATGAACGTCCGCAGCCTGTCACTCCGCGTCAACTTGCTCATCTGCATCGAGCTCCCCCTGAAGTCTCACCCAGCGCGGTTGTCCGTCCTCCTCCGCCTGAATCCAAGCCAGGTACTCTCGCTTCGATTCCGCCACCGCCTCCCCGCGAAACAGGTAACCGGTCCCCTTCTTATAGACCGCAAAACCCCGGTTGATCGTCTCCTCCCGCACCTCCCGCGCAAAGTCAAGCCCGAGCGGCATCCCCTCCTCCGCCCCCGTCGAGGAGTAGAAGTTGGCAATTTCGTTCAGGTGCGGTCCAAGGGAGTTCTTCTCCAGCTCAATGGAGTGCTTCTCCCCGCACAGGGCGCCGCCCTTGTCGTCGTCCCTGCACTTCTGCCTCCCGGCCGCCGTGACGCGGATTGACCACCCGGCGTCGTACGCAATTGCGGACCCACCCTTCAGTGTCCACGTCTTCTGCCCGGGCTTCACGTCCATCTTCCTCCCCTCCCGCTGAACGAAGACCACCACCTCGTCCCGCTCCAGCGTTGGTATGATCTTGTCCAACCACTTGGACGTCAGGAGCGCCCGGAGCGGGTAGCCCCGCGGCGCAACCTTCCCCTCGAGGATCTCGTCCAGCTCAGTCGCGGGAGTGAGCCGGTTGATGGAGTCCACGCCGATCACTAGAAAAGCGTTCTCCGGGACGTCCTTTGCCTTCTTGGCCGCGCGGAACTTCCCGCGGAACTCCTGGATGCGCGATATCGCCAGCTCGAACGTCTGGGGTTTGAAGTACGCAATCTCCTCGATGGCCCCGCAAATTGCTCGGAACCACCGGAGGTCCACCGCCCGGCACTCCGCGTCCGCAAAGAGTCCCCATCCCCCCGTCCGCCAGGCGTCGTAGAGCAGCTCCGCCAGCAGGAGCGTCTTACCACCTTGACTAGGCCCGTGGAGGACCCCGAGCATCCCACCAGGGATCCCACCACACTTCATCGCCCGGTTCAGTGAGGTGATGCGTGACCTCATCACCAGCGGGTGCTCCACCGTGGACCAGAGCTGAAAGCCGTCGATGGACGACACCGCCCGAGATAGCTTCTTGCTCCGCTCAGACATGGGAGGTGGTCTCCCCTCCACATGGACCACCTCCCTCTTGACCTTCTTAACCATGCTAGAACTCGCTGTCGTCCGGCAAGTACTCGGCGCCGCAGTTCGGATGTGGGCACTTTAGGGCGTCCTGAGATACCGGCCGCCGACACTTCGGGCAGATGTCGTACTCCTCCCCCTCGGCGGGTTCCCAACCCAACTCCTCAGCGGGCTTCTCCGCCGCCTTCTTCTCCCGCTTGGCGGTGGGTTTGAGTTCCTCCCGCTTAGCTGCGGGTTTGGGGGTAGGTTTGGGGGCGGGTTTAGGTTCCTCCCGCTTGGCTGCGGGTTTGGACTTCTGCTCCGGTGCTTCAACGGTGTCGGATCCGTCTTCCTCCGGTTCTGGCTCCGGTTCTGGCTCCGGTTCTGGCTCCGGTTCTGGCTCCGGTTCTGGCTCCGGTTCTGGCTCCGGTTCTGGCTCCTTCACGCGCCGCTCCTTCGGCTCCTCCTTCGACTTCACCTCCGCCTTCGGCTTCTTGAAGACCTCATCCACGTTCTCGATGACGATCTCGATGTCATCCCGAACAAGCGCCGCCATGAGCGCCGCCATCATCACGTCCGGGTCGGACAACTTGATCTCCTCCTCGAGGTCCGGAGGATCCCCGTCCAGGAGCGCCTGGAGATCCTCATCCTCCCCCGGCGACTCCTGCGGACGCGCCCGCGCGGAGTACATGTCAGACCCGCGCTCCGCCTCGTCAAACTCGATGATGAATGGGTACGGCGAGAAGAACGGGTTACCCTTCTCCTCCCCGGACTCGTCGATCTCGGAGTCAATTTCCTTCCGGATCTCCGTGGCCAGGCTCTTGGCCCCTGCAAGGACCTCGCACTTCAACTTGTCTGGACGCTTCCCCTTGCTGTCCGCAATCATGACCGCCCCGCAAACGAAGTCCGCCTGAGGTCGAATTCCCTTACGGAAGTCGTATCCCTCCAAACCTAGGATCTCCCCCTTGCAGAGTTCAACCTTCCCTCGCCCGGTCCCCACGGACAGGATGATCTCATCAGGGTCAAGGTCCTCCCGCAACTTCAGTACCGCGCGGAGGGTCTGGAACGGGCACGCCTTCGGGTTTTGAGGGACGTTGAAGGGCACGTTGACCACCTTCTTCTTGACGTCCTTATCCTTACCGCCGCCCTTCTTGCCGCCGTCCTTCTGATCCTTCTCGTCGATGAGCTTTGGGAACCACACACGGAGGCGATCGTGCATCTCCGTCTCTGGGTGCAGGTACACCTTCGCCTTTGGTTTCCAATCCATCCGGTCCGCCCCACGCCCGCGCTGCTTCGCCACAGTGCGGAGCTTGTCCATGCGCTCCCGCGCCCGGACCATCCTCTCCTCTTTACTCAGTGCCATCTTCACGCTCCTTGCGCTCCCTTCGTGAGAGCATATTTGGGTCCACCCCACGACGACGTTCCACGAGGTCAGACTGCTTCCGGATGGAGGCAGCTCTGGACTCCCAGGCCGCGAATAGGTGCTTTGACATGTTCTTATTCCGCTCGAGGGACCGGCGTTGCGTCCGCCACCTACCGTAATCCGGAATGTGGGCAGCAACCCAGTCCTCAACCATGTCCTGAGTGATCTGCCCAGAGTGACGCCCGTCCTTCTTTGCCCGCTCGAGCGCCTCCCGCGCCACCACCGCCCACTCCGAGTAAGCCGCCCGCCAGTGCACGTTGAAAATGTCCTCCTCCTCGATCGCGCACTGGAGGATCATCCCGGCCCGCCGCAGGTTGTGCTCCGCCTCATCTAGAGCGCGAAGAATTCGATCTGGGTTAGCGCGACCGTCCCCCAGGGTCAGGTCCTCCTCCAACTTCCCCCAAACCCCCTCCACGTCCACGTTGAGTAGACGCTGCCCAAGGAACTCGAAGCGCCGCCCCCGCTCCTCGTGCTCCTCAAGCGTCGCCGCTGAGGTCAACTTCTTCACGCGTCTCATGCTCACTCCCTCTCCCAGCAATAGTCCTGATGCGTGGACTGCGCCGAAGTTCCACCAGATCCTCCTCCTGAAGTAGACCACGTACGTTCTCTCGGATCCGCTCAACCGCCTTCCCCACGCGCTTGGGATCCAGGAACCAGCGCTGGTAGCGCTGGACCAAGTCCCGCCGCCGCCGCCGGTTCTCCACCAACCACCGCTTCCAGTCCTTCTCCGGAAAGCAGACCTGTAAGATCCGCAAACTTGCCGGGTAGATGACGCGGTCCCAGTAGTATTCCGCCGCGTAGGTGATCGCGCCCGCCGCGTCCTCGAAGTCCTCCCGGAGGACCCCGTTCAAGTTCGGTTTCACGGAGGTGACCACGTACTCAACCTTCATCCCAACGAAGAACTCCCGCCCGGTGGCCCGGATCTCCTCCGCCAACTTGACGTGGAGCGCCTTCGTCTTATACCGCTCCGGCTCCTTGGAGATGCCCTTCCCAATGGAGACCTCCGCCGCGGTCAGCTGGTTCTCCGCGCAACGGGTGAACTCCGGCGCAATGATCGTCCGCTCAATCTCCTCCCCACTCATCCGCTCCATGAGGATGCCGTCGAGGACCCGCTGCTGAAGGCGACGCGTCATCCCGGAGCAGTCGGAGCGCATCACCTCCAGCCCCTTCACCTCCACGTTATCCGTCCGCTCCCCCTTGTGAACCAGGAGCCGCCCCGCGTACCGCTTCTTGACCACGAAGAAGATGCGGTCGTACACGTCCTCGTACTCAAGTAGAACCACGTTCCAGTCCATCCGGCAACCAAAGGACCGGAGGTGCGCGTCGTACCGCGTCTGGACGTACTCGAGGAACTTCTCCGCCTTCCCGTTGAGCTCCGCGATGCGCGCCTCCTCCGACGACCAGGTCCTCCCGGTGGGCGCGAGCTGGATATACAGCGAATCAGTGTTGTGGAGGGAAACGCAACCGAGCGCCTCCGTAAATCGCTGGGATCCCGGTACACAGAGGTCGTAGACGAACCCGTCCCCGGGGACCTCCTCCAGCCGCGGGGTGGCGCGCCCGTGCCGCCGCAGGAAGCAGTGACTGCGCCCGCGAAGCTTCTTCGTCCGGAGCCCGTACCAGACGTTACCGGAGAGCGCGGAGACGCCCGTCCGGACCCCGTAGGGGACCCCGAGCTGACGGCAGAGGACGGCCAGGCCGGAGGAAAGCTCGAGGGAGTTACTCCCGCACTCCCACCCGTCGAAGTCCTCCCAGGTAGCGCCCCCGCGGCGGTCATTCCAGAAGTGCCCGTCCCCGCGCAGGTAGGCGGAGAGGAAGCGCCGCCGCTCCCGCTCCGGGAGGTGGTAGACGAACCCGGGGACCCGCTTCCCGTCCGCCCCGACGCCGCAGAGTCGCGCAAAGAGCAAGGAGATCAACTCGCAGCGCATCTGGAGCTTCCGCCCGTCATCGGTCAGCCCGTCAGACCCCGCGGTTGGGCACAGGAGTTGGTAGACGGCGGAAAGCTCCGCCATCCGCGCGCGGTCCTCCATCCCGATAGAAGCCCCGCCAAAGCGGTCCCCGACAACGGACACGGATCCCTCCGCGCAGAACGTCCCGAGGAGGTCCAGGAGGGCATCAAGCTCCGGGGTCCCCACCCGGAAGCGGCGTCGGAAGCGGACCCGCTCGGTAGGCTCGAACCCGATCTCCCCCTCGAACGTCAGCAGGAGGAAGTCCATCCCGTCCGACGCGCGCTCGCTCCCCAGTCGCACCTCCGCGCGCCGGACGTGCCGCGCCTGGGAGACCTCCCGCGCGTACTCCCGGCGGTAGGAACCAACCTCCGCAAGGAGGTCCACCTCCGCCACCTCCGCCACCGGCGGGACGTCCACGCGGACCAGCTCCTCCCCGTCCCGGTGAACCTCCGCCGCCGTCCTCTCCGCCAGGGCTCCGTCCCGCAGGACGGTGACGCCGTGGTCCTCGGTCACCTCCACCTGCCCCTCCGGGGTCGTCAGACGCAGGATCCGCTTCCCGGTCCGGTGCCGGATCACCTCCGCCACTGGCGCCCAGGTAGAGCCCCCACCCTCGAGCGCGGACATCGAGCGCCAGCCGTCCGCCCGCTTCACCTCCTTACCGTCAGACCGCGCCTCCGCCTCCCCCGAAAGCTCCGCCCAGAGACGCTCGACCGGGAGGACGCGGAGCCGCCCGGCGGGGTCGAGCAGCACCAGGTTCCGGCGCCCGGTGACGCTATCCCCATAAATTGCTTTATATCCGCCAACTTCCTCCGCATACTTGGCCGTCTGCTGAATGAAGAACCGCCCAGCGAGCGTGATGGCCTCCGCCAACTCCGTGTCGTAGTAGCGCGAGCGCGGGTTCCCCAAATCACCGTAGAAGGAGAGCCCCAGTCGCTTGAAGGAGTAGGCCAGGCGGTAGTAGAGGAGGAACAGGTCATCCTGAGTGCTCCCAACCTCCTTGAGTCGCTCGGACTGGAGCGTCGTGTACTTCCGCCGCCGCTCCAGCGTCCGGACAAACATCTGGGAGATATACCCCTCCCGATCCTTCCGGAAGGTGGCCCCACCCTTCATCACGCCGCCGCAGTCAACAACCGGACAACGGCAGAGGGAGTCCGGACCGTACTTCCGGAGGAAGTCCTCCCGGTCCACCGCCTTGACAATGCTCTCCGGGGAGATGTTGAACGCCCGGACCATCGACGGATACAGGGACTTGAAGTCGAAGGCGCAGACGTTCTCGTGCATCCCCACCTTGGGTGGGAAAACGTAGGCCCCCTCGTACTGCTCCGGGCGACCAGGAGACCAGAACCGAGTCGGGAAATGGTGCCCGTCCTTGAACCCCTTCTTCAAGAGGAGCTGGTCGATCTTGGTCGAGATGTTCCAATCGTTGGCGAAGCCGTTGGCAACGCGGCAGAAGATCTGCTCGATGGCTACGAAGCCGGTGAACGCCTCGAGCTTCCGGAGTATCGTGGCGTCGTAGCGGTTGTACTCCTCCAGGAGCCCCGGTTCCCTCCGGTAGAGGTTGATGAACTTCGGGACCACCCCAGGTTGACGTCGGCGGAACTCCGTCCGCCAGTCCAGCTTGCTCATCTTCAGGACGGCCGACCCAATTGCGTCCAGGGAGTAGGAGATGGCGTCCGCCCCCGCCCGGACGTAGTGCCGCTTGAACACCGGTAGCGGATCCGCAAAGAGGTGGTACCTCCAGTCAATCGGGATCCGGTGCTTCCGGAACCGGTAGATGATGATGGGGAAGTCAAAGCCGAACCCGTTCCAAGCCGCCACAACGTCGTACCGCGCCAGGCACTCCCTCTTAAAGCGCAGGAGCATCTCCCGCTCCGCCTCGTCCGTCTCCGCCTCCAGGATGACGAATCCGCGATCATCCGGGTCCTTCTCCACGCGGTCCCCCTCCCAGGCGATAGAGAGGATCCGGTTGTGTTCCTTGTTGTCGAAGCCGCCGACGGTGTCGTCCGTCTCGATGTCGACGAAGCCCAGGTGGTAGCGCGCCTGAATGTGCAGGTCGTAGTCCGTCAGGAAGCGCTGCTTCGGCGTCAGGTCCGCCTCGAGCGGAGTGAGCCCCTTCCGCTGACACCACTCCAGCGCCTCGTGAAGGTGCGTCCAGCGCTCCCGATCCTGGGGGAACCGGACGGCGTGCGGCCGCTCACCCAGGACGTACGGTGCCAACCACATTGCGCCGGCGTCCGGATCCCCCACCCGCTGGAAGATCCGATCGTGATCGATCTTAGGGTACTTATAGGGGACGTACACGCGCACGTAGCGATCCGGGAAGGCCGGATCCGGCTCGACCCGCTTGGCGTGGTGGCGGCAGAGCCACGCCACCTTGTCCGCCGGGAGTCGGTCAAAGTCCTCCCGCGCCAGGTAGAAGTACCACTCGAACGGGTGGACCTCCTTGATCCGCCTCCCCGTCTCCGGGTCCCGCCGTAGGAGGACAATGTCCTCCCCCTCCGACCAACCGTGGTAATACTCCCGCTCGTTGAAGAAGCGGAGGTCCTTCATGTCGTCGAAGTCCGTGGCGTCCCGGAGGTCAACCACGTCCCGCTTGTCCGTCACCTCCTCCGCGGAGATGCTCTGGGCGTACTCCTTGTGGACAACGACCTTCATCCGCGCGTCCCCGGAGATGTCTGAGACGAGTGCCTGGGAGTCCGCGTCCGCTAGGAGGGACGACCCAGAGCGGAACGCCACGCGGCCGCCTCCACCGGGAGTCTCGTCCACCGCCGGAGCGTGGCCACCGGGTGACGGAGGAGCGTTGCCTCCGCCAGCGTACCGTCCAGCGTCCGGTGGCACCCGAAGTCGCTTAACCCGAGGTGGGCGCCAACGATCCTCCCCAGAACCAAGACCCTCCGCAGGTTCCCCAAGGAACTCATCTCCAACGTCAAGTGGCTTCTCAGGCACGCTTCGATCTCCTCCGCGGTCGGTACTCGATTCCCCGGCGTTGCGCACTTGACCGCATTTGTGACGTAGGCGAGACTGAGCTCAAGACCGGAGAGCCTGGAGAGGTGCCAAAACGCCCGGAGCGCCCCCGTCAACCTCAACCCCGCCGCGCGTTCCCCAACTCGAACAAAATCCGCAACGCGGAACGCGGTCTCCCCGTCCACCGCCCGGACGGAGGGGTTGATCCCAACAACCGCCACCTCCGCTACCACCGGACCATACCCCACGCACCTGGGGAGCCCAAGGAACCCCAGGTCGCAAGCACGGCAGTCCACGGTCCTCTCAACCAGCATCCTCACCGGAGAATCCCGGACAGCAGAACGTCCTCGATGACCACTCGCGCCGCCGCCGCAACGTCCGTTGCGTCCACCTCGAGGACGCAACCCCCAAGATCCCCCCAGATGCGCGCAGCCCGGGAAAAACCTACATCCAGATCCCGGAGCTGCTGCAGGGAGTAGGACGGCCCAACCGCGCGTTCCGCCCGAGCGGACCGCTTGAGCATTCGAGACAACGCAAGCTCCGGGTCCAATCGAAGGAGGTACACCCGAGAAGACGCCCTGACGTACATTGGGAGGAGTTGCGTCACGTACGCTCCCTCGAGCGAAACGTCGCCCCAGGTGTCGTAGACGTAGGAAGACAGGCACCAGCGGTCCGCCACGAAGTCCAGGAGCCCCGAGAAAAAGCTGAGGTCCAGGCCGCACTGATTCCCGGTCAGGTACATCTCCCGCCGGGAGAGTTCCCCGAGGATCCCGTGACGCACCTGATCCTGATACACGTCGAAGCCAAACGCCCGACTCAGCGCCGTAGCGATGGATGACTTACCAACCGCGGAGATTCCCTCCAACGCTAGGATCATCCTCCCCACCCAAATTCACCCAAGCTATCGACTCCGGATGAACCGTGGTAGAAAGCGTTTCCATTCTCCTCCAGCAGGTGATTATCTCGCGGAGACAGGTCCGCGAAGGTGATATTCTCCGCTCGACCCTCCTCAGAACCGGGAATCCCGATTCCGAGTTGACGGGAGATCGTCTCCCTGTCGGAGCACGCCTCGTTAAACTCCGCCACCTCGTAGTCTATTGGAGGCATCCCGGGAGCCGACTTGACCGGGTTTCTACCGCAGGATCTGTAGAGACACCCAAACGCCTCCGCCGAGGTGTACGCCCGGTGGTAGCAGCAGGATCCAACAACGTCGCACCGCGGACGAAGCCAGGCGGCCAGGTACGGGTAGGCATCCTCTTGGAGGAGGCGATCCCGGAGGAGCCACGCCACGGCAACCGTGTCCTCCGCCTCGGAGAATGTCATCCGAGACGCGCACATTGTCCGCAGGGAGGCGTAGTTGATGGCCATCACAAAGCGGTGAACCACCGAGATTGGGAGCAACTCCCGCGCCTCCTGCCAGGAGGAAAGTCCGGAGTCCATGAACATCCCGTACGTCGTCTTAGCGCGTAGAGCAACCTCCATCGCAAGTCGCAACTTGTCCGGATTCCGCCACGTGGCCTCGTGAAAGCGGAACGGGATGTCCGCGTGGCAGTTGTCCCGCGTCCCCAGAGAAGCGTAGACCACCCCAAGACGCGCCCGGACAATCTGGTCAAATGACCAGCGGGAGAGACCGGCGATGGAAAAGGTGAACTTTGGTGCCTCGAGCGCCAACGGGAGTGCCTGCCCAAGGAGGACGGATCTAATCACCTCGAAGCGATCCTCCGGGGTAACGGAGGACCAACGCGCCGCAACGTCCGCCGTTGCCGCCCCCCAGGTGGACGTTGCCATGGTGAAGATCGCCCGATACGGGTTCACCGGACCGTCGATGAGGGAAACCTGGATCCCCTCCACCCCGCGGAAGAACCGCGTGCTGACCTTCGGCGCCTGGTGGGGAAGCGTCCCCATCCTCCGACGCATCTCCCTGATCTTCTCCGCTCTGTCACTCACTTTCTCACTCTCCTCAACGCAATCTCAAGGATTGCTTCAAGCGCCTCAATAGGACCGGCCACGCGCACCGCGCCCGGAACCTCTTGACGCTCGTTCAGCTGGTTACTCACAAGAACCACGGATACCCCCACGGAGACCATCTCCGCAGCAACAACCGGGTCGTCCTCCACCATCGCCAGGAGCCCGGGAAAGTCCTCCAAGATCTTCCGGTGCTTCTCCGGGTGAAAGAGGACCGCGTCGTGCCGGAGCCCGTTCTCAGCGAGCCACTCCAGCGTGTCCGCGTAGATGCGTGAAAAGCGCCAGTATGGCCGCGCGGAGAGGAGGATGACGGAGAACCCCGCCGCGCGGAGCCCGTCGAGGAGCGCCTTCGCGCCCGGGCGGACCCGCTGGGACCGCTTCGCCCCGCTCTCCCGGTAGCGGTCCTTCAGCTCGCGGTATCGCTTCGACCCAAGCTCCTCCCGGAGCGTGGAGAGGAAGGGCAGGTCCCCCCGCTTCTCGAAGGAGAACTCCGGGACGGTTTGGCAGACCCACTCACAGAACACGTCGGGGTAGTCCGAGAGGACCCCGTCGATGTCCACGCCAACTAAGTGGTCGACCCCGGGTCGGATGGCGCGCAGGCGCTGCTCCATCCCGTACCGGTACTCGACCACGGATGTCTTCCGGTGGAACTCCGCCTCGATCTCCGCCGCGGAGAAGTCCCAGACGTTCGCCAGCCCGAGGAGGAACTTGAAGCAGTCGACCCACTCCTCCAAAACATTAGAGCGGACAGCCTCATCCCGCGACGGGCGGTGCATCTTCCAGGATGTCTCCCCTAGAAGCTCATGAAGTTCCCCCTCTACGTGGAGGATGAACTGCTTCGTCCACTCCACCCGATCCCGCGCGGAGAGGAGGCGGACGTCCCCAAGGCCCCGGTCCGCGAAGAAGCGCAGGTTGAACTCGAGCTGCCGCGCCAGAAGGTCCTTGAACGCCTCAGACATAGACCACCTCATCAACCACGTTGTGGATCCGTATCCTATGATCCCACCTGGCCATCCGACCAACGTGCCGAACGAGACCACCGAACTCAATCGCCGCCCGCGGATCCCCAAGCACCTGAAGCGGTAGCGGACCAACAACCTCCCCAACGACGTCATCCCAGAACCAGGTAGGAGGTTGTGAGTTGAACTCGTAGGAGAACCCGTGCGGACGGATTGTCACCCGGTCAAACGGGACGCACGGATCCGACACGTAGAGCCACCGAAGGCCGGAGTCCCGCGCCTCCCGGAGTAGAGCGGACCAGGACAGCCCCTCGATGAACCACTTCGACCCGGCGCACCACGGCCGCGTGGTGAACTCCCCGCGGAGGAGCTTATCGAACACCGGCGCCGGGAGGGTGTTGATCAGGAGGTCCGGGAGTAGCTCCCCGCACGTCGCCTGAACGCGCACGCGCCCTTCAAGCAGGTCCGGTAGAATACCCGAGACCTTCCCCACCCTGACGTCACAACGCGCCCCCAGCGCGGCGCAGAGCTCCTCAACGGTGACCTTGTAGCCCAGTAGAGATCCAGACGCCCCGGAGGAGATTGCGGAGGTCAACTCCGCTGCGGGGTCACGTCCACTCCGACGGAGGTACTCCGCCCGCTCCGTTGGTGTGACGTCCTGCGTTATACCACGCGGACCCCAGAAACCAAACCGGACCTCCTCCACCTCCTGAGAGAGCTCCAGTTCCTGGAGGATCCCGGACGTCGCCGGAGAGTACCATATGACGGTTGGGACCAAGCGCCGGAGCCTAGCGTCCCCCCCAAGTTGCTCCCCAACGCACGGGACCTTCTTGATGTAGGAGGTCAGCAGCCCAACGGGCCCCAACCCAAGGACCAAGGTGTCCATCACTCACCTGTAGTGCCTGAGGACCTTCTTGCAGATCTCCAGGACGTCCTTGGAGATGTCCCCGTTGTAGATGTAGTTGGTCCTCCCGTAATGTCTCTTTCGCCGGTCCTCCTTTGTCAGGAACACCAGGCCGTTGATCCCGTCCAGGAACCCGTCATCAACGGAGAAGTGAACCACCAACCCCTTCGTAATGACGGCAATCCTGCGAACTCCGTTGGGATCCGAGTAGGTGGTGTACTGATTACTCACTCGCGGGCGCCAGCGATCCCCCATCAGCTCCACCAGTTTCAGGTTCAGTTGAACCGCCTCGATCCCCACCAGGTCGGCGTCTCTGGCCTTGCTAGACGCGCGTCGCCGCGCCTCCGCCGCCTCGATCTCACCGACCAGCGTTGCCGGATCCTTCCCCTTCACCTCGATCCCAAGTCGCTTTGCGCGCTCCTTGAGCTCCGTGAAGGAGATCTCCGGCTCCCCCTCCCCAGTAGAATCCGAGAACGCGGAGCCGCACGCCCAGCACTGGCCCATCTCAGCGTCAATCGGCGCGTTGCACCTCCCGCAGTTGTAGGGCAACTCGACGTTCCTTCCGCGAAGGTACGCAAGAACCTCCTCGTACGCGCCCTTGAGCGTCCGTTTGCTCGCTTTGAACTTCAGGACTTCCTTGGTGGACTCACTCAGACCGGCCAGGTTCATGAGCTTCCACTTTGGACCGTCGATGCCAGGTGTCGACACCTCCTCCTCAACCGCCTTCTCCTCCGCCTTCTCCTCCGCCTTCTCCTCCGCCTTCTCCTCCGCCTTCTCCTCCGCCTTCTCCTCCGCCTTCTCCTTCTTCAACTTGCCCTTGCCCTTCTCCTTCTTCAACTTGCTCATCACGTCCTCCGTTTTATCTCACATCTCTCAGTAGTCCAAATGAGGAGAGTGCAGATGCAACCTCCTCCACCCCCGCGCGAACACTCCTCCAGCGATGATCTGGGTGAACGTCCGCGCAACCCTCGCAGAGCACGCGGAGTAAGACGGCACGCGCACCCTCGGAGAGTCGCGCCTCCGCCCGCTTGACAAGCAGGTTGAGAAGCGCCAGATCCTCAGACCAGTCGTCCCCCCCAAGTTCCACCTCCGCCTCCGGGATCTCCGGGGTCAGTACGTTTCGAGCCGCGCGCCGCATCGTCATCCTGGCCCCGCACTCACAGAACGTCCCAATGCTGACCAGCTCCGCGGGACCGCGGACGGAGTGCTTCAGGAGGGCGTGCGCCCGGAGATCCGCGGAGTACAGGAACACGTCCCCGCAGGAGCCGCAGAAGAAGACGAATCGCCTGGCGTTCCGGGAGATTGCGTGGAGTCCCTCATTCACGACGTCATCCAGGTCATTTCCCGGGTGTAGACTAGGGAACTCACGGAGCGTCCGCAGTCCCGTTGTATGGAGCCAAGGATTATAAATCTCCGCAACTTTTCTAAAATTCAAGTTACTAGGATCCGCACGGTAAGTACTCAGAGCAAGATCTGGGGTCATCCGATTCTCCTGGTGGGGGGTCCAATCGAGTTCCCCGGCTTATCACGACCTTACCAATAAGTAAAGAGAAAAACAACCATCCCACATGAGCTTAGAATCACTCAGCAGCAAGGGAAGCGGAGGTCAGGAGAACCGAGCGAACAGAGGACGCGTACCACCGGGATCCGCGCTTTGGTGGCACCCCGTAGCGGTTCAGCTCCTCCGCGATCCCACCGTACGAGACCCCTCCCGCCCGGAGGTCCTCGATGACGGCGAGGGACGCGCTCTCATCCACGTCCACCGTCAGACGATCCCCCTCCCGGGAGAACCCAAACGGCGTCCGCCCGTAGACCCGCCCCGTCCGCTTTAGGAGCGTCGATGCCTCCCGGCAGCGGGAGACGATCATCTCCCGCTCCATCTCCGCCAGCGCCGCCAGGATTGTCATGGTGAACCGCCCGTGAGGCGTGGAGGTGTCCATCTGCTCCCGAACGGAAACAAAGCCACGCCCGGCGTCCCGGAGGCGCGCAATCACGGACAGGAAGTCGAGCGTCGAGCGGGAGAGCCGATCCAGGGAGTAGACGATCAGGGCGTCCGCCTCCCCCGCCTCCACGCGGTCCAGCGCCTCACGGAGCGCCGGCCGCTCCAGGTTCTTCCCGGAGAGCCCGGCGTCGGAGAGCACGTCCACCAGCTCCCCGTCGACCAACGAGACGTACGCCTCAACCTTCCTCCGCTGCGCCTCCAGGGAGACCCCCTCCCGCGCTTGTTCCTCTGTACTCACTCGGATGTATCCGATATATTTGGGTTTCCCAACCGGAGCCAACGTCTTCACCCTGCGCTTCATGACGGCACCCTCGCCGGCATCCCCGCGTCCGCGGCCGCTTCCCCGGCGGGAGTCAAGACGTCCCGAAGGGTGGATGGCCCGCCCGGCTCCAGCGTCAAGAGACCAAGCGAGTGGAGGGCGTCCCGCATCTTGGCGGATGCCGGGAAGTCCCGCTCCCCGCGACGAAGGCGGCGAAGGTAACGGAGCTGGTGGTCGGTGAGCTTCTTCTTGTTCGTTATTTTGTTCATACTCTCATATTACCATGTAGAAACAAAATGTCCAGGAGAAAATGAGGGGAGGAGGATTTTCACCTCCTCCCCCGTCCAAGTGATCAGGAAACGTAGACCAGCTCACTGCGCGCCCTGGTAATTGCCACGTACAGGCAGTTGCTCTCCTGCCCGCCCTCCCGGAAGGAGTCCCGGAGGAGCCACACGCGATCCCGCTCCAGTCCCTTGGCGCGGTGCGCCGTGGAGAGGGTCACGCGGGAGGCGTCGTCCGTGTCCGAGAACAGCTCGTCCAACCGCTCCTTGAGCTCCGCCGTGCTGTCCGCCTCCGGCATCAGGGCTCGAAGGCAGGCGCAGCGATCGGACAGCGCCTGGAGGAGGTCCTCCTCCGCGTCCTGATCCAACAACTTCCCGCGCTCCCTCGTCTCGTAGTCATGGAGCCAGTCGGCCAGGTCCGCCGTGGTGACGCACTGTGACTTGTCAATCATCCCCAGGATCTGACCCAGGATGTCCCGCCCCTGAATCGCCGCCGGGATCCGATTCCGGAGCAGCTCGAGGCAGATGGGGAGGAGGGGAGCGTTGGCGCGGCAGAGGATGAAGTCCCCGCGGACAACCTCAACCAGCATCTTCGCGGAGGAGGTGCTCCTCACGATCCCCGGGGGGTTGCTCACGTCCGCCTCGTAGTCCGGGACAAGACGCTTGGCCTCCGTGACGATGGAGGTCCCGCAGCGGTAGGTGCGGGGGAGGAGGAGGGTGCGGGCGTTCAGCTCCTCGACCATCCGGGAGAGGAAGCCGCTGTCCGCCGCGCGCCAACCGTAGATGGCCTGGCGATCGTCGCCGATGGCGATGAGCTGCCCGCCCCGCTTCACGGACTTCCGGGCCAGGGCCAGCTGGGACGGGTTCATGTCCTGAGCCTCGTCCACCACCACCAGGTCGTGCTGCCAGGGCGTGAGGCTGAAGTGATGCGGAAACCAGAGTTGGTCGTCGAAGTCGACCCTAGAGCGGTCCTCCGCGGAGAGTTCCATGGCCCGGGCGGCGAGCCTGGCCAGCGCGTCGACCTCCGCGTCCTCGTCGCCCACCGCGAACCTCCGCGCCAGATCCTCAATCGAGTCGAGGTCCGCCGGGTCCATCAGGGTGATCTTGGCCAACGTGGCCAGACGCTGGACCTTCCCCGCTGGAGTGATGACCCGCTGCGCAACCGCCGCCAGCTGACGACACGCCTCCTTCGCCACCTCCTTGCCCTTCTTGGCGTCAACCTGCACGCCCTTCCCCCACGCCTTCCGAACCGTGGCGAGACCCACGGCGTTTAGCGTCTTGGCGGAAGCGGTCTTCCAGTCCAGACCGGCCTCCTGGAGACGGGCGTCCAGCTCCTTGGCGTTCTTCACGTTAAACGCGCAGGTGAGGACCTTCCGCCCGACGTTCCTCCGGCAGTAGCGGATGACCGCCTCGATCACGGTCGTGGTCTTCCCGGTCCCCGCGCGCGCCAAGACCACCAGGTCCCGCCCGCCGGCGTGGATCGTCTCGACCGCGGTGAAGATCTCCTCTTGGTAGGTGCTCCAGTTCCTCATTTTCGGACTCCTTTCTGGGACTTCCGTGTTCATGTATCATCTTACCAGATAGAAACAATTTGTCCAGAGGAAAAATGAGGGGAGGTGCATCTTCTTCTCACCGGTTAAAAGTAGGGTTTATGAGGGTGGTTTACGAGGGTGGTTTACGAGGCGCGCCCGCGGACCGGGGTGGAGATGTACGCGCGAGCGTCGTCCACGTGGATCAACCACTGACGCCCGCCCGGCGTCCGGTGCGCCCGGAGCTTCCCGGTCCGAATGGCGTAGAGCACGGCCACGCGCGAAACGCCCTTCTTCCGGGCAATCTCCGGTATCCCCACGAAGGCCCGATTTGGAACCCTCTGAACGACGGATCCGTTGTCAATCATCATGCGGTCCTCCGCGGTGGGACCCGAAAGCGCACCGAAACCAGCTGTACGTCCTCCGGTGGTCTGAGCGCCGCCAGGATCGCGTCCTCCGGGGCATCCCCCGGATCCGCCCGCTCCGGCATCTGCCGGAGTTCAAGTCTAGTGAACCTGCCAAGCTCCCCCTCCACCGTCTCGAAGAGGTTCAGTCCGCCGGCGTCCCCGTCCGCCAGGTGGAGGATTGCGGGGACCGTTCGGAGGCGTCGCGCCTGCATAGGGTAGATCCTCCCACCGAGGACCGCCACCACATTACTCATTGGAACGAAAGAAAGCCCCGGATTCCGGAGGATCACCGCCCGGACCCGCTCCGCGTCGAAGATTCCCTCGACAAGCGCCACCGGACGGGTGTCGTCCACGCCGTCCGGCGCCCAGATGATCCCGGCGTCCTTGACAAACGGGAGGCCCGGGCAGTACCTCCCCTTCACCCTGGACGGAACTTTGAAGATCGAACGGACGTACCAGTTGACCGGCTTCCCACCCTCCCAGATCGGGAACAGCACGCCCGGCGCCGTCTCCCGAAGCACACCGCGGAGTACCTCACCGGACGACGGGACCGCACGAACGTCCAGCTCCTCCGCCCGCTCGAGGGAGACACCGCGCCTCAGTAGGTAGTCCCGGAACTCCCTCCGCGCGCGTCGGATTGGGAAGTTCGGCGGCCAGAGTAGTTCCCGCCAGTCCACCTGCCGACGGAAGGCGTCCCGCCGACGCAGCGGAGTCATCCGGGCGTCCTCGTCGGACTGAGCGTCCCCGCCGCGGACAAACTTCCGCCGGAGCCAACTAGCCGCCGCCCCCCGCTCCTCCTCCGTTGGCCACCGGTCCTCACCCCAAACGTCACTCCTGACGCGCGCCACAAGCTCCAGGAAGCTGCGTGAGCGCAGGTCCCCACCGGGATGGCTCCAGCAGTTGAACCAGCCAATATGGGCCCGTCCGCGCGCGTCGTAGACGTCCTCCACGCAGACGTGGAACGACGGGTTGCCCTCCACGTGATTTGGGTCCGGACAGAGTAGGTACGCGTCGGACCCGTTGCGCCAGAGGACCTCCAGGCCAAGTTCCTCCAGGACCTCCTCCAGATCGAGGTGACGCAGCAGGCGCTGCTCCCGCTCGAGTTCCCGCCGGGAGCTCACCCGCGCCCCCCGGAGTGGTCCGTTGTGAACTTGCCAACCCGGCAGATCTCCGGCTCAAACTCATACCCCACGGTCACGTTCTGGGGTCCCCGCCGCTGCTTGGCCACCTTGATCTCAAGCACGTCCGAGTCCTCGGAGTCCGGGTCGTAATACTTCGAACGATGGAGGAGCAGGACCAGATCCGCCACCTCCTCGTACCCACCGGAATTCTTGAGCTCATGGAGCTGCGGTCTCGGGTTTTTGACCCGCTTGATGCGCCGGATCTGCTGGACTACCACGGCGGCAAACCTCCGGCGCTTAGCCAGCTTCTTCAGGCGACGGAGGTCCTCCGTCACCCGCGCGGCGTCCACCTCCCCCTGAATCAGGTACTCAAACAGGTCCAGGATCACCACGTCGAAGTTCTCCTCCTCCACCCGGAGCTCCAACTCATCCAGGTTCGCCACCTCGTCGTCAAAGACCAGGTACTCGCTGTCCAGGATGAGCTTCGCCGCCGCCCGCAGACTCATCATCTCCAGGTCCGTCAGGAGGTGAGGTGTCTTGATCACCTTCTCCGCCGCGACTTGCGCTCGAGCGCACGCCATCTGCTCCACCACGGACATCGTCCCCGCCTCCACCGGAACGGAGAGGACCCGGCGACCGTGGTTCCCCAGCCGACGCGTGAGGTTGGAGCAGAAGGTGCTCTTCCCCATCCCCGGGCGACCGGCGACAACGACCACGCGCCCCGGGCGCAGCCCCTCGTAGAGGAAGGCGTCCAGCTCCGAGAAGTGGGTCGGCACAAAGTTGACGTCCTTCCCCGTCCGCACGTCGGACAGGTCGGAGAACCACTCCTCCCGGAGCGCCCGCCCGCGTCTGACCCGCGCCTCCCCGGCAATCCCGCCGCGGAGGCACCTCAGAACGTCGAGGGCGTGCCCCGCCGCCTCCTCCGGCGTCGCGTGGGGGTCGTCCAGGTCCCCGTAGAGCGCCGTGAAGGGAGTGTTGGCGGCAAACTTGGCGGAGTCCCGCTTGAGGATGCCCAAATGCATCGAGAAGTTCTCCGCCGGGAGGGGTGAGAACTTGTCCTCCAGTCCGCGGAGGTACTCGAGCTTGACCGCCCCGTTGGAGAGGTGAACGACCGTGTCCGCCGCGTACGCGCCGCCGCCCCGGAGGATCTGCCGGAGGGTCCGGACGATGTCTCGGTGGTTCGGGGAGTTGAACCACTCCAGGCGGAGACCGGGGACCTCCCGTCGAAATGTCCCCGGGTCGAGGATGACGGCCGCCAGGACAACCTGCTCGTTCTCGACGTGGACGTCCAGGATCAGTCGCTCTGATGACTCCTTAGTCACGCGCCCTCCTGCTCCCCCCAACCAGTGGTAACTCATCAAAGTAATTAAGGAAGTCTGCAAACCTGACGCTGAGAGAGTTGTTGGAGTTCATGGTCAGGACCGTCGAGCGGAGGTCCTCCCAGCGCCGCTCCACCACGTGCTCCACGAAGAGTTCCTCCCCGCGGTAACCGGCCACTCGAGAGACGTCGTCGATCACTAGGAACGCGGAGCTGAAGAGACGGTCCCGAACCGCAGACGCCCGCTCGTCGTCCTCGTCTGCCTCCCCAAACCGCTTCTGGAAGCGGAGTTCCACCAGGTCACTTGCCTTCACAAATAGCGGGTTGACCGCGGCGTTGCAGATGGGGAGCATCCCCAGGTAGGCGTGCCGGAGTGTCCAGCACGCCAGGCGCGTCTTTCCGCTCCCAAACGCCCCGGTGAAGCGCAGGTAGATCGGACGACGCAGGAAGTCCCGGGAGGCGAGCCGCTCCTCCGCTAGATTCCCAACGTGGATCAGCACCCGTTGGTACGCGGCGTCCCCCTCCATGTCGGAGACCTCGAGATCCGCGAAGACCCGCGGGCAACCCGTCCGAGTGATAAACTTCCGCAGCGCCTCAGCGTCCAACTGCCGCATCCTCCCGATCCTTCTCCAACTGACGTTCATACCACTCCCGGCCGCGCCGCTCGTGGAGTTCCAGATTCGCCCCGTCCAGATCGTTCCTCTCCGCGGGAGACATCTCCCGCCCTCCCTTCCCCTTATCCAGGGATGCAAGGGTCCGCGGGTTCGAGGGCGTCCCAAACCAATAGCGGAGGGAGACCGGTCTCCCTAGAGCCTCCGCCTCGGCGAGGACCCTCTCCACCAAGTCCCGGTACTTGACCGCGCTCCCAAGGTTGAGGCTCACGAACTGCTTGACCAACCGCATGGCCGCGGGAGCGTACCCCACGGAGAGGGAGGCCGCGCTAAAGTCCGGATCCTCCGCCCCCCGAACCTCCCGGAACCTGCAGACCCAGAAGCCAACGAGGTCCCTACCGGTCCACGCGGTGACGTTCTTATCCCGCCAGGCGTTCCACTCCGGCCTGGAGCTGGGGGAGTTCCGGAACTCCTCCCCAGATTTGACCTCGGTGACCTTCCTCACTCGAGGACGCTTCATGAGCGCCTCCCGACGCTCCGCCCGCTGGACCCTCTGGAGTTCCAGGACGTCCCGAGCCTCCGGGGAATCGTCATCGAGGTTCACGGTCCCCGTGGATGTGGGGTCCCCCTCAAATCTGGACGATTCCGCGGAATCGTCCAAATATGAACTCTCCTCACTTTCTCCTTCAGGAGAAAGAGAAGAAGGGCTCTCCCGGGAAGGACTCTTAATGGTGCGCCCCGTCGGAACATGGTTGGAGACCCCATGGAACATGGTCGGCGCACCGTTGGAACATGGGGTCTTTCGCTCTTTTGCTACTGTATGGGGTACTATACAAACTTCTTCCTCTTCTACTGTATGGGGTACTGTACAAACTTCTTCGGATCCGCACCTCTCAAACGCGTCCTCGTCCTCGTCGGATCCGCTGCCAATGCACTGAGCGAGGAGAAAGCGGGCGCCCTCCTTCGAGAGCCAGCCGGGCCAGAGGTCCCGGTACTCCGTCCGCTTGCTCCCGTTCCGCTGGGTGATGACTCGGTACTCGAGGAGGCCGGCCTCCTCGAGTTCCTCCACGGTGCGTTGGAGGTGGCGTCGATCAATGTTGACTATCCGGGAGAGTCGCTGCCCGGTGAGCTTCCACTGCTCCCGTCCCATCCGCCTCCAGCTGTAGATGCACGTCCAGACGCGCTTTGCGGGTCCTCCAACCCGCTTGGTTGCCGCCAGCGGATCCGGGATCATGCTGAAGGTGTAGTCCTCCGCCCTCATTGCTCGCTCCTTCATTGCTCGCTCCTTTGCGGTTCAACCAACCAGTAGACGCGGGTGCGGGGATCTGCTACCGTACCACCCACTCACGCAACCGTGGTCCTCACGGTGAGGAAGGACCCGACCGGGAGGCCGACACACCTCACGGTCGGGTTTCCTTTTTCTCCAGACTCAGGTTGACGGTCAGGAGGGAGCGGACCCGCTCCTGGAAGAATCGACCCTTGCTCTCCGCCCGCAGGAACTCCGGGAGGAGATCCCCGCCGCCGACGTACAGGTACTCCGACGAGCTCCCGCCGCTCCGGAACCTGACAATCAGGTCCGGACCGCGCGCCCCCACGGCCGCCACGTTGGAGCTCTCCACCTCGAACCAGGCGTCGCAGTTCCGCGGAAGGCGCACCTTGACCCGCGTCCCGTTGGCGGAGAGGTCCACCAGGTGCTCCGTCCCGCACCTTGGGCAGCGTAGCGGACGGTTCTCGCTCACGAACGGCGTCCCGCTCCAGGAGAGATCCGCTTGGCAGTGCAGGCAACCGCCCCGGACAAAGGAGAGCTCCCCGGGTTGCTCCTCGACGGGCAGGATGAGGTCCCTCACTTCCGCACCTCCTCGAGCTGACGCAGGAGCTCCTGCGTCAGCTGGACCCGCTCCCCCGGCTCCGTCGAGAACCAGACCCGGTGGGGCGCCTGGATGGCCGCTAGAATTGCCCGAGCGTGCCCCCGGAGTCCGCGGATCCGCCGGTCCCAGAAGTAGAAGTAGACGGCATCCACCTTGTCCGGATGTCGCCGCTTGAATCGCCCGGTCTGCTGCGTCAGCCGTCCCGCGTTGGAGGCCGCCGGCGTCAACCCGAAGCCGCGGTCCAGACGCTTAATATTCATGCCCTCGTCCGCCACCGTCGTCCCCACCGCCACGCGGAGGGTCCCGTCCTCCAGGCCGTCCGCCGTCCGATCCTGGTCCTTGCTGTCCAGACCGCCCATGAGCCGCCCGGCGTCCACCCCCCGCCGCTTGAGCCACGCCTGGATCTCGAGGCACATCTCCCGCCGATCCGCCAGTAGGAGGCAGGTCCGTCCCGCCCGGATCTCCGGCAGGAGGTAGGCCAGGACGCGCGCCCGACGCTGGTCGTTCTTGACAATACCATCCAACATGTCCGCGTACGTGTTCAGGGAACCGGAGAATCTCACTTGCTTTGCCCACCGACGGACGGAGGCCGCTCCGGTCTCCCGCTCCTCCCGCTCCCACCCCTCGTCCTCCAGGTACTCCTCCAGATTCAGGTCGAACCAAAAGTCCGTCGGGACCACCACCACGTCCACCGGGACGATCCGACCGTAGTGATCCAGGTCCGCGTCCCGGATCTCGAACAGGGTGCGCGGTCCCCACGTGCTCCCGCCACCGCGCTTTGGTACGGACTCCACGCCAAACGCGTCATAAAATAAAGGCTCCTTCCCGTCCTTCCGCTTGGGCGTGGCGGTGGCCGCCAGTCGAAACCGCGCCGGGAAGGCCGAGATGAGCTCGGAGAAGGTGCTCGCTGGACAGTGGTGAGCTTCATCTAATACGACGCACCCCCACGTGCCGGCCCACTTGGGATCCGCCCGCAGGCGGTTGAGGACCGTTCTGACCATCCCAACCGTCAAGTTTCGCTCCCGCTTCTCCTTCCCGTGGAGCACCCCAACGTCACGCTCCCGGATCCCGTACCGCTCCGCCGCGGTTCGGACCCAGTTTGACATGATCCGCTCCGTGTGGACCACCACCAGCGTCCGCTCGTCGATCTGGGATATGGCGGATAGAAGCACCTCCGTCTTCCCAGATGCGCATACCCCGAGGAGGATCCCCTGACGCCCGCGGACCAGCGCCTTCACCGCGCTCCGCTGATCCGGACCAAGTGCCCACTCACCCGGCGTCCGGTACGTCAACCCCAACGAACCGGTCCCGGAGACGGTCCCGTCCACGAACTGCCAGGCAACCTCCGCTCGCTCCAGCATCCGCTTGAGTTTGGCCCACCCTCCCCTAGGCACCTGGACGCTGGAGTCGTCCACCCTGAGGAGCGTCAGGTGCCGCTCCGTCTCACCCGCCCAGAAACCCATCTTAGTCTTCTTCCAGAAGTCCGGATTGTCGTGCTCGAACGCCTCCCGGAGCTCCCGGAGGAGTCCCGCCGCCTTCACGTCCGCTTTCTTGAGGCAGAAGTGGGAACCAACCTCGATTGTCAACGTCTTCATGTCAGGAATTAAGGGAGAATGCGCCGCTCCGTCTGCTCGAGGGAGGTGGACGGCGGGGCAAACTTGGGCAACTTCCGCAACGCCGGACGCGCCGGAGGCAGGGACTTGACCACCGGCTCCCGCTCCAGCGCCGCCCTGGTGGAGGCTCGGAAACGCCGCGCGTTTGCCAGCTCGAGGAGTGCGCGGGTGGTCTCCGCCTGCCAGCGCTGGACCTCCTCCCGGAGCTTGTCCGTCCGCGCCTCACAAGACTTGGCCACGGCGTCCAGGTCCGCCCGGCTGGCCTTCGCCCACTCCTGCAGTTGGGAGACCTCCCTCCCCTTCTCCGCGTTGACCTTCGAGACCGTCTCCCTGGATGCCGCGTAGCGTCCCTGGACCGCCGCAAAGACGCCCGGAAGCGCAGCCAGGGCGTAGGCTAGGGTGTACGCCAACAAGCGCCCGTAGCGCCTGCTAGGCTCCTGAACGGTGGTGTCCTCTTCTGTCATCTCGGCCTCCTCCTTACTTGCGTTGCTCACCGCCAGACGTCCCCTCCCAACTGAAGTCTGATCAACTCCGCGTCGAACCACCCCTCCACGTGCCGTCGGAACGGCCAGGCCCAGAGGTAGTTGGGCCCGATGAACTGCTTGACCCACCACTCCCGCGCCTCAGCGGACTTGGCCCAGGCCGGGTTTGTGACGAACCAGGCGCGCAGCGTCTCGAGGTACCCCTCTCGCTCGAACCACGCTCGCCCCCACGCCAACCCCACCGGGAGAGGTCCGAACACGTAGATTAAGGTGACAAGGAGAACTCCTAACCGCTTGAAGCGCCGCAGGTGCCGCCTCTCATGTAGGAGCGTCGCCCACAACCTGGCGTCCCAACCCACCGGCATCTTGGTCACGTCCTCCAACTCATTCGACCCAAACGCCAGGTGCATCCCCACCGTGGTGGTGAAACGCGTCAGGAACGCCCCCTGCTTACCGAGGGTGATCACCCTCAGGAACGCGGCGACCCATCGCCAGTACCAGTGATCTGACTTCCGCTGCATTGTCAACCTTGGGAACTCGCACCGCATCTCAGAGCACAGTAGGTCGAGACGGCTTCCCTCCGGTGGGTGCAGCGTCAACTCCCCAAAGAAGTACGTTGAATTCACTCCGGCTCCTCGTCACTTGGTCCGCGGTCGATTGGCGTCACTCGAACGACCGGACGAGTGGCGTCCCGCGCCGTGGGTTCCGCCGCCCAGTCCTCCGCGGTCAACTTCCGATCCAGTTCGGTTAAGCGGGAACGCAGCTCCATGTTGATGCCCTCCAACTTCAGGATCTTGGAGCGCAACTCCAGGTTCTCCCGCAGCAGATCCTGAACCTTCCCGATCAAGTTGACCCTGTCTGAGCTCCGCATTCGTCACCTCCACGATCTGTAGAGGAGGTACACCAGGACCGCGTAGAACCCGATGACAACGACGCCGTGCGCGCTCATCTCACCTCCCGGGAAAAACCCCACCCCTAGGCCGCCTGTGCGCTCACTCAAACGACGCGAGGCTAGGGCAAACGAGCTCCTAGGGGTGGAACATCTGTTACTGAGTGTCCTTCTTCCCCAGCATCTGAACCGCCGGGAACTCCTCCCCCGTCCGCTTCTTCCGAACCTCACTCACCGCCCGCCGAAGAAGTCCCGCCAGGGAGCGAACCTTCTCGGAGGATCTACACGCCAGGTCCGCCGCCGCCAGGGCGCGCACGTGGGGTTTGCTGGACCTCAACCCCGCCTGCGCGGACAGCGCCACCTCGAGCTGCTCCTCCGTGATGATCCCCGCTCGGACCAGGAGCGCCCCGACGAGCTCGTCCTCCGTCATCCGGGACTGCTCCCGGAGGACCGCCTCCAGGGACTCCCGCGTGGTTGCCCTCATCTTGACCAGGATGGTCCCAAGGGAGTACACCTCCGTGTCGTCTCGAGGGTCCCGCTTCACTTGAACATCCTCCGCAGTTCCTCCAACTCCTTCAGGGCGTTGGACAAGGTCCCGTGAACCTCGGAGTTTGCCTTCACCTGAGTGGTTGCCAGGTCGTACAGCTTGTCTGAGAGTTGAGTGACCCGCCTCCAGAGCGCCGCCACCGCCAGAACCAGGACCGCGCAGAGGAGTCCCCAGGGAGCGCCGGACTTCAGGAGACCCGTCAGGAGAGGTTCCACGCGTTGTCCTCCTCTACGTTTCTACCACTACGGTTTGAATTTTGCGCAGTCAAGATGCGGGTAAATTGGGGGGAGCGGACGGAGGGAGCATCACCCGTTGAGAGCGGTTATTGTTTCGCAACCCAACCGTCCGCCCCCCGCATCGAATCCTCAGTGAACCGCCGCCGCTGCGCCCGCGCAGATTCCCCCTCCAATGAGGAGACCCAGACCCATCGTCAGGTAACCGGACTTGTACCAGGGGTCAGACGCGGAGAGTCGATCCAGCGCCTTCTCGTAGAGGGCCGAGCGTCTCAGGAGGTCCCCCTCCACGGCCGCCCTCCGCCCTCGCTCCGCGGTCAACGCGGCGTCCGCCGCCCTTGCCGCCGCGGAGGTCCGCGCCGCCGCCTCCCTCCGGACCGCCTCAAGCTCCACGGAGAGCCGCGCCGCCCGCGCCTCGAGCTCCGTGATCAACTTGGCCAGCGCTGCCGGCGTCAGGAGGATCCCCGCAAACGGCGCGGGTTCCCCGGTCGCGACCTTCACGCGCCGGAGGTCCTCAAGGTTTGTCCGGACCGACGTCGCCGGAACCGACCTTGCCCAGGATGCCGTCCAGGCGAGTGAGGATAGCGTCAGGATCGTCACCCAACTCGCGAAACGTCTTCGACTCACGCGCATCTAGCTCCTCCAGTTTCCTGCGCTTTAGGTCCGCAATGGAGCGGATCTCCGCCTCCAACTCCCGCGCCACGGCCTCCGCCGCCTCCCGCCCGCGCCGCTCCGCCTCCCGCTCCTCCGCCAGGCGCAACTTCTCGGACTCCAGGATCCCGGCGCGGTCCACCGCTGGTTCCTTCCTCCGGAGCGGTAGGAGGAGCCAGACGCCGAGGACCACCACCCCGGAGATCCCAACTCCAATCAGCATCCACCCCCACCAAGGCACGTCACACCTCCTTGGTTTCGCCGCGGTAGGCGTAGGTGTTGACCGCAACGGCCGCCTCCGCCTCCGCCGCCGGGATCTTGGACATGATGAGGAGGCGCAGCTTGTCCCGCGCCAGATCCTTGAGCTTCAGCTTTGCGTCCAGGGCGTCCACCAGCTCCCAGGCCCACTTCTCCTTCTGGGCCCCGGGCGTTGGCGGCAACCCGCTCTTGAGCGCCGCCTTGGCCCGGTGCTCTGCGTACGAGGCCGCGGAGGTCGCAATGCTGTCCAGCTTCTGGAGGTCCACCTTGATCCCCAGCTTCCGCAGGAGGAGGAACGCCAGCGCGGAGACGCTTGGGACGAAGATCACCAGCGCCAGCATGATCAGGTCCACCAGGAGGGACTCCCACCACCTCTGCTGCGCGGGTTCCTCCGCGGCCGGAACCGTTGACTGCGCGCGCGTCGTGGATGTGGATGTGACGGGGGGAGTAACCTTCTCCGAAGTGACCTCCGTGAGCGTGACTTTCCCCACGCTTGTGACCTTCCCGGAGGTAGACTTGTTCACCGTGCCCTTCCCCGCGGTGGCGTCTGATTTCTTTCCACTCACCTGACCGGTGAGTCCAACGAGCAGGACGACGCTCAGTAGTACGGTTCTTACCTTCATTTGCCCTTCTCCTTTGCTTTTCTCTCGACCCTCCCAGACCAGGTCTGTGGGGTCATCTCCGTTCGCGCGCGCACGCACCCCGTCGGAACCTTCAGGATGCTCCGATCCAGGAGCTTCAGCGTCTCAATGCGCACCTCCTTCCTCACCGCGTCCTCCGTGGGGGGTTTCTCAGCATCAACCGCCTTCACCAGGATGGCGGCCAGGACCTCGGTGGAGGCGCGGTGCGCCTCCGCCGCGCGCAGATCCAGCAGACTCCGCGCCGTGACCGCCAGCGCGGATGCGCATGTGGGGCACATCAACGCGAGTGACCCGGAGCTCCGGGTCCGTAACGCGACCAGCGCCTCCAACTCCAGCGTCAGGGGGAACATGTGATCCCCGCACGTCACCTTGAACTTCTGAGTCTTCATCTGATCCTCCTATCCTCTACGGATGCTGCAAGTTGTGGGAAGCTCCGTGACGTCCCACGATGGCCTCCCGGTCCCACACCTCCCAGTAATCCAGCAGCATTGTCTTTGCCGCGGTCGTCGCCGTCTTGACGCGGCAGCTGATCCCCAGCGCCCCGGCCTGCGCGTTGAGGGTGGTGATGGCCGCGGACTCCGACCCGAAGGACCCCACCGCGTGGTCCTTCTGCTCCACGGTCCAGATGACCATGCTCGAGGAGATGAAGATCTCGAACCACTGGTATGTGTCCGCCGTTGCGGCGCAGATCGCGGCGGTGGCGTGGCCCACCGGTCCCGGCTCGATCCACGCTCCGTACCACACGCCCGCCACCAGGTTGAACCAAAACGCCCGGTTCTCCGAGCATCTGTAGAACCCGTGGTCCGCCGTCACGTCCCCAAGGTCGGCTAGCTTCACGCGCGCCCGGTACATCCAGCGGAAGTCGAACGCTGCGTCCAGGTTGAACGCCAGTGGGTCTAGCGCCACCTCGATGACGTCGTCCGCTTGGTTCCCGCTGACAAGCTCCACGCATCCGTGACCGTACCCCACGCCGTCCGTGATATCACAGATGGTCGCCGTCCCACGACCGCCCGTCCGCGTGGTCGTGTACGGTCCCAGGGTCGAGAACGCCCCAAGCTGGTACGCAATGAAGTCGTCCCGGAAGTGGTGCCCGCGGTTCATTGCGCCCGTGGTCTCCAGGGAGAACGTGGGCAGCGAGTGGTACGTGGGGATGTCCTCCGGGAACCCGAAGTCGATGGCCAGCGCAAACGCGGTGTCCCGGTTCTCGAACGTCCCGCCCGCGTCGTAGATCCGGAGCCCGTCCCGGTCGTAGGCCACCTCCTCCCCGCCCGTCCCCTGGACGTCCCCGCCGTCGATGAGGACGGATCGGTGGAACCTCACCGGCCACAGGAGGTCCTGCCCGATCTCCGCCGGGTTGATCACCACCAGTTCCCGCGGCTCGTAGTAGGAGGTCATCGCGGTCTTCGAGTTGTCGTAGATGACCACCCGTCCGGCGCCCTCCGACATGATCCGAAAGTCCGTCGGGGAGGCGGAACCGCCGTCCCCGTCCCGGAGGACGAAGAGCGGACCGCGCCACCAGTTGAGCGCCGAGGGGTGAACCAAGGCCCCGCCAAGCGTGAACCGCGGGACCATCAGGCGGCAGGTGGCCGTCCCCGCCGGCCAGGATGCGGGTGCCCCGTCCTCCAGCGTCTTGACGTAGATCGTCTTGGCGCCAAACGTGTCGATCACGTAGAGCCCGGCCTGCGGGCAGTCCTCCAGGAGCACCGCGTGGAGCTTCTTGTTGGTCCGGACCCGCGGGTCCGTGAGGTCGATGCTCGCCCCGGTGAGCGTGATGAGGTTGGTCCCGGAGAGGTTGGCCGCCATTGCGGCCGCGCAGACCTCCGGGGACCCGACGTGCTGAACCGGCTGGAGCGCCGCAATCGGGACGTGGGACATGTCCCCGCACAGGAGCTGCAGCTGCGCCTGGAACCAGTCCGTCGACTCCAGCCTGGAGAGCCGCATCTGGGCGTGCATCGCGTCGTCCGTGTCGTTTGCGCCCCCAATTGGGACGGTGTTGAGCTCCACCGCCCCGGAGTCGACGACGATCTCCCGCCCGGACCCGCCTGGACCTCCGCCTGGACCGCCGTCGTAGGCGATGTCCAGGGTGGGGTTCAGACCGGACGTGACGTCGATCTGCTCCGTGACGTCGAACGCGGACGGCGTCACTCCCGCGCCAGCGCCCGTCACCGTCCCTAGGAAGGCGTATGGGTCCGCCGCTCGGAGGTCCGTGTTTCGCCGAACCGTCACGCCCGTGGCCGCCACCGCGTAGTCCGACGCGTTGGTGGAGACGGTGGACTGCCCAAGGAGGCCGCCGGTGTGAACCACGTTCTTCCCGCCCGTGAACTCCACGGTCAGGTCCCGCTCGATGGCCACCGCCTCGTTTGTGGACTTGGGGAGGTTCAACCACACGCTGACCTTCCTCCCGGCGTGAGACACCCCCGTCTCGAAGACGGAGTCGACCGTGACCGTGATACTCCCGCCCGCCTGGAGGACGGTGTTCGGGACCCCGGAGAGACCGACGCAGTCCTCCAACAGGTCGTAGAACAGGATCCCGGTCCGCGGGTTCCGCGCGACCAGGGACGGAACCAGGCAGTGGTGCATCCCCGCGTGGTAAACCACGCTCACCGTGTTCTCGAACTGGATCCCCTGCGCCGTGGCGACGCTGCACGTCAGGATGTGACCCTCCCCGTCCAGGCAGTCGATCGGGACGTTGGAGACCTTGAACTTGTCGTTCCCGTCCCCCTGGAGGATCGCCTCCCCGAAGACCCCGCGCCGGTCCGCCCAGATCCTCCGCGCCGTGTCCCAGATCTCGTTTGCCAGGTAGTCGAAGAAGGTGTCCTTGACCCGCTGCTGCGGCATGTGGCGCTTGCCGCTGAAGTTGGTCCGCTTATTTCCAGTTGCCATTTGACCTCTCCTAACCGCTACTCATTGGCGGTCCAACGCGGACCGACGTCATTGGGTTCTCCGCCACCTCCACGTAGGTGGATGTCAACCGCTGCCCAATCTCACAGGCCAGCCCCACGCCCCCCTTGACAAAGGTCCCGTCCGCAACCTCCATGAGGTAGTTTCCGTCCAGAAACACCTGAAACCTCCCAGCACCCTCCGAGTCGACGTGGAGCGTGTAGTCCACGTTCTGGTGCCAGACCGGGAGCTCCGCGGATGCCAAAACGGACCGCGCCCCCGCAACCACCACATCGAACGAGTACGTCACGCCAAGCGTTCCGGTGGGCGCCAAGCGGAGGGCGTAGAAGTTGCTAGCGTCCGCCTGGAAGAACCGAAGCTCCCCCCACTTCCCCGCCTCCTGCAGCTCCAGTTTGAACTGCGCCCGCGCCAGGTAGTCCTCCCAGTCCGCGTCCCCGGTCTCGTTCGACGTGATTGCGCTCACCGCGGCCGCGTGGAAGAGTTCCACCGTCCCGGCGTCGTTGTCAAAAACCGCTCCCCCGCTGACCGATGTCCAGTCCGGGTCCCGAAAGTCCTCGATGAACGTCACGTACCTGATGAAGTACCTCTCTAGCGCCGGCCGCATGACGCGGATCAGGTTCTCCACGAACGTCCGGTTGGTGGTCCCGTCATCCATCACCCGCACGTCGGACGTGAACTCCGCCAGGTCCGTCCCGCCGCGGTAGTCCCGCGGGTTGGTGGACGGCGTCCCGTGTTGACCCATCCGCCCCGCCACGGCCGCGGAGAGGTTCCCGGACGTCCCCAGCGTCCAGACCTCCTCCGCCGTCTCCCGAGACGGGAGGCAGAGGATCCGGACCACGCGCGAGGTTCCGTGGAGCCCCTCCCCGACAACCTCGCGATTCTGAAGGAGGGAGGTGAAGTCGAACGTGAGAACCTCCCCCACGGCGTCCCAGGAGACCGCGTCCGGAGCCACGGAGGTAGGGATCTCCGGACGGTCCGTGAGCCAGAGGTCCACGTCCTCCGCGTCCGCCCACCCGAGTTCCCACTCGTACTGGAGCGTTCGGAATCGAAACCAATTGTCGACGCGGACCAAGTTTGTGAGGATGGTCCGCAGGATGGTCTGGATCCCAAGCTCCGTTCCCCGCACCTTCCACATCTGCACCGCGATGGAGACCAGCAACCGGAGCTCCGCGTCCGTCAGTCCCCCGGTCAGGAAGTTCATCTCCCCGGAGAGTCCCGCCAGCGCCTTGACGTGCCGGAGCGCCTCGACGGACGTCTCGTCCACGTTGTACAGCGTTGGCAGCTCCAGGATCTTCCACCAGAGCTCCCCCCACTCGTTCTGCATCTGGTCCAACCACCGTAGGAGGAGGAGGCCGCCCTCCGCCTGATCCGCGTCCCGGATTGACTGGATGAAGAACATGTAGATGTCGAATGGCGCCGGGAACAGTGGCGTGAATGGGTACGGTCCCGGTTGGATTGGTCTGAGGCCAAGGTCTGTGATTGTCATCTCAGGTCCCCGGGTTGGCCAGGACGGTCAGTAGGTAGTGTCGGAGCGTCTTCAGGTCCTGATTCGTTGTGAGTTTGACCTGTGTCCTACCAAGACGCTCGACGGAGAGTACGCAAACACCTCCGTTGAGGAGGTAGGCGTACGGATCCACCAGGTCCGCGTTGTCCAGCATCTCACGCTCGAACGTGATCACAATCGTCCGCGGGTCCGGGGTTTGGATTCGAGTGACTTGCGGGTCGTCCATCAGCTCCCCGGGTTTGCTAGAACTGTCAGGTAGTAGAGTTTGTGGGACTTCAGGTCCCGGTCCAGATGCAGCATGACCTGAATCCCGTTGAGGCGCGTGACGGATAGCACCTTGACCCCCCGCGTGAGGAGGTAGGCGCGACGATCCACCAGGTCCGCGTTGTTGAACATCACGCGGTTGAACGTGACCACGGCGATCCGCGGCGTCGGCGTGTCAATCTTGATGACAATTGGCCCCAGTCCCGGGATAGGCGTCGGGACCGGTGTCAGGACGCACCTCCCGAACGGACCGTACACGGTCCCGTAGGAGCAGACGTCCGCGGCTCGCCACACAACGGAGAAGGTCCACGCGGCGTCCGCAAATAGGTACGTGAGGTCCTCCGCGTGGACCGCGACGGAGACCTCCGCGCCCGGGGCGAACCCGGGACCGGTCACCGCGTACCGATACCCCGTCGGGAGGGAGGACCTGACCACCGTCCACCCAGGGATGCTCGCCTCCACCGCGTAGACCGGGACCCCGTCCACCAAGACGTCCGTCTGGACCGGATCCACGTTGAGGTCCACGTCCGTGACGTCGAAGCAGATGCTGACGTCCGTGGCCTGATCCGAGGACCCGTCCGCCGGGAACTTGTTGTTGATGACGGGCGACGTGGCGTCCATGATTACGAAGGACCACGGGTTCCACGGAGGGTTAGGGTAGGATGAGGGTGGGATCGTCTCTCCGGCATTGTTCTTAAGCGTGACCGCAACCGTGACGGTTGACAGCGACACAAACGGCACGGAGTGGGTTAGCGTATACCTCAGCCCTATCCTCCCCGGCACGCCAACCGGGACAGAACTAACACCCCACCCAGGCGCGGCCACCCCCCCGGTGTAGACCACAGCACCATTTACCATGATGACCGTCTGGGCGTTGTCGATGGTGGAGTTACTGGTAACGGCGTTGAACTGGATGATGGTGGCAGGGTCCACGTCAAACGTGTATGGGGGAGCCTTCGCGGCCGGGTATGTCGCCTCAACCCATGGGCGGTCGGTGACCGTGAAGGTCCACGTCCTGTCCGCCGCGTTCCCCTCATAGTCCTCGCCGTATGCCCTTACCGTGTTCAGCCCTGCCCCCCATTCGTACTGGGCCTTGTATAGCGTGTAGGCGTACCCATCTGCCAAGTTGGCCCGGGACACAAACCAGCCACTGACCGGCACCTCGTTTTCGTAGATCACGGCGCCGTTGACCCATACCCGGGTCTTGGTGGGGTCCAAGTCGTCGCGCAGGTCCGGGTCTATCAACCGGAAGGTAAGGTCCACGTTGGAGAGCACCCCCGATCCGGTCGGGGAATTGTTGGTGATGCTCGAGTAGCCCGGTCCTGGACTGGCCACATAGAACTCAACCACTGCTCCACGGTTGTCGCCAGCGGAGTACTTCTGTACCGCAGCCATGTAGGTCGGGACATTGTCCGCAAGAGCCGCCACACCCTGCTGGGTCATGTATTCGCTGTTGGCTGTGGGTGTGGAATACTTCCTGCCGATGAGTGTCCAGGTCGTCCCAGCCCTGTAGTAAGCCGAGATCTGCCCGTACCCGGCGCCCATAGCAGGGTCGCCGACGACAACGGTACCTCTGTCTATGCCTACCGTGCTACCAAACCAGACTCCAGCAGCATCGGTGAGTAGTGCCTGCTCAGCCCAGACTCCACCTGTCCGCTTATAAATGTGGACCTCCCCACGGACCAGCGTGGGGGCGCCGACAACCAGGTAGTCGCCATAGACCGCCACACTCGTTCCAAACCCGGAGCAAGATCCGGTAGCGGGGGATATCGTTTGTTGCAAAGACCAGCTGCCACCAGAACCCGTGAAGACATACACCCGCCCTCGACCAGAACCAAGCGGAGCCTTGGTGGCACCAATCACCATCGTTGTCCCAGTCAACGGACAAATGGAGATGCTCGACCCAAAGTAGTTGACGTACGCGGGCCAAGGCGTGACAAACTCCCCCGGGTGCTTGTCCGGGTCATCGATGCAACAAACCTCCGACCCTCCGCTGAACACCGTAACCGCACCGGACCCGTAGTGGGAATTTACCCCGGGCCAACTTGGCACGGACTCGTTCCAACCCCGCCGGATGCAACCCACAGCTACAATTCCATCGCCCACAGCAAGGGAGGAGACGGAAGCCGGAGACGCGCGGATGGACGTGGGCACTCCGCTGGGGTCTGGCCAAGGATTAGCAGGTGCCGTGTAGGCGTAATAGTCCAGAGGGTCCAACTTCCCAATGGCCAACTGGCTCCACACACCAGCCGCCCGTGCATAGGTAATCACCTGCCACGGACCACCGCAGTAGCCAAACGGACCAGTGCCGAAAGGGTCCATTGGAATGTAATGGCTGGCCCATGATTCAGACAGTGGCTCCCACGCGGCGTCCCACGGTAGACGGACCGCTATTGCGGCAGTGTCCGCCTGCCACAGGCCGACCAAACAGCCATAGTATGGGTTCTTGTAGCTTCTCCTGAACGGAAGATTGTACGG
>Ga0315287_10000049_pt1:40000-106504 | contig 106504 bp, 105 predicted proteins | sample YL17G11_0_MG_FD_205037 | JGI IMG/M metagenome (GOLD analysis project Ga0315287, IMG submission 205037) | Sediment microbial communities from Yellowstone Lake, YNP, Wyoming, USA - YL17G11_0 | ecosystem: Environmental > Aquatic > Freshwater > Lake > Sediment | place: USA: Wyoming... | reverse complement strand
ACTTTTGGTAAAATGACCATGTTATTCATGGGTGCATATCCTCCTTATTTGTAAATTTTTCTAAACACTGGAGTATATGCACCTTTCTGCCTCCTGTCAAATTTACACAACTTATTGTACACTACCGTTCCTACCGGTGGAAAAGAACTTCCTACCAGTGGAAAAAAACTTCCTACCGGTGGAAAAGAACTTCCTACCAGTGGAAAAAAACTTCCTACCGGTGGAAAAGAACTTCCTACCAGTGGAAAAAAACTTCCTACCAATAGAAAAGTGTTTCCTACCGGTGACTTTGAACCTCCTACCGGTGGAAAAGAACTTTCACCCCGTGGAAAAGAACTTTCACCCCATGACTTTTTTTAATTACCCCATGGATAAAAGGTTTTACCCCAGGGAAAATAAAAAAAACCCCCTGGAAAAGAACTTTCACCCCATGATTATATTTAATTACCCCGGCCTACCGGCCAGGTGTAGAGAGGGGGAGCGGATGATCCAGGTAAATACCGGGTATTGAAATTTGCCGATGTTTTCGGTACAATGGGGACATGATGCCAGACAATATCTACATCCGACTGACCAGGGCGTTTAATCGCGGCCGGCTCAGGGCGGTGGTATGTTCCGGCCAGGCAGCAGTCATGCACCGCCTGGCCCTCATGAGCAAAGACGGCGATTGGATCGTCCGGGAAGATGAGGAATCCTTACATCATATCATGGAAGTGTTATCCGGTTTTAGGGCCCAGTATCGTTTCGGGGCCCCTTTTGATGTCCGATGGCTGAAAGGGGGTTGGAGCTCTCATCTCGAGTTCCGTTTGTCCGACATGAGAGTTCGCACCGATTTTTTTTCCCGCCCGCCCCGTATCCCCCCTGCCGAGCTTGAAAGGCTGTGGAAAGAGCAGGAGTCAGCCGATTTACCATTCGTTAATTTGAAAGACCTGGCTGAATTAAAAAAAACCAATCGCGAAAAAGATTATGTGATTATCGGTGAAATCGCGCGTTTAATGGAAGACCCCAGGGACCAGCTTTTGTATTCGAGGAGTGCACTGGATATCATCAGCCTGGCGGAAAAGTACCCGGGCCTGGTTATGGAACTAGCCAGGCAGAGACCGTTACTGGAGAATTTTTCTGCGGGCCGGGAAAAGCTGGAAGAATTGCTGGACAAAGAAAAACGTGCCCTGATCCATGCCAATGAAAGACGCCTGGAATTATACTTGAGAGCCGCTGATAAATGGACGGCTTTATGGCCGTCGGTGGAAAAAGAAATCTCTGGTCAGCCCCTTTCCGAGGCGCATCGATACATGGTTCAAAGAGGTGAGGGCGTATTGCCTTTCTCTCCGGGAGGAGAAAAACCATGACAGAGATAAGAGACGAGTTTTTGAGCGAAGAGGACCTGGACTTAAAGAACCTTTCCCAGGAAGAGTTATTCGCCTATTGGAATCTCTGGCTGGAGCAAGCCCAGGCGTCTAACGATTTGGACCAGTATACCTATTCCCACGGTGTTTTCGTGACCATGACCGAGCCCCACGCCTAGTCGCACAAAAGAAACATTCACCTAATTACGCAGATGCCGCCGAATGGGGTCTATGCAATAGACCCCAACGGATATGGGCGGTGTAGGGGCACGGCACGCCGTGCCCTACGCCGGGTGAGAGCCCTCACTGTCCGAACTATGATTGCTAAAAGATATGACCATCTCGGCAGGAAGTGAGGCAGCATGAGACCTGATCATCATTTCGTCTTAGTGCACAGGCTGCTCTATCTCAAGGGATTCGACCTCTGACCGGGATAACCCGGTGGTCTCTAAGATGATATCCAGGGATATGCCCTTTCTCAATAATTTCCTGGCAATCTCGATATTCCTTTTGTGAGCACCTTTTTCCATGCCCAGGCCGAACCATTTTTCCTTACCCAGGGCGATCCCTTCTTCCTTTGCTCTTCTTTCCCAGGTTGTTACATAAGGCATTTTATACTCCTTTTCGATACTGATGATTTCATCGCTAATCTTACCTTCCAGTTCATCCGGTAAACGGATGATCCAGTCGATAAATTTTAGTAGCGTCCTGATTTGCTCCTTCCCATAGCCCCGCCGGTAACACTGCCGGATCAAATCCGTCTTGGCACTAAACTTCGACTCCGGCCTCGCCTTCTTGATCTCCCGGCTCTTAAAATGGGCCATCACAACCATGGCCATCGGGTTTTCAGAGCGTTCCAATTCCTGTTTCTTTGCCTCATCCAGCCGGTAATCGATGAGCTTAACCACCGGTATCTTGAGCTTTAACTCGAATCCCCAGCGGCTGACCCGGTACTCATCGGGCCGATAAGAAGGGTCTTCATCGGTGAGAATGGCCAGGCTGATGACCTCTGCTCCTTCCTGCCTGAATTTGTCGAAAATGCGGTACTGGTAAACGTACATTCTTGTCAAGAAATCGGTATCCCTGGCACCCTGGACTTCCACGTGGATAAAGATGCAGATGTAACCGGTAGAGCCGCTTTTCAGGTAGACTTTGACCAATTCATCGGCATAGCGATTACCGACCCGGCCGTCGGGTGCGATCTTTCTTAATTCTTTGCTCAGGAAGGTGTAGCCTCTGGGGAAGTCGATGTCTTGATGGATGTGCGGGAAGTAGAATTCCAGGAAAGGCTCGAAGAGTTCTTCGATAACGTCCTTCCAGGCGGAGTCGTAATCGCTGGCTCCATTGGCCGGTTGGGAGGTTTTTACAGGTTTTCGGGTCATCGCCCCTATATGATACCCAAAACCAGGGAAAAATGCAATGCCTTATTACGCAAAATTTTGTAAACGCTCAATGAACTGCACCTTCACCAGGGGTTGAATGTATGTCATGATGGGTTCCTGGAATATTATGCCGGGGAGGAAACTGCCGAGTGATGGGGACTGATTCAGCCGGTGCTTGAGCTTAAAAGAAACGTTAACCGGATTACCCGGATTACGCAGATGCCGCCGAATGGGGTCTATGCAATAGACCCCTACGGATATGGACGGCGTATGGGCACAGCACGCCATGCTCTACACCGGGTGAGATCCCTCACCGTCTGAACTATGATTAACCTGATTATTTGATCGACTATGATGATGATCAGGTCTCATGGGAAGCCTTACCTCCTGCCGGTACGGTTATACCTTCCAGCAATCATAGTCTTCATCGAATCATCTAAATCATGGTTCAGACAATCATTTTCCTTGCCGGCCCCGTACCTTACCGGGCAAACCTGTAATAATTACATCCTGGGGATTTATCGCCTCTGCTGCTTTCCTTGGAGCTAATATAGTTTTTTTTCTATTCTCTTTTCAGAATTGGTTTAACCTGATGAATCTTAGCTAGTTTAATAGTATGAAGAAGAATATACCAGAGCAAGCCAAGCAAACAGACAGAAAGAACGACCAACATAATCTCTCCTTTACTATTGTTATATTTAGAGAGACAAAACAAAGGCCAGATCACACCTGCAAAACTGATTCCAAAGAGGCATAGAATGAGAAACCATTCCATTTTACGATGTGTACGTCGCTTTAGAGAATCGTTTTCATCGAGGAGTTTTTTTGCCCGTTCACGGAGTGACTCGACCCTTATCATCATCTTTTTAATTTCTTCCAGTTCCTCAGCTTCAACAGGGATAATAGTATGAAATTTACCCAATTCCTTTTCGAATACTCTAAGGGCAGATACTGAATCTGATTGCTCTAAATTATTAAGGGCATTTAAGAGGATTGGAGCAACTTTATGGTAAACCTGTTCTATTTTGAGCTTTCTCATAATCGAATCATCGACTTGATTACCCGGCTTCCCAAAGGGGGGATACCAAATCTTAGGACCAAATCTTTCTTCGCCACGCTTGATACTTTCCTCCAATTCGTTTAATTGCGACTCTGAATGTTTTACATACTCCCGGAGTCGGGTCAAAATTTTATTGAAATCTCTACTAAAATCTTCACAGAGCTGTTCAACTATTATCTTTTTCTCACCCGCATCGAAAATATCCTGCTGTCGCCGTGTAGCAAGAATAGCCCCTATGAGTCCGACGATACTGGCTGCGGATTGGGCGAGTGAGGAATAGAACCAATTAGGATCAGAAGGCATAAATCCCATCTCCTTCTTTGGGGTGACAATTCAACCCTGCCCAAACGTAATCCAAAGTTCCCTGAAATATAATCATTTTGCGCATGGGTTCATTTTAGAGAAAAAAGGGATCATTGTCAAGGGGCATCCGGCGATCTTCATTTTAGGGGAAAATATTCCTCCCGGCCAGCACCAGGTCACGCGGCCCCGGTATAGACCCACGAGCAGGCGGTGGAAGCCTCTCATTGTCTGAACCGCAGATTAACCAGATTACGCAGATGCATGTCTTGAACTATGATTGGCATGATTAATATGATGATTATGATTTTATAAGCATAAAGGGATGAAGAGATATGGAAAAAATTGATAATGGGCTATAAACCCCTCACCCCCAACCCCCTCTCCCACAGGGGGGGCGAGGGGGAGTGCAAGGTATGAGGCGCTTCATGAATGAGCGAAACTTAGGTAGGCAATTTTGTTCCGGCACGGCGAATCGAACGCTCCCCGCTTTAGGGGGAAAAATTTCGATGTTTGAGCGTAAGCGAGTCCGAAATTTTAGTGAGATGAGCCGTTGGCCGGTCAATTGCCGAACGGTTGAGCGAGACATGAAGCGCCGTATGTTGTCTGAACCACAGATTAACCAGATTAACCAGATTACGCAGATGCCGCCGAATGGGGTCTATGCAATAGACCCCTACGGATATGGGCGGTGTAGGGGCACGGCACGCCGTGCCCTACGCCGGGTGAGATCCCTCACCGTCTGAACTATGATTAACCTGATTATTTGATCGACTATGATGATGATCAGGTCTCATGGGGGGCCTTACGTCCCGGCCAGCACCAGGTCACGCGGCCCCGGGAATAGTACCCCTGGCCGCACGCCGCTATATCGATCTATTCACCGACCTGGGCCTGGAATGCCCGGCAGGGCCGCCTGGAAAAGCAGGGAGAGTTTACCCGCCTGCACCTGGACTTTCCCAAGCGCTGGCAAAAGAGGCACCGCGAATGCCCGATTAAATGATCTCGCCTGTCGGGACCATTTCCGGGAGCAAAATAGGTGGACCCCCATTTTGAGCGATAATCACTCCCCCGGGCGAATGATTTGGTATCCGAAAATCAGTCGCCTGGATATGCGTACCGGTAAGAGCCGGGGATCGGTTGGCGACTCTCTATGAAACGCTTCACATACTGGCCACAGTTGCTGCCGATTTTATTTTCCTCCAGCTCGCCGATACTGACCATCACATCATACCCCAGTTTTCGCAATGAAGCGGCAATTGCCGGTTCATTTTGGGGATTGTCCACATCCACGCCGCTGCCGATTTTATTCAAAGCGGCGCTCACGGTGGGATTGACCGGGGTGATTTTGATGGCAAACACCCCGGGATCGAAATGGTCGGCCAATACCGCCCCCGATACCGGTGCATTGTCCGATAAAGCGAAATTTAAGGTGATTTTCCGGTCTCCAGGCGTATAAAACCGTTTCCCATAAGCGGCGATGGTTTTAAAATCCCATTTCTTGACCGGGATCCAGCGGTCCCGCAGCGCCGCGTCGGTGGTATGAATCGAGAATTGCAGTTGGAAGCGCCCGTGGGCATAATGGGCCTCTTTGATGCGGTACAACCGCTCGAAAAACGCCCCTGTTCCCAGCGGGGCCACGGTAGACAGGCTGGGCATCAGGCCCGGGGCCCGGTAACGGCCGGGCAAAGTTTCCAGTACATCCAGGACATCGGGGTTTAAGGCCGGTTCTCCCATGCGGGCAAACTGTATCTTGAATTTTTTTACCGGGATAGCCCGGTCCGGGAAATAGCGATCCACCAAATAATCGATCTGGGCCAGGATGTCGGCGGCAGAGAGACGTCCGTCATACCACCCGCCGGCATCGCAAATAGCGCAGTGCACCGGGCAGCCATACAGGGTGGAAACGATCAATACCCATTTCTCCTGGCGGGGGATGGGCGGTTGCACCGACTCCACGAACTCGATATATTTGCCGTTGTCCGTTTCGGCCAGGAATACGGTGGCGATATCGGGATGACCGGCTTTGGAGATGATTTTCATCGATTCCCCCGGTTTTTGTACTCATAAATTTTCATGGCCGCTTTGATGCCGTTACCGGCGGCGATGGCGGCCTGGCGAAAACGGCCGTTTTTCACATCCCCGATCTTATGCAGGTGCCCACCGGTCATGAGCTGTTCTTCCATTTTGCATAAGCGTGGCGAAAAGAAATCGCTATGCGGCACCCGGCCGATGGCGCCCACCAGGATATCGGCGTCAAAGACAACGGCAGCACCATTCTTCTCAAATGTCAGGCGCAGCGGATAAGTATTTCCTTTTTCGACCTTTTGTATCGTAGCCGAGCTCACCAGGCAGATATTGGCTGTGTCCCGCACCCGCCGGGCCAAAAGGGGGAGGGCGGTAACCTTTTCGGAGCGTAAGACCAGCGTGATATGGTTTCCCTGGAATTGGGACAGGTGGAGCGCATAGTCGAAAGCGATGTCGCCACCGCCCACGATGACGATGTTTTTCCCCGGCAATCCGAGGAGGGGAAATATGTCAAATACCACGTATCGAGCCAGTTCTTTCGGGACGATGTCTATGATGCCCGCGGTCGTGGGTACAGTACCGCTGGCCACAATAACGAAATCTGCCGTGTGGTCCCCGCTGGCGGTAGTCAATAAAAAACGCTCCTGGCCGGGGGGATAATCCAGGGAGATGATGGTATCGGCGATGACCGGGATGTGAAAGGTTTCCAGGTGGTTTTCGAATAGGCCGGCCAGCCGGGCGCCGGAGATGCCGGCAGGGAAACCGGGATAATTTTCGATCCAATGCGCATTCCACAACAGGCCGCCGATGCGGTTTTTTTCAAACACCCGCGGATCGAGGTCGAAGCGTTTTAATTGTACGGCAGCGGCAATCCCGGCAGGTCCAGCGCCGATAACAGCGATATCGATGTTCATACCGGGTCTCCTTTCTTTTCGCCGGTAATGGCGGTAATCACCTGCCGGTTAAGGACAGGTACGGCAAAGCCGTGGGCAAGATTGAGCACCGATGCCTGGTGAAATGACCGGTTATAGGAAGCGGTGGCATCGACCGTAAAAAACACCTCGAATCCGCGCATGAATGCGGAGCGGGCCGTAGTTTCACAGCAAAGATGCGTCATCACCCCGGAGATAACCACCTGGGAGATCTGCCTTTCGGTCAGCCATTGTTCCAGGCCGGTACGATAAAATGCGTCGTATTGCGACTTGACAAAAACAGTGGCCCGTTCATCCCGGATATCGGCGGTAATCTCGGATAGGGGGTTGGTTTGAACGAGCAATTCTTTCCACCAGGCACCCATTTGGCCGGCATTTTGCGGCGTATCGATATGCCGGGTTTGCACCACCGGCAGGCGATAATGGATGAATGTCGATTGCAGGCGCCGTAGACGCGGGATAATGGCAGCGGCAGAGGGGATAAAAGCGTGAGACGCCCCTTCCAGGAAATAGCGTTGCATATCGAGCACCAACAGCGCCACGCTACCGGGAACAAGTCCGATGGAAGAGGGTTTTCGTACATGCTTGACCGCTTCCAGCATTCGCACTGCCTCTATATCGATATTGTCCAGGGTAAAGTAGGCTTCTTTCATGCCACGATAAACACCGGTCCTTTGGTTTTCTTTTTCATGTTGTCCAGAATTTTAATGACTGATGCCGTATTATAAAGAAATTTTCCGCTCATTGCAAGTCCTAAATCAGCCGGTTGGTTTTAAGATGGTCTTGATTGTCAAGACCATATAAAGGTAAAGGAAAATATTTTTTTCTCTTGACAATATCAAGATATCTTGATATAGTAATTAACATGAAGAGCGGAAAAATTTTTAAGGCCCTGGCCGATGAGACGCGTTTGCGCATGGTCAACCTGGTGCGGCGGCGCGAGTTGAATGTCAACGATATCGTGGCCATCATGGGTATGGGCCAGTCGCGTATTTCCCGGCACTTAAAAATCTTGACCGATTGCGGGTTATTGACCTTTCGCCGCGACGGTTTATGGACATTCTATACGATCCAGAAGTCCGGGGAGGGCGCCGATTTTCTCCAGGCCATCGCCTACCTTTTCGACCGGGAGCCCTTCTTCCAGGCAGACGAGGCAGAGGCGCAAAGATGGCTGGAAGAGCGGGCGCGGGAAACGGTGCGTTTCTTCGACGCCATCGCCGGGGACTGGGAGAAACTGAAACGGGAGATTATCGGGGATTTTGATTTAAATGCGCTGATCCTCGGCCATATCCCGTCCAAAGGCACAGTGGTAGACCTGGGCTGCGGCACCGGCGATCTCCTGGCCGCACTCATAGAGAAGGCCGAGCGGGTGATGGGGGTGGAAAAATCCCCGAAAATGCTGGAAGAGGCGCGCCGGCGTTTTGCCCCGGGCGACCGGCGCCTGGACCTGCGCATCGGCGAGCTGGAACATCTGCCGCTGCGCGAGGGCGAGGCAGATACGGCGGTCACCAATATGGTGCTGCACCACCTGCCGGACCCGGTATTAGCCATCCGCGAGGTTTTCCGGGTGCTTAAGCCGGGGGGCCGCTTTCTCATCGTGGACCTGGTGCGCCACTCCGAAGAGGTCATGCGCGAGCGCCATTCCGATCGTTGGTTGGGTTTCGACCCGGAGGAAGTCTCCGCCTGGTTAGACCCGGCCGGTTTTACCCGGCAGCAGATCGACTACTTCGATCTGAAAAGAGGATTAAAAGGATTCATCCTGGAATCGAGCAAAAAAGAATTAAAATAGAGGAGAATAAAATGAGTTTTATGGAAATCGATTTATCGCTGAAACACAAGGTGGCCGATATATCCCTGGCCGATTGGGGTTTAAAAGAGATGCAGCTTTCCGAGGACGAGATGCCCGGCCTGATGGCTATCCGGGAAAAGTACGGCAAACAAAAACCCTTGAAGGGCAAGAAAATCACCGGTAGCCTGCACATGACCATCCAGACCGCCATGTTGATCGACACGCTGGTGGAACTGGGCGCGGACGTGCGCTGGTCTTCCTGCAACATCTTCTCCACCCAGGATCATGCGGCTGCGGCCATTGCCCAAAAAGGCCAGGCAGCGGTCTTTGCCTGGAAGGGCGAGAGCCTGGAAGAGTACTGGTGGTGCCTGGAAATGTCCCTGACCTGGCCCGATGGTTCCGGCCCGGACCTGATCGTCGATGACGGCGGCGATGCCACCATGTTCATCCATGAAGGGGTACGTGCGGAACAGGAGCCGTCGATACTGGAAAAGACCTACCCGGTCAAGGATTACCAGGCGTTGATCGACCGCATCAAACGGAACCTGGACAAAGACCCGCACTACTGGTCCCGCCTGGGTGCCAAAATCCAGGGCGTTTCCGAGGAGACAACCACCGGCGTGCACCGGCTCTATCAACTCGCTGCCGAGGGCAAGTTGCTCTTCCCGGCCATCAATGTCAACGACTCGGTGACCAAGTCCAAGTTCGATAACCTTTACGGTTGCCGTGAATCGCTGGTAGACGGCATCAAACGGGCGACCGACATCATGTTGGCCGGCAAAAAAGTGGTTATCTGCGGTTATGGCGATGTCGGCAAAGGCAGCGTCCAATCCTTAAAGGGTTTCGGCGTCCAGATCCATGTCGCCGAGATCGATCCGATCTGCGCCTTGCAGGCGGCCATGGAAGGCTACCGGGTGGTGCGCCTGGAAGATGTGGTGGCAGAGGCCGATATCTTCGTTACCGCCACCGGCAACTACCATGTTATCCGGGCCGAGCACCTGGAGAGCATGAAAGAAGGGGCGATCCTCTGCAATATCGGCCATTTCGATAGTGAGATCGAGATGAGCTACCTGGAAAACACGCCGGGCATCCAGCGGGTGAATATCAAACCCCAGGTTGATAAATGGACGCTCAAATCGGGCCGGTCGATCATCGTGCTGGCCGAGGGGCGACTGGTCAACCTCGGTTGCGCCACCGGCCATCCGAGCTTTGTGATGAGCTCCAGCTTCACCAACCAGTGCCTGGCCCAGATCGAGCTCGCCACCCAGAAGTACGAAAAGAAGGTCTATACCCTGCCCAAGAAACTCGATGAAGAGGTGGCCCGGTTGCACCTGGGGCGCCTGGGCGTTAAACTGACCCAGCTGACCCGGGAGCAGGCCGATTACATCGGCGTACCGGTGGAAGGTCCTTTCAAAGCGGAGCATTATCGATATTAAAGATAAGATAGATAATGGGGCCCTTTATTTTAATTTTTCACTCTTGTGCTTGAGGTAGTGGAGGATATTGAGGGCCTCGAGCGGGGTTACTTTGTCGATCTCGATCTCTTTGAGCCGGTCGCGGATCTCGTCCCAGACCTTTAATTCTTCATCTTCGGGAAACAGGCTCTTTTGTTTCTGCGGCAACACCTCGATCTTGCCGGTGATCCGTTCTCTAACCAGGCGGTTGAGTTCCTTTTTTTCCAGGTTGAGCAGGATATCTTTGGCCCGCTCGATGACCGATAGGGGAATACCGGCGATCTTGGCCACATGGATGCCGAAACTCTGGTCAGTGGCGCCCGGTACGATCTTATGGAGAAAGACCACGTTATCCTGCCACTCGCGCACGGTAATATGGTAATTCCGGACATTCGGCAGGATCTGGGAAAGCTCGGTGAGTTCATGGTAATGGGTGGCAAACAGGGTCTTGGGCCGCTCTTTTATGGTGTGCAGGTATTCGATGACCGCCCAGGCGATGGAGAGGCCGTCAAAGGTCGATGTACCCCGGCCGATCTCGTCGAGTAAGATCAAGGATCGCTCGGTGGCGTTGTTGAGGATGATGGAGGTCTCGATCATCTCTACCAAAAAAGTAGATTTTCCCTCGAGCAGGGCATCGGAAGCGCCGATGCGGGTAAAGATACGGTCGCAAATACCGATAGCGGCTTTTTCTGCTGGGACGAAGTAGCCGGCCTGGGCCAGGATGACGATCAGAGCGTTCTGGCGCAGGTAGGTCGATTTTCCGCCCATGTTGGGCCCGGTGATGACCAGGATTTGATCGGAGTTGGAGCTAAGGGTGGTATCGTTGGGGATAAAATGGCGCTCGGCGCTGAGTTCCACCACCGGGTGTCTCCCCTCTTTAATGGTGATCTCCTTGCCGTTGTTCACCCGCGGCCGGGTATAATCCCGGCGTTGGGCCAGCTCGCCCCCGGCCGCCAGCGTGTCCAATAGGGCGATCAATTCAGCATCCTGGTGTAAGGGCCGGGAATATTCCTGGATTTCCTGGATCACTTTGGCATAGAGCGTCTTCTCGAGCTGGATGATCTTTTCTTCTGCCCGCAGGATCTTTTCTTCCAGGTCTTTGAGTTCCTCGGTGATAAACCGCTCGGCATTGACCAGTGTCTGTTTGCGGATATAGTCGGGCGGGATCAACTTGAGGTGGGCGTTGGTGATCTCGATGTAATAACCGAAAACCTTGTTATACCTTATTTTCAGCGAAGAAATCGCCGTTCTATCCTTCTCCTTCTTCTCCAGGCCGGCAATGATCTCTTTGGCGCTGCGGCTGATGGTGCGCAGCTCGTCGAGATCCCGGTTGTACCCCGTCTTGATGTAGTTACCCTCGTTTAAGTTGTTGGCCGGGTCATCGGCTATCGCTCTCCCGATTAAATCGGTCACCTCGGGCAGCGGGTCTAAGGCAGTGTAGATGAATTTTACCCGGTCGGCGATCAGGCCCTCGATCTCTTTCTTGACGTCGGGAATCTTGGTCAGCGTATCTTTCAGCACCAACAGGTGGGAGGGCCAGGCGATATTTAAGGCAATGCGGGAGTTGAGACGGGCCAGGTCGGAAAAGTATTTCAATATTTTCCGCAGCTCGGTGCGGGCGATGAGGTTGACGGAAAACTCTTCCACCCCGTCATGGCGCGCCTCGATCTCCTGGATGTCGATCGATGGGTAGGCGAGCCATTTTTTGAGCAACCGCTTGCCCATCGGGGTAACGGTGAAATCGACGGCCGCAAATAAACTCCCGTTGGCCGTGCCGGTCTGGAGGTTCTTTAAAATCTCCAGGTTACGAAAGGAGACCGAGTCGAGGATGAGGTAATTTTCGTCCGGTGAAAAACGCAAAGTAGAGACATTCTTTAAGGCGGTCTTGCGCACGGAACGGAGGTATTTGATCAGCACCCCGGCGGCGATGACCGCCGCCTCATAGCCGCGCAGGCCGAGCCCCTCGATGTCGGTCAGATGAAGCTGGTCTTTGACCACCGCTTCGCATTCGAAATAGTTGTACTCTATGCCTTGCCAGGCGTTGACCAAAAAACCGCCGATATCCGGCATCTTTTTGGTTATCCGCTCCAGCTCGGGCTTAAAATCATCGGGGATGATAATTTCCCGCGGCGCTTTGCGGTAGAGCTCGTTTAAGAATGAATCCATCCGGTCGATCTCGAAGCTCTTGACCTCGAAATCCGATACCGATAGGTCCAGGGAAGCCAGGGCGATGCGGTGTCCCGATTGGTAAATGGAGACCACGAAGTTATTGACATCGGTCTCCCCGGTGTCGATTTCCAGGGCCGTGGCCGGGGTGAGGATATGGGTGACATCACGCTTAACCAGCCCTTTGGCCGTGGCCGGGTCTTCCACTTGCTCGCAGATCGCCACTTTATACCCTTTCCTTAAGAGCTTGGCCACATAATTGTCTTTGGCATGGTAAGGCACGCCGCACATGGGCACGGCATTCTCTTTGTTCTTGTCCCGTGAGGTCAGCACCACCTCGAGTAAAGGGGCGGCCAGCCGGGCATCCTCGAAGAACATCTCGTAGAAATCCCCCATGCGGAAGAACAGGATGGTATCCGGGTATTCCTTCTTGATCTCGAAGTACTGCTTCAACATGGGCGTGATCTTTTTATCGTCTTCCATGCTGGAAATTATATCACAAAACCCGCCCCCGGTCTTTCCCCCGGAACCGAATTGTTGCCCGAACCGCCGGACATTTCAGAAACCCGGCAAAGCGACTGCAAATCGAACCGGTTCGCTTCAGCCACTCTAGCTTCCTCCCCGGCACAATTTCCCGGGCTCCCATCACGACATACATTCACCCCCTGATGAAGATGCCGTTCATTGACCGCTTACGAAATTGTCGTTACACTGTCACGACAATTAAGCTGTTCACATTTCCAGGTACTGATCCAACAGCCGGATTACCAGACAGCCCGAAAATATTGGAATAAGCTAAAAGAACGATTAAAAGTAAGCGATTAATGAAGTACACCCCCTGGGGGGGCGGGGCCGGTTTTATTGTTGGGGGAGGCTTAGGCATTTTATCTATATCAACTCCTCTGCGGCTTCGCTGCTTCAGGCTACCTTTGGCCGGTTCTCATTATGGTTGGTAAGCGCTCAATAATGTACATCTTCACAGGGGGATGCACCGTCATGACGAACGGCTATGATAATAAAAAATTTCATGATAAAATTGGGGCATCATGATTTATAATAAATGAAAAGGAGAAGAATGATGAAAACAAAGATATTGATTTTAGTTGGTTTGATGCTAATCCCGCTGCTTCACTCGGGTTTAAAAGCGGAAGATGTTCCAGAAAGACATAAAGTATCTCTCGCCGCTCATGCCGGTGCTCTTTTAATGGGCGACAGCGGATTGGTGACCCTTGGATTAAACCTTGATTACCGGTTTAAACCACAATTTAGCTTCGGGGTAGACTGGTTCGAAGGTCTCGATCCGGATGGAGCAGGCTTCATAACCTTATTCCCGGCCGTCAGTTATCACTTCAAACTCAAATCGGGGAAAACCGACTTATTCGCCGGTGCGGGAGTGAATATAATTATAAAGCAGGGTGAAGGTAATTACTATTTCAAGTCCACGTTTTTTGGTTTTGGTGGGGCGCGCTTATTTTTTTCCCGTCACTTCGGGATCTATATTCGATTATTTGTTAACCATAGGATTTTTGGTGGATTGTCTTTGGGGCTTACATGTAATTTATAAGCCGCTATTGTAACAAGCCATTCGAAAGACGTAAACGCTTAATGAAGTACACCCCCTGGGGAAAGGGAACGGGATTTATTGTTGGGGGGGTACCCTATTAAAGCCCGACCATTATTATTTTCTTTTTGCCCAGGGGCACCGGCTTATAATACAGCTTCTCCTTCCAGCTCTTCTTACCGGGATCGAAAATCACCAAAAAGCCGCTGTTTAATCCCAGGCGATCCAGGTAACGAACCAGTTGTTTTTTTCCATCCGGGATGGTATAACGGTCCCGTTTAATTTTTAATTCCAGGGCGAATTCCTGCCGGCCGAATCGGACCAGCAAGTCGATGCGCCCGTTCCCTACCGCCATTTCCCGGACGATGTCCCCGCCGGAGTTGACGACCCGCTGCAAGAATGCCATCAATATTAAATGGTGCGCCGATTCCTTGTACTCGAAGCGGTCCAACCAGGCCCCGCTGTTGCGGCGGTAAAATTCCTGGAAGGCTTTCAGAAGCTTCTCCATGTCCAATGTCCCGTCATCCTTTACAAACCATTGGGTCTGTATCTCGCCCGGGATAGAGGATTGTATGGGGGAAGCCATTATCCTCGGGATGATTTCCGCATAAATGGGATTGGCGAATCCCAGGGGATCGGTTTGTCCAACCAGCCCCAGGTCCCGGGCGTAAACGATATCGTCGTCATACATATTGAAGGGCAGGTTATCCCCATTGATGATGGCCTGGACGATGCGCTTGATCCTATCTTCCCGTAATTTGTCCGCCAGGCTGTCCAGGTGCGTATCGCGACGCAAAATCAACTGGTCTTTGGCTTCCCGGGCAATGTCGAGGGTTATTTCCCTGGAGTAATCGTTTTTCAGTATCTCAGAGACGATCTGATAAGCCAGGGCATTGGCCAGCCACGGCTGGCCCCGGGATAAGCCGAATATCTCTTCCTTTACTTCCGCGGGAAAGACCTGGCCGGTGGCCGCTGTATGTTGCTCCAATAGCTCGAATACTTCCGCTTTCGAGAAATTGTTCATGAAAATCGATTTGGCTTTTACATTAAATGGGGAGGCCGTGCCCAATGAAGCGTAGCCATCGCGGATTTTGGCTTTATACTCTCTTATATCCCGTAAGCCCACCAGGGCCACAGAGGAGGGGAAGTGCCTGGGCCGGCCCTGGTAACCGTCCCTTAACTGGCGCAGCACGGAAATCAACACATCGTCAAACAGGGCATCGATCTCATCGATAAAGAGCACCAACGGTTTTTCAAGTCCCCGGCACCAATCGGCCAGATACTGGTTCAAATTTAAGAATTCCTTTGTTTCCGGGTTTTCCGGCCAATACTCGCTGGGTAAAAGCATTTTTGCCCCCTGGTAGATGCGGGCAATAAGGAGCTCGTTGGTTTTATCGACAGTAATACTGCGGTATCCGGCCTGTTCGAAAGAGACCACCAGGGCGACGTATCTACCTTCGGTAGTGAGTTTTCTGGCCAACGCATACAAATAGGTGGTTTTCCCGGTTTGCCGCGGCGCATGAATGGTGAAGTAGAGTTTTTGCTCGATTAACTGTTCTACCTCTTGCAATCGTTTGAGGGGATCCACCATATAATGGTCTTCCGGGAAACACAACCCGGCGGTATTAAAGGTCTTTTTCCTTTTGGTTTCTTCCTGCATAGTCATGTATCCATCATAATATGAATAAAGAAATTTGTCAACCTGTCCTCTATACCTGGATCATCGGCCTTCTTTCCACAGGGTGATTTTGATACCGTTCCTCTTTAGCAAAAATGCACTTACATTAAAATTAGGGGGCTTTCGCCAGCCTTATGGGTGTAAGTGTCAGGACAGTGCAAGACTGGGAACAAGGCCGGCGGTTACCCAAGGGGCCAACAAAATCGCTCCTACGTATTGCCAGGTCTTGCCGTGAGGAAGTTGGTGAGAGATAAAAAAAAGTCGGTGAGGGCATCGAGGAAGTTGGTGAGAGGTGCGAGGTTGCCGGGAATTTGGTAAAAGTCGGCGGGCATGAGGTAAAAGTCGTCGGGCATGAGGCAGAAGTTGTCGGGCATGAGGCAGAAGTTGTCGGGAATGGGGTAGAAGTCGTCGGGCACGGGGTAGAAATCGTCGGGAATGGGGTAGAAATCGTCGGGAATGGGGTAGAAATCGGCGGGCATGAGGCAGAAGTCGGCGGGAATGGGGTAGAAGTTGCCGGGAATTTGGTAAAAGTCGTCGGGCATGAGGCAGAAGTCGTCGGGCACGGGGTAGAAATCGGCGGGCATGAGGCAGAAGTCGGCGGGAATTTGGTAAAAGTCGGCGGGCATGAGGCAGAAATCATCGGGAATTTGGTAAAAGTCGGCGGGCATGAGGCAGAAGTCGTCGGGAATGGGGTAGAAGTTGCCGGGAATGGGGTAGAAGTCGGCGGGAACGAGGCAGAAGTCGACGGGAATTTGGTTAAAGTTGACCGGGCAGATTTGACAAAAAAGGGGCGGCATGGTATGACAGGGGATGATGAAAATGAACAGGAGGAAGATATGGCCCTGGTATTTAAAGTAACCGTTCAAGCAGTAGATAAACCCGGTTGTTATAGCATCACCTGGGAAGACAAACAAACCCGGTCCAGGGAGACCTTCAGGCAAACGGCCACGGATCTGACCGAAGAGGAGCTGACCCGGCTATGGTATGAGTGCCCCTATCAAATGGCCATCGGCCAAAAACTCTTTCGTTTCCTGGACGGCGACCGGCACTTCTTTGAACAGGCCCTGTCAAAGGCCCGTAAACAGGCCGCAGATCTCATCCTGCAGCTCGTCACCGGGCCGGAAACCGACAACTGGCCGTTTGAGCTCCTGGCCGATGACAAAGGCTTTCTCCTGCTCGACCGGCTGCACCTGGTACGCTGCTTACCCGGTTGGGGAGAAGCCCAAACGATCGGGCCGGAGAACCGGCCCTTGCAATTGTTATTCATGGCCTGCTCGGCCCTCGATGTCAAACCGGAGCTCGATTTTGAAAAGGAAGAGGAAGCCATCGTGCAGATCACCGATAAGCTGCCGGTCGATATCGAGGTGGAAGATTCCGGCTCCCTGGACGGCCTAAACGAAAAACTGCTGCATGACCGCTTCGATGTCGTTCACCTCGCCGGTCATGCCGGTATCGATAAAGCAGACGGGCCTTTCTTCATCATGGAAGATGAGACCGGCCAGGAGGATAGAGTCGGGGCAGGGCGGTTGTGGACAGGGGCATTGCAGAAAAACCCGCCCCGGGTATTGTTCCTATCCGGGTGTCAAACCGGCGAGAACCCGGCAAAATGCGATGGCGATAGCGATGGCGATAACGATGACACCACCCAATCCTTTGCCCGCAGCCTGGCCCGGTTGGAGAAGATCCCGGCCATACTCGGCTGGGGACGGCCGGTCGGCGATGCCCAGGCCACCGCATTAGAGACGGTCTTTTACCGGGAGCTGAGCCGCGGCCAGGAGCTATTAAAAGCGGTGCAGCAGGCGCGGGCCGAGTTGGCCGGTAGTTTCTTAGATATCTACCGCCCGGCCTGGCCGCTGTTGCGCGTCTTCGGCGGCGAGATGACCATGGGCGCCCTGGTCGTTGCCGGTCAAAAGGTCAAGCCCAAAGCACGGCAGATGAAACACCGCTACTTAAAGCAGGGCCAGGTCAGGTTTTTGGAAAAAGGGTTTGTCGGCCGGCGGCGGCAATTGCAGGCCGGCCTGAAGGCATTGATCAAAGACGAAGATAAGATCGGCCTGCTCTTGCACGGCCTGGGCGGTCTCGGCAAGAGCTGCCTGGCCGGTAAGCTGTGCGAGCGGTTCAAAGACCACCACCTGGTGGTGGTGCACGGCCGGCTCGATGCCGTTAGCCTGGAAAAGGCGCTCAAAGAGGCCTTTATCGCCGCCCAGGATGAAAAAGGCAAAGAGATACTGGCCAAATCAAAGGAGATGACCGATAAGCTGGCCGACCTGTGCGCCGGGGTCTTTAGGGAGAGAAACTACCTATTGGTGCTCGACGATTTTGAGCAGAACCAGGCGGGTTACGAGACGGGGCAGCCCGGCAACCTGCTTCTCGAAGCGGCGGAACCGCTCTATACCCTGCTCCATTACCTGCCCTATAGCGGCAAGATGACGCAGCTCATCATCACCGGCCGTTACCGCTTCAGCCTATCGGTGGAAGGTAAAGACCTGGTCGCAGATAGGCTCCAGGCGATCTGCCTGACCAGTTTCAAGGAGAGCGAGCAATGGAAGAAGGCGCGGGAGTTGGCGCACATTTTTAAATACATTTATACCGACCCTAAACTCGTGGAACAATTGATCGGCCTGGGCCGGGGCAACCCGTACTTAATGGAGTGGATCGATACCCTGGCCGGCGAGCTGCAAGCTGCCGAAGTCGAGGCATTGATCGCCGCTGTTCAAGACAAGCAGGAAGAATTTATCCGCCGGCATGTGTTGCGCGAGCTGGTCGGTCGCGGCGGTGAAGATGCCGGGGTATTGCTGCGGCGGCTGGGTATCTTTCGCCGGCCGGTTTTCAAAGAAGGCGTTGAGGCGGCGGCGCTGGCTGCCGGTCTGCCTGACTGGCCGGGCTGTTTAGACCGGTCCCTGGATCTGGGCCTGGTGGAGTTTGACCAGGCGCGCTCCCTCTATGAGGTAACGCCCATGCTGAAAGCCGAGCTGGCCGCCGCTCTGAGTGCCGGTGAGTGCCTGGCCGCACACCGGGCCGGTTTCGATTATTATACCCGCCTGTGCGGGTCGCTGGAGGGTCTCGACCCGCTGCTGCACGAGGAGTGGGTCTTTCATGCGTTGGGCTGTAACGAAGAGGATGTGGCCACCGATAAAGGCGGTGATCTGGTCAGTCATTTACGCGACCGGCTGGCCTTCCGCGAGTCGCAGCGGGTCGGGGAATGGGTGCTGGCCACTAAGAAAAATCCCCTGGCCACGGAACACGATGCTTTCCTGCTCAACGAGCTGGGCTATACGGTAAAGCAGATGGGGGACAACCGGGCCGCCATCGACTATTACAGCCGTGCCCTGGCCATCGATGAGCGGGTTTATGGCCCGGACCACCCCGAAGTAGCCACACACCTGAATAACCTGGGTCTGGCCTGGTCTGCCCTGGGGGATCATCAGAAAGCCATCGATTATTACAGCCGGGCGCAAACCATCGATGAGCGGGTCTATGGCCAGGAGCACCCCAAGGTGGCCATCCGCTTGAACAACCTGGGTGGGGCCTGGGATGCCCTGGGGGATCAGCAGAAAGCCATCGATTATTATACCCGGGCGCTGACCATCGATGAGCGGGCCTATGGCCCGGAGCACCCCGATGTGGCCATCGACTTGAATAACCTGGGTGGGACCTGGGATGACCTGGGGGATCAAAAGCAAGCCATCGACTATTACACCCGCGCCCTGGCCATCGATGAGCGGGTCTATGGCCAGGACCACCCGGCTTTGGCCACAGACCTGAACAACCTGGGTGGGGCCTGGTCTGCCCTGGGGGATCAGCAGAAAGCCATCGATTATTATACCCGCGCCCTGGCCATCTGGGAAAAAGTTCATGGAGAGAGCCATCCAAACGTGGCCACTGCCCTGAACAACCTGGGTGGGGCCTGGTCTGCCCTGGGGGATCACAAGAAAGCCATCGACTATTACACCCGGGCGCTGGCCATCGATGAGCGGGTCTATGGCCCGGAGCACCCCAATGTGGCCATCCGCTTGAATAACCTGGGTGGAGCCTACTTTGACCTGGGCGATAAGAAGCGGGCCCGGGACTATTTCCAGCCGGCATACACCATCTTGAAAAAATTCTTCGGCGACCAGCACCCCCTTACCCAAACCGTCAAAGAAAACCTGGACGATTGCCCATAGGGGCGGACGGGTAGGGGCACGGCGCGCCGTGCCCCGGACAGTATCGCCTCTATATTCTGCGGAATCCGGTTCATCCGGTTAATCTGCGGTTCAGATAACATGACACCCCCCAGCCGGTCCCCGAGCGGAGTAGGAAACAGATGAACGCTCCTTGGAAGCTGATGAATGCTCCTCTGGGTCGCATTCGTTATCAAATTCCCGCTTTAATTTTGCGGGAATTAGGTCGCGTTCCCATTGTTGACTCTGCCTAAACTTTGCAGAGTCAAGGGGCCGGGATGAGGTCCCAAATGGCCATGAAAAACCTCATCCCCTAACCCCTTCTCCACCGTGGAGAAGGGGAATAATTCCCCTCTTCCCGAGGTGGGAGAGGTGATTAGACCTGGCAGGTTTCCTGAAAACCTGCCAGGTCTTGCAGTCACTAAAATGTCGGACTCGCTGACGCTCAAACATCGACATTTTTCCCCCCTAAAGCGGGGAGCGTTCGACTCACCGGCCGAGTCAACATCGTTCACAAGCGGGGGGGACAACAGCAAACCGAAGAGTCGGCTATCTCAGCGGGTTCATTAACAGACTACCAGGCATTGCTCAGGCTTAAAGAGAAGGGGTGGCAGAAAGGGGATTCCATTACTTATTCGCACTTAATGATTGAGAAAGGCCAATATATCAAGGTCGCCATGACCCTGGAAGAATTCGAGGCCCCAGGGCCTGGTGGAGCCGAAAAAAAATTATATAAAGTGATTAGAAGCATCGAAAATTTACCCGGTGTGCAATCGATTACCTGGGTGGATGCTGACTTGATCCCCCACAAAGGTCAGCTCATCTTCCCCCAGATCGAATATTCACTGGAAGAGGTCTCGAAGGAAGAAGCCGAAAAACCGATCGTCGGAGAGCTTGTTTTCTTAGAATCGGCCCGTATTGGATTAAAGAACCCTTTTGGGTATGATATCGAAAAATTCAGACCTAAAGTTAAGAGTATCGTATTGCTGGTGAAATGGGCAAACGGGGGGAAAATGACCCATGACCTGTCTGGCGGCAGTCAAAAAATCATCGAAGGCGATCTTCAGCAAGGGCTTAAAATCGCCATCCATCGGGATACCCCTGCAAAAGGCAGGGATAATCCCAGTAAATCTTCTCCCCAGGATATGACCCCCTATTTGTCTCCTAATCGTTATATCGAATCGGATAATGGGCAGATTAAAAACCTGGCCGGGCAATTAAAAGTAGCTGGATCGCCCTGGGGCACAGCCATCAAGATTAAGAATTGGGTTCATAAAAATATCGCCGTCGATTTTAAAACCAGCCTGGGCTCAGCTACCGAGGTTTTACTGGCAAGAGCCGGGGATTGCACCGAACACGCCGTATTGACTGCCGCCCTGTGCCGCGCCGCCGGCATACCCACACGGGTGGCCCTGGGGTATACCCTGTCTTTCAATAGGGACAGGGAGCCCATTTTTATCGGGCACATGGGCACGGCATTCTCTTTGTTCTTGTCCCGTGAGGTCAGCACCACCTCGAGTAAAGGGGCGGCCAGCCGGGCATCCTCGAAAAACATCTCGTAGAAATCCCCCATGCGGAAGAACAGGATGGTATCCGGGTATTCCTTTTTGATCTCGAAGTACTGCTTCAACATGGGCGTGATCTTTTTATCGTCTTCCATGCCCAAAATTATATCACAAAACCCGCCCCCGTTCTTTCCCCCGGGGCCCGGGTTGTTGACATGGGGGGAGAAAATAGCTATAATTGCCCTTCTCGACCAAGGAGTGGTTATGAAATTTATTTCCCAGATCATCGACTTTGTCCTGCACCTGGACAAGTACATCCATGTGCTGATCCAGCATTTCGGCATCTGGACCTATCTCATCCTTTTTTTGATCATCTTTTGCGAGACCGGCCTGGTGGTCACCCCGTTCTTGCCGGGTGACTCGCTCTTATTTGCTGCCGGGGCTTTTGCTGCCCGTGGGGCACTAAATGTCGTCTGGCTGTTCCTGGCCCTTTCTGCTGCTGCCGTTATCGGCGATACGGTCAATTACTGGATCGGGCATTTCATCGGGCCCAAGATATTCCAGAAAGAGAATGTCCGTTTCTTCAAGCAGGAGTACCTGGAGCGCACCCACCAATTCTACGAGAAATACGGCGGGGAAACGATCATTATCGCCCGTTTTGTGCCCATCGTGCGCACGTTTGCGCCGTTTGTGGCCGGGGTCGGCAAGATGAGCTACTGGAAATTCATCAGTTACAATGTTATCGGCGGCATTGCCTGGGTGGCTATTTTTGTCTTTGGCGGTTACTTTTTCGGCAATATCCCCTTTGTCAAGAAGCATTTTACCATCATCATCTTTGCCATTATCCTGATCTCATTGCTCCCGGGCCTGATCGAATTCATCCGCCACCGCCGCCAGGCGAAGAAAAAAGGCATTCCATCATAAGTTAGTTCTTTTTCCGTCACCCTTGACTTTTAAAAAGAGCATTGGTATGATGGATACATGTATCTCAATCTTGTTCTGGTTATCTTCTCTCCGAACCCGGAGTTTACCCATGAAAAATTACTCCAGGAAATATCGTGGCCAGTATCGAGCATCAAAAGGGCATGAAAATGATAAAATCTTTTACTGACTATAAAGCCGACGGCGCCTCCTGGATTACACTTTCTACCGGGGAATACTATCCAGATATCCTATCATCGGCGTGTGAGCTCTACAAACCGATATTATGCTTATTTGGCCAGCTCATTGCGGATGTTTCATGATCGGATGTCAAGGGAATGGTTATTGAAGATAAAACCAACCGGAGAATAGAATGGCCATACCAATACCCAAAGCCCCGACCCTGGGCAGTCCACGTGATTTTGGTTCTTTTATCAAACTCGATTACCCCAACAAAGAGGAACCCGCCTCCATCCTTGAAGGAAAAGCAGCAGATTTGATTTACCTGGAAGATATCGGGGCAGTCGAGCCCAACGGATCGCTCTACTTTGGAGATAATTTACCGATAATGCTTTCCTTAGTCAAACTGTATGCCGGAAAAGTGAGGCTCGTTTATATCGACCCACCTTTTGCAGCCGCCGGCAACTTCTCCACACGTACCCTGGCCCATGCCTACAACGATAACCGACACGGATATTCTTACATCGAATTTATCCGCAAAAGATTGATTGTGCTTAGAGAGCTTCTGGCCATGGATGGATCGATTTATCTTCACCTGGATCAGAATATGGCCTTCACCATGAAAGTCATCATGGATGAAGTATTTGGCCCGGATAATTTCCGGAATTTTATCGTCAGGAAAAAATGCAATCCAAAAAACTTCACCAGGAAATCTTTCGGGAATATTGCCGATTACATTCTTTTTTACACGAAATCCTCCGATTACGTTTTCAATAAACAGTATCTATCTTGGACCGAAGAAACAGCCAATAAAGAATATCAATATGTCAATACCAGCGGTCGGCGTTTTAAAAAAGTTCCCCTACATGCGCCGGGGATACGTAACGGTGAAACAGGTAAAGAATGGCGCGGTATGCTTCCTCCACCTGGAAAGCATTGGCAGTACCCGCCATCCGTGTTGGATGAAATGGATAAGAATGATGAAATCTACTGGTCCCCGAGCGGCAATCCAAGACGGAAAATTTACCTGGAAAACAGCGAAGGGATTCCGTTGCAAGATATCTGGCTCGACTGCAAAGACCCCCACAATCAAAATATTTGCATTACTGGATATCCCACGGAAAAGAACCTGTCTCTTATCGAAAGAATCGTTTTGGCTTCGTCAAATCCTGGAGATATCGTATTGGATGCTTTTGTCGGCTCGGGCACCACTCTCCAGGCAGCAATCATTCACCGGAGGATCGGAATCGGTATCGATAACTCCCCGGAAGCCTTTCGCACTGTTCTATGCAGGTTCATTAGTGGGACAACGAAAATGGGTGACTTTGTCAAGAAGAATACCCCGTCGGTTAAGCAGTTGACATTACCATTCTATTCACTTAGCCTCTATTCATCCAATGAAGAGTTGGAAATCGTAAAAGAAATACTAAAAGAAAGGAAAGAGCGACGTAAGACAGCCTAAAGCGGTACTCCTATTACGAGATCTGTGGCGTGAGAAAACAAGACCCTGCCGAGAGGGTGAGAAAATTGTAGATGCGGGCGCCGGTTTGCCGGTCGCGGCGGAAGGAAGGGAACCGTTGCTCCAGGCAGAACGTACATAACCGGCAGTTTTCGATCTGGTCATCGCTGATGCCCGCCCCTTTTAAGGAGAGCACCAGTCCCGCCGGCAGGTCCATCTCATACTGGCCATTCTCTTTCAAAAAGAAGATCTGGCGGCCATAGGGTTTTTCCAAAAACCGGTCCACCAGTTCCGGCCCGACTTCATAACACGGCCGCTCAATGGCCGGCCCGATAAAGAAATGGAGACCGGCACGCGGGATACCGGCGCGGTCGAGCCGGGAAAGCAGGTTTAACTCGATACCCTGATAAAGTCCCTGCCAGCCCACGTGGATGATACCGGCCCGGGAAAATGTCTCGTCCCAGAAGAAGAGGGGGATGCAGTCTGCGGTCTTAATCACCGCCATTGTTCCTGTCTCTCCCAGGATTATACCGTCCCCCTCCAGGCCGGGCATTATGTCCGCGGAGGCATGGATAATGCCTGAATGAATCTGCTTTAATTCAAGCAGGGTAAAGCCGGGAAATATCTCCAGCAGATCGTCCCAGGTGAAATCTTTTTCCGTAAACCCAAAGAGGACCCGGCCGCTCTGCCGGTAATTCCAGTATTTCCCATTAAATGCTTGCCTGTTCAATTCCATAGGTACTTGGGCTTGCGGTAATGCTTATCGCTCATTTCTACTTCTTTTGCCGACATATCCTTATCATAAAGCACTCACCCCCTTTTGTCAAAAAGGCACCCGCCCCTAAATCATCCCCTCACCGGCCGATGTTCTCCACGCCGGATCAATAGCCCTTATCGATCCCCTCACCCCTCACGAAAATTCCAATCTCATCTGGGGCAAGACACTGGTCATTTTTTACGGAACGATTATTTTGATGGACGCAACCATTCCTATGCCGGACGCAGCCATTACTCGCATGGCAGGACGGCCTTTTCCAGTGATTTAAATGGTGTTGACAATCAAGACCTTTTAACTCCAGCCGTAGAATCCAGGTGCTGGGGGTTAGTTGGCTTTCAGGAGCTTGGAGGCGATGACCAGGCGCTGGATCTGGTTGGTGCCCTCGTAAATCTGGGTGACCTTGGCATCGCGCATCATCTTTTCTACCGGGTACTCTTTCATGTACCCATAACCGCCGAAGACCTGCACGGCATCGGTGGTCACCTGCATGGCCGTATCTGTGGCCAGGAGCTTGGCCATGGCGCCGATCTGGGTGATCTCTTTCTCGCCCGCATCGACCAGGCGGGCGGCCTGATAGACGAGTAGGCGGGCCGCTTCGGTGCGGGTGGCCATATCGGCCAGCATGAGCTGGATGGCCTGGAAAGAACCGATGGTCTTACCGAATTGTTCCCGGGTGTTGGCGTATTTGACCGCTTCATCGAGCGCCGCCTGGGCGATGCCGACGCCCTGGGCGCCGATGCCGATGCGGCTGCGGTCTAGAAGGGCGAGGGCGATGTAAAAGCCCTGGCCCGGTGCACCGACCAGGTTTTCTTCCGGCACCTGGCAACCGTCGAATATCAGCTCGTTGGTCACCGAGGAACGGATACCCATCTTATCTTCCTTTTTCCCGGCAGAGAACCCGGGTGTATCTTTATCTACCAGGAAAGCGGAATGGCCTTTGTGCCCTTTGGCCGGGTCGGTCACGGCGATGACCATGGTCACGCCGGCGTTTTCGCCGTTGGTGATGAATTGTTTGACGCCGTCGAGCACGTATTTATCGCCTTTTTTGATGGCTTTGGTTTTGATAGAGGCGGCATCGGAGCCGGCCCCGGGCTCGGTGATGGCAAAGGCAGTATAGATTTTACCGTCTGCTATGGCCGGCAGGTATTTTTGTTTTTGCGCCTCGCTGCCGTAGAGGATTAAGCCTTTGGTGGCAATGGCATCTACGGCAAAGGAGACGGCGATGCCGGCGTCGCCGCGGGCCAGTTGCTCGATGCCGAGGCTGGAGAGCATGAGGCTATCGCCGATACCGCCGTAGGCTTCGGGTACCAGGAGGCGGTAGAAATCCTGGCGGCCCATTTCGGCAAATATCTCGGCCGGGAATTCGTGCTTCTCGTCGAGCTCCCGCCGTAGCGGGATGATCCTTTTATCGACATATTCGGAGAAGAGGTTTTTGACCATCTCCTCCTGTTCGGTGAGAAAGTAGTTCATTTCCGCCTCCTGGGAAATCCGGGGATCGATTTTTAAACCAGGGCTGCCGCAAACACGATCGAGTAGTACTTCGATTCGTCGTCGTCGGCCCGGGAGGTGAGCACAGCCGGGAATGGTGCGCCGGTGACGATGCCGGCCATCTTGCCGCGCCCCAATATGGTGACGGATTTATAAAAAACGTTGCCGGCGTCGATGTTGGGGAAGATCAGGATATCGGCGTAACCGTCTACCGGGGATTTGAGGCCCTTGATTTCGCAGGCTTTCTTGGAGAGCGCCACATCCAGGGCCAGGGGGCCATCGACGATGGCGCCTTTGATCTGCTTGCGGTCGGCCATCTTGGAGATGATGGCCGCATCCAGGGTGGGCGGCATCTTATCGGAAACCTTTTCATTGGCGGCGATAATGGCTACCCGCGGGTTATCGATGAACAACTTCTTGGCGATATCGATGTTGAAGTTGATCATCTCGATCTTTTGGTTGAGATCGGGCTGGGGGATCATGGCCACATCCGAGCAGATCAGCAGCTTGTCATAGGTGGAAACCTCGATCAGGGAGGTATGGGAGAGCACCGAGCCCTTTTTGACCAGGTCATAGTCTTTGTTGAGTATGGCCTTGAGGAAATAGGGGGTGGAGATGAGGCCTTTCATCAACAGGTCGGCTTTTTTATCGACGATCAATTTGACAGCCACTTCCCCGCTTTTCTTCTCATTCGGCTCATCGATGATTTCAAACATGTCTGCCGGGATGTTGAGCTTTTTGCACTTTTCCAGGATCACGGCTTTGTCGCCGACCAGGATGGCATCGACGATCTTCTCTTTGACCGCTCTTTCTACGGCCTGGAGGGTGTCTTCGTCCTGGGCATAGGCCACGGACATCCGGGGTGTCTTTTTTTCTTTAACGAGTTGTTCCAGTTCTTTTAAACTTCTGATGGGTTTCATGTATTGCCTCCGCTTTGATAGGAACCTCCCCATATCTGGAGCCAACCGGACCGGGGGGGTATGATCTTTTTTTCATAGTATAATTTACATCAAATCGACACTTATTTCAAGAGGGAATTTTTAATTTCTTTAAAAGGCCAGCTCTGCGGCATAAGCGATGGTTGCGTGTATCGATTTAAGGTTTAAGGAAGGGTAACTTTTCATAATATCATTGGGAGTCAGTCCAGCCGCCAGGTTATCGAGTACCACTGATACCATAATTCGTGTACCCTTAATGCATGCTTTGCCATGGCATATTGTCGGATCGACGGTGATATAATTTTGCCACTTCATCCTTTATCTCCATATAACCAATCTCGTATGTTTCATGCACTTCTTTTAACATAACCATTCATATAAGTCAATCCCCTGGTCAGGTTTGCCACCAGTATTTTTCCCTTCTAAGTGTTTGTCTCATGCGCTAGCAGGAAGTCGCGCAGGAGGGAGAAAGCCCTGGCCCGGTGGGAGACCCGGTTCTTCTCTGCCGGCGACAGCTCGGCAAAGGTCTTTTTTAGCGGCGGATAGTAGAAGACCGGGTCATAGCCGAAACCGCGGCTGCCCCGTTTCTCTTCCAGGATGAGCCCGTCCACCTCCCCGGTAAAGGTTTCGATCAATTGCCCGGCGCGGGCCAGAGCCAGGACCGCCGTAAACCGGGCTCGCCGGTTCTGCTGGCCGGCCAGCTCCAGCAGCAATTTCTGGATATTCTCTTCATCGGTAGCATCCGGGCCGGCGTACCGGGCCGAATAGATGCCCGGCCGGTCGTTTAGGGCCTGGACTTGCAGACCCGAATCATCGGCCAGGCACAACCGGTTTTCGACCTGGTAACTGTAAAAGATGGCTTTCCGGCAGGCATTTTCCCGGAAGGTTTGGCCGCTTTCCGGGCAGTCGCCGGTCAGGCCGAGGTCATCCAGGGAATAAATAGTCAGCCCGTTGGCTAGACCGGCCAGTAATTGCTGTATCTCGGCGATTTTTCCCGGGTTGCGGGTGGCGATTACTATCATGCCTGTTTATTTAAAGAGGTAGGCCAAAAGCAGGATGATGGCCAGGAACAGGGTATAAACGGCGAAATAAGGATTTTTCAATAATTTTTCCGGTTCCTCGGCGCCGTGGATATCCTGGGTCGATTTTTTCATGAACATCAGCAGGTAGACCAGGATAAAGGGGAACGACAAGAGGAGGGTGTAAAACCGCACTTCTACGGCGAACAGGGCAAAGGTGGCCAGGAACAAGAGGCCGTTAAATACCATAAAGACAAAGAGTTGTTTTGCGCTGTACCGTTTCAGGGACAGGCGGTAAGCGGAAGATTGCGCTGCGGAGAGAAATTTTTTCTCCGCTACCCTTTTTCCGACCATCAGGAAATTGCCGAAAGCCCACCAGGAGACGAGGAGAGACAGGGGGGGAAATGTCTGCCCCAGGATGTGCCAGCCGATCAGGAAGCGAATGGGATTGTTGGCCGATTCCAGGGTGGAATCGAGAAACGGGATATCCTTCATGCGGATGGGCGGGACATTGTAGAGGATGCCGGCCAGGAGCAGGGCGGTCAGGTCTAGCCGGAAATAGGTGGCCGGAAAAAAAAATGTGGCCACGGCCAGGGAGAGGGCCACCAGTAGCAGCCAGAGTACCAGCAAGACGGGGATACTGATCTCTTTCTTGACCAGGGGCCGGTCTTTCTTGGCCGGGTGGTGGGCATCATAGGGCGCATCGGTGATTTCGTTGATAATGTAATTGGCAGTAGAGATGAAGAGCGTCAGGACAAAAGCCAGCAGGAGCTTACCGCTACCGGCCGGGATATCCAGGCCGGATAAAGCCGCTGGGTCCAGGAGCAGGAAAGCGACAAAACCGGGGATAATGGCCAGGCTCCTGGGCCATCTTTCCAGCCGCAACGCATTGAGGTAAAGCTTGAATTTATTTTTTCCGGGCATATATCTCCCAGGAGTCGAAAAGTTGAAGTTTAAAGTGTATACTTTTTAAGGTTTTTTGTAAAGTCTTTTTGTTTTTCAAGGCGGGAAATATCCGGGTGGCCAGGTAAAAGAGGGAGAAATGCCAGGCGTACCGCTTTTTTTTGATGATCCGATACCCGTGTTTGCCCAGCAGGTAGGTGAGGGATGCCAGGTTAAAGAAGTTGAGATGGGCGGCCCGGAAGTGCCACCAGTGTTTTTTAGCCAGCTTTGCCGCCAGGCTGTCGATATCGGGGGTAACGATGACCAAAAGACCGTCTTTTTCCAGCAGGTCATCGATTCGGGTCAGGAACCGATCCGGGTTTACCAGGTGCTCGATGAGGTCGAGCAACGTGATTACCGAGAATCGCTGTGTCCCGGGAAAGTTCTCGATCGTTCCCGGCCAGAGCTTGATGCCGTAGAGTCTCTGCGCTTCGGCGACCAGGAAGCCCGAGGGCTCGATGCCCTGGATGGCGTAACCGGCTGCCCGGGCCAGGTTAAGGAATATGCCGCTGGCTGCGCCGATGTCGAGTAGTCTATTCCCCGGTTTTTCGAGTTTATTCACCCGTTTGAGGAGGGTGGCAAAGTTTTTCGCCCGCCCTTTCTCCTCGCTCCCGTACTCCGGGTCTTCGAGCGAATTATAAAATTCTATGACCTGTTCTTCCGGGATATAGGGGTTGGAGAAGACGAACCGGCACTGCCGGCAGGAATAAAAGGTCCAGCGGGTGCCGTAATGGCTATCGGTTATCTTGAAATCTTCCCCTTTGAGATGGTCCGGCTCGATCGTGCCCGGTGTGAGCAGGACTTTACTGGCAGAGCCGCACAGCGGGCAAGTATCCCTGGTTTTTAAGTTCATTGATCGGCGGTCAACCCCATTACCGGATACTGGTCCTTATGAAGCGGCATTGGACACATAGAATATCTTATCCTGGTTGATTTTAACGGCGATTTTCTTCTCTTTTTCCAGAATGTCGATGTATTTGAAAATCTCCACCCTTTTCTTGCCGGTCATGGCCTCCAGGTCTTCGATCGTTAGTGGACGGCGGCGAAGGGTGTTTAAGATACTGTTTTCCAGGTTGCGGCTAAAGGCGGCAATCTCCCCACGCCGTTTTGCCCTCTTGATGATCTCCACCGGCAGATCGGCCCATTTTTTAACGATTCGTTCCAGGACCTGGAAATCGACCGGCTCGACATTTTCGTAAGCCGGCGGGCGATCCAGGGAATTGAGCTGCACCCGCTGGGGAGCGATCCGTTGAATGGCCGTGTAAAGCTTTTCCAGTTCATCATCCCCGTCATTGATGCCGCTGACGATAAACACTTCCAACCATATCTGGCCCCGGTACTGCCGGGAAAATTCGACCAGCCCGTCGCCGATGAGCTGGATATCAAGAGCGGCATGGGGCTGGTTGATGCGGGCAAAACCCCCGGGAGTGATCGCATCCAAAGAGGGTAGTACCAGGTCGGCAGAGAGCAAATCTTTGCGCACTTCATCCCGGAAAAGCAGGGTGCCGTTGGTTAACACCGCCACCGGCACCGGTGTGAGCTCCTTGATCCGGTTGATGATGACGCCGATTTCCTGGTGCAGGGTCGGCTCGCCCGAGCCGGAAAAGGTGATGTAATCGAGGTGGCGGTGGAGGCTGAGAACTTGCTTTAGTTCTTCCAGGACGATTTGAGGCTCGACAAAATTTCCTCTTTCCACGGTTAAACGATTGGTCCTGCCGCATTCGCAGTAGATGCAATCCAGAGTACACGTCTTAAAAGGGACGATATCGACGCCCAGGGATACGCCCAGTCGCCGGGACGGTACCGGGCCAAATATGTATTTGATCATACCTGCTTAAATTCTATTCGAGGTCGATGGAATCTTTGGTCTTGCTCTTCCGCTTCTCATCCATTTCGTTCCATTTTTTCATACATTTGTCGTCGAGACCTTTGAGCACGGAGCATTCCATGTAGTCGACAATGTAGAGGATGCAGGCGCGAATGGCTTTGCCGGTAGGCGTCTTCTTGGCGTCTTCCCCGTTGATGGAAAAGTTCCTGACGCTTAATCCGGCGTCCACGGCCGTGGCTTTCAGGTTGGCCTCGATGGTCCGGGCATCGACCACTTCACCGGTCTCGGTGTCGATCAGCTTAACATCGACGGCGATGTAGATCTTATCCTTTTTACCGCCCAGGCTGATACCTTTGAAACGGACGTTGCCCCCTTTGGATGAAGCCTGTTCAAAAGCGGAAACTGTACCGGCGATCAGGTATTGGGCGCCTTTGAGCTTGCCCATTTTCACTTTGGTGCTCTTGCTGACCCGGCCGGAGGCGCTCAAATCCTGCTCGCTGAGCACGGCATTGATCTCTTTGCGCTCCAACACGGAAAACTTCCGGGCGCTGACGAGCTCGGAGATCAACATGTCCTGTAGGTCATCGGCAGTGGTGGAGTGCCACCACCAGACGCCGGCCACGTTATTGGTAAACCGCAAAACCCCGATTCTCGGTTTGTCGTCCTGTGCGGCCATAAAACCCAGGCCGATGGTCAACAGTAAAACCACTATCAACATCAGACTCTTTTTTCTCATGATTCCTCCTTTTGGTTAAGACGACATTATAGTGAAATAGCCCGATAAAGTCAATTTTCATTATTTTCTTAAATTTTTTTGCCTAGCAAAGGACTTTTCCATAGTAAGAAGAAAACGTCAGGCCAGTTTGTTTTCCTTCATGAGCAGGATGGCCTTGGAGCGGGTATTGACCCCGAGTTTGCGAAAAATGCGGTTCACATGGGTCTTGACTGTCTTCTCGCTGATGAATAGGCGCTCGGCGATTTCCCGGTTCTTGAGCCCCAGGGTCATCACCTGGAGTATCTCGATCTCTCTCCCGGTTAAGCCTTCCATGGCCCCATTTTCCAGGGAATACCGGGGGTTGAAATCAACCAATGCTTGAAGCGAAAGGGCCGTCACCTTGGGACTGATCAAGAAGCCCCCTTTATGGACCTGGATGATCCCCTTCTTGAGCCTTTCCAGGCTGGTCTCCCGGGGACTAAAGCCCCTGATCCCCATGCGCACCAGTTTTACCCGCTGTTCGTCGGTAAAGTTATCGTTGATAAAGATCGGTTTTATGGTGGGCAGACAGTGAAAGAGTCCACCGATGAGCTGTTGGGCATCGCCGAAATTCTTTAAATTGCAGGGAGCGCAGAGAATGGCAATATCCACTTCCTGGCAGAGTCCCCTGATTTTTAACTGATCGAGGTAAGGGAAAGCCTTGACCAGGAAAAATCTATTATCGTGGCGGCTGATGGTCTCCAATCTTTCCTGGATCAAAGAGTGGCCGCAAAATAGTAGCAATTTGATCCTGTCTTTCTCCAGGACATTCTTTTCGTGGGGGGGGCTCAATTGATGATTTTCTTCCAGCACCCGCCGGATACTCTTGATGATCGTCTCATTGGATGAGCCTTTGGATAAATAATCGGAGGCCCCGATTTTCATGGCTTCGACGGCCGTCTCATAGGAGGGGAACCCGGTTAATATGATGATCTTGATATCTTTATGAAGCAATTTCAATTGCCGGGAAATCATCAACCCATCGCCCTTGCCCATCCTCAGGTCGATCATGGCCAGGCCGATATCGTTTTTCTCCACCGCCTGTAACGCTTCTTTCGGGGAGAGGGCGGTAACCGGGTCGAATCCCTCCCCCTTGAGCCAGATCATGAGGCTCTTTAATAATTGTTCATCATCATCGACCAACAAGATCGACGGTCGTGGTTTTTTATTCATGGGCGCACCTCTGGTGAAATGGGTAACCGGATGGTCAAATGGGTCCCCCCCCGGTGACCCTCTTTTAAGAAAATTTGCCCGTTGTGGTTCATGATGATCTTATGAGAGATATATAGTCCCAGTCCCACCCCTTTATGCGTCTTAGACGAAACAAATGGCTCGAATAAACGCTTTTTGATCCCGGCCGGTATGCCGGGGCCGTTGTCGATGAAATGAATCTCTACAAAATTTTTATCGCCTGCATCCCGGTGCGCCTCGATCCGGAGCGTACCCCCCGTCCCGGTCATGGCCTCCAGGGCATTGATGATAAGGTTGATGAACACCTGCCGCAATTTGGTCGAAGACCCAAAAAGACGGAGATCATCCTCTATCCTGGAGATGATCCGGGAAGCGTCCGGCTTATGGCTCCACTTGACCAGGCCGATCGATTCCCCGATGATTTCATTCAATTTCAGATAGGTGAATTTCTCCAGTTCCAGGTGGTGGAAACTGAGCAGGCCGGTGATGATATCCCGGATACGGCCAATCTCCGTTTCGGATATGAGCAGCGCTTCGGCAATAGTCGCCGATTTTCGTTTAACCCCCTGTTTGAGCACCTGTAAACTGTTGGCAATGGCCAATAGGGGGCCGTTGATCTCATGGGCCATAGTGGTCGATAATTTGCCGATGGATGCCAGTTTTCCCTGGCCGATCATGAGCTGTTCGGTTCTCTCCCGGCTGCGCTTTTCCTTTTCGAGATGATCCAGGGTGATGTTCAGGAATGAGACCAGGTGAGATATTTCATCATGCCGGTCTTCCATTTCAACCCGTCGTGTGGCGGATTTTAGCTTCTCGATCTCCTCTATAGCAGCGGAAATGCGCCGCAGCCGTCCGACCAGGTATTTGTCGAGCAATAAGTAGAGCGCCCAGGCGAGGAATGCGGACACGAGCGAGACCATACCGATTAGGGTAAGCATGCGGCCGCCGAATACCGCGTAATCGCCGTCCCCGCCCCTTAGAACCGGGGCGAAAATAGCGCCGGAAATTCCGCAGAAAAGCAAGGTGGATAAAGTGAATGAAATAAAAAACAGCCAGGTTAATTTTTTTTTCAGGCTCATTTTTCCTGCCACAGCCTAAATCCGGGTAATCAATAGAGCATAGACCAGGCTACACTAGCGCAGAAGTCCTCTTTCAATGGAGACGATAATCGCCCTGGTCCGGTTATTGACGCCGAGTTTTTTGAAGATTCTATTCACATGGGTCTTTACGGTCTTATCGCTGATGAACAGGGCTTGTGCGATCTCTTTATTCGTCATGCCCCGGGAGATGGTTTTCAATATCTCGATCTCCCGGAAGGTAAGTCCGAATGCCTCTTTCTTCTTGTGCTGAAAAACGAATTGATAATTGAGCAACTCCTTAAGAGATAAATTGGTGACACTGCGGCTGACCCATATTTCGCCTTTCTTGATGCGGGCCAGGGCCTTTTCAAGCATTTTCGAGCTCAAGTCCAGTGAGAAAAAGCCTTTGATGCCGAGTTTCAATAACTCGACCTTATCCCTATCCGGGAAGTTCTCATTGATAATAATCGGTTTGATCCCCGGGGCGCGGCGGTAGATCTCGGGGATGATAAAATAGGCATCCTTGATACCCTTAAAAATGCAGCCGGCACATACCATAGCGATATCGGCCGTCTGGGGAACACCCTTGGTCTTCTGGAAACTCTCGATCGAAGAATAGCTTTTCAGGACCTTAAAGTCGGGGCTCGAGGCGGAAAAATTTTCCAGCCTTTCCCTGATCAATGAATGATTGCAAAAGAGCAAGATTTTTACGACGTTACTACCGACAAACTCCTTTTCCCGGTCCAGGCGCTCATTCTCTCTCCGTTTTAAGGCATTTTTAATCGATTTTAAGATCGTTTCCCTGGGGACCTCCCGGGAGAGATAATCGTGCACGCCGATTTTCATGGCTTTAACCGCCCCTTCGTAGGAGGGATACCCGGTGACGATAATGATTTTCAGGTCTTCGTCCGCATCGAGCAGTCTCCTTGACATGGTGATGCCGTTTTCTTTTCTGAGCTTCAAATCCACCAGGGCCACGTCGACATTCCTTTCCTGCACCGCTTTTAATGCTTCGGTATAGTTGATAGCGATTAAGGATTCGAAGCCCTCGCTATTTAGCCAGGATGACAGGTCTTTGAATGCCTTCTGATCGTCAGTTACGACCAGTACAGCGGGCTCTAATGCAGCATGCATGGGGGCACCTTTTCCTAAAAAGATATTTCATTATATCATGATTTTCTCATTCTGTGGAGTCTTTTTGCGATTAATTTTCATCGACATCCGAGAAAGCCGGCCGGGTGTACAACTTTTAAGGGCGATTACTACTTTAGTATTAAGGAAATCGGGGATTTTTTCCAACCAAAATAAATCTTTTTCCCGATTGCAAAAAGGATCGATAAGTTCTAGAATGTTTAGGTCAGAAGAACAAAAAAAGGAGGTTTTAGATGAAGAAGTGTAAACTGGTTTTCCTCTTTATATATTATAGTAATATCAAGAATGGATAAAAAAACCCAGGGAGAGGAGCGAGCCCTGGGAAAAGGAGAGATCGAGCTTCAGACCGGCGAAGCGCCAGGGCCGGACATGCACCGAGACACCCAGCCAGGGAGAGAGCACCGATTTCGGCGGCATGCCGTATTCCTCTCTCAGGCGATCGAGGCCCTGCTTCTCCACGATTAGGGGCTCTTCGATCTTGCCGCTGCTAAAATAGACATCCGCCTGTCCCTGCATGGAAAAATCCCCTGTTAGCGGCAGCCGGGAAAGGCCGGTATAAATAAAGGTATCTAACCGGCGGCCCGAAACTACCCGCCAGCGGCAGAGCAGCGAGAGCATCAGCGAATCGATCTTTACCTGGCCGGTGCCGGTAGCGTAAATATTGACCGCCGGGAGCCCCGGTATAGCGATTTGCTGCTCAAAGGAGCAGGTAAAGGGCATGCGCAGGTCCAGCCAATCGGCCCGGGCCCCGAAAGAGACCCGTTTTTGCGCTGCAAACCAGACCCCCAGGCTGAGGTAACGCCCTTCGGAGCCGGAGAAATCGCTTTTCAGCCGGTCGATATCGACGATGTAGCTCAACGCCCCCAGGGCCGCTTCGACCTGGGTCTCGATCATCCCCCGGCTCTGTTGTTCCACCACCGGCGAGAAGGGGGAGAGTGTCCAGTATCCATAGCCGGCCTCTATCTCGATATCTGCGGCCAGTACCCATGACCCGCCAAAGACCGAGACCAGCAGGAGTGTGAGAGCGGTTTTTTGTTTCATCGCCGATATTATACCACAAGTTGCTGTCCCATTTGCACGGCCCATACGGTGTGATCATGAAGCGCCTATCCCCCGGACAGTATCACTCTTATATTCTGCGTAATCTGGTTCATCTGGTTAATCTGCGGTTCAGATGTCATTACTCCCCCTCGCCACACCTGGAGAGGGGAGAAGAAGCTGAACGCTCCCTTGAAAGCAGATGCATGCTCCTTTTTGTCGCATGCGTCATTGTAGACCCCTTCCTTATTTTGAAGGGGTCTACATTCGCCATTGCTGCCTCTGCCTTACATTGCAGAGGCAAGGGATGAGGTTAGCATCCCTCGCCCTGAAATGGGAGAGTGGGTTCGGTGGTGGGGTACTGCCCTATTTTAAGAGCCGGACTTTCACATCCCGGATGACTTTGAAATCTTTATCAAAGGTGATGATCTCTGCGTTGAACTTCTTAGCCACATAATATTGATTGGCATCATCGAAATCCAGGGATGTCCGGTCTACGATATCAAGGATTTTTAAATCCTCTTCCAGGGTGGTATAGTAAACGGATAAATTAGGGAACTCATCCAGGGCCTGGAGAAATTCTCTCAATAGGGCATGCTTTTTCTTCACGCACAAGATGAATTCGATCGAGTGTAGGGAGAATCTGGGTCAGTATTTCATGTGCACTTTGTTTTTTATCCTGATCCAGGAGCAATTCGAGGAAGATATTTGTATCGATCAGGTGCATTGGGATTAGCGGCTTTTTGCCAGATATTCATCTACGATCTTTTTTTTGTACTGCCTGGCATTTAACCGGCCGGGGTTTTCCAGGGCGCCGGCCAGGCTCAATAACCTGTTGGCGGGAGAGTGCCCATTAATCTTCTTGCTCTTTAAACTCTCATTATAGGCCCTGATCTGCTCAAAAACGAACGGTATAAATTCTTCCGGGATTTCCGTTAACTCTTTTAATACCATTTCCCTGTAATTCATGGCCGTATTCATGATGCCTCCGTTTTCCAAGACCCAGTATAGGCAGAATCCCCCTTTTTGTCAACCTTAAAGTGAAAATTTTTAATCTCCAGGGCGGTGAGGTTAGAACGACCCCTCGCCCCTTGCGGGCGAGGGGGAGGAGATTAGACCTGGCAGGTTTCAAAAACCTGCCAGGTCTTGCTTCCAAAACCAGGCGGATGATCCAGGATATTCATTTGCCATAAATCGCCAACTTCCCTGGCAGTTGATTGCCGGGGGAATGGGGCATGTTCCCAGCGATCAGGGTCATTGCCCCACGGAAAAGAACTTCCTACCAGTGGAAAAGAACTTTGTACCCGTGGAAAACAAAAATGTACCTGTGGAAAAGAACTTTGTACCGGTGGAAAAGTAAAATGTACCTATGGAAAAGAACTTTGTACCCGTGGAAAACAAAAATGTACCTGTGGAAAAGAACTTTGTACCGGTGGAAAAGTAAAATGTACCTATGGAAAAGAACTTTGTACCGGTGGAAAAGTAAAATGTACCTGTGGAAAAGAACTTTGTACCCGTGGAAAATAAAAATGTACCTATGGAAAAGAACTTTGTACCGGTGGAAAACAAAAATGTACCTATGGAAAAGAACTTTGTACCGGTGGAAAAGAACAAAAACCCCAGGGAGATGATGGTGCACCCAGGGTGAGGGGTTACGGCGATTCATGTCTCACTTCACCAATCCCCCACAAAATTAAGGTGGGGGATTTGATGATAGAACGTGAGCGTGATAGGCCCCACCCCACCCTCCCCGTGAACGGGGAGGGAGAGAAGTGGAAGCAGATGCATGCTCCTTTTTGTCGCATGCGACATTGTAGACCCCTTCCTTACATTGAAGGGGTCTACCCCCTGCTCGCGGGGGGAAACAGGGGGGCAAGGAAAGTACTGTCCTTCATGAAGCGCCTATCCCCGGACAGTATCACTCTTATATTCTGTGTAATCTGGTTCATCTGGTTAATCTGCGGTTCAGACAATGGGGCGTGGCTCTCGCAGATAGCCTCTGCAAAGTTAAGGCAGAGGCTACAATTGGAACCCGAGCTGGCGTAGGGTTCCTCCGCTCTCCCTTCACTACCGGCCAAAACTGTGCTCAGTTTTGCCTGCGGCTTCACGAATTGCGGGCTTTCCGCAATTCGGTTCAGCATGCACGTTCCGGGGATTACCTGCTGCGCCCCGCTCGTACCTGTAAAAGTTACGGGCACGGCGCGCCGTGCCCCTACTCCACCTCCCTGTCCCGGCGAAGGTAGCCGGTCTCTACGATGAGGGCTTTGGCGGTCTGGAAATGGGCCTGGGCATCTGCGGCCTGGCCGCGGGCTTGGCACAGGCGACCGGCTTCCAGGTGATAATCGACTAAGTAGAGCTCCATGTTGCCCAATGCGACCATCTCCAGCGCCTCGTCCAGGTCGGTTTGGGCCCGGTCATAAAGCCCTTGCAGGCGATAACATCCGGCGCGGGCGAATAAAGCTCTTGGTAAATAATCGTACCTTGTTCCTTCCCGCAGCCCGGCCACGGCCTCGTCAAAGTAGTGATTTACCTGGGGAAAATCGCTCCCCCCATCGGCCTGCATTTTTTGTAGATGGGCTCGGGCCAGGGAGAGGGTATTAAGAGCGATATCTAATAATCTTCTCGATCCATTTAAGACAATTTCGAGGGCATTATTTGCTCTTGCTAAAACCTCCGGGTACTGGCCCCGGGCCAGGAGCAGGTCGCAGAATTGGTAGCCCTGGAGCGCGTAGAGATAGGGGTATGCGGGCTGGCGTTTCTTTTGCATGGATTCGGCCTCCATAAACAGTTTCTCCGCTTCATCGAGGTCGCCGGACTGGTGCAGGGCATCGGCCAGGGTGGTGCGTTTGCTTTCTTTTTGAAATTCATCCCCGCTTCGATCGGCGTAATCGACGGCCCGCTTCCCATAGCCCACCGCTTCCTTGACCCGGCCCAGGGTTAAGAGCAATTCGGACAGGTTGCAGGCAGCTTTAGCTGCGTTTTTCCAGTCTTTTTGACTATCTCGAATTTTTAATCCGGCATCAAATGACTGTTGGGCCTCGGTCAGCCGGCCCAGGGCGCGCAGGTGAAAACCGGCCCAGCTCAGCACCGCCGCTTTTGTCTCCTCATTCAATCCATCTGCCGGTACTGTCCAGGGTGTAGTGAAAAAATGGGCCACACAGGCCAGGTCGGACCCCAAGGCGCCGAGTTTATCTGTACTATAAAATTTATTTTTTCTACAAATTCGCGTCCAGTAAACCTCAGCGAGTGCCGTTTGGTGCAGACCGGCGGCGCAGCCGTGGGCCACGGCGGCAAATAGCGGCTCCATCTCGGACAGCGTATCGGGTAATTTCTTTCCCGGTAAATCTTTATAATAGTGATAGAGCCGGGTGTGGGCATCTATCCAGCCGGAAGGGTTCTCTTCTTTGACCCGGCCGGCAAAGTACTCACGGATGAGCGGGTGGCAGTCGAGGGTTTTTTTATGATGGTTCTTATCGCCGGCCAGCAGTTGGGCATCCTGCAACCGGCCCAGGCAGTACTGCCAATCTGCCTCGGATAAATGGTTAAGTTGGTCGGTCAGGCCGGGTATGATGGCACCGGCCTTTAGGGCGTCGATGGCGGCCAGATCCACGGGTCGATCGAATAGACCCAGCAGGCGCAGGATATTTAACTCCGCTTTCCCAGCCAACCAGGTCTCATAGGCGGCCATCACCCGCCGGGCATGGGGGCCCGACCTTTGGTCGTCTACCAGGCGCGGTATCTTATCGCGCTGCCGGATATCGCCATCCAGTACCTCGCGCAGGTAATTGCCGAGCAGGGTCAGGGCCAGGGCATGGCCGTTATACTCCTTGACCGCGGCCCTCATCTCTTTATCCGCGCCGGTCGCGCCCAGGCTCTTCAGTAACTGTACCCCGGCCTCTGCGGAGAGTTCTTCGAGCTTGATCTCCTGCACCGTGTGATCGATCTTATCGGCCAGGTCCGCCGGTGCTTGACGGCTCGATACCAGGCATAAGCCCGGCTGCGAGGCGGCCAGCTCCTTTAACAGCACCTTGAGACCGGCGTCTTTGAGCCGGCCATCAAAGCCGCTGATCTCCCCGGGCGGGTATTGTAGCGGCTCGATGCCGTCGAGGATGAGCAGGGTCTTTTCCTTACGGATCAACTCCACCAGGCGCCGGGCCTTATCGACCGCTGAACCGGCTTTGGGGTCGGGATCATCAAACCAGGCCAATGTTTCCTGGAAGAATTCATCGGCAGATGCCTGCTTGCCTTCGGCCGCGCCCTGGCTGTAAAAAGACCAGGCATAGACCTTGTGGGCGCCGCCGTAATTTTTCTCTGCCAGCCGGTTGAGCCAGTAATTGACCAGGGCCGTCTTACCGGCCCCGCCCCAGGCGGTCAACCAGATAACATGCGTATGCGCCCCTTCCCAGGCCCTATCTATTATTTTGATCTCCCCCTCCCGGCCAAGCACATCCCTCCCGGTCACCGGCAATTTCCCGGTCGAGATTTTGTCCGGCGGCAGGGGTTTAAAGGTGGATGGGTCTGGGTCTTTAGCGCCGGTTTTGATCCTGGCCAGGATTTTTTCGGCCAATGCGACCAGCTCTTTATCGATATCCGCATCGCTGCGGCCTTCCAGGGCCTGGCCATCCTTCGGCACGAGTTGCATCTCTTTTAGCCATGAACACGCTTTCCAGGTGCAGTGTTTGATGACCAGGGGGATAATCCATATACCGCCCTGCTCCCGGCGCGCCAATATGCGGGGAACCTCTTGGTCACGGATGAAGGTGGAGGTAAGAAATCCCGGGGATATCAATAAAATAAATATTTGCGCCTGGTCCAGGGCGGCGATAATATCATGATACCATTTACTGCCGATCTCTATGTCCCGGTCATGCCAGACGGTACAATGGCCTTCCAGTTGCAGGACATTTAACTGTGCGAGCAGCTTATCTTTGCACGCTTCGTCTTGGTGGCTGTAACTAATAAAAATCCGTTTCATGGACATCCTTTCCTCAAAGAGCATACATACCACACCTGCACAAAAATTGCAAATTTAAGGGTAGTTGATGCGTCGCTTCCCCTCCGCAAGAATAAGGCAGACGCTATTGGATTTTGGGGGTTTACTACCAGATTACTTTGACAATCCCGGATTTCTTGATTTTTTCATCCCGTGTAATCAGGGGAAGACCCAATTGATATGCCGTTGCCGCGATGATTCGATCCGGCATGTCGGGGATTTCCGATCGTGGAATACTCTGGATCGCTTTTACCGTCTCTTTATTTAAAGCAATTTCCCGGTAACTGCCAGCGGTGTTATCGAGTAATTTTAAGATACTCTCAAATGAGGAGTGGCTTATACGCCCTTTTTCTACCAGGTAAACCATTTCGATAAGAACGATACTGGGGATAATGATTTGGTGTAAGCCGGCGTCGGTATTATGGAAGATATCTCTCGCTTTGGTGGATAAATTTGGGCTTTCCGTTAAATGCCAGATCAAGGCATGGGTATCGGTTACGTACCGGCTCATAATCCCCGGTTTTCCAGGCCGGACCACATTTCCCGGCGTACTTCATCGATCTCGTGGGCATCGATGGCCGTGCCCTTCCATAACCCGCCGAGAGCAATGGGCCGATATGGACTGGATGTGCCGGTTTTTCGTTGAAATTTAAAACGCACATAATCCAGGAATTTGACCACTTCCCGTAACCCTTCTGGGGGAAGGTTGTCGAGCGAGAACAAGATTCTCTGCTTCATGGTGTCGGTAGAGGTTGAAACTCTCATGGCTCACCTCCGGCAAGAGATAAGTAAACCGTTCTTTTTCTCTTCATCATAGCCTGATATTAACACATAGTTTGAATGATTTCAAGCGCACACCAGTGGGATGGGGGCCGTTCGGCGCTTCATGAATGAGGGAGTCCAACCGTAGGGGCGTGGCTCTCGCACCAATCCCCTTCACTACCGGCCAAAACTGTGCTCAGTTTTGCCTGCGGCTTCACGAATTGCGGGCTTTCCGCAATTCGGTTCAGCATGCACGTTCCGGGGATTACCTGCTGCGCCCCGCTCGAACCTGTTATATATTGGCAGGCGCTTCATGTTTGAGTTGAACTTAGGTAGGCAATTTTGTTCCGGCACGGCGAATCGAACGCTCCCCATCTTTGTGGGGGAAAAATGTCGGTGTCTGAGCGTAAGCGAGTCCGACATTTTAGTGAGATGAGCCGTTTGCCGGTCAATTGCCGAACGGTGAAACGAAAACATGAAGCGCCGTGCCCCAAGCGCTCCCCATCGCCCTGGAATGGGAGTAGGGGAAAGTTTGCAAAATGGGGCGGTTTGCATTACAATAGCGTCATGCCGAATATAGCCTTAGCCGCAGATATCCCCACAGAACCGGGGTGTTACATGTTCTCCGACCAGAACGGCCAGGTGATCTACATCGGCAAGGCCAGGAACCTCAAGAAGCGGGTAAATAGCTATTTCCAGAAGAAAAAACTCGATCCCCGCACCGGCCAGCTCGTCAAGCAGGTAACCGGCATGGATTTCATCATCACCGACAACGAGGTGGAAGCCCTGATCCTGGAAAATACCCTGATCAAGAAATACTCGCCCCGGTACAACATCAACCTGAAAGACTCCAAGAATTACGCCTACATCCAGGTCACGGCCGACGATTTCCCCCGCCTGCTGGTGGTGCGCAAAAAGACCGGAGAGGGCGAGTTTTACGGCCCCTTTGTCTCCGGCGCTACCCGCGACGACATCGTGGCTGTGCTCAAGAGAAGCTTCCAGTTGAGAACCTGCAAAAAAATGCCGGCCAAGCCCTGCCTGCGTTACCAGCTCAACCTGTGCCCGGCCCCCTGCACAGGCAAGATCGGGGTAGGGGAGTATGCCGACAGGATCAAGCGCGTGCGGCTGGTATTGAAAGGCAAGATCAAAGAGCTCATCGATACCCTGGAAGCAGAGATGAAAGCGGCCAGCGACCGGCTTAACTTCGAGTATGCCCTGGAGCTGCGCCGGCAGGTAGAGGCAGTCAAGAGCCTGCAAGAACGGCAGAACGTGGACCGGCAGAAGCGTTACCCGGAGGATGTCGTCCATTTTGCCGTTAAGGGACAAAAGGTTTTCCTGATGGTCTTCAACGTGTTGCGGGGCATCCTGGAAAACAAGCAGGAATATGAGTTCGATTACCTGGAGGGGTTTTTCCAGGAATTTTTGGCCCGCTTTTATTCGGAGAACCCGGTGCCCAGGGAGATCATCGTGCCCGAGCCGGTCGATGAAGCCCTGGTCGAGTTTCTAAAGACCACGGCCGGTCATGCCGTGCAGGTGACCGTGCCCCAAAAGGGCGAGAAAAAACAGCTTTTAGACCTGGTGCGCAAGAATATCGAGAACGCTTTCTTCGGCCAGGAGAGCATCCTGGAAGATTTGCAGGGGAAGCTCGCTCTCCCGGATGTGCCGCAGGTGATCGAATGTTTCGATATTTCCCACCTTTCCGGTACAGCCACCGTGGCGTCTATGGTGCAATTCCGCGCTGCCAGGCCCGATAAGGGCAATTACCGCCGGTTCCGGATCAAGAGCGTGGCCGGCATCGACGATGTCAAGGCCATCGGCGAGGTGGTGCGGCGCCGGTATGCCCGCTTGCTTAAAGAGGGTGCGCCCCTCCCGGACCTGGTGGTCATCGATGGCGGGCCCGGGCAGCTCAACGCCGCTTTAAGGGAATTGGAAACCCTGGGTATCGCAATCCCGGTTATCGCCATCGCCAAACAGTTCGAGGAGATCTACCGCCCCGGTTATCGGCAACCGTTGCGGCTGGGTCAAAAGAGCCGGGCCCTATTGTCGATCCGCCGGGTCAGGGATGAGGCGCACCGGTTTGCCCTGGCTTACAACCGGCTGCGGCGCAAAAAAGACCTATTCGCCGGCACCGGGACCGCTGGATAGACCGGATATCTTCCTGGGGAGGGTATATTTGGTATTTGGGGGAAAAATTTTGGAAGAAATTATTTTTTTTGCCCTTTCCCTATTGCTATCACGCTTAAAAAATTGTATAATGGCACCTTAAAGGGAGTTTCAAATCTCGCTGAAAGAAAATTGACAGACCTCATAAGCTTGAGGTATAGTTTTTTTTTGACGCTGGCGTAGCTCAGTTGGTAGAGCAGCTGATTTGTAATCAGCCGGTCGGGGGTTCAAGTCCCTTCGCCAGCTTTGTGAATAGCACCGCATGGGCAGGTGGTCGAGTGGTTAATGGCGCTGGGCTGTAAACCCAGTCTCTTGACGGAGTACGGTGGTTCGAATCCGCCCCTGCCCAGTTTGCGGGAGTAACTCAGTTGGCAGAGTGGTAGCCTTCCAAGCTACTCGTCGCGGGTTCGAGTCCCGTCTCCCGCTTTTCAGGTATGCCCTCGTAGCTCAGCTGGCAGAGCGCATCCTTGGTAAGGATGAGGTCATCAGTTCAATCCTGATCGAGGGCTGATTCGGTTTTTATGCAAGGTTTCCTAAATTTGGTAAAAATTTTTTCAGGAGGCAACGAATGGCGAAAGAAAAGTTTGCAAGGACAAAGCCGCATTTGAACATCGGCACGATCGGTCACGTCGATCACGGCAAGACGACGTTGACGGCAGCGATCACGAAGATATTGAGCAAGCGTGAGGGGTCCAAGGTACAATACCGGGATTTCTGGAGCATCGACAATGCGCCGGAAGAGAAAGAGCGCGGTATTACGATCCAGATTGCGCACGTGGAATACGAGACAGATAAGCGGCATTATGCGCACATAGATTGTCCAGGCCATGCGGATTACGTAAAGAACATGATCACCGGGGCAGCGCAGATGGATGGGGCGATATTGGTGGTCAGTGGGGCCGATGGTCCGATGCCGCAGACGCGGGAGCACATCCTGCTGGCGCGGCAGGTGAACGTACCGTCGATCGTGGTGTTCATGAACAAGTGCGATATGGTAGAAGACGAAGAAATACTGGATTTGGTGGAGTTAGAGATCCGGGAGTTGCTTTCCGAGTACAATTTTCCCGGTGATGACATCCCGGTGGTTCGGGGCAGTGCGTTGCGGAGTATGGAGAGTGAGGGTGGTCTTGATTTCGAGTGGAATAAAAAGATCATGGAGCTGATGGATGCGGTAGATAGTTACATACCGTTACCGGAGCGGCCGGTTGACAAGGAGTTTTTGATGCCGCTTGAGGATGTGTTTACGATCAGCGGTAGAGGGACAGTGGTAACCGGGCGTGTGGAGCGTGGTAAGGTAAAAGTAGGTGAGGAGATAGAGATCGTCGGCATTCGAGAGACGAAGAAGCGGGTGGTAACGGGAGTAGAGATGTTCCGGAAGCTGCTGGATGAAGGGCGGGCCGGTGATAATGTCGGGGTGTTGCTGAGGGGTACGGACCGGGAAGATGTGGAGCGTGGCATGGTGTTGGCCAAGCCGGGCAGCATCACGCCGCACACGAAGTTCAAGGCCGAGGTGTACGTGTTGACGAAGGACGAGGGCGGTCGCCATACGCCGTTTGTGACGGGCTACCGGCCGCAGTTTTTCTTCCGGACGACCGATGTGACGGGTAATGTGAAGTTGCCGGAGGGAGTGGAGATGGTCATGCCCGGAGACAATGCGAACCTGGTGATCGAGTTGATCACGCCGATAGCGATGGATAAGGGTTTGAAGTTCGCTATCCGTGAAGGCGGCCGGACGATTGGTGCCGGTTCAGTAACCGATATTATCGAGTAAAACATGGCTAAGAGCGATAAGAGAATAAAGATTCACATGAAGTGTGATGCGTGTAGTGAAAAGAACTACTCCACGTACAAGAATAAAGTGAACACGTCGGGGAAATTAAATCTGAATAAGTATTGCCCCAGGTGCCGCAAGCACACGGTTCACAAGGAGGTCAAGTAGGTCAGTAGCTCAATGGTAGAGTACCGGTCTCCAAAACCGGGTGTTGGGGGTTCGAGTCCCTCCTGACCTGCTCTTGAAAAATATGGCAAAAGAAAATATATTTAAAAGGTTTAAGGCTTTCCTGGGTGAGGTCAGAAATGAGCTCAAAAAGGTCACCTGGCCCACCCGGCCCGACTTGCAGAAGACTACTATAGCCGTGCTTGTGGCGTCCGTTGTCTTTGGGGTGTATCTTTTTGTAGCCGATTTTGTCTTTTTTCGTTTCTTTGAGTTTGTAAAGGGGTTATTCAGGTAGGCTGGGTATATGAGAAAGAAATGGTACATCATCCATGTCTTTTCCGGTGCTGAAGAGTTCGTAGTTAAAGCCCTTGAAGAGAAGATCAAAAAGTACAAAATGGAGAAGCAGATCGCCGGGATGGTTATCCCCAAAGAGAATGTGATCGAGATCAAAGACGGTAAGAAAGTGGTCAGCGAGAAGCGCTCTTTCCCCGGCTACATCCTGGTGCAAATGGAGATGAACGATAAGAATTGGTACTTTGTCCGCAATACGCCCAAGGTTACCGGTTTCGTCGGCGCCGGCAAGAAACCCAAGCCCCTCTCCGAAAAGGAGGTCGCCACTATCTTGAAGCATATCGAGACCACCCAGGTAGCCCCCAAACCCAAGTACCATTTTGAAGTAGGCGAAGCAGTTAAGATTATCGACGGTCCTTTTTTGAATTTCAATGGTGTCGTCGAGAGTGTTATGGAAGACAAAAATCTACTACGGGTAACGGTGACGATTTTCGGTAGACCGACCCCGGTAGACCTGGATTTTTTACAGGTAGAAAAAATATAGGAGATAAAATATGGCCGCTCCGAAGAAAAAGAAACCAGTCATAGCGACTCTTAGGTTGCAGCTCCCGGCCGGGAAAGCCACCCCTGCCCCCCCGGTAGGACCGGCATTGAGCCAGCGTGGCTTGAACATCATGGAGTTTGTCAACCAGTTCAACAAGGCAACTGCCAAAATGGAAGACGGCATGGTTATCCCGGTTGATATAATGGTGCACCAGGATAAGACCTTTTCCCTTAATTTTCGGACCCCGCCCGCTTCCTATTTGTTGAAGAAAGCAGCCGGGATCATGAAGGGTTCCAGTGAACCCAACAAGAACAAAGTGGGCGCTCTCACCCGGAAACAGGTGGAAGAAATCGCCCGGGTCAAAATGTCGGACTTGAATGCCAGCGACCTGGATGCAGCCGTGAAGATTATCGAAGGTTCAGCCAGGAGCATGGGAGTGGAGATAGAATAATGGCCAAGCGAAGTAAGAACTATATAAAAGCAAAAGAGAAGATCGAAGAGAAAGAGTATGCCATCGATGAAGCGGTGGCCATGCTGAAGGATATAAAGTATTCCAGGTTCGATGAATCTGTGGATATTTCGATGAGATTGGGCGTCGATCCCAAGTATCCCGACCAGATGGTCCGGGGTACGGTGGTCCTGCCCCACGGCACCGGGAAAGTCAACCGGGTGTTGGTGGTCGCAACCGGCGAGAAGCAGAAAGATGCCGAAGAGGCCGGGGCCGATTTCTTCGGCGGCGAAGAGATGGTTGAAAAGATCCAGAAAGAGAATTGGTTTGAATTCGATGTGCTCATCGTGACGCCCGACATGATGAAGAGCGTCGGTAGGCTCGGTAAAATTCTTGGACCGAAAGGCTTAATGCCCAGCCCCAAAGCGGGTACGGTGACCTTTAACGTCAAAGAGGCGGTAGCCGAGATCAAGCAGGGTAGAATCGAATTTAAAGTGGATAAGACCGGGATCATCAATTCGGCTATCGGGAAAGTGTCCTTTGCAAACGAGAAACTGATCGATAATGCCCGCGACTTCATCACCGCGGTTATTAAAGCCAGGCCCCCGGCACTGAAAGGAAAGTATGTAGAAAGGATTTTTATCAGTTCCACCATGAGCCCGTCGGTGAAACTGAATGCCCAGGCATTCGAGAAATAAGAGAAGGAGGTCGACTGTGGCCAGTGAAAAGATTCTTGAACGGAAGAAAAAAGAAGTCGAACTGTTGAGTCATATATTTTCCCGGAACGGTGTATACCTCTTCGATTACCGGGGGTTATCGGTTTCGAAAATGGAGGCGTTGCGGCGGAAGGCCCGGTCTCTCGATGCCGATGTGAAAGTGATTAAAAACAGGTTGGCGATCAAGTATTTCCAGAAAGAGAAGCACCTGGGATACGATCGGACATTGTTTTGTGGCCCGCTGGCGGTAGCTTATGCCGATAAGACGTTCATCGATGTGGCAAAATTGATGATCGATTCGGAAAAAGACTTTGAGCCGCTCAAGCTGAGAGGGGGTTTTATCGAGGGTGTCCTGGTAGACAAAGAAAGAATCAAACAGGTAGCCAAACTCCCGCCCAAAGAGCAATTGATGGTACAATTTGCGATGGTTATGGTGACACCGCTCAAAAAGTTCGGTATGTCCCTTGCCGCCCCCCTGACCAATATGCTGATCTTAATGAAGAATTTAAAAGATAAAAAAGAAAAAGAGGAGAATCAATAATGGCTGAGATCAATAAGGAAGATTTTTTTAAACACCTTGACAAATTAACTGTACTGGAACTGGCAGATTACATCAAAGAATTCGAGACCAGGTACGGAATCAAAGCGGAAATGGCAGCCATGCCCGTAGGCGTTGCCGCTCCAGCCGCGGCTGCCGCCGAGGTTGCGGAAGTCGAAGAAAAGACCGAATTCGATATCTTATTAAAGAATGTCGGTCCAAAGAAGATTAACGTAATCAAGGTGGTCAGAGAGATCACCGATCTTGGATTAAAGGAAGCGAAGGATGTCGTCGATTCAGCTCCATCTGAAGTGAAGAAAGGCGTGTCTAAGGAAGAAGCAGCGGAAATTAAGAAAAAATTCGAAGAAGTAGGAGCCGAGATCGAGATTAAATAACACCGTGTTAAAGGATATTTCTTTGAAATAAGACCGAAAAAATTAGGTAACTTTGAGGGAAAAGAATGCAAAAAAAAAATCGATACATAGATAGGATAAGTTTCTCTAAAATAAAAACCCCCATTGAGATGCCCGATCTTCTGGAAGTGCAGAAGCGCTCTTACCGGAATTTCCTGCAGATCGGTGAGCTCCCCGAAAAACGGAAGAACATCGGCATCCAGGCTGCGTTTAAGTCCATCTTCCCGATATCGGATTTTAAAGAGACGGCTATCCTTTCTTTCGATGCCTATTCCCTCGGCGATTGGTCTTGCAACTGCGGGAACCTGACCGGTGTGGAAAATTCCAAACCCTTTTGTCGCAAATGCGGTTCATTGCTGATTTCCGATGTCGAGCCCGGGATCGATTCTGTCTGCCCGGAATGTATCAGTGTCGGCACGGTTGAAAATAAAACCTGTAGTCAATGCGGCGATACGGTCAGGTTGAGGATCAAGTTCACCCCGGAAGAGTGCCTCGATAAAGGTTTCGATTACTCGATCCCGCTGAAAGTGACCCTGCGTCTGGCCTTATACGGCGAAGACCGCAAGGGGAAAAAGATTATCCGCGATGTCAAAGAGCAGGAAATCTTCTTCGGCGAGGTCCCCTTTATGACCGAGCGCGGAACATTTATCATCAACGGTACCGAAAGGGTTGTTGTCTCGCAGCTGCAGCGGTCGCCCGGCGTCTATTTCCTGCCCGGCAAGTCGCGCGGAGAATACACGGCCAAGATTATCCCGGCCCGCGGCGCCTGGATCGAGTTCGAAGAGAAGTTGAACCTTTTGCAGGTCCGGCTGGACAAGAAGACCAAACGGATCAACGTCACTACTTTCTTAAAAGCCCTGGGCCTGGTGGATGACCTGGAGATTCTCAAGAGATTCTATACCATCATCCCGGCCAAAGTCGAAGATGGCGTCTTCTATTTTAAGAATTCCCGTTTCTTAAAAGACGGCAAACTGGCTGCCCCGGTGTTCGATCAGAAGGGCGTGGAAGTACTGCCCGAAGGCACCAAATTGATGATCAAACACATCAAAGACCTGGAAAAGCTCCATATCGAATATATTCCCATCGATATGGAATCGCTGGAAGAGGTTTATTCGGCTTGCGATGTCGAGGGTATCCTGCGCTTTAACGAGCAGATCAGCGCCGCCCAGATTAAGAAACTGAAGAAGTTGAATGCCGATTTTTTGGTCTTCTTCCCGGAGAGCGACGAAGCGGAATACGGCCCGATGATGGCCTATACCCTGCGTAAAGATAAGAAGAAGCAGGACCTGGAGATCACGGAGAAAGTGGTTGTCCCGAGCGATAGCGATGCAGAAGACAAGGTCTCCAAAGACCAGGGGGACGCTTTCATCGAAGTATTCAAGAAACTGCGGCCCGGGGAACCGGTCACCCTCGAAGGCTCCAAGAAATTTTTCGAGAATATGATGAGAGATACCCGTCGCTATGATCTATCATCGGTCGGCCGGTTGAAACTCAACATCCGCCTGGGACTGAAAAAAGAACATAACGAGGATATATTTACCCTGGCCGTGGACGATATCGTCGAGATCCTCCGCTATTACCTCCGGCTCAAATACGATAAGACGGGCCGGATGAAGGTCGATGACATCGATCACCTGGCCAATCGCCGCATCAGGGCGGTCGGCGAATTGGTGGAGAACGCCTTCCGGATCGGTCTGATGAGACTGGAAAAGATCATCCGGGAGCGAATCACCAATGCCGCCGATATTTCCATTATGTTGCCCCGCGACCTGCTCAACACCAAACCTGTTTTTGCGGCTATCAAGGAATTTTTCGGCACTTCTCAATTATCCCAATTTATGGATCAAACCAATGCCCTGGCTGAGACCACCCATAAACGGAGGATTTCGGCTTTGGGCCCCGGGGGCTTGAACCGGGAGCGGGCCGGGTTCGAGGTGCGCGATGTGCACGCCTCCCACTATGGCCGTATCTGTCCCATCGAGACACCTGAAGGCCCGAACATCGGTCTTATCTCTTCCCTAACCACTTTTGCCCGGGTCAACGATTATGGTTTTATCGAGACCCCATACCGGAAAGTAGAGAACGGCCGGGTGATCGATTATTATAAAATCCGTTTCCCGGGAGATTCCCGGTTCAAATTCGAAGAAACCGTCCGGGAAGAGGACCTGAATGCCGAAGTCAAGCGGTTGACTGGCGCCAATAAGACCCTACCCCTCTTCGATTACCATCCCTTTTACCTCACCGCCTGGGAAGAGGAAGGTTACGTTATTGCCCAGGCCAATGCGATACTGGATGAGAACGGGTATTTTACCTCCAAGCGGGTGGCTTCCAGGAGCGGCAGTGAGACGCTCCTCAGCGATCCGATGGTTATCAATTACATCGATATCTCTCCCCGGCAGCTCGTATCCGTTTCGGCTTCTTTAATCCCATTCCTGGCCCATGACGACGCCAACCGCGCCCTCATGGGATCCAATATGCAGCGCCAGGCCGTGCCCCTGGTCAACCCGGAGGCCCCCCTGGTCGGGACGACGATGGAGTATAAGCTCGTCAAAGATTCCGGTATCGTATCCGTGTGTTTGCGTGGCGGTGTGGTGATGAATGCCGATGCCGAGCGCATCATTATTAAAGCGGATACCGATCGGAGCGGCGATTATTCCGAGATCAGCGCCGATCTATACGAGTTGAAGAAATTCCGCCGTTCCAACCAGAATACCCTGATCAACCAGAAACCCCTGGTTAAATTCGGCGATCGGGTAGAGAAGGGCCAGGTCTTATGCGATGGGCCGGCTTCCCATAAAGGGGAACTCGCCCTGGGGCGTGATATCCTGGCCGCCTTTATGCCCTGGCGTGGGTACAATTACGAAGATGCGATGGTGCTCAACGAGAGGTTGGTGAAGACCGCCACTTTCAATTCCATCTACATCGTGGAAGAAATGGTCGAGGCCCGGGAAACCAAACTGGGCAAAGAAGAGATCACCGCCGACATACCCGGAGTTTCCGAGAATTTGTTGAGAAACCTCGATGAAAACGGTATTGTCAGGATCGGGGCCAAGGTTAAACCCGGCGAGATCCTGGTCGGTAAGGTTTCCCCCAAAGGTGAGACCCAACTCTCGCCCGAAGAGAAACTCTTGCGCGCCATTTTTGGCGAGCAGGCTTCGGAGATCAAGGATACTTCCCTTTACTGTCCTCCCGGCGTGGAAGGCACAGTCATCGACGTCAAAATATTTACCCGCCGCGGGCTCGATAAAGATGACCGGGCCCAGGAGATCGACAGCCTGGAAATCGCTAAGCTGGAAAGAAATTTTACCGACGAAAAGAAGATTCTGCTGACCGATAAATTCGAAAAGTTCAAGAACCGGCTGCGCAATTGCACGGTTATCAGCGATTTTACTCACAACGGTGTTAAGTTTGAGAAAGGTGTTTCCCTGCCACCCGAAATACTCGAGGATATCGATGATGATCTCTTGCGTAAGATCGTCAAGAGCATCTCCGAAGATGACCGGTTCAAGATTATCGAGATCGAAAACAAGACCCGGCTTCACATCGAGTCCTTAAATAAGAAGAAGCAGGAGAAGATCGAGCAAATGAAGAAGGGCGACGAGTTCCCGCCCGGTATCATCAAGATTATCAAGGTGTTGATCGCCGTTAACCGGAAAGTATCCGTTGGGGATAAAATGGCCGGCCGGCACGGGAATAAGGGCGTAGTGGCAAAAATCCTGCCCGCGGAAGATATGCCGTTCTTAGAAGATGGCACACCCATCGATATCGTTCTCAATCCCCTCGGTGTTCCTTCCCGGATGAATGTCGGCCAGATATATGAGTTGATGCTCGGTATGGCCGGGAAGGTCCTGGGGCTCCACTTCGAGACCCCGGTGTTCGACGACGCCACCGAAGATGAAGTTAGAAATTATATGAAGCGGGCCGGTCTACCGGAAGACGGCAAGTTTGTCCTGTATGACGGCATTACCGGGGAAAGATTTTCCAGCAAGATCACGGTCGGCTTTATGTATATAATGAAACTCGAGCACATGGTCGATGACAAAATCCATGCCCGCTCCACCGGTCCTTATTCTTTGATTACCCAACAGCCCCTGGGCGGTAAAGCCCAGTTCGGCGGTCAGCGGGTCGGCGAAATGGAAGTCTGGGCCTTTGAGGCTTACGGTGCCGCTTATCTCTTGCAGGAAATCCTGACCATCAAATCCGATAACATCAGCGGCAGGAACGAGATCTATTCGGCGATTGTCAAAGGCACCATGGATTTTAATCCCGGTCTACCCGAATCTTTTAACGTCCTGTTAAAAGAGTTGAAGAGTTTAGCCCTGAATGTGGAACTGATCCAGCGTGAGCGGTTCCAGGAAGAGCGGTTGATCAGGGAAAACATCGAGAGAATATCATAAGGAGTCATGATGGAGAAGATAAAAAGGTTTGGAAAAGAAACCAACATTATGAATTACAGCAAGATTAAGATCAGTCTTGCATCTCCCGAGGTGATCCGGAGTTGGTCATCCGGCGAGGTGACCAAACCTGAGACCATCAACTACCGAACCTTTAAACCGGAGAGGGACGGGTTGTTTTGCGCCAAGATTTTTGGACCCACCCAGGATTTCCGGTGTTTGTGCGGTAAATATAAAGGCTTGAAATATAAGGGCATTGTCTGCGAGAAATGCGGCGTCGAGGTCACCCTATCGGCCGTACGCCGGGAACGGATGGGCCATATCGAGCTCAATTCCCGGGTGGCCCACATCTGGTTCTTCAAAGGTGTGCCGTCACGGATCGCCGTACTCCTCGAGATTACCGGTAAACAACTCGAACACATCATCTATTTTGAAAATCACATCGTCCTCGACAAAGGCGATATCCCCAATTTGCGACTCAAGCAGGTGCTTTCCGAAGAAGAGTACATCGACCTGGTAGATAGGTACGGGGAAGGCTCTTTCCAGGCGTCGATGGGCGCAGAGGCCGTATTTAACCTGTTGTCTATCATCGACCCGGTCCGGGAGGTCAAAGAATTAAAATCCCGCCTGGGTGTAGAAAAATCGATCCAGAAAAAGAAATCCCTGGCCCGCAGGCTCAAATTAATGGAAGATTTTGCCAATTCCGGTAACCGGCCCGAATGGATGATCTTGGGCGTCATCCCGGTGTTGCCCCCTGATTTGCGTCCCCTGGTCCGCTTAGATGGCGGCCGGTTCGCTTCATCCGATCTCAACGACCTTTACCGCCGGGTGATCAACCGCAATAACCGGCTCAAAAGGTTACTGGACTTAAAGGCCCCCGAGCTCATCATTAAAAATGAGAAACGCATGCTGCAGGAAGCGGTCGATGCCCTGTTCGATAACCAGAAGCGGAACAAGAGTTACATGAGCTCCCAAAAACGCCCCTTAAAATCCCTCTCCGATGCCTTGAAAGGGAAACAGGGCAGGTTCCGTCAGAACCTGCTCGGTAAAAGGGTCGATTATTCAGGAAGATCGGTCATTGTCGTGGATCCAAAATTGAAACTCGATCAATGCGGTCTACCCAAAAAGATGGCCCTGGAATTGTTCAAACCCTTCATTTACAATAAACTCGAGAGAAAAGGCATGGTGACCACCCTGCGGGTGGCCAGGTCCTGGGTCGAGGATAACCGGGATGAAATCTGGGATGCCCTGGATGAAGTCATCAAGGAACATACCGTGCTCTTAAACCGCGCTCCCACCCTGCACCGGTTGGGGATCCAGGCATTCAAGCCCCAGCTCGTAGAAGGCAATGCCATTACGCTCCATCCCCTGGTATGCCCGGCCTTTAACGCCGATTTCGACGGCGACCAGATGGCCGTTCATATCCCCCTGTCCCTGGAAGCCCAGGCAGAAGCCAAGATATTGATGCTCTCGACCAATAACATCCTCAATCCTTCCAACGGCCGGCCCCTGGCCGTGCCCACCCAGGACATGATCCTCGGTTTTTATTACCTCACCTTTACCAAGAAGAAGCTCAAAGGGGAGAATATGATATTCCCTTCCCAGAAGGACGTTATCTATGCCTTCGAGCAGGGTGTGGTCGATTTAAATGCCCATATCCGGGTGAAGTACGTCGGCCAGATGAAGAACCTCGATACCTACGTGCTCGACAACCAGGATATCACCAATTGCCCGTTGACGGAGGTCAAAGAAGGCGATAACCGGCTCCTGATTACCACCCCCGGCCGGGTGATATTCAACCAATTTTTGCCCAAAGGTGTCCCTTATATTAATGGACTTCTAAAAAAGAAAGGTATCCAGAACCTGGTTTATTACATTTACCTGAAATTCGGTTTCCAGGCCACGGTCGAGACCCTGGACCTGTTGAAAACAGGCGGTTTCGAGTACGCGACCAAGGCCGGTTTTACCATCGGTATCGCCGACCTGGTCATCCCCCCGGAGAAGGAAGAGATCATCAAAAGAACCGAAAAAGAACTCGAACAGATAGAAAAAATTTATAATGCCGGTGGACTCACGGCCGGTGAACGGCACAACGCCATTATCGATAAATGGAGCCGGGCCACCGACCAGATCAGGGAAAGCATGTTCGCCCTTATGCGTAAGATGAGCTATGAAGGCGATCAGATCAACCCCATTTTCGTCATGTCCGATTCCGGCGCCCGGGGCAGCAAGGATCAATTGAAACAGCTCGCCGGCATGAGGGGATTGATGGCCAAACCATCCGGTGAAATCCTCGAGACCCCGATTACCGCAAATTTTAAAGAGGGCCTCTCCGTTCTCCAGTACTTCATTTCCACCCACGGTGCCCGTAAAGGTCTCGCCGATACCGCCCTAAAAACCGCAGATGCCGGGTATTTAACCCGAAAGCTCGTCGATGCCGCCATCGAGGTGGTGGTTAAGGCAGAGGATTGCGGCACCATAAACGGTATCGAGGTATCGGCCATCATCGAATACGGAAAAGAGATCGAGCCCTTGATCGAAAGGATCGTCGGCCGTACGGCGATGGAAGATATATATTCCCCCGATAGCCCGGACAAACTGATCGTCAGGGCAGGGGAAGAGATCGATGAGCCCAAAGGCAAAGAAATCATCGATTCCGGTATTTTGCGGGTCAAGATCCGCTCCGCCCTCACCTGTGAGACGGGCAGCGGTGTGTGCCGTAAATGTTACGGCAGGAACCTGTCGACCGGGAAATTGATCGATCTCGGTGAAGCAGTCGGTATCATTGCCGCCCAGTCGATCGGCGAACCGGGTACCCAGTTGACCATGAGGACCTTCCATATCGGCGGCGTCGCTTCCGGCGGCGAAGGACAATCCAAACTCTATTCCGGGTTTGAGGGTAAGATCAGGTTTAACGACCTGGAAATCATCGAAGATATCGATAAAAAATACATCGCCATGAACCGGGTCGGGTCCATCCAGATTCTCGATTCCAAGAACCGGGAAATTGCCATGTACCCGGTCATCTATGGTTCCAAGATATTGGTCAAAGACGGGCAGACCATTAAAAAAGGAGAAATGCTGGTCGAATGGGATCCCTATGTCAACGCCATCTTGACCAATGAGCGGGGTAAATTGGAATTAAGGGACCTGGAAGAAAATGTCTCTTTTGTCCAGGACCGGGACGAGATCACCGGTAAGATTACCGCCATCGTTATCGATATCAAGAGCGAAAAACTGCGCGATGAGCTCCAGCCCCATATTATTCTCCGCGATATGGAGACCAATAAGATTAAACGGCGCTATTACCTTCCCGTCAATGCGCATATCATGGTTAAAGACGACGCCATGGTCGAGGCCGGCGATATCCTGGCCAAAATTCCCTCCGAATTTGCTAAAACCAAAGATATTACCGGCGGTTTACCCCGGGTGACTGAGCTCTTCGAGGCCCGGAAACCCAAAAACCCTGCCAAGATGGCCCAGATCGACGGTATCGTCGAATACGGAAAGCTGACCAAAGGTTCCCGCCGCATCATCATCCACCCCTTCGATAAGAATGCCAAGCCGGATGAACATAACATCCCCCGCGGCGCCTACATCATCGTCGGTGATGGAGATAAGATCAATGCCGGCACCCCGTTGATGGACGGCCCCCTTAACCCCATCGATATTCTTACCGTACTCGGCGAGCACAAACTGGCCGAGTATCTCTTAAAGGAAATCCAGGATGTTTACCGCCTCCAGGGCGTGGCCATCAACGATAAGCACATCGAGATTATCATCCGCCAGATGATCAAGTGGCGCAGGATCGAAGAGGTTGGCGATACCAATTTTATCCCGGAACAGATCGTCGAAAAATGGAAATTTGAAGAGGAGAACCGGCGCGTCATGGAGATCAATGGGAAGCCGGCCAAAGCCAAGGCCCATTTGCTGCCCATCTCACGCGCGGCCCTGGCTTACGATAGCTTTATCTCTGCCGCCGCTTTCCAGGAAACCACCCGTGTGCTCACCGAAGCGGCTATTGCCGGGAAAATCGATCACTTAAAAGGCATCAAAGAGAATGTCACCATGGGCAGGTTAATCCCTGCCGGAACCGGTTTCCAGGTATACCAGGAACTCAACCTGGAAGAGGGCGAAAGCTTCTTTAAGACTGCCAAGAAGTGAGCAAGAAAATCCTGGCCATCGACGATTCTCCTACACTCAGGAAGCTCTTAAGATATTATCTTTCAAGACGCGGATACCAGGTAGCAGAAGCCAACAACGGCAAAATCGGGCTTGAATTTATCCAGAACAACTCGTATGACCTGGTTATACTCGATATGAATATGCCGATCATGAACGGCGCCGAGGTGCTGGAAGAGTTAAAGAAAATGGAGGATTTTTCCGTTCCCATACTGATTCTAAGCGCCGATAAAGAGGAAAAGAGCAAGGCCGAAGGCATTGCCCTCGGCGCCGCTTACTATTTGACCAAACCCTTCAGGCCCGACGAAGTGGTCGCCCGCATCGAAGATATTTTCAGCGAAAGAGAAAAGAAAACCAGATCGTAAAACCGTTTTTTGGGATGAAACCAATGAAAAGAGGAAAATCGATCTTATTATGGATTATTTCATTGCTACTTGCCCTCGGTCTGGCCGTATACCAGCGCCTGACCGGTCCCACCTACCCGGTTAGCGGGCAGGAAATTTTCAAAGACCAGACGGTCTCCTTCAGGTTCCCCCGCAGTGGCACCATCGACCAGGACCTGGAGATCAAATTGCGGGTTATAGACCCGGGCGTTACGGCCTCCATCGATTACCGGCGCTTCACTACCCAGGATCCCTGGCAGCCGGTCGCTATGGAGCGGAAAGGCGCAAACCTTATCGGCCTCATCCCCGCCGAACACCAACCGGCAGCCAAAGTCGAGTACCGCATCCGCATCCAGGTGGGCCAGGAGAGCTTCCTGCTCAATGACGGCAAGCCGACCGTGGCCCGGTTTAAAGGCAAGGTTCCCTCCCTATTCTTGATCGTCCACGTTATTTTTATGTTCCTCGGCATTGTTCTCACTTTCAGGACCGGTCTTGAGGCTTTAAGAAAACAGGGTAATTATTACCGGCTGGTTCATTGGACCTTGGCCATTATTTTTATCGGTGGACTGATCCTGGGCCCCATCGTCCAGGCGTACGCTTTCGGCGATTTCTGGACCGGGTTTCCCTTTGGCACCGATCTAACGGATAACAAGACCCTGATCGCTTTTCTGTTCTGGCTGATCGCCTTTTTCCGGCAGAAAAAGGGTTGCTTTTGGGTGATCCTGGCCGCCCTTATCTCCATCCTCATCTACCTCGTTCCCCATTCGCTCTTCGGTTCGGAGCTCGATTACCGCACCGGCGGGATGAAAAATAAGTACACCAGTGCCCTCAGCCTGGAATCCAGGCCCCCAAGGTGGCACCAATGAAAGAAGACCCTTCTTTTTATAAGAACCTGCTCGATAATCTCCATGACGGTGTCTATTTCGTGGACAAGGACATACGGATTACCTATTGGAATAGTGCCGCCGAAAAGATTACCGGGTATTCGCTCCAGGAAATATTAAATACCCGTTGTCCCGACAATAGGCTCCAGCACATCGACCATAAAGGAAAAAAGCTCTGTAAAGAGGGCTGCCCCCTGCATGAGACCCTGAAAGACGGGAAATCCCGGGAAGTGGAGAATCTCTTCCTCTACCATAAAGATGGGCACCGGGTACCCATTTCCATCAAGATCTCCCCCATCCGCAATGCCGATCATGAGATTATCGGTGCCGTTGAGATATTTTTTGAGCATTCCGCAAAATTGGAGATCGAGAAACACCTGAAGCACCTTGAAAAAAGGTTATCCCTGGATTCGTTGACCCGCCTACCCAATCGGGCTTACCTCGAGGAACTGATCCCGGCAAAAATCCTGGAGTTCGAGCGTACCGGCTCCCTCTTCGGCCTGGTATTTATCGATGTCGATAACTTCAAATCGATCAACGATACCTATGGTCACGACATGGGGGATCAAGTGCTCAAGCTCATCAAAGAGACCCTGGTTAAGAATATCCGCGTCATCGATACCGCCTGCCGCTGGGGTGGAGATGAATTTGTCGTCTTATTAAGCGATATGAAACCCGAGACACTGATGGGCGTGGCCGATAAATTCCTCACCCTGGTCCGCCATTCCGGTCTAAAAGTAGATCATGACCTATTACAAGTGACCATTTCCATCGGCGCTACCCTGATCGAACCGGGCGATACCCTCCAATCCCTGGTCAAACGGGCCGATGCCCTGATGTACGAAAGTAAAAAAACCGGCAAAGATAGGGTGGCCATTGGGTAAGCTGCCGGCCATTTCTCCCCTTCCTGCTTCGATCGATTGGTTATCTATCCCGGTCATTGCCGTGGCCCTGGCCATGGATGCTTTTTCCGTCTCCGTATCCGCCGGTATAACCATCCCGGCCCCCAAATTCCGGCACTATTTTCGCCTGGCTTTCCATTTCGGGCTCTTCCAGTTCATCATGCCCATTATCGGCTACTTTGGCGGTCTTTATCTCGACCGCTATATCCGGGATTATGACCACTGGATTGCTTTTGGTCTCCTCTCTTTCATCGGTTTAAAAATGATCCGGGAAGCGTTTACCCGGGATGGAACCGTTGCTTTCAGGCGCGATCCTTCGCGCGGTTTTAACCTCATCCTCATGGCCGTGGCCACCAGCATCGACGCCCTGGCCGTGGGTTTGAGCTTTGGGGTGTTAAACCAGGAAATCTGGGTACCCAGCACCATCATCGGCCTAACCTGTGCCCTGTTCTCCTGCCTGGGTATCTTCATCGGCCACAAGGCGCGCTCGCTGGCCGGTAAAAAAGCCGAGACCATCGGCGGCATCATGCTCATCCTCATTGGCCTCAAAATCCTCCTCGAACACCTGGCCGCTTGAAGGGGGCCCGGGTAGCAGGAACAAATTTTATAAATAGCCGCTTACCGGTTCCTTTACCCTTTCTCTCACTTGTTTCATGTGAAATTTTATTTTTTTGCCTTTTCCCTTGACTTTCATTCTCACTATGGCTAATATTTAATCTTGAAGAAAAAAAATGTCTAAAATAAACGTTTTTAAAGGAGGTTTCCGATGAAGGGGAAAAAAGATAACAAAAGCGAGCAAAAGAAGGATATTTCCCTGGAGGAGAAGCAGGATCGCCGTGAGTTTCTAAAGAACCTCGGCAAGACTGCGCTCCCGGCCATCGCTTTTTTGGGCCTCGGCGTTTTAGGCGGTAAGCTCAATGGCAGCCAGGAGATGAATAGGTCCGGTTCTAAACCGAGAATGGACTGTGTGGGTGCTTGTATGGATAGTTGTGAAGGCGGGTGTAAAGGAACTTGCGAAAATACTTGCCACGGGAGTTGCACTGGCTGCGAAGGTAGTTGTAAAGGAGGTTGCTATCATACGTGCACCGGTGATTGTAAGGGAACATGCAGCGGTACTTGCGAAGGAATTGGCGATTCAAAACCCCCTGCTTACGGGAAACACATCGAGCAACATTAAATAAAGACTTTACTGAACCATTTGATGTTTGCCCCTGTCTTGATTTCCCGCTGGAAAATGGGTATGATGATGGCTTATGGAAAAAGAACCCGGGATAGAAAAGATTAAGACCGGCAAACCATCGTGGCAGGAAGGCAGGGCCAAGACGGTCACCTTCATCGTGACCGAAGACTGCCAACTGGCCTGCCGGTACTGCTACCTGGTCGGCAAGAACAAGAAGGGCCGCATGAGCCTGGAGACCGCCCAAAAAGCCGTCGATTACCTGTTAAGAGAGAGGGAAATCTTTACCGAGCCATCGATCATCTGGGAATTCATGGGCGGCGAACCTTTTCTGGAGATCGATTTAATCGACCAAATCAGCGACTATATCAAGAGGAGAATGTACGAGGACGATCACCCCTGGTTTAACAGCTACCGGTTCAGCTTCTCGACCAACGGTCTGTTGTACCACACCACCGGCGTCCAAAACTATATCGAAAAGAACGGGGCCCATGTCAGCATCGGCATCACCATCGACGGCACGCAAAAGAAACATGACCTGCAACGGGTTTACCCCGATGGTCGCGGCAGTTATGCCGATGTGGTGAAGAATATTCCCCTCTGGCTGGAGCAGTTCCCGGAATCCAGCACCAAGGTCACAGTGGCCAGCGATGATATTCCTTTCATCAAGGAGAGCATCTTGCATCTGTGGGGCCTGGGCATTACCCAGGTGAACATCAACGTGGTCTTCGAGGATGCCTGGAAAGAGGGGGACGACCGGTTATTTGAAGAGCAACTTACCCAACTTGCAGATACCATGATCGCCGACAGGCTGTACCGCGATTATACCTGCTCCTTTTTCCAGGAGAGTATGGGCAGCATGATGGATTGTGTCACCGATAACCGGAATTGGTGCGGTGCCGGCCGCATGTTATCCATCGATCACCAGGGCAATTTTTATCCCTGCACCCGCTTTGCCCCATACTCCTTGCAGAACAAACCGCCGGTAATCGTGGGGAATGTCAAGACCGGCCTGGATTTGAACCGGTTGCGGCCTTTCCTGAGCCTGGATAGAATCACCCAGAGTACCCAGGAGTGCCTCGACTGCGAAGTGGCCAGCGGCTGTGCCTGGTGCCAGGCAGCCAATTACGATTTTGCCGATACGGCAACGGTCTTTCAACGGGCGGTGTACATCTGCAAAATGCACCGGGCCCGGGTCAGGGCCAACAATTACTACTGGCACAAATTGAACCGCAAACTGGGCCGGTCCGGGGTGATAAAAGGGGACCCGTCATGATCAAATATCTCATCGCCATACTGGACAAACAGGCCACCTCCTTCTGTTATTATGAGAACCCGGACTACTACCGGCCCGCATCGGCATTAATGCCGCGCGCAGAATTGGAAAAAACGGTCGATTATGCGGCCCGGAATAAGATAGCGGTCAATTTCCTCTATGGGAACCGCCGCTTGCCCGCTCCTTATGAAGATTTGATCGAGAGCATCGACCACGTTAAGATCATGCCGCTCAAGCTTCGCCGGGAAATGAGCGACGGCATATTCGTGATCAATAGGGACGACCGGCAGGAAATCGGCCGGCTCGAAGAAAATTTCCATCTCAATCTCATTCTCAGGCTGGAGAGGGGGGCCCTGGGCGAATTGGCCGGGATATTTCGCTCCCTGCTCGGTAAATTCAGGCGGCTAAACCTGTGTCTGTTGAATATGGAAGATTACCGGCCTGAAGACTTAACCGAGTACGGGAAGCAGTTGGCCAAAATCGAGCAGTATGCGGCCGACGAGTACCGGGCCGGGAATATGCCGGAGATCAATTTTATTTCCGACCGCTTCATGCTGCAAAATATGAACAACTGCGATGCCGGGATCACACATTTAACGGTTGCGCCCAACGGAAAATTGTACCTCTGCCCGGGATTTTACTATGATAACGCTGAAAACAGCCTCGGGACCTGGCAGCCGGAGATCGAAATCAAGAACAGCCGGCTCTTGAGGTTGAACCATGCCCCTATTTGCCGGAACTGCGATGCTTACCAGTGCAAACGGTGCCTTTTTCTCAACCAAAAAATCACCGGCGAGATCAACACCCCTTCCAGTCAGCAATGTATCGCCTCCCACCTGGAGCGGAATACGTCCGGGCGCCTGCTGGACGCCTTAAAACCGGTGATAGAATCGTTCCGCCCGTATGTCTCCATACCGGCAATACCTTACCTCGATCCGTTTGAGATCATCAATAACCTGGCGGCCCAGGAGGTCGATTACCGGGAAAGAGAACGATCGATCGCCGGTTTACTCTCCAAACCCCTGGAAAATATGACTACCAAAGAATTACTTTTCCAGGTTTATCGATTGGATAAAGAGTTATTGATGCAATTAAAAAATATCGTTCGGGAAGAATAAAAATGGCAGAAACAAAAGAAAAATCCGGGAAAAAGATCGGCCAGGTGACCGCAGAGGAAAGGGATGAAATCCGGTTCCTTTTTGAAAGAAAGAACGGCCTGCTTGAATTATCCAGGTCCCTGGTGACGGTGGATAAAAAAACACTCGAAAACAGCCCCCTTTACGAGAAGATCGTGGCCGACCTGGGTAAAGTCTCGACAAAATTCCAGGACTGGTGGGACGAAAAGAGTGTCGGGTATCATTGGGAGAGTGTCCGGGGGAGTCACTGGCAGATCGATTTCGAGACCTGCGATATATATATCGTTGCCAACGACTAATCGATCCTTAAGAACTCTTTCCAGCCTGGCTGAAGCGTCAAAATTACTTTCAAACCAATATCTATTCAAAAAGCCGGTTCTTTTGGCCGGGAGCTCCAGGAGAACCTGGATCATCCGCCTGGGGGAGTGATTTTTTAGAGGTATGGCGGTCAGGAGATGGTTTCGTTGGATCGACATGAAATTTCCTGCCTTATTTTGAACGGGGGAAATTGATGAACGCTGCGCCTGCTCGCATTCCAATTGTAGACCCCTTCCCAAAACCAACCGGATGATTTGGGGAGAAGATACAGAGTTGACAGTTAGATTTTTTTCTATATAATAAAAGGGTGGTTGGCGAAAAGGTGTAGCGGGAGGCGGCCCGGGGGTGGCGAGGGGTTTTTAAAGAGTAGTGAGTGGATGAATGGATACAACAGAGATCAAGCAGGTGTTCAGGATGTTCCAGCGGGATGTTTATCTGGAATACGCGCGGACTTTCCAGGAAGAACTTAACCGCCAATGCAATTATGTGGTGATCCCGATCATCATGATCGCTATCTTTTCCTGGCTCCCCTATATTCAACTGGATATCAAGCTCCACCCGCAACCACTGGTGGCCATTCTCTTCAGGCTGGGTTTTTCGCTGACCGGTTTGATTTCCCTGGTTCTCTATTTCACCCCCTATTTCCGGGATAAGGGCTATCTCCTGGTTCTATTCATGATCTTCTACCTGGAAATAGCCACTGCCGCTATACTCGGTTTGGGATCGGCAAACCCGGCCTACATGGGCGGGTACGCCATGCTGATACTGATCTTACCCATTGTCCCTTTTAATAAGAAACACCTGATATTCACTTTGTTCTCCTCCCTGGCCTTATTTGTCGTGGTCGGGTCTGCCCAGGGCATGCAGTTTAAAACCTGGGAGCAAAAGTACGGTTTGTACAACCTGGTGGTGGCATCGGTTGTCTCGTTGATCGCCGTTTTCCTGCTCAACAACATCCGCCTCTCCAATTTTGAAAAGAGCAATTTGATCTACTCCAGCAGTGAGAAGCTCAGGAAATCGGCCCTGGAGATTGCCCAGATGAACGAAGAGCTCAAAAAGGCCGATAAGCTCAAGGGTAAGCTCCTGGAGATCGCCGCCCATGACTTGAAGAGCCCGTTACAGGTGATTATCGGTTATGTCGATCTCTTGCATGAAAGATTCAAGGGCGACCAGGAAGCCCAGGAAAAGCTGGATATCATCTACAAATCGAGCGATAGTATGGTGGAATTGCTCGACAAGTTGCTCAAAGCCCTGACCATCGACAGCGGTAAACTCGTGCTACATCGGAGCCGGATCGATATCGGCCGGCTCGCCCAATCGCTCATCAAGCAACTGGTTCCCAATATGGAGAGGAAGGGGCAGCGGGCCTTCTTTAGCAGTGGAGGGGATTGCACCGTTTATGGGGATGAGATGCTTTTGCGGGAGGTAATGGAGAACCTGTTGAGCAATGCCATCAAGTTTTCGCCGCTGGGGAAATCGATCTGGGTCGGGGTCGAGCGGTTCGATTCCCGGGTCGTTTTCCATGTGCGCGATGAGGGCCCCGGCATGAGCCCGGATGACCAGGAGAAGTTGTTTATCCGCTTCCAGAAGCTTAGCGCCAGACCCACGGGCAATGAATCGTCCACCGGGCTCGGCCTGGCCATTGCCCGGGATCTCGTGGAACTTCACCAGGGCTTGATCCGGGTCGATAGCCTGGAAGGGGAAGGGTGCATTTTTACCATCGAATTACCGGCCGTCGACTAGATCGATTTCCCGTCTTATCCTTCCCCGTGTGCTAACCCGGCGCTTTATGATCGAGCGATATATGAAGCGCCAGTTCCGCGCCCGTTTATGGGAAGTATCTATAAATATCCTTTCGATGAAGAAACCGGATGAAAGTGATGGCGTCGTTCTCGATTTTTACCCCTATCCGGTAATTCCCCATCCTGATCCGATAATATTGCTTTTCACTTTTTATTTTCTTGACATTATCGATCTCATTTACCGATCGACAAGCTTTTATGTGCTGGATCAACTTAAGTAATCTGTCTTTAGCCGGCTTCTCTTTGATTCTTTTTATGTCTCTCTCAAAGCTCTCGAGGTATATGGTTTTCATTCTTCAAGTAGACCGATTATCCTTCTCTCTTCTACCTCTAGGGTTTCCTCTCCTTCAGACATGGCTTTTACTATAGCAATATCTTCCATAATTTCCATGAATAAAGGGTAAAAGGTTTCCCTTTCCGTCTCCATTATCTCGATGAAGGTTTCCCTGACCTGTTCCTTAAGTCTTTGATTCACATTAACCGGCATTTTAACCTCCGACCCGTAATATAGTCTGCTTTTATCCTTTTGTCAAGAGAAAATCCCCTGGGCCAGCCCGGTTCCTCTGGTGCGGTTTGTTTTCGTTGCTGGTAGGTTGTTTCGGGGTCAGATGGAGGGATGGTCTATCGATTCCGATTCTTTGATGAAGTGGGCGCCGCGGGAGGTGCGGTTTCTCAATGCCGAGGCAACCACCAGGATAGCGGTCTGTGCGCTGTTTCGCAGGCCGATGATGGTGTTGTTCAGGCCGGTGCTCTCATAGAATTTGATGATCCGGTACTTGAGGTAGCCCAGGTCGGCTTTGGCCCGCTCCAACCGCTTGTGTGTCCGGATGATGCCGCTGTAATTCCACATGATGTATCTGATGGTCACGAGGTCCTGCCAGACCAGGGCCGGGTCCAGTTTCTCCTGCGGGTAAGGGTATTTCCATACCGGCACCTCGGCGATGGTGTAAGGATCTTTATCGGCATCGATGGTTTTCAAGATGTCCTCGGCCGCTTTTACGCCCCAGACCAGTCCTTCGAGCAAGGAGACAGAGGCCAGGCGGTTGGCGCCGTGCACACCGGTATTGGCCACTTCGCCGATGGCATAGAGGTTCTTGATACTCGTTTTTCCCTTG
>Ga0315287_10000049_pt1:0-35000 | contig 106504 bp, 105 predicted proteins | sample YL17G11_0_MG_FD_205037 | JGI IMG/M metagenome (GOLD analysis project Ga0315287, IMG submission 205037) | Sediment microbial communities from Yellowstone Lake, YNP, Wyoming, USA - YL17G11_0 | ecosystem: Environmental > Aquatic > Freshwater > Lake > Sediment | place: USA: Wyoming... | reverse complement strand
CCTTCGAAGAGTTACAAAAAATTATTTTAGCCGAATAGCATTGAAAGGCTAACCATAGAGGGTGAAAGTCCTGTAGGCGAAAAAATAATTTCTCTTGACGGGTTTCCCAAGTAGTGCGGGACACGAGAAATCCTGTGTGAATCCGGGTGGACCATCATCCAAGGCTAAATACTACTCTGTGACCGATAGTGAACCAGTACCGTGAGGGAAAGGTGAAAAGAACCCCTGTTAGGGGTGTGAAATAGAACCTGAAACCGTATACCTACAAGCAGTCGAAGCCTGCCTTTGGCAGGTGACGGCGTGCCTTTTGTAAAATGAGCCGGCTAGTTATTTTCAGCGGCAAGGTTAAGTCGAGAAGACGAAGCCGTAGCGAAAGCGAGTCTGAATAGGGCGCTTGAGTCGCTGGGAATAGACGCGAAGCGGGGTGATCTATCCTTGGCCAGGGTGAAGTATGGGTAATACCATATGGAGGCCCGAACCAGTGTCGGTTGAAAACGACTTGGATGAGCTGAGGATAGGGGTGAAAGGCTAATCAAACTCCGTGATAGCTCGTTCTCTCCGAAATAGCTTTAGGGCTAGCCTCATACGATTTGTGCAGGAGGTAGATCACTTGATGGACTAGGGCTCCGAAAGGGGTACTGAATCCAACTAAAATCCGAATGCTTGCAACAACAGTATGGGAGTCAGACTGTGGGGGATAAGCTCCATAGTCGAAAGGGAAACAGCCCAGACCACCAGCTAAGGTCCCCAAGTTCATGCTAAGTGGAAAAGGATGTGAAAATACAAAGACAGCCAGGAGGTTGGCTTAGAAGCAGCCATCCTTTAAAGAAAGCGTAATAGCTCACTGGTCGAGTGTCTTTGCGCCGAAGATGTAACGGGGCTAAAGCATGGCACCGAAGCTGTGGACTCGATCCGGTTCGCCGGATCGTTTGGTAGGAGAGCATTCCTGGTATTAGAGTTGCACTGTGAGGTGTGATATTGACCAGGAAGAGACTCTGCCGGCATAAGTAGTGATAATTCCGGTGAGAACCCGGAACACCGAAAGTCTAAGGGTTCCTGAGCAAGGTCAGTCCGCTCAGGGTTAGTCGGATCCTAAGCCGAGGCCGACAGGCGTAGGCGATGGGAAGCAGGTCAACATTCCTGCACCACCTTTATGACGTTATTACGATGCGGGGACGCAGTAGGATAAGCAGACCGTACCGTTGGTCGAGTACGGCCGATGACGAGGAGGAGTTTCCAGGCAAATCCGGAAATTCGTTAACTCTGAGGTAGTCGGGGAAATTCGGTTTTTACCGGGTGAACCTGCCTAAACCATGCTGCCAAGAAAAGCCGCTAAGAAGCTGTAAGGGTGTCCGTACCGCAAACCGACACAGGTAGACGAGATGAGTATTCTCAGGTGCACGTGTGAAATCTTCTCAAGGAACTCGGCAAATTAACCCCGTAACTTCGGAAGAAGGGGTGCCTCGTTAGGGTAAAGTTTACGCTGAGCCCGAGGAGGTCGCAGAGAATAGGCCCAGGCGACTGTTTAGCAAAAACACAGGACTCTGCAAAGTCAACAAAACAAAGTATAGGGTCTGACGCCTGCCCGGTGCTGGAAGGTTAAAGGGAGGGGTTAGCCGCAAGGCGAAGCTCTGAACTGAAGCCCCAGTAAACGGCGGCCGTAACTATAACGGTCCTAAGGTAGCGAAATTCCTTGTCGGGTAAGTTCCGACCCGCACGAAAGGCGTAACGATCTGGGCACTGTCTCGAGAAGATGCACGACGAAATTGTAGTATGGGTCAAGATGCCCATTACCCGCTGCTGGACAGAAAGACCCCGTGAACCTTTACTGCAACCTAATATTGAATTCTGGTACATTATGTGCAGGATAGGTGGGAGGCTTTGAAGCGGAGACGCCAGTCTTCGTGGAGCCAACGTTGGGATACCACTCTTAATGTATTGGGTTTCTAACTTCGACAGTTATCCTGTCGGAGGACAGTGTTAGGCGGGTAGTTTGACTGGGGCGGTCACCTCCAAAAGCGTAACGGAGGCGCCCAAAGGTATCCTCAGGCTGTTTGGAAATCAGCCGTAGAGTGCAAAGGCATAAGGATGCTTAACTGTGAGACCGACGGGTCGATCAGATGGGAAACCAGGGCTTAGTGATCCGGTGGTTCCATATGGAAGGGCCATCGCTCAACGGATAAAAGGTACTCCGGGGATAACAGGCTTATAGCGTCCAAGAGTTCACATCGACGACGCTGTTTGGCACCTCGATGTCGGCTCATCACATCCTGGGGCTGGAGCAGGTCCCAAGGGTTCGGCTGTTCGCCGATTAAAGTGGTACGTGAGCTGGGTTCAGAACGTCGCGAGACAGTTCGGTCCTTATCCGCAGTGGGCGTAGGAGATTTGAGGGATGCTGTCCCTAGTACGAAAGGACCGGGATGGGTAAATCTCTAGTGATCCAGTTGTTCCGCCAGGAGCATCGCTGGGTAGCTACATTTACTCTGGATAACCGCTGAAAGCATATAAGCGGGAAGCCGTTCCCAAGATATGATCTCCCTTCACCATTAGGTGACTAAAGACCCCTCGTAGACGACGAGGTTGATAGGCTGGATGTGTAAGTCCCGTGAGGGATTTAGCTTACCAGTACTAATCGGTCGTGAGCCTTAATCATAAAGTTTATTGAGCTTTACTTTCCAGCAAGTCTAATAGAGCAATAATGATAAAAATGCACTATTCTCGGTGACCATGACGAAGAGGCAACACCCGGTAACATTCCGAACCCGGAAGTTAAGCTCTTCAGTGCCGATGATACTGCCCTGGGAACGGGGTGGGAAAGTAGGTCGTCACCGAGTTTTTTTTATTCCCCCCCAGTATGATTTTATCTATGAATTAAAAATCCAATGATCTACCCAGGGGGATAAACTATCGTTTTTTTCCCCCAAAAAATATTTTTCAAACAAAATACGCACAAAATCTTGACTAAAACCAGGTTTTTGTGGTATAAGTTAACTTTCCGAATTAAAAGAATATATAGGAAAGTCTATATAAGAAATAAAATCCCGGATAAGTAACAGGAGGTAATATTTGCCTACAATAAATCAATTGATTCGGTTCGGAAGACAGAAGAGTCGGGTGAAAAGTAAATCACCCGCCCTGGATAATTGCCCTTTTAAGAGGGGCGTGTGCACCAGGGTCTTTACCACCAACCCGAAAAAGCCTAACTCGGCAATGAGAAAGGTGGCCAGGGTCAGGTTATCCAACAGCATCGAGGTAACCGCTTATATCCCCGGCGAGGGTCACTCCCTGCAGGAGCACTCTATCGTGCTGGTCAGGGGCGGTAAGGTAAAGGATATCCCTGGCGTCAGGTACCATATTGTCCGGGGTATCAAGGATGCTACCGGTGTCGAAAAACGCTGTCGGGGTCGGTCCAAGTACGGTGCCAGAAGACCCAAGAAGGCTTGATTTCTAAGGAGTAAAGATGTCCAGGAAGAAAATCACCAGGAAAAAGGAAGTCATGTATGACCCGATGTACAATTCATCCGTGTTGGCCAAATTGATCAACAGTGTGATGAAGGACGGTAAGAAAGCCCTGGCCCAAAAAATCGTCTATGGCGCTATGGATGTGGTTAAAGAGAAATTAAAAGAAGACCCTCTCAAGATCGTCGTCAAAGCGATTGAGAATGTCAAACCGCAGATCGAGACACGCTCTCGCAGGGTCGGCGGTGCCACTTACCAGGTACCCATGGAAGTAAGAAAAGAAAGGGCCTATTCCCTTGCCCTGCGTTGGCTGGTGCAAAACGCCCGGGGAAGGGGTGGGAAATCTTTCCAGGAAAAGCTGGTCGGAGAATTGATGGATGCCTTTAATTCCAAAGGCGGCGCCATCAAGAAGAAGGAGACCGTCCATAAAATGGCCGAGTCCAACCGGGCATTTGCGCATTACAAATGGTAAACATGATACCGGTTGAGAAGATCCGTAATATTGGTCTGATGGCCCACATCGATGCCGGGAAGACCACCACTACGGAGAGAATACTCTTTTATACCGGTAAAACCTATAAAATGGGTGAAGTCCACGACGGTACAGCCGTTATGGATTGGATGGACCAGGAACAGGAACGGGGCATTACCATTACCTCCGCGGCTACCACCTGCTTCTGGAAAGATTACCGCATCAATATTATCGATACCCCGGGACATGTCGATTTCACTGCCGAGGTGGAGCGGTCCTTACGGGTTCTCGATGGCGCCATCATCGTTATGTGCGGTGTCGGTGGCGTCGAGCCCCAAACCGAAAAAGTATGGTACCAGGCTTCTAAGTACTCTGTCCCCCGGATCGTTTATGTCAACAAGCTCGATCGGGTCGGTGCCGATTATACCGACGTGATCGATCAGATCGAAGAAAAGTTCACCATCCGCACATTGCTCCTGCAAATCCCCCTCGGTATAGAAGAGAATTTTTCCGGTGTTATCGATCTCATCGCTATGAAAGCTTACCGTTACAGTGATGAATCGTCGGATGACAATTTCGAGATCATCCCCGTACCCGCCGAGTACCGGGAAGAGGCGGAAGTTAACCGGGAGAACCTGATCGAGAGGTTAAGCGATATCGATCTCGAGCTGATGGAATCCTTTCTCGAGAAGAAACCTATTTCGGAAGAGATGATTAAGAAAGCGGTCCGCAATGCCTGCCTGGCGTTGACCGGCGTACCGGTGGTACTCGGTTCTGCTTTTAAGAGAAAGGGTATCCAGAACCTTCTGGATACTATTGTCGATTGTTTGCCGTCGCCGGCCGATAAGGGGGATATCGAAGGTATTTCCCCGCGGACAGGCGATAAAATTATTCGTAAGTTGTCCGATAGCGAGCCTTTTTCAGCACTTATTTTTAAAATCATGAGCGATCCTTATGTCGGGCAGCTCATCTATTTCCGTGTCTACTCCGGGTTTCTCAAGAGCGGCGACACCGTTTACAATCCCAATAAAGGAAAAAAATACCGGGTATTGAAGTTGCTCAAGATGCACGCCAACAAACGGGAGGAAGTCGATAAGGTCCATTCCGGCGATATTGCCGTGACTGTCGGCTTAAACGATGTATCCACCGGCGATACCCTGTGCGACGAGAGGAACCAGGTGGTTTTCGAGGCGATCCAGTTCCCGGACCCGGTTATTTCCGCCACCATTGAACCCCGTCTGACTTCCGATCACAATAAGCTCGACCAGGTGTTGGCCAAATTAAGCGTGGAAGATCCCACTTTTCGCGCCCAGGTTAATCCCGAAACCGGTCAGAAGATCATCTCCGGTATGGGCGAGCTTCACCTGGAAGTTGTCCGGGAGCGGATGAAACGCGAGTTCAATATCCAGACCAGGATGGGAAAACCGCGGGTTGCCTACCATGAGACGATCCGGCGGGTTTCCACCGGCGAGAGCAAATACTGCAAACAGACCGGAGGCCGGAATCATTACGGTCATGTCGTTCTCAGTGTCGCCCCCCTGGATCACGGGGGCAAATTCAGGTTCAATACCAACATCGGGCACCGCCTCATCCCCCAGGAATTTTTCCCGGCCGTAGAAGCCGGTGTCAGGGAATCCCTGGATACCGGCGTGGTCGCCGGTTATCCCATCATTAATGTGGCCGTCACCCTGGTCGATGGTTCCGCCCATGAGACCGATTCGTCGGAGATGGCTTTTAAGATTGCCGCTTCCCAGGCTTTTCAGGAGGCTTTCAAACAGGGTGACCCGGTGCTGCTCGAGCCGTTGATGAAAGTAGAGATCGTCGTTCAGGACGAATACCTCGGCGATGTGATCGGCGACTTTAACGCCCGGGAAGGCAAGGTTACCCACATGGATGTGAAGAATAGCCTGCATATCGTCGATGGATTAGCGCCGCTTTCCAACATGTTCGGTTACGCCACTGCTTTTCGTACACTGACGCAAGGACGGGCCAGCTATTCCATGGAATTTTACGATAACGTCGAGATGACGGATAAAAAGATGTACGATGTGCTGAGAAATCAGTTAGGTATTTATACATTTAATTAGGAGGCAACAAATGGCGAAAGAAAAGTTTGCAAGGACAAAGCCGCATTTGAACATCGGCACGATCGGTCACGTTGATCACGGCAAGACGACGTTGACGGCAGCGATCACGAAGATATTGAGCAAGCGTGAGGGGTCCAAGGTACAATACCGGGATTTCTGGAGCATCGACAATGCGCCGGAAGAGAAAGAGCGCGGTATTACGATCCAGATTGCGCACGTGGAATACGAGACAGATAAGCGGCATTATGCGCACATAGATTGTCCAGGCCATGCGGATTACGTAAAGAACATGATCACCGGGGCAGCGCAGATGGATGGGGCGATATTGGTGGTCAGTGGGGCCGATGGTCCGATGCCGCAGACGCGGGAGCACATCCTGCTGGCGCGGCAGGTGAACGTACCGTCGATCGTGGTGTTCATGAACAAGTGCGATATGGTAGAAGACGAAGAAATACTGGATTTGGTGGAGTTAGAGATCCGGGAGTTGCTTTCCGAGTACAATTTTCCCGGTGATGACATCCCGGTGGTTCGGGGCAGTGCGTTGCGGAGTATGGAGAGTGAGGGTGGTCTTGATTTCGAGTGGAATAAAAAGATCATGGAGCTGATGGATGCGGTAGATAGCTACATACCGTTACCGGAGCGGCCGGTTGACAAGGAGTTTTTGATGCCGCTTGAGGATGTGTTTACGATCAGCGGTAGAGGGACAGTGGTAACGGGTCGAGTGGAGCGTGGTAAGGTAAAAGTAGGTGAGGAGATAGAGATCGTCGGCATCCGAGAGACGAAGAAGCGGGTGGTGACGGGTGTAGAGATGTTCCGGAAGCTGCTGGATGAAGGGCGGGCCGGGGATAATGTAGGGGTGTTGCTGAGGGGCACGGACCGGGAAGAAGTGGAGCGTGGCATGGTGTTGGCCAAGCCGGGCAGCATCACGCCGCACACGAGGTTCAAGGCAGAGGTGTACGTGTTGACGAAGGACGAGGGCGGGCGCCATACGCCGTTTGTGACGGGCTACCGGCCGCAGTTTTTCTTCCGGACGACCGATGTGACGGGTAATGTGAAGTTGCCGGAGGGAGTGGAGATGGTTATGCCCGGAGACAATGCGAACCTGGAGATCGAGTTGATCACGCCGATAGCGATGGACAAAGGTTTGAAGTTCGCTATCCGTGAAGGCGGCCGGACGATTGGCGCCGGTTCTGTAACCGATATTATCGAGTAAAAGGAGCAAGATGACGGCCAAAATACGGATTAAGTTAAAATCGTTTGACAGCAGGATTCTGGATAAGTCCTCGGCTGAGATTGTTGTTAAGTCCAAACGAACGGGTGCCCGGGTGGCAGGCCCTATCCCTCTGCCCACCAGGATCGAGCGATTTTGCGTGCTGAGATCTCCCCACGTGGATAAGAAATCCCGGGAACATTTTGAGCGGCGAACCCACTGCCGGTTGATCGAAATCCTGGAACACAACGACGATACTATTGCCGAGTTGAAGAAAATGGATTTACCAGCCGGAGTTGAGGTGGAGGTTAAATCCAATTAAAAGGTGGATCACATGATTCAAGGAATAATCGGAAAAAAAATAGGAATGACGCAGGTCTTCAGTGATGATGGCCGGGTTGTTCCGGTAACAGTAATACAAGCCGGGCCATGCCTGGTGGTGCAGAAAAAGGTGAAGCAGCATAATCCATGGATAAAAATCCAGCTTGGATTCGTGCAAGATAAAAAAGTCAAGAAGGTCACCAAACCGATGCGGGGTCATTTCGAAAAGGCCGGTGTGCCTCCCACAAAGGTCCTCAAAGAGTTTTTTGTTAATGAAGAGGATGACGTCAACGTGGGGGATGCGATCAAGGTCGACATTTTCGCCGAGAAAGAGCTGGTGAATGTGGCTGGAGTGACCAAGGGCAAAGGGTTCCAGGGTGTAATGAAAAGGTTTAATTTCAGCGGTGGCCGGGCCACCCACGGTTCCATGTTCCATCGGCGGGTCGGTTCTATCGGCAATTGCACCTACCCGGCCGAAGTCGAAAAAGGCAAAAAAATGCCGGGAAGAATGGGCGGTAAAAGGGCCATGGTCAGGCACCTCAGGGTAATCAAGGTCGATATCGACAATCATCTCCTCTGGATCAAAGGGGCGGTGCCCGGTTTCAATGGGAATGTCGTATTCATCTTGAAAGAATCCTTTAAAAGGAGATAGAAATGCCGAAGATAAAGGTTAAGAATATTCAGAGTGCGGATATCAGCGAAATTGATCTTCCCGAAGATATCTTCGATTACCCTCTGAATGAGCACCTGATATATGAAGCGGTGAAAAATTTCCGGGCCAACCAGAGAAGTGGCAATGCGGCCACCAAGACCAGGGGAAATGTAGCTGGTAGCGGTAAAAAGCTCTGGCGGCAAAAAGGAACCGGTCGGGCCAGGATGGGATCGATCCGAAGTCCGCTATGGCGGAGCGGTGGGGTCACATTTGGGCCGCACCCCCGGGATTATTCTTACCGCATGCCCAAGAAGGCCAAGCGTAATGCTTTAAAATCGGTTTTATCGGATAAAATGCGCAACGATCGTATCTGGGTCATCGATAAGATCGATGTCGATTCGATCAAGACCCGGGATACCCTGTCGCTGCTAAAAAATTTCAGCTTCGATAAGCTCCTGATCGTAGATAGAAAGGAGAATGCCAATTTGATCATATCCACCCGCAACATCCCTTACGTGAAGGCCATAGACTTCAGTGAAATCAATGTCTATGATTCCCTGAAATACAATTACATCATGTTCTCCGTAGAAGCGGTAAATCAGTTGGTGGAGGTACTTAAAAAATGAAATTAAAAGCCAGCGATATTATCTTAGCTCCCCTGATGACCGAGAAATCCACCGATCTCAAAGACCACCAGCAAGTGCTTTGTTTCAGAGTTCATAAAGGTGCCAATAAAATTATGGTAAAAAGTGCAGTGGAAGAGGTCTTCAAGACCCAGGTCGAATCTGTGAGGGTACTGAATTTTATGGGCAAAGAGAAGCGGCACGGTCGGTATTCAGGTCGGCGGCCATCCTGGAAAAAGGCTTACGTGAAGCTGAAAAAGACTGCGAAGATGATCGAATACTTTGAGGCGGTATAGGACCATGGGTATTAAAACGTATAAACCAACAACCCCCGGCCAGAGAGGGAAGACCGGGTATGATTTTGAAGAAATCACTACCGATAAACCCTACCGGAAATTGCTCCTCTCGTTCAAGAGTTCCGGGGGCAGGAACAACCAGGGAAGAATCTGTATGCGTTTCCGGGGCGGCGGTCACAAAAAGAAGTACCGCATCATCGATTTCAAGAGAGACAAACACGATGTTCCCGGGCAAGTGGAGACCATCGAATATGATCCCAACCGCACGTCCCGTATTGCCTTAATCAAGTATGCAGACGGGGAGAAGCGATACATCATCGCCCCCCACGGCATCAAAGTCGGTGATGGGGTCATATCGACCGATAACGAAGCCGAAATCACGCCCGGCAACTCTTTACCCCTGAAGAATATCCCGGTGGGTACTATTATCCACAATATAGAATTCCAGGTCGGTAGGGGCGGACAGATTGCCCGTACTGCCGGTGCCGGCGCCACGTTGATGGCCAAAGAGGGTCGTTATGCATTGCTCAAGATGCCATCCGGCGAATTAAGGAAGATATTTGTCGAATGCCGGGCAACCGTTGGGCAGATCGGTAACCTCGATCACTCCAACATCAAGATCGGTAAAGCCGGTCGAAACCGGTGGCTGGGTAAGCGACCCCATGTCCGGGGCACGGCCATGAACCCGGTGGATCATCCCCACGGCGGTGGCGAAGGTAAGACCAAAGGCGGCAGGATCCCGGTGACCCCCTGGGGGAAACCTACCAAAGGGTATAAGACCAGGAATAATAAACGTACCCAAAAATTTATTTTGAAAAGGAGAAAGTAGTCAATGGGACGCTCAGTCAAAAAAGGTATTTTTATCGAAGAAAGGCTGTTTAAGCGAGTGCTATCGGCGAAGGAATCCCAGAAGAGAGAGGTTATAAAAACCTGGTCCCGCAGATCTACGGTAGTCCCCGAAATGGTTGGCCTGACGGTGGCCGTACATAACGGCAAAAAGTTTATCCCGGTGTTTATCTCCGAGAATATGGTCGGCTGTAAGCTGGGTGAATTCTCCTTTACCAGGAACTATAAAGGCCATACGTCTAAAGATAAAAAAGCGACCAAATAGGAGGAAGTGAATGGCGAATATAGCGGTTGCAAAAGGAAAGTACTTGAAGATAGCTCCTCGAAAAAGTAGATTGGTGGCGGATTTGATCAGGGGAAAAGATGCCGGTGTAGCGATGACCCTGCTGAAGTTTTCCAGGAAGCAGAAAGCTGCCGGTATCGTGGCCAAAGTGCTGGATTCGGCCCTGGCCAATGCCCAGGTAAAATTCCCCAACATTAATGTCGATAAATTATATGTCTCAGGCGTTTTTGTGGATAAGGCACCTTTTTTAAGAAGGTTCCGGTCTGCACCCCGGGGCAGAGGTCTCAGATTTTTCAAGCGGTATTGCCATATCACCGTTCAACTGGGAGAACGAGAGGAGAAATAATGGGGCAGAAAACACATCCATACGGTTTTAGATTAGGGTTTAATAAAGGTTGGCTCTCTTTATGGTACGCCAGGGGTAAGAATTACATCGACCTGTTCCATTCCGATATCAAGATCAGGAAGGCCATCAAAGAGAAATATAAACATGCCGGTATCGCCTCCATCGAGGTTAAAAGGATTTCAGATACCATCAGGGTGCAGATCAATACCGCCCGGCCCGGGATCATTATCGGTAAAGGCGGTTCCGGTGTCCAGGTGATCAAGCAATTGATCAAAGAAAACGCCGGTATGACCACCGATAAGATATTGGTGGACGTTATCGAGATCAAGTACCCCGAATTGGTGGCCCAGTTGATCTCCGAGGGCATCGCTTACCAGATCGAGCGGCGGATTTCCTTTCGCCGGGCCATGAGAAAAGCGGTCGATTCCTCCTTGAGGGCCGGGGCTATCGGTATCAAGGTTAAGGTTTCCGGCCGGCTTGGTGGGGCAGAGATTGCCCGCTCCGAGTGGTACCTGGTCGGCAAGCTCCCCTTGCAAACCCTGCGTGCCGACATCGATTACGGTTTTTCCGAAGCCTTTACCGATTACGGCCAGATTGGGATCAAGGTCTGGGTGTACGCCAACGATAGAGATAAAGAGAAATACAGGAAACTGGAACCTGAGATATCCCCAGAAGGAGAATAGCCATGTTAATGCCAAGTAAAGTCAAACATCGCAAGGAATTCCGCGGGAAGCGCCGGGGGATCGCCACCAAGGGTAACGAGCTTGAATTTGGCGAGTATGGACTCCAGTGCCTGGAAAATTGCTGGCTCACCGCCAGGCAGATCGAAGCCGGCAGGATTGCCATTAACAGGTTCTGTAAAAGGCATGGCCGGGTATGGATCCGGGTATTCCCCCGAAAACCGGTCACCGATAAACCCGTCGAAGTCAGGATGGGTAAAGGAAAAGGCGATCTGTCTTTTTGGGTAGATGTGGTCCGGCGTGGAAGAATCATCTATGAATTGGAAGGCGTCGACGAAGTGCAGGCCCGTGAAGCCATCCGTTTAGCCCAGCGGAAGATGCCGATTAAAACCAGGTTTGTTAAACGGTAGCCACCAGGAGTGACCAGCATGAAGACAAAAGACATTAGAACGATGACAGTAGAGGAGATTGAGGGCAAGTTACCCGAGCTCCGGGATAAACTCTTTAAACAGAAGTTCCAGAAAGTGCTCGGGCAGTCTGACAATCCCCATAAAATCGGCCATACCCGGAAGGATATTGCCAGGTTATTAACCATATTAACCGAAAAGAGGTTTTACGATGGACAACAAGCAGGAAAAGAGAAAAAAGATTGATGTAATATTATCCGGCGAGGTCGTGGCCAGGCGGTCGAATAAGACCATTACCGTCAGTGTCGAGCGAATTTTTCAGCATCCCGTGTACAAGAAGATTGTCAGGGGGCAGAAGAAATACCTGGCTCATGATGAACAAGATAAGAGCAAGATCGGCGATGTTGTCAATATCAAGCTCGTCAGACCGATCAGCAAGCGCAAGAGGTGGTTGTTGATCGATATCGTCACCCCCAATGCCAGGAAAGAAGAGGTGACCCTATGATCAAGATGCAAACCCGGTTAAAGATAGCCGATAATTCCGGTGCCAAAGAGGTCATGTTTATTAGGGCCATCGGTGGTTCGGTCGGAAGAGAAGCCAGGGTCGGCGATATATTTGTCGCTTCTGTAAAAGCGGCCGAACCCAATTCAAAGATAAAGAAGGGTTCTGTGGTCAAAGCGGTGGTGGTTCGGTGCCGGAAAGAGACCAGACGAAAGGACGGCTCTTATATCCGGTTTTCGGATAATGCGGCGGTCATCATCGACAACGCTGGAGAACCGGTGGGTACAAGGGTCTTTGGCCCGGTTGCCCGCGAGCTACGAGAAAACAAGTTTATGAAGATCGTATCCCTGGCCCCAGAGGTGGTTTAGCATGAAGAGAATGAAACTAAAAAAGAATGATCCGGTCGTTATCGTCAGCGGTAAAAGAACAGACCGGGGTAAAGTCGGGAAAATCAGCCGCATTATACCTGATAAGAATAAGATAGTCGTGGAGAAGGTTCACATGATCAAAGAATTCGTGCGGGCCAATCCCCAGAAGAATATCCAGGGCGGAATTGTCGAGAGAGAAAGCGCAATTCCTGTATCTCATGTGCTGTATCACTGCAAAGAGTGCGAGCAGGGCGTCCGCGTCGGTTACAAAGTAACTGAAGACTCCAAGCAAAGAGTCTGCAAAAAATGCGGTATTGCCCTCGATTAGGAGCGAATGATGAGCAGGTTGCTAGAAAAATATCGAAATACCATCAAACCTGAGTTGCAGAAAGATCTGAATTTAAAAAATGTGATGATGGTGCCCCGCCTCGAAAAGATCGTGATCAATTCGGGGGTAGGGGAGGCCAGCCAGAATATCAAAGTCCTCGATAAAGTGATGGAAGAACTGGGCACCATTACCGGTCAAAAACCGGTTCTCAGACGGGCGAAGAAATCCATCGCCGCTTTTCGGTTGCGGGCGGGAATGCCGGTGGCGGCTACGGTCACCCTGCGGGGGAAACGTATGTACGAGTTTCTCGATCGTTTCATCAGCCTGGTGATCCCCCGTATCAAGGACTTCCGGGGACTGTCCCCCAAATCGTTTGACGGTAAAGGGAATTTTACCGTCTCTATAAAAGATCAGTTGGTGTTCCCGGAAATTAATTACAACAAGGTCGAGAAGGTCAAAGGCATGTCTATCACCTTTACTACTTCCGCACCCGATAATGAAATGGGCCGGGCATTGTTAACACACCTGGGTATTCCCTTCAGGGTATAAGGAGGAATGCAGTGGCAAAAACATCGATTATCGTAAGAACACAAAAAACGAGGAAATTTAGAATCAGGCAGAATTCAAGATGCAGACTGTGCGGCCGGCCTCGGGCCGTTTACCGGAAATTCCAGTTGTGTCGGCTATGTTTTCGGGAATTATCACTTAAAGGAGAAATTCCAGGGGTTACCAAGGCTTCCTGGTAAGGAGTGCAGATGAGTCATACAGATCCTATTGGAGATATGGTATGCCGGATACGGAATGCCATTATGGCTGAGAAGAGGGAGGTCCTGGTGCCTCACTCTAAGATAAAAGTCGAGATTATCGAGGTATTAAAGAGAGAGGGGTATATCGCCGGTTATAAGATCGAAAAATCCGGGTATCCCGCATATATCACCATCGATCTCAAATACCTGGATAAAAAGAAAAATGTTATCGAAGGTGTCGAGCGTATTTCTAAACCCGGGAAACGAATTTATGTCGGGGCCGACGATATCCCCAAAGTGCTTGGCGGTTTGGGCGTCTCTGTCCTATCCACCTCGAAAGGTATCATGACCGGGAAAGATTGTAAACGGGACAACGTAGGTGGTGAAATGCTGCTTACCATCTGGTAATGTGGAGGAACAACCATGTCACGCAAGGCATCAAAACCCATTGAATTGGCAAGTTCGGTTAAGGTCGAATTGAAAGATAACCAACTGCATGTGAAGGGCCCAAAAGGTGAGCTGACCGTCGATATGAGGCCGGAAGTCGAAGTAAAGATAGAAGGCGATAAGGTCTCCATCAACCGCAAGGAAGAAACCGGGAAAGCCATGCAGGGCCTGGTTTGGAGCCTGTTGAATAACGCCGTTTTCGGCGTCACCAACGGTTATTCGACCACCCTGTTGATCGTCGGTAAAGGCTGGCGATCCACCGTGCAGGGCGATAGCATCAACCTCCAGGTCGGTTATTCCCATCCGGTCGATTACAAGCTCCCCAAAGGGGTAAGCGCTACCCAGAAAAATCCCGGCCAGTTTACCCTGCATTCCCACGATAAGCATCTGCTTGGCCAGGTTTGCGCCAATATCCAGAGAATCAGACCGGTGGAGCCCTATAAATTAAAAGGCATACAGATCGAAGGCCAGTATCTCAGGCATAAGGTCAGAAAGACGGCAGGAGTATAACATGATTACCCCCAAGTATGTATTAAAGAAAATAAGAAAGACCAGGATCCGTAAATCCATCCGGAAAATTATCTCCGGTTCGCCCCAAAGGCCCAGGATGATCATGATCCGGAGCAACAAGTACCTCTATACCCAGGTGGTGGATGATGATAGCCACCGGGTGCTGGCCAGTGCCTGTACCCTGGAGAAAGAGATCAAGACCCAGTTGAAAAGCACCAAAGATAAAGAAGCGGCCAAACTGATGGGTAAAATCATTGCCGATCGATTGAAAGAGGCAAAGATTACTACCGTTACTTTCGACCGGAATATCTATTCTTTTACCGGCCGGGTAAAAGTATTTGCCGATGCGGCCAGAGAAAATGGTATCGTTTTTTAAGGAGTGAGAACGTGACCGAGCTAGAACAAGAAAACATTGATGTATTCGAGGAAGAGGTAATCTCTATCCGCCGGGTGACCAAAGTGGTCAAGGGCGGGAAAAATTTGCGCTTTTCCGCTGCCGTTGTGGTCGGCGATAAAAGAGGGAAGGTCGGCCTGGGAAAAGGGAAAGCCCGGGAAGTGCCCCTGGCCATCAAAAAGGCGGTTGCCCATGCCCGCAAGAACCTGATCGTAGTCCCGGTGCTCAACGATACCATCCCCTTCTTTACCATCGGTAGTTTCGGTGCGGCCCGCGTGGTATTAAGACCCGCTTCTGCCGGTACCGGTGTTATTGCCGGCGGTTCGGTGCGGGTGATCATGGAACTGGCCGGTGTGCGGAATATACTTACCAAGAGTCTCAGGAGCAAGAATAGCTATACGGTTGCCCTGGCCACGATCGAAGGTTTGAAAGGCCTAACCAATCCCGATGAGATCAGGAAGAGGCGGGGTATCAAAGAGGAGGAACTATGGCAGTAAAGGCAGGTAAGAAAAAAAAGGAATTCCCCTTGATTAAGATAAAACTGACAAAGAGCTTGATCGGTCGGACAGAACGGCAGCGGGCCGTGGTCAAAGGTCTCGGTTTAAGAAAAGTCAATTCGGAAGTGATCCGGGAAAAAAGGCCCGAAATCCTGGGTATGATCAATAAAATCTATTTTATGCTGGAAGTTTCGGAGGTTGAAAAATGATCACCTTAGCCAATTTAAAACCGGCACCTGGGGCAGTAAAAGATAAGAAGCGTGTCGGCCGGGGTCCCGGGTCCGGCAACGGTAAGACTGCCGGCCGGGGCTCAAAAGGCCAGCGTTCCAGGAGCGGATACTCCATGATGAGAGGATTCGAAGGCGGACAGATGCCCCTGGTGCGCCGCGTGCCCAAGCGGGGTTTTACGAATATCTTTAAGAAACAATACAGTATCGTTAACCTCGAAGCCATAGAAAAATCGGGCCTGGATGAAGTCACCTATGAGGCTTTCTTCGAGAAAAGGCTGGCCAGGAGAACGGGCGAGATGATCAAGGTACTCGGCAACGGTAAACTGACCCGTAAAATCAAAATACATGCGCATAAGTTCTCCGAGAGCGCCTTAAAGAAAATCAAGAAGAGTGGCGGAGAAGCGATTCTTATTGAAGGAGAAGGCAATTGATCACGTTCTTAAGAAATATCTTCATTATTCCTGAGCTAAGGCGGCGAATCTTCTTTACGTTTGCCCTCTTAGGCGTATACCGCATGGGTTCCCAGATCGTAATCCCCGGGATCAATGTCCAGGCCCTGGAGCAGTTATTCGAGAGTACCAAAGATACTATCTTCGGTTTTTTGAATATGTTCTCCGGCGGAAATATGGGCCGCATGACTATATTCGCCATCGGTATCATGCCCTACATCAGCGCCTCCATCATCCTCCAGCTCCTGCAGGTCGTCTGGCCGTACCTTGAGAGAATAGCAAAAGAAGGCGATCTCGGGCGAAAGAAGATTACCCAATACACCCGCTACGGCACTGTGGTTATTGCCATTGTCCAGGGGCTGGCAGTGGCCCTGGCCCTGGAAAAATCCACCCCGGCCGGTTTTCCCATCGTACTCAGTCCCGGGTGGGGTTTCCGTTTTCTGACCATATTGACCTTGACCACCGGTACCATTTTCATTATGTGGTTGGGCGAGCAGATCTCCGAACGCGGCATCGGCAACGGTATATCCCTGATCATTTTTGCCGGCATCGTCAACGGTCTCGTACCCGGGGCCGGTAGCCTGTTCCAGGACCTGCGAAGCGGTGAGAAAGGCCCGCTAAGCCTGATCATCTTACTCGCATTGATGTTGGCGGTCATCACCTGTATCGTCTTTTTCGAGATGGGGCAGCGACGGATTCCCATTACCTATGCCAAGCGCATCCAGGGACGCAAGATGATGGGCGGCCAGAGCACATTCCTGCCGTTAAAGCTTAACACCGGCGGCGTTATTCCCATCATATTCGCCTCCTCGGTCATCACTTTCCCGGCCATGCTCGATAAAGTGATCAAACATCCCATCGCCACGGCTATCTCCCAACAACTGAGCTACGGTATGCCCCTCTATATGCTGCTCTACATGGCGGCCATCATATTCTTCACTTACTTCTACGTCTCCATCATCTTCAACCCCACGGATGTTTCCGAGAACCTGAAGAAGTACGGTGGATTTATCCCCGGTATCCGGGCCGGTAAGAATACCGCCGATTACATCGACAATGTGCTATCGAAATTGACCTTTGTCGGCGCCGTTTATCTATGTTTGGTGGCCCTTGTACCGACCATCATGATGTCCGGGTTTAAAATAGCCGCCATCCCCTTTATCGGGGATTGGCTGGAAGCCAATTTGCCCGCTTTTCTCTACGAAGGCATGGGGGTGAAGTTCTTCTTTGGCGGTACCTCCATCCTGATCGTGGTCGGTGTGGCCATGGATACCATGCAGCAGATCGAGGCGCAGTTGGCCATGAGAAATTATGAGTCCTTCTCACGCAAGGGCCGGATCCGGGGCAGACGGGGCTAAATCGGTATGATGCCGGGAGACAAAGACTGAAATGGTACGCGTGATAATCTTCGGGGCCCCTGGGGCAGGTAAAGGCACACAGGCCGACTTGATCGAGGAGAAGTTTAACTTCATCAAGATTTCCACCGGCGATTTAATCCGCGCCGAAGTCAATGCCGGTACCGACATCGGGCTCAAAGTAAAGGAAGTGCTCGCCAAAGGTGAACTGGTCCCCGATGATACCATTATCCAGTTATTAAAACGCCGGTTATCGCAACCGGATATTACCAGCGGTTATGTTCTGGACGGTTTTCCGCGCACACTCGACCAGGCCAGGGAATTATCCCACCTCCAGGCCAAAGACGAGAAAGCCATTTTCCTGGAAGTAGAAGCCGATGTGGTGGTGGCCCGCCTCTTATCCCGGTTAACCTGTAAAGATTGTGGTGCCATCTTCAATACCAGCAATAAACCGCCAAAAGTGGCTAACACATGCGATGAATGCGGCGGCCGTCTCGAAACCCGGCCGGACGATAACCCGGGCACCGTACGCCAGCGTATCGCCGTTTACCGGGAAAAGACCGAGCCGGTAATCGAATATTACAGGCAGAAAAGCTCTCTTCACGAGGTCGACGCCGACGGTCCGGTGGAAAGCATTTTCGAGCGCATCCGGGGGATTCTTTCATGATTATGCTGAAAACCGGTAGCGAATTGAAGATTATGAGAGAGGCAAATCGTATCATCGCCGTTATTCTTACCGAGATCGAGGATAAGATCAAACCCGGTGTCAGTACTTATGATCTCGATCAGTGGGCCGAACAACGACTGGCATCCATGAATGCCCGGCCGGCTTTTAAAGGTTATGGCGGTCGCGGTGGCCGTAAAGGATTTCCCAACACCCTCTGTGTGGCGGTCAACGAAGTGGTGGTGCACGGTATTCCCTCCCCGGAGGATATCCTCCAGGAAGGAGATATTATCGGTATCGATGTCGGTTCTATCTATAAAGGATATTATGGAGATGGGGCCTACACCTATCCGGTCGGCCAAATCTCGGCCCAGGCCCAGGCGTTGATGACTTGCTGTCAAGAGGCGCTCGACCTGGGTGTCGGACAAGCGAGAGTGGGCCACCGCATCAGCGATATCTCCGATATCATCGATAAACACGTCCGGTCCAGGGGATTCGAGATTGTCAGGGACCTGACCGGTCACGGTATCGGCAAAGATCTCCATGAAGATCCCCAGATACCCAATTACACCAATGGCAAGAAGGGGCAGAAAATAAAAGCCTGCATGACCCTGGCCATAGAACCCATGATCACCAACGGCACCTACCGGGTCAAGACACTCCCGGACAATTGGACCGTGGTTACCGAGGACGGCAGCTTGTCTGCCCATTACGAGCATACCATTGCCATTACCGATAATGGTCCGGAAATTTTAACGAGGTTATGATGCCGGCAAAAGATAAAAATGTGATCGAAGTCAAAGGCAAAGTGCTGGAGACTTTACCCAATGCTTCATTCCTGGTTGAGCTCGAACAGAATCATCACCGCATCTTTGCTCACCCCTCCGGGAAAATGAGGCGGAACAATATTCGCATCCTGCCCGGCGACCGCATCCTGATCGAGATCTCCCCCTACGATATCACCCGGGGCAGGATCGTTTACCGGTTCAAATAGGAGGAACAGTGAGAAACGCAGCCAGGAAAGAAATTGAGATAAAAAGAAATAATAATTCACTTATTTCAGGAGTATCTAAATGAAAGTGAGAGCGTCAGTTAAAAAAATTTGCAACAAATGTAAGATTATCAAGCGTAAAGGTATCATCAGGGTGATTTGCAAAGACCCCAAGCATAAACAGCGGCAGGGATAAGGAGGCTAAATTGGCACGTATCGCAGGAATTGAAATACCCGCTAACAAGAGAGTAGAGGTCGGTTTAACCTATATCTTTGGTATCGGCAGAGCGAAATCAAAGGAAATACTGGATAAAGTGAAGGTCGACCTGGACAAGAAGGTAAAAGACCTCAATGCCGATGAAGTGACCCGCATCAGGAAACACATCGAGACCGAAGAACTCGTTGAAGGCGAATTGAAGAAGAGGGTAAACCAGGATATTAAGCGGTTGATGGATATCAATTGCTACCGGGGGCGACGGCATAAGAAAGGTCTACCCGTTCGGGGTCAGAGGACCAAGACCAATGCCAGGACCAGGAAAGGACCACGCGGCTCGATGATTAAGAAAAAGACAACCAAGGGAGAAGAAAATGCCTAAAGTCAAAGAAAAGAAGAAGATTAAGAAGAAGGATAAACGCACTGTATCTCATGGTACCTTGTGCATTCATTCCACTTTCAATAATACCATTATCACCATGACCGATAAAGATGGCCAGGTACTCAGTTGGGCAGCCGGCGGTGTGGTTGGGTTCAAAGGTTCCCGCAAATCCACCCCATTTGCCGCTCAATTGGCCACCGAAAAGGTATTGAAAGATTCGGAAAACTACGGGCTGCAGAGCATAGATATTCGCGTCAAAGGCCCTGGAGCCGGTAGAGAAAGTGCCATCAGGGCCGTCGGTGGAACCAGGTATAAGGTTAAAAGCATAAAAGACATTACCCCGCTCCCCCACAACGGATGTAGACCCAAGAAAAAGAGACGGGTCTAAGGAGACACAAAGAATGGGCAGATATACAGGTGCTACTTGCAGATTATGTCGGGCCGAGGGAGCTAAATTGTTCCTCAAGGGTAGACGCTGTCTGTCGGATAAATGTGCATTGGACAGAAGAAGTTATCCACCCGGTATCAAAGCGAAGAAAATCACTTTCCGTAAATCCCACTACAAGACCCAGTTGAGAGAGAAACAGAAAGTGAAAAGGTTTTATGGTGTGGGCGAAAAACAGTTCCGGTTGTTCTTTCAGGATGCAGTACGGAGAAAGGGTGTTACCGGTGAGAACCTGTTACGTTCGCTGGAGTTACGACTTGATAATGTGATTTACCGGATGAATTTCGCCTATTCCCGGGCGCATTCCAGGCAACTAATCCGGCACGGTCACATATTTATCAACAACAAGAAGGTGTCTATACCCTCATATATCCTGAGGGTAGGCGACGAGATCTCTTTCAAAGAGAAATCCGGTCAGAATGAACATATCAAAACTATGCTCGGAGACGTCAAAGGGCTAGTCGATGTTCCAGGCTGGTTGGTGGTGGACCCGGAGAAGTTTTGCGGTAAAATCAACAACCTCCCCACCCGGGAAGATGTCTCATTACCCGTTGAAGAACACCTGATCGTTGAGTTATATTCAAAGTAAGGAGGATTTGATGGAGTTAAATTATCAGAGGCCTCGCAAGTTAGATATCGAGGAATTGACCGCCAGGTATGGAAAGTTCCACGCTGAACCATTTGAGAGAGGCTATGGCACCACCATTGGGATTGCCTTGCGGCGGGTGCTCCTGTCGCTGATCGACGGCGCCGCTATTACGGCGGTGAGGATCGGCAGTGTCCTGCATGAATTTTCGGTTATTCCCGGTGTGTATGAAGATATACTTAACATTATTTTAAATTTGCGGAACATCCCCTTTAAGCTGAACATCAATGAACAGAAGATAATCAGGATTGACAGGACCGGACCCGGTGAGATTCTTTCCGGCGATATCCTCACGGATAGCGATGTGGAAGTACTCGATAAAAACATTCATATCGCTTATCTTGAAGAAGGTGCCCAGTTCAATGCCGAAATGGTGATTAAGAAAGGCAGCGGTTTTAAATTGGCCGAACAAAACTTTGACGAAGAGTTATCCGTGGATTTTATCCCGGTCGATGCCAATTTTAACCCGGTGGAAAAGGTCAACTATACCATACTACCGGCCAGGGTCGGTAAACGGACCGATTACGAAAAGTTGATCCTCGAAGTCTGGACCAACGGCAGTATATCTCCCCTGGAGACTGTCTCAAGGGCCGGCCGGATACTGAGAAACCACCTGGCGATCTTCCTGGATTACCAGGACCGGGAGAAAGTGATCCAGCCGGAAGAAAAAGAGAACCGCGTCGACATGGAGGGTAAGAGCGATTTTTTAGAAAAGAATGTCGAATCCCTCGGCCTGTCGGTAAGGGCGCTGAAATGCCTCAAGAAATTGGGTGTAGATTTTGTCTTTGAGCTGGTAGAAAAGACAGAACACGAGCTACTCAATTCCAAGAACTTTGGCAAGAAATCCCTGGAAGAGATCATCACCAAGTTGACAGAGAACGAGATGACGCTGGGCCAGAAGCTTCCAGATGGCATGAAATCGTCACTCACGGACAAGAAATTCAAAGATAGGATAGTAGATACCGAAGAAGAAGAAGAAGAGGAAGAGGAGTAAAAAGCATGAGACATTTGAACGGCGGGTTTAAACTGGGCAGGAACCCTTCCCATAGAAGAGCGGTATTGCGGAATTTAACCGGCAGTTTGATCGAAAAGGATCGGATTCAGACTACCCTGACCAAAGCAAAAGCGGTCAAACCGATTGTTGAGCGGATGATTACCCTGGCCAAATCGAGCACCCTGGCCAATAAGAGAAGGGCCTTTGCTTTCCTGTACCGGCGCAAAACAGTCCATATGCTCTTCAGCGATGTGGCGCCCCGGTTTATGGATCGAAACGGCGGTTACACCCGCATTATTAGGACCGATGCCTTCCGCAAGGGCGATGGAGCAGAAATGGCCATTCTCGAATTCGTCGATCACCAGTTCGTGATAAAACAGAAGAAGTCGAAAGATAAGGCCAAAGTGAAAGCCAAAAAATAAAACAAGAAAATCGGGCGGGCATAGCTCAATGGTAGAGCACAAGCTTCCCAAGCTTGGGGTTGCGGGTTCAATCCCCGTTGCCCGCTCTTCTCAGAGGTAAAACCATGGGTATGTTTAAGAAACCAGAAGAAACGACCACCAGGCCCTTTATTTCCACGGTGGAACAGCCCGAAGTCGTACCGGCGCCAAAGACCGTTATCGGGAGAACCCTTTTTTTGAAGGGCGAAATCTCTTCAGATGAAGAAGTTTTGGTCGAGGGCCGGATCGAAGGCAAAATCAAGATGAAAGACCGGGTGATCATCGGCAAAGATGGTCATGTGACCGCCGATATCGAGGCCAGGGAAGTCGTTATTAAGGGCGTCGTTAACGGTAACGTTAGATGCACCCATAAAGTTGAAATTCTCCCTGAAGGGACATTGAATGGAAATATTGTGTCCGAGAAAGTCGTCCTGGCCGAAGGCGCCATTTTTAAAGGCAATATCGATATGTCCATCAAAGAAGATAAAAAAGGGGCAGGCAAGCACCACGTCAAAGAAGAGACGGAAGTTAAGTCTCAGCCCAGTGAAGAGAAAAAGGAGGCGTGAGATCAGCCGGAATATAGTATCCCGGCTTGAATCCGATTCGGTGAGCGAGCGTGGTTAAGTGGTTCTTAAAGGAAGAAAAAGAACCGCTACCGGCGGCCCGCAATATGGCCATCGATGAGTATCTTTTTAACCTCTGCCACCGGCACAAGCAAGGGTTTTTCAGGCTTTATTCCTGGGATAAACCCAGCTTCTCATTCGGCGTTTCCCAAAAAATTTCCCGGGCCATCGCTGTCGATTATATTACCGGCCAGGGGTATGCTTATGTGCGTCGCCTCACCGGCGGTAAGACCGTTCTCCACCACCATGAAATTACCTATGCCGTGGTTTCCTCCGAAGATATCTTTTTTAAGGAACATGACCTGTACCAGTCGTACATGCTCATTTCCCGGGTGCTGGTCAACGCCTTCAACAAGCTCGGTATCGACGCTTACCTCTCCACCGGCAGCCCGGCCCACCTTTCCCGCAGCCACAACCCCTGCTTCTCCTTTCCCACCACCCATGAGATCGAGATCGGCGGCAAGAAGATTGTCGGTTCGGCGCAAAAGCGGGATCGCCAGGCCCTGCTCCAGCACGGTTCTATCCCCATCAGCATGGACTATGATCTCTACGCCCGCGGCACCCAGACAGCAGGAGATATTCTCAAATCCAAGATGACTACTTTGAGCGATGTGTGCCGGCATACGCCGGAACAACTCTCCAGTGCATTGATCCAGGGTTTCCAGGAGTTTATCGGTTCCCCATTTGAGGCGCAGTGCCCATCCTTTGAGGACCCGGAGGTCTCTTCCCTTGAAGAAAAATATAGTTCGCATTCCTGGAATTTTTCTCGTTAGCCTGTTGTTTTTAGCGCCCATACAGGCCAGGGAATACCAGGCCCAATTCTTCACCATCAACCTCAAAGACCAGGTACAGTACCGGGAATGGGCGGGTATCGGTATCAGCCAGATCATTGTCAGGTCTTTCCAGGATGATCCGAAGAGCGGCGGCCTCTACTTTAAAAATACCCGTTTCCGCACGTTGACTTCCTCTCTCGAAGAAATTCTCCAGGACATTTCCTCCAGCCAGTCGCCTTTGAAAGTGTGCGCCTGGATGATCGCCCGCCGGTTCAATTGGACCACGGACCCGCAGTTTTTCGATTACCAATACCATAACGGTCGCCGCCAATCCATCAACAAGTACGACATCTTTAATCCGCAGGCCCTGGAGGGCATTGCCCAGGTCTTCAAAGAGTTGGCTGCTCATCCCATCGCTGCCATCCTCATCCAGGATGACCTCATCCTCCGCTACAACGAAGGTTTTTCCAATTGGGGCAAAGCCGTTTTTACCACTGCCACCCAATTACCGGCCCAGGAATCCCGCCTGCTGGACAAAAACTCCCTCTATTATCTCCAATGGCAGGAAGTCAAGATCAGCCAGGTTAATAAAACCATCGCCCTCATTGTCAAAGCCTGCAAAGAAGCCAATCCCGGGATCAAAGTCGGCATGAATGTCTATTATGAGACCCCCTATTTCCCCGATAAAGCCCGCACCTGGTACAGTCACGATCTCTCCCAGCTCCTTGCCACCGGGCTCGATTACATCTACCTCATGTCTTACCAGCGGCAAATCAAGAGCGAGATGCACCTAAACGAGAGCCAGAACCGGCTCCTGTTCCGTCGCATCATCGAAAAAGCTTTTTCGATCTGCGGGGATAAGCTGGTGGTTAAAATCCAGGTGCGCGATTGGCAAACCGGTTTGCGTGTCCCGCTGGCCGAGTTAAAAGCCTACCTCGATCTCGTGCCCCCGGAAGTCAAGACCGTCTGCTTTACGCCGGTCAAACCCGAAGATTTCTCCCTGCTCAAAGAACTGATCGGGCCGCCGGCAGCGATACCGGCCGGCAAGTGAAACAGATGAAAGAGTGGTCATTGCGCCTCGGTCGTTTCTTATTCAAACACCGCTCGTTTACCCCGCTGCCCATCATGATCCTGCTCGTCGTTTTCTTTAAACCCATCGATGCCGGTGCCCAAAATATCATCATTCATATACTCGGTCTTTTCATTGCCCTGTCCGGGGAATTTATACGTATGCTGACCGTCGGCTTCTCTCACTCCGGCTCATCGGGCCGCGAATCCCATCTCCGCGCCGACCGGCTCAATACCACCGGCCTCTATTCCCTGGTCAGAAACCCCCTGTACATCGGCAATTTTTTTATCTTCAGCGGTCTGATCATCGTCTTCGCCAACCCGCTGGCGCTGCTGGTGATGGCCCTATTCTTGAGCGGCCAGTATTATTTCATCATCCTGGCCGAAGAGGCGTACCTTAAAGATAAATATGGCCCGGAGTTCGACGACTACTGTGCCCGGGTCAGGCGTATCATCCCCGGTTTGATGGCCTACCGAAAAAATTCCCGCCCTTTTAATGCCCAAAAGGTTCTCTTCAAAGAGAACGATTCCCTGTTTAACCTGCTCATGATCTTTCTTTTGCTGCTTCTCTACAAGGAGAAGCTCTATACCGGTTACATCGCCCGGCCCCTGGCCTATATCGTCCCCGCCGCTCTCCTCATCCTGGCCTACATCATCGTCAAGATCCTAAAAAAAAGGGTCCTCCCCCGCCACCCCAACCTGTAAAGTTCTCCCAGGTTACATCTGTAGTGAATTGTCGCGCCTCCTGCGCGGCTATCAGGATATCCAGTAAATAGGCTGCATCACGCCGCATAGATCTCTTCCAACGATCCCAGTATCTCCTGGCGACGGATATAATTCCGGCTTTCTTCAATAGCTGTGCGCAAAACCAGGTCAATATTATGGCCGAAGAGTTGCTTCAATTCGTCTTGCATGCGCACCAGGTCAAATAAGCCATGACTAACATCCGGGAGGAACCGGACCAACACATCGATGTCGCTGTCTGGCCGGAAATCTTCCCGCAGCACAGAACCGAATAGCGATAGCTCGGCAATCTTCCACCGCTGGCAGAATTCATTTATCTTTTCATCCGGTATCTGTATTCTCAGGCTCAATGCGCCACCTCCATCATTTTTAGACTTTCGCTACCCTGATCGTCCACGATCTTGAGCGGAAAGTGTCGTTTCATACCGGATTTTTTCGCCTGTGCCATTTTTTACCTGCTTTCTTCTCGCCGGGTGGCCTCATCTCCACCCGGTCTTGAATCATCTTTTTCTTTTACTCTCATCACATCTCTATTTTACAAAAAAAACCCCCCCCATGTAAAGAGTAAATTGATTTTCGCCTGGACGAATGGCAATTTCCCCTGATCGACGGTTATTAAAAATCCTGGCTGGCTCGCCTTGAAATTCCCGGGCTGAGGAACGGGTATACCGCCATTCGGGGGGTTATGTCTTGCCTCGGATGAAATTGGAGTTTTCAGGAGTTGATTTTAGCGTTATAATAGGACATGGAGGCAAACGATGTTTAACCCCAGAAAAACTGTTTCAGCTGTAGATAAAACCCCGCCCGGTGCTGATCGTGGAAATACGACCAAAGAGCGCCGAATGATTGTGTTATGGATCATCCAGTCCGCTTTCGGCTTAGTGGGTTTTGGTTTGATCTTGTTTATCTCAGCTGGTAGGTTCAATTGGGTCTGGGGCTGGGTACTGGTCGGTACATTGGGGGCGTTTATAGCAGCACATCCGCTGATCTTACTGCCCATCAATCCCGGGTTGCTCGCCGAGCGCCAGAAAGGCTTATTCGATAAAGGTATAAAACCCTGGGACAAGCCAATCTCATTACTGGCCGCCGGTATTTTTCCCATCGCTTCATGGATAGTAGGCGGATTGGATGTTCGGTTCCGGTGGACAGGGCCATTACCTTTATATTATCACCTGGTCGGCGTGGTGGTCACGGTATCGGGCTATGTGCTGTTCTTGTGGGCAATGGCGGCCAACGCTTTTTTCTCGGAGGGAGTACGGATCCAGACCGAACGGGGGCATACGGTTGCCAAAGGCGGGCCATATCGATATGTGCGCCATCCTGGTTAAGTCGGGGCCATCCTGTCTCTATTGGCGACACCGTTAATCCTGGGTTCGCCATGGGCGATGATCCCGGGATTTGCGGCAGTGATCATGTACATTGTGCGGACCTACCTGGAAGATCGCACATTGATCGAAGAACTACCAGGTTATAAAGAATATATCCAGGAGGTATGCTATCGCCTTTTCCCCGGCCTATGGTAGTCGGGGATTCAACGTGGATTCAGGAGAAGTAGAACAGATAGACTTTAAAATCATAAAAAAAAGATTCATCCCCCGCCAGAGAAAGAATATGGGGGAATCCAATTTTTAGCAATAGAATTTTTTGCCGGTTCTCTCTTGACATTGATTCTCTTTTTGTTAAGATTTAGGCATGCGTAATAAAACTAGAAAATGTAGATAGGAGATAACAAACAACAGTGCAATTCGAATGGGACCCTAAGAAGGCCAGGCAAAACATTAAGAAACACGGTGTCTCTTTTGATGAAGCAGTAACCGTTTTCTACGATCCGTTGTCGGCTACCTTTTCTGATCCGGATCATTCGGTTGGAGAGCAGCGATATATAACCATCGGTTTCTCATCCCATGGCCTTCTGCTGGTCGTTGCGCATGCCGAAAGAAAAAAGAATATTCGCATCATTAGTGCAAGACCGGCAACTACGCAGGAGAGGAAAAAACATGAAAGTTAAGAAACAAAATGTCGATGAGTTACGGCCCGAGTACGATTTCGATTATTCAAAAGCTACTCGTGGCAAGTACTGCCGGCGGTTGCTGGAGGAAGGATCCAATGTGGTCATCCTCGATCCCGACCTGGTGGGAGCTTTCCACGATTCCGCTTCTGTAAATAAGGCGTTACGATCGCTCCTGGAACTGACCCGTGCCACAAATCGCCTGACCAGGCGCCCCTCCTCTTCCCCGGAGATGTAGGCCCCAGGTGGGCACCGATATCGAGAAACATGGTGTTAGCCGGTTACTTGTGCTTCTTCTTGTAATGATCCCACCAGGCCAGCATGGCCCACATATTGCCGTCAAAATCGCGGTTCTGGCCCACCACCTCCGGCTTGGCCCCTTCCTGGGCCGCCACCCAGCCCGCGGTCTCTAAAATGGATGATTTTATGTTATTTCGATCAATCAGAGGAAGGGGCAGTACCTCTTCGATCAATCGGGCTAAATACTCTTTCTTATGATCAGGGTCGAGCCTGAGCAGGGCCTCGAGATAATAACATTTTGCTCGATCATCCGTTTCTTGTTGATAATAGACTTTCAATGCCGGTATAGCCCGTGCTGCCGGTTTCCCGATCTCTCCCAGGACGTAGGCCGCACTGCTGCGAACATTCCCATCCGGGTCTTTTAAGCGTTTAATTAAATCTGGAACGGCCGCTTGGGCCTTTTCCCCGATCTGTCCCAGGGCATCTATGGCACTGCAGCAAACATTCTCATCCGGTTCTCTTAAGAGGCGGATTAAGTCTGGAACCGCTGCTTCGCTCTTTTTGCCGATCTGCCCCAGGGCGAAGGCGGCACGACCGCGAACGCCATCGTCCTTATCCTTTAAGAGTTTAATTAATGCGGAAACTGCCGGTTCACTTTGGCTGCCGATATTTCCTAGTGCCTCTGCGGCACTGCTGCGAACCCCAATATCCGCGTCTTTTAAGAGTGAGATTAAGGCTGATATGACTTTTTCATTTTTGTTACCGATCTGTCCCAGGGCGTAGGCGGCACGGCCGCGAACGGTCAGGTCCTTGAGTTTTAAGAGGGGGAGTAAGGCTGGAACAGCCGCTTCACTTTTTTCACCGATCTGTCCCAGGGCCTCTGCGGCACGGCCGCGAACGATCTGTTCCGAGTCATTCAAGAGTTGGATTAATATCGGCACCGTCTGTTCATCACCGATCTCACCCAATTTATTGCATATATAAATTTTACGAGCAGTATCTTTGGTTGTTTTTATTAGTCCCGGGAGTTTCTGTTGGAACCGGGATCTATAGGCAGAGTCTGCGTATTTTTTGGTAAAAAGCCGGGACAACTTGACTACATTGCCCGGATTTGCCTGGGCCAGGGCCCCAGCCATAATTTTATCCCTGTTTTCGACCGATATACCGATTAACGTATGATACAGCACCGGCATGATATCATCATAGTACAACGATTGGTTCTCTACTGCCAATACCCCTGACAAAATTTTCAGTTTTAAATCCAAAGATTCCCCGGAGAGTCGCAACAGGTCGGTTTCAATATACTGTAGACCATATTTATCTTTATATTTCAGCACCGACAGGTATTCGTTCCGCTTTCCCTTTTCTATGAGATTATGTATAGTCAAAAAGAGGCCGGCCGCCATGCCGGCAATCAGCAGGGCAGAGATCGCCCAGCGGCCGGTAAACCGGGCAAAGCTTTTGTGCACCAGGGCCTTTTTTAACGGCTCCCGGTCCCAGGCCAGGTGCTGCCTGTAGCGGAAGCGGATGGCCAGTAGACTCTTTCCCTTTAATAAATAGAAGCCACTGCGGTTGTCCCTATCCCAGGCCGCGGCCCGGGTATCTAATAAGCGGCTATACTTTTGTACCGGCGTCTCTACATCGCCGCAGCGCAGCCGGATAGGGGCGATCAGGTACTCATGCGCCAGGCGGTATTGGATCGCTGCCTGGTCCGCGTCTGCGGTATCGGTCACCACCAGGCGGCTTTGCCGGAAATCCTCCAATAATCGACCCGTTTCCGCCAAATTGACACCGGAGCGCCCGGCTACCTGGCGGGCCGTCAACGTGGCCGCTTTGTCCTGGTGGATGAGACTGCTTAACACCTGCAAGGCTTCTTTCTGCGGCTGCCCCTTCAATACATCCTCCAGGTAGCGGCTCAACCAGCCCTGCTTTTTCCCCCCGGCCAGGTAATCCCGGCGGTCGAGCTTGCCGTTGACCTTAATCAGGGTCGAACAGATCAAGGAGAGTTCCACCGGGTGGACCCGCCCATCTTTGTCTACCAGGTCTTCCAGGACAGCATCTTCAAAATCAAGCAGCGCCCCCCCGGGTTCGCCTCCAGGTAAATTTTCACTGGAGCCGGCCGACTTGCGGATCACTTCCCGGGCCTGGGTGCGGTTAAATTTATATAAATAATAAATGGCATTGCGCTCCAACTCTCGAAACATATAATGGACCCGGCCAAAATAGTCTTCCCGGACGATTACCGCCAGCTTTAATCGCTGCTGGGCCCGAAAAAAGGCTTCTAAGTGCTGGGCCAATTCCTGCCGGGCCGCTTCATCCACCCGGTCGAAGACCTGCTCGAATTGGTCTAAGAAGACCACCGCATAAGGGGCCGAATGGCCGGCCAACCGGCTACCGATATCCTCCAGGTCCCGGCAGTCCTTCAAATCGAAGGCCGACCCGGTCTCCCGGGTGATAAATGCCAGGATACCGGCCGCTGTGCTCATATCTGCCGCCAGGCGGTTCATGGAGAGGCAAACGCATTTGATATTGTCTTTTCTAAGCTGCGGAATGAGACCGGCCTGGATTAAGGAGGTTTTGCCGACCCCGCTCTCGCCGTGCACGACGCCCAATCGATAACCCGCCTGGCCGATTTGCCTCAATACCTGGGCAGTATCGTCGAGCCGGCCGTAAAAGCGCCCGGCATCGGCTGTGGTATAGGATAGGGCCTCGTTAAAACCGGTCTTACCGGGTTCCTGGGCTAAGTGCAGCAGGCGGCGGCGCTGCCTGGCGCGCTTGATTTTCCGGCACAAGAAATAAACGAAAAAAACCAGGCCGAGTACAGCAATAATGATGAGTAAAACCCGGATACCGCCCACTTTAATTACGGCCCCCACAATACTGACGATGGATACCAAGAACGAAGCAATAAGAGTCAAATAATCTGTCATCAGTTGCCTGGAGCTTTTATCTCCGTTGGCCATGCTACCTCCTGTCATGATCCGGGCCATGGTCGGTCGTTTGACCTTTATATCGCCCAACCATGATGTCCCGCGCCGGAGCCACCCCGGCTCCTTATGCCCGGCTCTTTTATGTTTAAGATTTGACTATAGCCAAAGAGAAAACGAAAGTCAAGGGCCAGAGCCCAAAAAATTATACATTCCCATTGCCCGGACTTCCTTTTTTATAGAGGCTTTACGGGGTTTTTTCACAAAATTTTCGCCCCTAGTTTTTCCTCTAGAAATAATTTACACAAAATACTTGACACAACCTTGCCATCAGGCAATTTTGGGGTCCGGTTAACCAAGCTTGCTTAACTGGACACCAAATTCGGAGAAAATTTCACCAACTTTGGTGAACGGTTCGGGTATTTTGGAGAAAATATCAACAATCTTGCTTAACGGTTCACCAACTTTGGTGAACATTTCGGGTATTTCGGAGAAAATTTCACCAATTTTGCTTAACGATTCACCAACTTCGGTGAACGGTTCGGGTATTTCGGAGAAAATTTCTCTGAATTCCCTTAAATTTAAGCCAATGCCGGGGGAAAATCATCTCCCGGAACCTGATAGAATTCTTCTGCCAGGGGAAATTTCTCTCCCACATCTTGATGGAATTCTTCTGCCGGGTAGCGTTTACCTTCCAGGACACCCGGGAATACCGGTATCTTATGCTCTTTTACCAGAATGTGCCCCCGCTGCTAAGTTCCCGGACAGACGGGGGGATGAAAGAACGTACTCCCCTTCCCTTCACCTGGGGAAGGGGTAGAAAAAGATGAACGCTCCTTTAGAAGCAGGTGAATGCTCCTTTGGGTCGCATTCGTTATCAAATTCCCGCCTTAATTTTGCGGGAATTAGGTCGCGTTCTACTTTTGTTGTCTCTGCCTTATATTCTGCAGAGACAAGGGGGATGGGCGAAGTACTGGTTGCGAAGGCCAGAGTACTCATTAGCGTTCGCCAGAGGGCTGGCTCCATCCGGGACAGCGGAGCCCGGCGTGGATTATAGGGGGAGTAAACGGCGCATCAGCGGAACGCGGAGAATAATGGCCCCTTCCGGGCACATCTCCTGGCAGCAGTAACATTTGATGCACCGCTTGTACCCGTAAACCGGGCACCTGGTTTCATCCCCGTCAGGCCACTCCAGGGCTTTGGGCGTGACCGGGCAGGCCTGGATGCAAATGCCGCATTTAACGCATTTCTTCTTTACGATCTCAGGCTTTGCGACCAGGCGGTTCCCGATCAGGTTGGCCATATTTCCCGATAGCCAGACCTGCTTATGGGGTAAATCAAACTCCCGGTCGATAAAATCAGTAAGATCGTCGCCCAGGATCTCGATCCCGGATTCCAGGTAAGTGCCGAGCCCGGCCAGCATACCGAACTTCAAGGTCGACACTTGCGAAGGATCCAGCTGGATCATCCGGCACACAGTGGCGTCCAGGGCCACCGGGTCGGTGGATAAGAGCAGGGCATTCATTTTCCTGGGCCGACCACCCCTGGGTCCGTTTCCTTCCATGGCTTCGATGCCATCCATCACGTATAATCGGGGTTTAAGCAAACAGGTCAAATCGACCAACATGCGGGCAAATTGATCGGGATGGGCGGTACGTACATGGAATTCCCCTTTTAAAAGACCGGGGATACAGCCGAACTGGTTCTTGATACTGCCGGTCATGACCTGGAAACCGTGGGTCTTGAGCTTGGCCAGGCTGACGAGACCGTCGCTCTCAAGCACGCCCCTGGCGATGAAGAATTTTTTATTTTGCCGTCCCTGTTCAAAAATGACCTCCTGGCCGGTGGTGAAATCCGCCAGGGGAATAGTCAGCTTATCTGCCGCCTGGGCGATACCGGCTTTTCGGGCTACAGCCAGGGGACTGCCCACCGAGGGGGAATCCCCATAGATCAACTGCGCACCGGTTGCGGCCAGCGACTCGGCCAGGGCAGTGAACACTGCCGGGTGGGTGGTAACGCATTTTTCCGGCGGATCCCCGGCCAACAGGTTGGGCTTTAATAAGATGCGCTCAGAGGCGCGGGCAAATCGATGGGCCCCGCCCATAAGCGATATCCCCCGCGTTATCGCCTCCTTTACCGACGCATAGTCATAACTTTCACACCGAATCACTGCCACTCTTGATACCGGCATAGCACCTCCTGGTTTTCTTTTCCGAGTTAAAAGTCTATTTTACCTGATTTTCTCTTTATGTTAAAGTGTATCCGGGAATTCCCGAAAAAAAGGCATTTAAAATTGTTGCCATAAATTATAAAATAGAGACGTTCAAGTAAGAACAGGAGGACATGATGAATTGTCTTGCCTCAGATGAAATTGGAATTTTCAGGAGTTGATTTTAACGTTATTATAGAACATGGAGGCAAAGCATGAGCAAACCGCGTAAAAATTTTACAGCAGTGCGGAATACCAGCACTAAAGCTTATCCCAGTCGGCTGCCGAAATCTCCCTACCGGTAATATCGGTGACTTCACGAAGCATCATTATAAAATCTCTCCGCTTACATGGCGCCCATTTGCTCATGGCTCGGTCTCTTATTCAAATTTATTCCTTTTATCACCGGTAAATGATGACCCAATTGAAGACCGAGTAAGACCCAATCTTCGAGTGTCGAATGTAACTCGTCTTCGCATTCGCGAAGCGTATTCCCAAAAGCGATCACTCCCTTACATTTAGGTATCCGACCGGCAAATGTGCCGTCTGCCAGTTTATCGTAAATGGCCTGGCACATCAGTTGATCGACATACCCGGTAAGAATAAACCGAATGGTCATAGGCAACCTCCGTACTCGTTAAATAATACCAGATAAAAGGGAACATATCAACCGCTAATCGCCAAAAAAAGGGGGATGCGGAATTTGCAATCGGTAGGCAAGCCTGGTAAAATTGAGGAGTCACTCTTATAGGAGGAAAAAAACGCATGAAAGTCATCGATCTGACGCAAGGACATGAGAAACTCTATTGTATGTGCCTGGAGGATTGGTCGCCCGATATCAAAGAAGCGGGCGATCACAAGGAAACCTGGTATGCCCGCATGAAAGACAAAGGGCTGCGGGTGAAATTGGCTCTGGATGATCAGGACAAGGTGGGTGGAATGATCCAGTACCTGCCCATCGAGCAGTCATTTGTCGATGGAAAAGACCTCTATTTTATCCCTTGCATCTGGGTACATGGGCATAAGCAGGGCCGGGGAAACTTCCAGAAACGGGGCATGGGCCGGGCACTGCTGGAAGCGGCGGAAACGGATGCCCGTGAGCGGGGGGCAAAAGGTATAGCGGCCTGGGGACTTTCGTTACCATTCTGGATGAAGGCGTCGTGGTTTAAAAAGCAGGGATATAAGCGGGCGGATAAGATGGGAATGCAAGTATTGGTGTGGAAGCCTTTCGATGACGGGGCGGCTGCCCCACGGTGGATCAGGCAGAAGAGGACCCCGGGAAAAATCCCCGGGCAGGTTACGGTCACGGTTTTCTTGAATGGCTGGTGCCCGGTGCAGAGCCTGGCGTATGAGCGGGCGAAGCGGGCGGCTGCCCAATTGGGCGATAAGGTGGTCTTTCAAATGTTTGATACATTTGACCGGGACACGTTCTTAGAATGGGGAATCAGCGATGCGCTTTACGTGGATGACAAGGCCATCCGCACCGGACCCCCGCCCACCTTTGAGAAGATCAAGAAAAAAATCGCCCGCCCCCTCGCCCGCCTGGAATGATCGGTACTCGCCAGCATATGGTCCAAAGAGCTGAGGGTGTATTGCCTTTCTTCTCGGGAGGAGAAAAATCATGACAGAGATAAGGGGCGAGTTTTTGAGCGAAGAGGACCTGGACTTAAAGAACCTTTCCCAGGAAGAGTTATTCGCCTATTGGAATCTCTGGCTGGAGCAAGCCCAGGCGTCTAACGATTTGGACCAGTATACCTATTCACACGGTGTTTTCGTGACCATGACCGAGCCCCACGCATAGTCTTAAATGGCCTTGACAGGCAAGGGCATTTAAATGATCGATGAGAAGGGGAGTGATGAGTCTGGGGAACATATTCCCGGTCGGGTCAGCGAGCGGGTTGCCGGGGGAATGGGTCATGTTCCCATGGATCAAGGGCATTGCCACACGGAAAAGAACCTCCTACCGGTCGAAAAAAAGTTCCTACCAATAGAAAAGAGGTAGTGTCAAGTATCTTGTGTAAATTTCTCGAGAGATGCGATAAACGAGAGTTTCTGGCCGAAAGGTGAACATCTCCATCCTAACTCCATTCTTAGGGCAACAAAGCAAAGGATTTTATAGGCAGG
>Ga0315287_10000047_pt1 | contig 106998 bp, 82 predicted proteins | sample YL17G11_0_MG_FD_205037 | JGI IMG/M metagenome (GOLD analysis project Ga0315287, IMG submission 205037) | Sediment microbial communities from Yellowstone Lake, YNP, Wyoming, USA - YL17G11_0 | ecosystem: Environmental > Aquatic > Freshwater > Lake > Sediment | place: USA: Wyoming | collected... | reverse complement strand
CTTTTGGTAAAATGACCATGTTATTCATGGGTGCATATCCTCCTTATTTGTAAATTTTTCTAAACACTGGAGTATATGCACCTTTCTGCCTCCTGTCAAATTTACACAACTTATTGTACACTACCAATGTACCCGTGGAAAACAACTTTCACCCCATGTAAAACAAATTTCACCCCATGACTTTATTTAATTACCCCATGAATAAAAAGTTTTACCCCAGGGAAAATAAAAAAAACCCCGTGGAAAACAACTTTCACCCCATGACTTTATTTAATTACCCCATGGATAAGAACAAAAACCCCCTGGAGATGATGGTACACCCAGGGTGAGCGTAATCGATTCGCTACCGACCTTATATCAGCCTCTTAATCCCAAAACCAGGCGGATGATTTAGGTTTTGGGCAGTAGTTGAAAAATCGGGGGAATGCTATTATAATAAAGCATGGAACAAATAAACGGAGCTCCGGCGATGAAAGCAAGGTTCATTAATCCGGGTCAGATGGAGGCATATGAAGATAGTCTCAAGATATACCGTGACTTAAAAGGGGTTATCGATACCTCCCATGATGAAGGCTATGATGAAGGCTATGGCGAAGGTCACGAAAATGGAATAAAGGAAGGTGTAGATATCGGTCTGAAAGAGGGTGAAGAGCGGGGACTGAAGAAGGGTTTGAAAGAAGGAGAAAAAAACAAAACCCTGGACATGGCCCGGCTGATGAAGCAAGAGGGCGAGCCCATCGAAAAAATCGTCCGTTATACCGGCCTAACCCCCGCCGACATCGAAAACATTTAACTCGTAACTCCTGGGTTGCCGAGGGCCTGGGGGTGAGGGCCGGGCTGACCTTTTTCCCTGGGGTTGTCCTGGCCGCGGGTTTGGTTTATAATGGGGGATCAAGGAGGCGATGATGACCGATATGGAAATTATTCAGGCCATAGCGAAGGCACTAAAGATAAAACTTGAGCGGCGCGTACCGGGCGAGATCGGCGATATTTTATGGGAGATAGGCAAACCCGGCTACTGCCTGGACGATACCGGGGCGGTTACCGGATTACGGTTGAATCGCCTGGCTATAAAGCCGGCTGTAGAGTATATGGCCCGGTTGAAGCGCCTGACCCACTTAAATCTATATAGCTGCCAATTGGCTTCGGGCGATCTCGATTTCCTGGCCGGCCTGGACCGGTTAACCCATTTAAACCTGAGCTTCAATCCAGATATCAGCGATTATTCCTTCCTGGGGGCGCTGAAAGGTTTAAAGATGCTTTACCTGCGGGAAAATAACTTAACCGAAATCTCTTTCCTGCGCCTGGTGCCGGGATTAACGGAATTGGATTTGAGCGACAACCCGGGCATCGGCGATTATTCCTTTCTAAAGGCGCTGAAAGGTTTAAAGGAGCTTTACCTGAGGGAAAATAACTTAACCGCTGTCTCTTTCCTGCGCCTGGTGCCGGGATTAACCAAGCTGAATTTGAGCCGCAACCCGGGCATCGGCGATTATTCCTTTCTGCAGGCGCTGAAAGGATTAACCGGGCTTTACCTGTGGAGTAATAACTTAACCGAAGTCTCTTTCCTGCGGGGCCTGCCGGGGTTAGAGACGCTTCATTTATGGAATAACAAGATTACCGACCTCTCCTTTGTCACCGCCCTGGACCATCTGACCGATCTCAACATCGCTGGCAACCCGGTCGAGAACCCGCCGCCGGAAATCGTTAAACAGGGTGTTAACGCTATCCGCGATTACTTCCGCTCCTTAAAAGGGGAGGAGCTGCGCCCCTTAAACGAGGTCAAAGTATTGCTCGTGGGCAGCGGCGGCGCCGGTAAGACCTCGCTACTCAAGCGCCTTAGCGACCGCGACTTCGACCCGCACGAGAGCAAGACCCACGGCATCGGCATCCAGACCATTCCCATAGAGATCGATAAAACCGCGGACATGGGCCATAATTCCCCCCTCATCCAGGCCCATTTCTGGGACTTCGGCGGCCAGGAGGTCATGCACGCCTCCCACCAGTTCTTCCTCTCCAAACGCTCGCTCTATATTTTGGTGGTCGATTCCCGGGAAGAGCAGACCCCGGAATACTGGCTCAAACACATCGCCACCTTTGGCGGCAGCTCGCCGGTGCTGGTGGTGATCAACAAGATCGACGAGAGTCCGCAATTCGACTTAGACCGCCATACCCTGACGCGCAAGTACCCCAACATCCTCGGTTTTTACCGCCTCTCCTGCCGGTCGGGTGACGGCCTGCCGGCATTGAAAGCAGCGGTGCGCGCCGCCATACCGCAGACGGAATTGCTCCAGACACCGGTGGCCGCTTCCTGGCTGCGCGTCAAATCGACCCTGGAGGCCGAGACCCGGGAGAAGTGCTATATCTCCCATGCCGCATTCGGGCAAATATGCGACCGCGAGCGCATACCGGCAGATACCAGCCGCGAAACCCTGATCGGGTTTTTAAACGAGCTGGGTATCGTGCTCCATTTCAAGGATTTCGGCCTGGAGGAATACCATGTGCTCAACCCGCGCTGGGTGACCGAGGGCGTTTACCGCATCATCAATTCCCGGGCCCTGGCCGACCGGCACGGCCTACTCAAAAAGGCAGATGTCGGTCGCCTGATCAACGAGGCGCAGCCCAAGACCTGCGACTACTCCGAGGATCTCAAGGGCCGGGCCTATACGCCGGGGGAATGGGAATACATCGTCAAATTGATGCAAAAGTTCGAGCTCTGCTATGAGTTGGATAAGGACTTCATCCTGGTGCCGGCCCTGCTCGATACCAAAGAGCCGATGCTAGCGGAAGAGACGGGCACCGGCCTGGATTTCATGCTGGCCTTCGACTTCTTGCCCAAATCGGTGATCTCGCGCCTGCTGGTCAAATTGCACCCGGACCTTGTGCCGGGTCTCTACTGGCGCACCGGCATGGTGCTCAAGAGCGGGCTTTTTCAGACCCGGGCCCTGATCCGGGCCGACGAGGTGGAAAAAACGGTCACCATCCGCATTACCGGCAAGCAGAAACGCGAGCACCTGGGCGTCATCCGCAGCGCCTTGCGGGAGATCAACCGGGGCTTCGAGCCGATGAAGATCGATGAGCTGATCCCCCTGCCATTGCCGGAAGAGGTCGGGCAGGCTTACCGGGAAAAGCACAAGGGGGCCGGTAAGTATGCGCGCACGGTCTCTTATGAGTTTCTGCTCGGTTATGAGCGAAGCGGAATTCCCGACTATTTCGACGGCGAGACCGGCCAGACCTACCGGGTGGCCCAATTGCTCGATACCGTCACCTTGCCGGAAGAGCGCCGGGGCCAGGGTTTTACCGGCGCTGATTCCGGGCGACCTATCCCTCCACCCCGGCCCGAGACCGAAGCCCAGGAGCTCAATAAAAAGCTTGAGCGGATTAAGGAGTTGAACAGAATTATCGATGACCTGGGAAGAGAGATAGATCTAAAAAAGAAGCAAAAAGACCTCCTGGACACCCAGGCGAGGAAACATGTACGCCGTCATTACCTCTGGATACCGGCGGTCATGGTGCTTTTAATACTGGCCCTGTACATACTCATAAAAACAGACATCTGGCCCTGGAGCGCAGTCGAACCCGATACGTATGTTTTAGCTTTACTTCTGGTGCCCACCGGATTGGTATATTTGCTCATTAAAGGTAAGCCGTTCTTTAGCTCGTCTGCTTATGAAAGAGCGATAGAGAAGGAGAGAGAAAAATTGTATTCGCTCAACCTTATCGATGCCGATGGCCTGGATAAGATGAAGACGGACCTGTACCAGGCCATAAAGGAGCGGGACAGCCTATGATGACCCGGCCCGGCGCCAGAGTCCGGGTTGCCTCTAATTTTGACCATGAAAATGGTATCTAATAGGCGAAACATCGAATTAGCGAGCGAGTAGGGGCACGGCGTGCCGTGCCTCGAATCTCAGGATTTCTTTGGCAGCAGTTGAAAAATCGGGGGATTGCTATTATAATAAAGCATGGAACAAATAAACGGAGCTCCGGCCATGAAAGCAAGGTTCATTAACCCATACACCGATTTCGGTTTCAAGAAGCTCTTCGGTGAAGAAGCCAATAAAGATTTACTGAAGGACTTCTTAAACGAACTCCTGCCCGGCGAGCACAAGATCGCCAATCTCACCTTAAAGAGTGCCGAGCATATAGGCGCCATAACCACTGATCGCAAGGCCATATTCGATATCCATTGCCAGGATGAGCAGGGCGGGCAATTCATCGTCGAGATGCAGAAGGCCAAGATCAAGTTCTTCAAAGACCGGGCCATATTTTACACCACTTTCCCGATCCGGGACATGGCCGAGAAAGGGGAATGGGATTTTAAGTTAAAGCCGGTCTTTTGCGTGGCCATACTGGATTTTACCTTTGATGAAGAGCGGGAAAAGAAAACCTATCTGTGCGAAGTGCAGTTGAAAGACCAGTACTGCCAGGTGATTTTCGACAAGCTGACTTACATTTTCATCGAGATGCCGCGGTTTACCAAAGGGGAGAAGGATCTTGAGACGCACCTGGACCGGTGGCTGTACTTTTTGAAGAACCTGGAGAGTTTCGACGATATACCGCAGGTATTGAAGGAGGAGGTATTTTTGAAGGGTTTCGAGATCGCCGAGTTAGCCAATTTTGATCCGGGTCAGATGGAGGCATATGAAGATAGTCTCAAGATATACCGTGACTTAAAAGGGGTTATCGATACCTCCCATGATGAAGGATATGAAGAAGGTCTCATAAATGGTGAACAGCGAGGTCTCCATAAGGGTCTGAAAAAGGGTGAAGAGATTGGTTTCCAGAAAGGAAAGCTGGACATGGCCCGGCTGATGAAGCAAGAGGGCGAGTCAATCGAAAAAATCGTCCGCTATACCGGCCTCTCCCCGGCCGACATCGAGCGCCTTTAACTCGTATACACAGACCGAACACATAGTGTTGTCTCTTTTGAGTGGATAATTTTACTGTGTTTGCGGAGTGTAGCCGGGAATTAATCAAGTTTACGAGTTGATTTTCTGGAAAATTTCCTCGGGGTTATCGGAGCTCTTGATCCTGGCAAAGATTTCCGGCCACTTTTCCTGGACATCGAGGATAAAATCGATGACCTCGCGCACTGCGCCCCGGCCACCGTACCTCTTGGCGATATAATGGGAGATGCGCTTGATCAGCGGGTGGGCGTCGCCGACTGCGGCGGAAAAACCGACCATGCCCATCACTTCGGCATCGCCGATATCGTCGCCGATATAGGCGGCTTCTTCTTTTTTGAGTTGGTACTTTTCCAGGAGCTCGAAGAAGGGGGTGGTCTTATCGACAACACCTTCGTAATAATCGTCTATCTGGAGTTCTTCGGCCCTTTTCCGCACAGCATCCGAGGATTTACCGGTGATAATGGCGGTCTTGATGTCGGCCAGGTGGGCAAATGTAATGCCGGTGCCGTCTTTGACATCAAAGGATTTGATTGTCTCTCCGCTCGGCATGACAAAGAATCTACCGTCGGAAAGGGTGCCGTCAACATCCATGATGATCAGCTTGATCTTTTTTGCCAGCTCTTTTTGGTCCATCATATCATCTCCGTTCTCCATAAATCATGCAAATGGAGAAGGCCGATCAAGGTGTTGTCTTTATCTACCACGATAATAGATGTGATGAGGTTTTCCTCAAGAATTTTCAGCGCCTCTACGGCCATATTGTTTTCCCCGATGCTCCAGGGTTTTGGGGTCATCATCTCTTCGGCCCTGGTCTTAGAAAAATCGATGCCGCGTAAAAACCCCCTTCTTAAGTCGCCATCGGTAATGAGACCTTCGACGCGGTTTTGCCCATCGACGACGATCGCCACACCGAAACGTTTCTCATTTATCACTTTGATCACATCCAGCATGAGGTTATCCCGCTTGGCTTTGGGGAGCTCGTTGCCGCTGTGCATGAGATGCTTGACTTTCAGGAGTTTCTTACCGATGGAACCGCCGGGGTGATTGAAGCGGAAGTCGTCTTCATTGAAACCTTTCTTTTCCATCAGGGCGATGGCGATGGCGTCGCCGATGGCCAGGGTTAGGGTGGTGGAAGTGGAGGGGACGATGCCGATCGGACAGGCCTCCTCCTCGATACTGCAATCGATAAAAATATCGCTCTGCCGGGCGAGCTCGGATTGGGGATTACCGACCAGGGAGATGAGCTTGACGCCGATTCTCTTGATAAAATCGAGCAGGCGCAGGACTTCAAAGGTTTCGCCGCTGGTAGATAAGGCCATAACCACGTCGTCGTTGTTGATGATGCCGATATCGCCGTGCATGGCTTCGGATGGGTGCAGGAATATGGAGGGGGTGCCGGTGGAGGTCAGGGTGGCCGAAATCTTACGGCCAATGAGGCCCGATTTACCCATGCCGGTCAAAACGATCCGGCCTTTGGTGGAGAATATGATGTTGACTGCTTTTTCAAAATCTTGCCCGATCCTGTCTATGGCATTATGGATGGCCCTGGACTCGATTTCCAGTACTTTTTTACCTGTTTCTACGATGCCCATATCAACCTATATTATATAATTTTTTTAACCGGATTAATAGTTCTTTTAAATTTTTTATCGGTAGAGAGTTGCTGCCGTCGGAAAGCGCCCGGGCCGGATCTGGGTGCACCTCCATAAAGATGCCGTCTGCGCCTGCGGCCACCCCGGCACAGGCCAGGGTGGGGATGAATTGCGGGTCCCCGCCCGATACGCCGCTCAAGGCGCTGGGCCGCTGCACCGAGTGGGTAACATCGAGAATTACGGGCAGGCCGGTCTTTTTCATGATCGGGATATTACGGAAATCGACCACCAGGTTGCGGTAACCGAAAAAAGTGCCCCTCTCGGTCAGCATGATTTTTTCATTGCCGGTGGATGTGATCTTTTCCACTACCAGGGCCATATCTTCTGGGGCCATGAACTGCGCTTTTTTGATATTGATGGGTAGCCCGGTCTGCCCGGCTGCCAGGAGCAGGTCGGTTTGCCGGCTCAAGAAGGCCGGGACCTGGATGACCGATAAGACTTCGGCTGCCGGTTTGGCCTGCCAGGGCTCATGGATGTCGGAGAGCACAGGCAGGGAAAACTCGGTCTTTACTTTCTGCAATATACGCAAGCCCTCGTCTAACCCGGGGCCGCGGAAGGAACCGAGCGCGGAGCGGTTGGCCTTATCGAAGGAGGCCTTAAAAATCAAGGCGATATCGAGTTCCTCGGCGATCTGCTTTAAAGACCCGGCAATGGACAGGGTCATGGCTTCGCTCTCGATGACGCAGGGGCCGAGGATAAAGAAGGGCCGATCGCGGCGGATGGCCATGCCTTCGACTGCAAAATAATTACTCATGTTCATATTTTACCAGTATCTTGAGTAAAGTGCAATTACCCGGTCTCACAATGCTCTTGTATCTCCTTTAACTGATCGAGGGTCATCAGCACTTCCCGTTTGTTCCTGTTATCCGGCGGCGAGACCACACCGCGCAATTCCAGTTGATCCATCAGCCGGCCGGCCCGGGCGTAACCGATGCTCATCTTGCGCTGCAAAAAAGAAGCGGAGGCCTGGCCGGTATTGACGATGAATTCGGCCGCATCGTAAAACATAGCGTCTACGTCGGTCAGGGCGTTTTCTTCGTCTATTTCTTCCCCCTCGTCGTCCAATCGGGCCACCGGTTTGACCACGGCCGTATTGAACCGGGGACGGGCGGTCTTGGCCAGGTAATTGACCACGCGCAGCGATTCTTCTTCAGATACGTAGGCGCTATGCAACCGGATGAGGGAGGCGGTCTTGGGGGGCAAAAAGAGCATATCGCCGTTCCCCAGCAGTTTCTCTGCGCCCATGACATCGATGATGGTGCGGGAATCGTGCTTGGATGGTACGGCCAGGGCGATGCGCGAGGGGAAATTGTTCTTGATGGTGCCGGTGATAACATCGATAGATGGCCGCTGGGTGGCCAGGATGAGGTGGATGCCGACGGCCCTGGCCTTCTGGGCAATACGGGCCACATTGCTCTCGATCTCGCGACAGCACTCCATCATCAAATCGGCAAATTCATCGATCACCAGGACGATATAGGGAATTTTTTCTTTATCTTCGAGCTTTTCTAAGGCCTCGTCCTCTGTTTGCAGCAAGAGTTCCAGCTTGCGGTTGTACTGCTCGATGTTGCGCACTTGCAGCAGGGCGAGTTTTTTATAACGTTGTTCCATTTCGAAAACCGACCAATCCAGGGCATTCTTGGCCAGTTTGGTGTTGACCACCACCGGGGTCAGCAGGTGGGGCAAAGAATTGTATATGGTCAATTCGACCCTTTTTGGATCGATCAACACCAGCTTCACTTCGTCCGGCGATGCTTTATAGATGATACTCAGGATCAGGGCATGGATGGCCACGCTCTTGCCGCTGCCGGTGGCGCCGGCGATAATCAAATGCGGCATCTCCCGCAGGTCGGTGATGAAAATCTCCCCGCTCTTGGTCTTGCCCATGGCATAGGTCAGGGGGGAGCGGGACTGCTGGTATTCGGGAGATTCGATGATTTCCCGCAGGTGGATGATCTCCCGTTTCTTGTTGGGAATCTCGATGCCGATGGCTTTTTTCCCCAGGATACGCTCTATGCGTACGTATTGGGCTTTGGCCACCAGGGCCAGGTCCTCGGACATACTGGTCACATCTTTGACTTTGACACCGGTATCGGGAACGAACTCATAGGTGGTGATTACCGGCCCGGGGGTGTATTCGACGATGGAGCCGCGGATACGGAACTCTTCCAACCGCCGGCCCAGCTCCACCTTTTTATCCTCAAGCTCCCGGTAATCGATCTGGCTCTTCTCCGAAGGTGCATCGAGGTAAGTCAGGGGTGGAGATTGGTAATTTTGACCGACTGCCGCCTTATCGGCGATATCGGAAAACAGGTAAGACTCTTCCGGTATTTTGCTGGGTTCTTTAATGACCCGTTTCTTCTCTTTACCGCCAATATCCCAGTTTTTATCGGTGGCCCAGTCCGGGGAAGAATGCCCTTTTGGGGTTTCCTTGCCCATATCCCAGGCCGGTTCTTCGGCCCTTTCCTCGATGACCGTATCTTTCTTGTGCTTTTCTTCGAGCTTCTTTTGCCGCCGTTTCTCCTGGTATTCTTCCAGCCGGGTTTTCAGCCAGCGGCCGAAGACCAGCGTGCCTTTGGCCAGGAGTTTTCCCAGGAACACCGCTATCCTCTTCAAAGAAAACCGGGCGATCAAGACCAGGGAGATCATCATCGACAGGAAACAGAAAACCAGGGAAAAAGCGGCGGTGATCTGGCCTGATAAGAAATCATCGACCAGGTAGCCGATCACTCCCCCGCTCTTAATCTCATCACCGGCCACCGGCACAACGGAGACGAGGTTGGCCATAAAGGCCGAGAATGAGAGGAGCAGGAGTAGGTAGCCCAGGCCCTTGGTGACCATATTTTCGATGCGCCGGTTGATCAAGAAAAAAGTGGTGATGAAAAAAATGTAGGCCAGGATAACGTAAGACCCAAAGCCGAAGAGGCTGAATAGGGCCGCCGCGATTTCGGCGCCCACCCGTCCACCGAAGTTGTGCACGGCCTGGTACGGGGTATTACTGAAAAAACTGGGATCTCCCGGGTGATAGCCGACCAGGCAAAATAGCATGTATATGGACAGGAATAAGAGGATGATACCGATGATTTCGTTTTTCAGCAACAGCTCGTTTGTGTTTTCAGTCTGCTTCTTGACTTTCTTCATGCCTTACAAGTATAAGGTCTAAGGCCCTGTTTTGTCAACCCCACCCTGACTGGCCATTTTTTCGCTGCTCCCGCTAATCTCGGTCAATCAAACCTCTCCGATATAGACCAATTCATGCCCGGCAAAAACCAGGGCAAGCTTGATCAAAGTTGTTTTTTCGATGGCTTTCTTAAACTTTTCGTCCAGGCTGTAGCGTTTTAGCTGTTGTTGCGCTTCTGTTTTTAACTTATCCAACAGCAGCCGGTCTTCTCTTTCAGAACCGGGCATGTATTTGATTTCCAGGATATAGGCGTACTTGATTCCTTCATATTTGGCCAGGAAAGGCTCCATGACGAGGTCGGCATAGCCTTTATTTAATTCTCTTTCGGAGTGAACGAAGTAGAGTTCGCTCCAGCCCAGGTAAGCATTTAAAAATCCCTGGATGAACTTCTCACCGTTGATCAGGTCCCTGAGGCTGGCGCTCGCCTGCATACGCCCGGCGATATACTCGAAGAAAGGTTGCCAATCGCCACGAAAGGCCATGTTCTCTATCTTTTCCGAATATTTTTCCAGGGCGAGGCTATAGACCTCCGTCTCCAGGTAAACTTCCCGGATGTATTCGTAGAAGAGCTTTTTGACCGATTCGTTGGGGATTTGAAGGATCAATTTGTCTTTAATCTCCGCATCGACCCCGCCTATGGTCAAGAGGCCGAAATAAAAGAGCAATGAGCTGAAGTTTTCGGGCCTCTCCAGGTGCTTCAATTGAAAAGACTTTTCCAACCTGGAAACGACAAAACCTGTTTCAAGCACGGCCTTAAGCCGGGAGAAATTGCCGTTGGTCTCAACCGTACCCTGCCGGTCGATCATCACCAGGTGTCTTAATTTCGCATAGTCTATCCGGACGTTGCGGTCGAATAATTCATCCGGTATTTTCTGTGCTTTAAAGTATTCCTTGAGGAAATAGAGTACCAGGGTGGGATTGAATACCTTCATCCCGGCTTCAGGGGAGAACCGGTAATGATCGTACCAGCGGCCCATTACCTCGAGCAGGTCGCCTGTCCGGTGATGAATTTTGCCGACCGACCGGTAGTATTCGAGCATGTCGATGACTTCCTGTTCCCGGAATCCCATCAGCTCGTTGAACGTTTTATCGATCGATATATTCTCGCCGATGTTGAAACCGGAGGTGACGTCGTCCAGGGTAATGGGCGAGACACCGGTGACAAACATCCGTTTAACGGGGATATCGCTGCCGGAGGTGCCGGATTTAATGATCTTAAAGAAATCCTTGAAAAAGCCTTCGCCATGGGTTAACCTTTCATAAAACATTCTCCCGGCAGTCGATAACAGGGTATTGGCAAAGTTATCGTATTCGTCGATCACCAGGTAGATTTTTTGCTCGGCGCGCCGGCAGTCGGCCAGGACATTGCTTAATAGGTCGGAAGCATTTTGGGTCGACAGGTTTTCGATGGCTTTGTCAGGGTCCACCCGGAGCAGGCGGTGGTATTTGGAAATGAAGATTTTGGCCTGGTTGAAAACATGGTTGGTGAAAGATGCTTCGACCTGGTCCGCTGTCGATTTGACCTGCGAGAAGTCGAATTTCAGGATCAGGTAAGCGTTCCTTTCCGCTGTCGGGTGGTCGAAAACGTGGGTGCCCTTGAAATAGTAGGCAAAGTCGGCCGCCTTATCGACATCGTAGTAGGTCTCCATCATCGAGATCAGCAGGGTCTTACCGAAACGCCGGGGGCGGATGAAGACCAGGTATCTGCCCTGGGTCTCGATCTTTTCCAGGTATTCCGTCTTATCCACGTAATAGAAGTTACTCTCCCTGATCTCTTCAAAACTCCCCACCCCATAAGGGATGGCTTTGGGCTCCCGGTCTTTTGCCTGGCTATCGATTGAACGCCTGGTCTTCCGGGTTTGCATTCCCAGGAAATCAACCAGGAACCTTTCGTATACCTTGTTGCGGATGGCACAATAACCGTCTTTGTCGGCAACAATGGCCCCGGCCCCGGAGATAGAGAACTCCTTATAAGGGTGAAACATTTCCCGGTTACCCAACAAGATTCCCTGGACCAAATTCCTGAGCTCTTTATTGACCTGGATATCCCGTTTCAGGCTAGCGATGGCCGAATTGGTAAAGAGAAGCTCCCCGATAGCAGTTTCGATGTCGTTTTCAGTAAGCGGTCTTTTGGTTTTCAAAGCTATTTCGACCAGGATATGGCAGGCATGCTGGAGTAATTGGGGATGACCGCCTATCTGCGAGATCAACCCCTCCCGGGCCGCTTCTTCGATGGTAATATTCAACCTCTTGAAAGGGATCTCGATGAGTTTTCGGCATTCCGGGTCTGAAAAATCCTCAAGATACAAAGTCTTCGCAATATTAAAGGGGGGATAGGACCCGATCTTCAGGGTGGTCATATCTAATAAAGAACCGATAACCAGGGAATATTTCGTAAATTCGGGCTGGTTATATCTTTCAGAATAGATTCTTCTCCATAAATTCAAAAAATTCCCTATAAGCGGATGGTACTCGATCTCATCACAGAAGAAAACAATACGTTTGTCCGGCTGCGGTTCAAGCTCTCTTAAAAAATGAAAAAAATCGAGCGGTGTGCCGCTTTTTTTAACCATATCTTTGCCGTTCTTGACCGGGATTTGTTTGACGATGAATTGAGTCAGCCAAAGGTAAAATGGTGATTCATCTATCGGCGAAAGTACTAAGTCAAGATTCACATAATGGATGTCGGGCAAGCGGTCCTGGATTTGCCTAAAAAAAGTGGTCTTGCCGCTCTGCCTGGGCCCGTAAATTACCCAATAATCTCCCTTTATGATACCGGATATGACCCGGTCAAGGTCTGCTTCCCGCCCGATACAAACCTCATCATCCTTATGGGGATCCAGCGGCCCGGTGAAGCGGTAGGGGTTTTTATCCATGCCCTGATATTAATGGAATTACCGGCAATTGTCAAGCCCCCGGTAAGACCTAAATCAGCCGCCTGGTTTTGGGGGAGAGGGGGTTAGGGTATGGGTTACCTTTTTCCTCTTTTACTCATCCTCAAAACTCGTAGATCTTCGCGCCGATCTATTCGTAGTATATCACGCCGCTGGACAGGTGTTGACGAATGGGGCGGTTCCTGGTACAATGGGGGCATGGTTAAAGAGGAACTGCGATCGGTACAAAAATGTCCGGGAAACATTAAAGGGCCAATAAAAAGTCTAAGATTACATAATTTTACGGTAACAGACGCTTCTAAAACTCTCATGACATACGGTTATGATTTTCATTTAGATCATTTAAATCCAGGAGAGAGTAAGAAAACGGGAAGTTTTAAAATCTTCGACTCTCTTACCAGCAAAATGACGTTTTATACGGTTCTTATTTTTATATTGACTGTAATCATGGCAGTTTTTACTATAATTAGGAAATGAGGAAAAATGAAAGCATTGGATCGAATTACCTTTAACCCTGAAGTCATGGGGGGCAAGCCCTGCATCAGGGGAATGCGCGTCACTGTCGGCACCCTGGTCGGCCTGGTGGCCAGCGGACATACGAAGAAAGATATCCTTGATATGTATCCCTACCTGGAACCGGCCGACATCGACCAGGCGCTATCCTATGCTGCCTCGTTTTAGAAAAATATGAAAAATACGTTGAAGCCGGGGCTTTGATCTCAGTCGATGAGACCCACTCCCGGGCTCGTATTTTACCGATCAAATAAAGATCAATTAATGGAAGGGATATATTTCGTCATTCCTGGGGAGTTGACTTGACGCCGATATACCTCGAAGAAATACTAGCCTCTTGACATCCGCCGGAAGAATAGCTGCGTCCCGGGTTTTCTATTTTGCACCGGGAAACGGTCTTGACAGGCGGTGCCTTATAAAGGCCCGATTTCGCCCGGTTCAATAGTGATTCCAGGTTGGCATCCAGGTCTTTCGCATACAAAGTTCTTTTCCACCGGTAGGAGGTTCTTTTACGTGGGGCAATGCCCTGATCTATAGGAACATGAGCCATTCCCCCGGCACCCGGTCGGTGGCCCAGGCGGATGATCCGCTAAGAGCCGGGATTTACTCCCAGGAGAGGACCACTTTGCCGCATTTGCCCTCTTCCATGACATCGAAGCCCTCCTGGAACCCGGCTACCGGGAAGCGGTGGGTGATCATGGGGGCGATATCCAGGCCGGATAGGAGCATGGCCTCCATCTTGTACCAGGTCTCGAACATCTCCCGGCCATAAATGCCTTTCAGGTAAAGGGCTTTAAAGATGATCTTATCCCAGGGCACGTGCGTCTCTTCCGGCAAGATGCCGAGCAGGGCGATTTTTCCCCCATTGTACATGTGGGCGATCATATCTTTGAATGCCTGGGGGGAGCCGGACATCTCGAGCCCGACATCAAACCCGGTTATGCCGAGCTCTTTGACGACATCGTCCAGTTTTTCCCGCCCGGGATTAACGGCCCGGCAGCGGCCTAATTTTTGCGCCAATGCGAGCCGGTAGTCGCTGAGGTCGGTGACCACGATGTGCCGGGCCCCGGCAAAGCGGCAAATAGCCACGGCTATGCAGCCGATCAGACCGGCGCCGGTGATGAGGACATCTTCGCCGACCAGGGGGAAAGAGAGGGCGGTGTGGGCGGCATTGCCGAAGGGATCGAAGATGGAGGCCACGTCATCGCTAATTTTCGGGTTTAAGGGGATGACATTGGCGGCCGGTACGGATACGTATTCGGCAAACGAGCCGTCGCGGTGCACGCCGATGCCCCGGTAACCGATACGAATCCCGGTTTGTTTTTCATATAATTTTATCCACTCTTCGTAAAGAGGTCGAGGGAATGTTGCGCCGGCTCCCTTCAATATAAAATCGGCCTGGGGGCTGCCGGTTGAAAATACCGCATTAAGTATCATTATCAAGGGGATTATTCCCCGGAAAAATCTAGTCCGTCTCATTTTTAACCTCCCGGGTATTATGGCGGTAATGTCAAACCTGGTACCATTATTGCAGTTTAAAACATGCTCTATCAAAGTACCATGAAAATCGCTCGACTTAGATAATAATAGTCTGAAGTTCACGTTTAATAATAAGGTTAAGTATTTGTCAAGAGCCGGTAAATAGCTAAGAATATCTGGCACCCTCAAAGGACCGAAGGCATTGGAGAGAACACGAAGAACAGAGTTTAGCAATACCTGCATCAAACTGATTATTCCAACAGATCGACCGCTTTCCTGGAAATATACCACCGGTCTTTTGCTTCGATGTAGACGGCCACACCATCGAGTTTAATCTTTGTCTCTTTCCCGTTTTCTATTATGATGGCATAATTTTTATTGACAGGGATACGTATCCTCTTCCCACCCTTTTCCACCACCAGGGAAGGATTGACGGGATCAGCAGGATTTTTATCCGTGCAAATGACAGTGCCCTTAACTTTAAAAGCACTCCCGGCCTCGACGAAAAGTTTTTGCGTGGCGGCATCGAGATCGACGCCCAGGTAGTTGGCCGTGATTTTTGCGATATCGGTATTTTCCAGGACACCGGTGGGCCTATCATCGTTGGGGGAATACGCATAAAGCACCACTTCTTCCCCGGTATGACCCTTTGTGGTCCAACCGAGATTCGAACGTTTGCTTATTATGGGACCGATAACGGCATTGAGTTTTCCATTATTGGCTTTGTAAGCCAGGGTAAACTTAATGGAATCGATTTCTTCCTGGGTAAGGTCCTTAATTCCATAGTATTCTTCTATTTTATTACGGATTTCAGTTTCGAATTCTTTGTTGATACCATCGTATTTAATGATATTGGATAAGGCAAATTTTACTTCCACCTGCCTATAAATCGGTAATAATATTTTTTCCAGGCCGGTCCCGGTGACTATGTTTTCCTTTTTAAGAAATTTGAGATAATCATCTAAAACGGTTGTGTCATAAGTTTTATCCGTGGTAGAAGCACCCAGTGTAATACCGCCGTTGCCATGATCGGACATGATAAGTATAACGGTATTTTTATTGGCCAGGGCAAAATCCACAGCCACCTTTACGGCCCTGTCAAAGGCGGCGATTTCACTGATGAGGCCGACCGGGTCGTTGGCATGGGCGGCCCAGTCGATTTTGCTGCCCTCCACCACCAGGAAAAATCCATCCGGGTCCTTCTCCAAAAGTTCGATGGCTTTCGAGGTCATATCGGCAAGGGACGGTTCCTTCTCTTTATCGCGGTCGATATCGTAACTGATACCGTCAGGATAATCAGGGGAAAAAAGCCCGAATACCCGGGGCGTTTTCAATTGCCGTAACTCTTCTAACGTGGTGATAACATCGTAATCCATGTCACCCAACTGGCCGATAAGGTCTTCCTTATCTGCCCTGGTCTCTTTGGTAAAAAACATTTTTCCCCCGCCGAAAACGACATCGAGCCCGTTATATACTTCCTGTTCGCTCAAATTATCGTAGTTTTTCCTGGAAGGGTCATGGCAGGCAAAAGCAGCCGGGGTGGCGTGCATGACTTCGCAGGTGACCACCAGGCCGGTGGCTTTCCCGGCCAACCGTGCTGCCTCTAATACAGTAGCTACCGGTCTAAGCTCTTGACCCGGTTCAATGGGCTTTTCCCCCGGCATTTTAGCAATTTCCGGTAAAACGGAGATAAACCCGGTATGGGATTTATACCCGGTGGCCATTGCGGTTGCAGCAGGGGCGGAATCGGCAATCACGGCATCCGCGGAATATGTCCTGACAAGGCCGCAGGCCAGGTTGTCCATGGCCAGGGGTTTGCCACCCAGGTACCACCGGGTAAGCGTTACCCCTCCCTGGCTCATCCCGTCCGGGATCATGACGATAACGTTTTTCACCGGTTTCGCCGAAACCCCAACAACGAAGACCAATAAAATAAATATAAATACTAATACCACTTTATTTTTTGCAGTCATACGAAATCCTCCTTATTCTGGATCATATAAAACTTTACCAGGGTTATTTTAAAATTCGGTTTGTTTTTTTTTAATTTTTGCTTAAGGTGCTTTTTTATTGTGCCGGAGTTTGCCGATTTTGTTGTTTCGAGTCACGAATCGCTACAATTAGGCTTATTATAAATGATTAATGATAAACAAAATTAACCGATTCTTGGTTATTAATTAACAAAACTATTGTAAATATTCACTAGTTAAAAAAATAAAAGGTAATGCCATGGAAAAACTGGAAAATTTACTCCGGGAGACCCCGGCAGTGAAAATTGCACCGGACGAGCGCATCGTTATATTCAGCGATCTTCATATGGGTAACGGCGGCAAAATGGACGATTTTCTTCATAACGGCCGTTTATTTCAATATATCATCGAGCATTATTACGAGAAGGAAGATTATAAAATGATTTTAAACGGCGATATCGAGGAACTGCACCGCTTCTCCCTGCGTTCTGTCACCTCACGTTGGAAAGAAATTTACAAGATACTTATAAGATTCCATAATCGTCGAAAACTGATAAAATTAATGGGAAACCATGACTATGAATTATCCTTGCGGAAGAAAAAACCTTTTAATATACCGATTCTGGAAGCAGCAAAATTACAGTTTAACAATAATGATTTATTTATATTTCACGGCCACCAGGCCAGTCGCCAATTCAATACCTTCATTCATTGGCTGGTTAGCATCATTTTGCGGTTTTTCGGAAACCTCCTACGCATCAAAAATTATTCCGTCGCCCATCATAACCGTAAAAAATTCAAAATAGAAAAACGGGTCTATGAATTTGCCAGGAAAAACAAAATCATGGCCATTATCGGGCATACCCACCGGCCATTATTCGAGTCCCTCTCTAAAAAAGATACCCTAAAATTCAAAATCGAAAACCTGTGCAGGGAATATCCGCTGGCGGATCCAGGGAAAAAAGACTGCCTGGCGCAACGAATAAATAAATTTAAAAAGGAACTGGTGGAGATTCTAAGTAAAAGAGAAGAAGAGGATTTAATCAGTACCCTCTATAATTCCAGTGCCGAGCCCCTGGTCCCATGCATGTTCAATTCCGGTTGTGCTATCGGGAAGAGCGGTTTTACCTCCATCGAAATTTTCGGTGGGAACATCCAGTTGGTCTATTGGTTCGACACCACGGTTTCAAAAAAATACCTGGATTTCAATGGTTACAAGCCGGAGCGATTGGACGACAGCCCTTACTACCGTGTGATTCTTAAAGAAGACAACCTGGACTATATGTTTACACGAATTATACTGTTGTCCGATTAACCGGGATTCACCATCAAAAAATGGTGAATCCTATTCTCTTACCCCCCCGTGCTGACCTGAGGTTGCAAGATATTGCGTCTCTAAATTTTTCTGTTTTACTGTTCCAATGGGTGTAAGCTTTGGGTAAAACTCCCGGTGCGGATTAATTCTTCGATTTTGTAAGTGCCCAGTTTTCTTGCTTTTAAGAAACCGTCCCAGGCAGCGGATGCCAACCTACCGTCCTCTCGTAAATCGAACAACCATTCATGGACATATTCGGCTTTCCCCGGTGGTATTAGACCCGCATGGATTTCCTGGAGCCAACGCCGGTTCATCTCTTCATGGGTCCCAATGGGCGGCGCCATCAAAATGGGTATACCCAACCCACAGTAAAAACTCAATTCGCTGGGTTTCGTCCACAATACATCGGTGTGATGCAGGGTAAGATTAAATTTCTCCAGGTAACGATAAACATCTTTGTCAAAGATCAGCGAAATCCCTTTATCCAGGTTTTCTTGCATACCTAATGAATGGATATAACCCAGGACTCTTTCAAAAATGTCCCGGTTAATACCGATGGAGATGTGAACCTTGATTTGCTCCTGTTGAATTTTTTCCTGCAAGCTTTTTAGAATGGTTTTTACGATCTGGGTCTGCGCACCGGCCCCCCCAACGGCAAAAGTCAGGGTAAAATGGGGTTCCCTGGCTTGGGGGAGACTGTGTTGGTCTAACCAATACAATGCGGACTTCTCATGGATGGAAAAAAACCTGCCGCCGGGGTCCAGTCTTAATAGTCTTTTCCAGAGGTCTTCTTTAAGAATTTCCAGGTTTCCCGGGGAGCCGAGGTTTTCCTTCGGGAGGGGGAACCCGGTGAGGAAGATATTGTCCTGGGGGACCCCGTAACTGAGCAGCCGTTTCTTTACCTGGGTACAGGGGGCCAGGTATTTGATGCGGCTGGCCCGGGGATCAGGGGGAACCCACACCCGGTGACAATCCGAATCGCAGATCAATAAATAATTATCATGCCGGTGGCTGTCGGCTAATTCCATTTCCAGCGCGATGGCCGTGGCATAGAATGTGTGTACCGCGGCGGTATCGGTATCCCGGAACTCCTCCACCAAACCGGCACAGAGTCCTTTTTTTTTAATCTGGCGGTGCAGGTATTTTACGACATACGTTGGTTTTGATCGGTCTTTATTAGGGTAATATGGTGCTATTTTCTGGATAGCCAGCATAATCCCCAGGATGTATTTGCCGATGAAGGGCAACCGTCCGGCCCGGGAAAGGGAATAGTAAATCTTCCTGATTTTTTTCCACCTGCGATATTCTTTAGGGGGGGTGCTGTGTTTACTCCCATAAAGTGTGATATGCTCTTTGGTAAGGTCTTTTAATGGGTAAGCAGCCCTAACATGCCCCAGGCCCATCAGTACCGATATCACCCGTATTTTTTTTTCCATGATTCCTTATTCCCTTACATTCATTATTATCCCAGGGATTCCCCGGTTTTCGGGTAGATCAGGGTATTCCTGCCGATTCTTATTTTCCCACCGCGCCAATTCACGGTGCTGCTGAAAAAGGGTGTAAAATAAACGATGAATAACAATACATCTTTCAATATGATACAAAAGGGCAGCATGGCCACTACCCGGAATTTCCCCCGTTCTTCATGGTTGATGACCAAAAAACCGGCACATTCCAGGACGATCTTTAAAAATAAACTACCCAGCAGGATCATGAGGCCGCGGTTTCCTCCCATCAAGAGTGAAAAAATCAAGGCCAGCATGACGGGATTTAAAAAAAGTTCCAGTAGGTAAAAATGGAGCGATAGATGAAACCGCAATTTAGCCCATCGTTCCATACGGGAAAAGGCATCCTTCAAGGTAGTGGTCTGGCTGACATTGATCACCCAGGTAAAATTGGTGGAGATGGGGATTTTACTCCTGGCATACGCTTTTCCCAGCATGTAGTCTTCGGCCAGGTAGTCTTTGAAGTAATGAAATCCCCCGAAATAGTCCAGGGTATCTCTTTCCACCAGGATGGATTTGCCGATAACGATTTGTTTTTTAAAGAGTTTCCAGGCGAATATCATATTGGCCGATACGAAATTAGTGAAGTAGACGTTTTCGATAATACTGCCGATGCTCCGGCTCCCGGCGGAGCGAATAGGAGAAAAGATAATCTTAGCATTTTTCCCCAGGTATTCGTCCACCAACCGGGCCAGGGTGTTTTTTTCCACCCGGGTATTGGAATCGCTGACCCAATAGAGTGTTCCCCGTGCTTCTTCAGCCAGGAGGGTCAGTTTGTGAATTTTAGGATTCCCGGTATCGGCATGGCCGGTCACGATAACCCGTGCAGACACCCTGGGGTATGATGCTTGTAGGAGGCCGATAATTTCAGTCACCGGCTCATCACAGGAGTCTACCCCGAAAAGAATTTCATAGTCCGGGTAATCCAGTAAAAAGTAGGATTCCAGGTTCTTCTCGATTTGGTCATCTTTTTTTCGCAGGGGTTTGAGGATACTTACGGGAGGAAAAGGCTTCGTTGATTGGTTTTCCCGGTTTCCAGGGCTTCCGTTCCGATAGCGAATGGTAAAAAAAGTATACCCCGTCAATACCAAAAATGACAGCGATAAAATCGTTAAAGGAATGATAAATATCATTTTTTACCTCCGTTGATGTCCAGGTAATAGGTTGCCAGAAGTATGTTAGTTTCCCATTCATTTTTTGGTTAAATATTGGTTAATTTTGGTTTTCCGGGTAGAATTTTACCACCGAGGATGGAAAACACGCCTACTTCCGGGTTGTAAAACAGTTGGATTTCTCTGTCAAGAAAAAGCTGCCGATGTTTTAAAACCGGTCTGCTTCATCCGTTCCCTTACCAGGGAAACCGAAAGGATTTTTTGTTTCGGATCATCCGGTAATGGGGACAGGTTAGCGAGAGTACTTTTTTTTATCCTGCGGGTATAAAGTTCTTTTCGACTGGTAGGAACAATTTTTCGACCGGTAGGAGTTTCAAAGTCACCGGTAGGAAACACTTTTCTATTGGTAGGAGGTTCTTTTACGTGGGGCAATGCCCTGATCTATAGGAACATGAGCCATTCCCCCGGCACCCGGTCGGTGGCCCAGGCGGATGATCCGCTAAGAGCCGGGATTTACTCCCAGGAGAGGACCACTTTGCCGCATTTGCCCTCTTCCATGACATCGAAGCCCTCCTGGAACCCGGCTACCGGGAAGCGGTGGGTGATCATGGGGGCGATATCCAGGCCGGATAGGAGCATGGCCTCCATCTTGTACCAGGTCTCGAACATCTCCCGGCCATAAATGCCTTTCAGGTAAAGGGCTTTAAAGATGATCTTATCCCAGGGCACGTGCGTCTCTTCCGGCAAGATGCCGAGCAGGGCGATTTTTCCCCCATTGTACATGTGGGCGATCATATCTTTGAATGCCTGGGGGGAGCCGGACATCTCGAGCCCGACATCAAACCCGGTTATGCCGAGCTCTTTGACGACATCGTCCAGTTTTTCCCGCCCGGGATTAACGGCCCGGCAGCGGCCTAATTTTTGCGCCAATGCGAGCCGGTAGTCGCTGAGGTCGGTGACCACGATGTGCCGGGCCCCGGCAAAGCGGCAAATAGCCACGGCTATGCAGCCGATCAGACCGGCGCCGGTGATGAGGACATCTTCGCCGACCAGGGGGAAAGAGAGGGCGGTGTGGGCGGCATTGCCGAAGGGATCGAAGATGGAGGCCACGTCATCGCTAATTTTCGGGTTTAAGGGGATGACATTGGCGGCCGGTACGGATACGTATTCGGCAAACGAGCCGTCGCGGTGCACGCCGATGCCCTGGGTCTTTTCGCACACATGGGCCATGCCGCGCCGGCAGTTACGGCAGCGGCCGCAGGCGATATGGCCTTCGCCGGTGACCCGCTGACCGATAGCGAATCCCTGGACTGCCGAACCGATCTCGGCCACTGTGCCCATGTACTCATGACCGATGGTCATCGGGGTCTTGATGGTCTTCTGCGACCATTCGTCCCACTTGTAAATGTGCAGGTCGGTGCCGCAAATAGCGGACTTTTTGACCTTGATCAGGATATCGGTCGGGCCGATGACCGGGATTTCTACTTCTTCCAGCCACAAACCGCGACCGGGCTGCTTCTTAACCAGTGCTTTCATCTTGGCCATGTTCTCACCTCATCGTTTAAGTTTCGGGTTGTTCTCATTATTTTCTAAATTATCGAGACCATATTGTATAAATATTTGCAGAATATTGCAAGCCCCCGGCGATGGGCCGGGCGATCAGCGATTGAGGAATTGGTAGACAGCCTTTGTAAGCTGCTCGAAGGAGTAAGGTTTTTCCAGGAAATCGACCCCCCCCATGCTGAGTACATCTTCCACCCGCTCGTCCTTGCGAAACCCGGAGGTTAACAGCACTTTCACGCCGGGGTTAATGGCCTTCATCTCCAGGTAGGTGTCTTTCCCCGACTTTTTGGGCATTTGCATATCCAGGAGCACCAGCCGCAACTGGTGATGATGCTGTTTGAAAACTTCCACCCCTTTTTCACCATCTTCGGCAGAAATGACCTGGTAACCGGCCTTTTGCAGGGCACGGCCGGCGATCTTACGCATGATCGGCTCATCATCGACAACCAGGATTAGCCCATTACCGGGCAGGATACTTTCCTCTTTGGCCTGTTCTATGTGCACGGCCGCTCTCTGAGATTCGGGGAGATAAACGCTAAAGGTCGATCCCTGGCTGGGCTCGGAGAATACATCGATGAATCCGTTGTGCTGCGAGACGATGTTGTAGACCATAGAAAGACCAAGACCGCTGCCCTGGGTCTTTTGTTTGGTGGTAAAAAAAGGCTCGAATACACGGGATAGGGTTTCGTTATCGATTCCAATACCCTCATCCCGGACAGATAGCTTCCAATAAGGGGTTTCCCCGGCTTCCGCATGGTTTTCTATAAATTCCCTGTCGGGCTCGATCCTTTCTAAGGAAACGGTCAAGATGCCGCCCCAGGACCGGTCTTCATCTTTCATGATGGTCATCGCATGTGCGGCATTGACGCATAGGTTTAACAGGGTTTGCTCCAACTGGGTAGAATCTGCCCATACCGGGGCGGCTTCCGGGTAGAAAAGAAAGTTTAAATCGACACCCTTCTCGAAGGTGTTGCGGCAGATATTGTAGACATTGCGCATGGTCATGTTCAAGTCCACATAGTCGAATGTCAGCTCCTCTTTGCGGGACAGGGCGAGCAGGTGCTTAACGATATCCTTAGCCCGGGAGGCCGATTTGGACATATCTTCCAGGTACTTTTCGATCTCCCCCGGTGTGGCTTCCCCTTTTTTAATTTCCGAGTCTAAGAGGGACAGTGAGCCGATGATCCCGCCCAGGATATTGTTGAAGTCATGGGCCAACCCCCCGGCCAGGGTCCCGACCATTTCCATTTTCTGGGCCTGGCGAAGCTGTTCATCCTTTCTCTCATATTCGGTCAGGTCGGTAACCATGGCAAAAGAACCCCGTTTGTTTTTGTGCTTATCGTACAGGGGAGTAGTGTTGACCAGGCAGTGCACGGTGGATCGATCGGGCCGAAGAAGGAGCAATCGATGGGAGCGGCTTCCCGGGGATTGGTGGATTTCGAGCTGGTAGAGGCTGAGATGGCCCTCTTGTGGGGCCAGGAGATCTGAAAAACAGCAGTTCAACAAGTCTTCCCGGGATCGTCCGCTGATAACGCACACCCCCGGGTTGACCTGGATGATCATTCCCTGGTTGTCAAGCTCCAGAAACCCTTCATTGGTGGTCTGAAGGATCGTTCTCATCTTTTCTTCGGCCTGGATGAGCTCATCATAGAGTAAGGCGTTCTCTAAGGAAACAGCAGCCTGGGTAGCCAGTACTTTCAATGTTTCCTGCTGCTTTTCGGAAAATAGTCCAAAGACGAGCCTGTTTTCCAGGTAAAGTATGGCATGAAGCGTATGCTGATGAACCAGGGGCAGGCAAAAAAGGGACCTGGGTTTTTTCTCCTGGATATAGGGGTCCCGGTTAAATGCGGTTTCCCGGCCAGGGCCACCGAGGACCACCGGCTCTTTGGTTCTTTCGACGAAACGAATCACCGACTGGGGTAATGAGCTCTCTTCGACCGGGATGCCTGAAAAGACCTTTATTTGCTGGTCTTCGCCATTGCCTTCTGCTTCTACAAATAACCGGTCGCCCTTCTTTAAGAGCAGGACGATCTTCTGCGCGCCGGCATTCTCCATGACGATGCGCACGAGTTTTTGCAGGAGATTCTCCATGACGATCTCGCCGGAGATGGCCTGGGAGGCGACGATAATCGCATTAAAATCGAGGCTGGGCGAGGTGCTGCTCGAACCGCTATCGGTCGTCTGGAAGGGGGATTCCGTCTCCTGGTAACCCGGGATATAGCGGCCGATCAACACCGGGTATTTTTCCTCCAATTCCCTGATCTTCACCTGTACGCCCCATACCCGGTAGAGGGAAAAGGCTTTTTTTATGTAAAAAGAGGCGATTTCTTCGCTGCCGATTCCGAGGAAGAACCGGGCCGCCCATTCGCTGGCTATGGCTTCCTCGTGGAAAAATTCCTGCTGCCGGGAGAGATCGATAGCCCGCATATAGAGGTGTGAGGCTTCTTTCCACTCTTTTTGCCGGTCATGCCGGAGGGCAGCGATGAGCAAATATTTATTCTGGAAATTTTCCCCGGACAATTCGGCCCATCTCTTCAGCTTCTTTTCGAGGGGCTTTAGCTCTTTGAGGTAGCGTCGCTGCTCCCCGGGACCGGCATCTGGATAATGGGCCCATAAGGCCAGGCTATAATAGAAGTAAAACTCGCTCAGGTAGATATCTCCGACGATAATTTCCACGTATTGCCGGCCCTCCCGGGCCACCTTTATGGCCGATTCAAAATCACCGTCAAGATAAAGAAAAATCAGCCGCAACAGTGTGTAAATCCCCATCCTGTTTTTGTCTTTAATCTCCGGCCAGGGTAAGATGTACGCAAATTCCTCACCGACTTCCCCGGTCGGCCAGTGCAGGTCTTCTCTTTCCCCCAACAGGTTAAGCACCAGGTTTTGCCAGATATCGACCCGCTGGATAATGCCTGTCTGGTGGAATTTCTTGATCATCGGGGTATAGAACTCGAACTCCCCCTTTACTTCATCCAGGGGTTTTCCCATGAGAAACAGGCGGAACAGGTAATTGGCGATGGCATGGGAAGCGTAGGTGATATCACCGGTCTCAGCCCCACTCCGGAATGATTCCTGGAGGTAACGGAGGTCGTTTCTGATGTGGCTTTTCCAGTGGTTGATGCCGTCGCCGTACAGGAAATAGACCTTGGCCTTCAGCTCCCTGGCCTTGAAGTTTTCCAGCAAGTCAAGGGCCAGGTCGCCCAGCTGGATACCCTGGTCGATATTTTCCAAAAGATCGCTGGACACCGCTCCGTAGGCGGCATAGGCATAGGCCGCATAACCGGAATTGCCGTTTTTTAAGGTCAGTTTGAGAAGTTTGAGCAGGAGGAGGGGTAGAAGATCGGGATCGGTCAGGTAAACGGGTTCCATACATATTGTCAGGATACGGGCGGCAGCCAGTTTATCGGGATCGGTCAGTTCCGGCAGCCCGAGGAGAGAGGCTATCCCCCCTTTACGGAAGCGCAGCCGCAGGAATACTTCGATGAAATCCTTTATTACCCAGGCTTTCAAAAAACGCCCGGGCAAGCGGATCCCCAGGAGACGTAATGCCTCCCAACCGAGGTTTAAAGCCTCCAGGTTTTTTTCCGCGCCGATGAGAATATGTATCCGGGTTTCGTATACCCTGATCCGGTCAAGCAGGAATTTGGCATTCTGCAAGACAGCGGTAAAGAGGGTTTCTGCCTGTTTGGACATACCCGATAAAAAAGCTGTCTCGCCGCCGGCCGTGTAAAGCTGGACAGCTAGCCCATAATCATCTTCCCATTTACCGGGATCGGGGAGGAGCGTTATCCCCTGCCGATAGAACCGGTAAGCCGTTTTGTAGGCAGCGGTGGACCTGGCCCTATTCCCGGCTTCGAGATTCAACCGGGCCAGCCCGGCTTTTTCTTCTTTATTTAATAATTCTACTGCCTGGGTGAGGTGGTTGATGCGGGCAAAAAGATACTCATCCTCATTCTTCTCCCCTGGCGTTTCCATGATCTGGGCGATCCGATAGTGCTGTTCTGCCCGTTCTTTCCCAGCGATCGACGAATAGGCGGTTTCTAGCACACGGGTATGGGAAAATCTCCCCTGGCTCTCGATTTTCAGGACGATTCCCTCTTTCATGGCCGGTTCTAAGTCCCGGTCGATTTCCGGCAACGTCTTTCCGGCCAATATAGCCAGCCATGGGAGGGGAAATTGCATCCCCAGGCAGGCGGCCACCTTAACCAGGGCCCAGGTGTCCGGGGGCAGCCGTTTCAATTTATCGGCTATCAATAGGGCCACATTGTCGGAAATACCGACCTGTTTGAGCCGGGAAATGTCCCAATTCCAGCCATTCTTAAATTCTACCCACTGCTCCCGGTGCAGTTTATACAGGAATTCATGGATGAAGAAAGGGTTGCCATTGGTTTTCGCCTGCACCAGCTCGGCCAGGGCCTGACATCTGCGGTGCCCACGGTGGAAGGTATTCATGATCATTTCCGTGATACCCTGGATATTTAGCCCCGGAAGCCGGAGCGATTGGCAGTTTTTACGGATATCTTTCCTGGTTGTGTACCATTTTTCGATCTTCCCATCCATCTCCTCACGATAGGCAGCCACGACCAGGAAATGTTCCAGGTCCGGATCGGCAAATAATGCCTCCAGCAGCTCCAGGCTGGCATCATCTGCCCAATGCAGGTCATCCAGTAAGAGTATCAGCGGGTGCTCTTTTGAGGTAAAAACCTTGATAAAATTCCTGAATACCATGTCCAGGCGATTCTGCGTTTCCGCTGGGGGTAATCCCGGTATCGCCGGTTGCTCACCGATAATGAGCTCGATCCCGGGCAGCAAATCGATCAACACCTGGCCGTTGCCCCCCACTGCGCCCAGGATTTCTTGCTTCAATTCGGCTAGCTGTGCGCTCCTGGAGGTTAATAGGTGGAGGATTAATGCCGAGAATGCCTGGATAATTCCTTCGAGCGGGATGTCTTGCCCCGGTTGCTCATATTTCCCGCTGATCACATAGGCCTGCCTCCCGGCCAATAGTCGCTGCATTTCATTACACAGCGCCGATTTACCTATACCCACTGCACCGGATATGAAAACCGACCCTTTCCCCCCCTGGACGACCCGGTTAACAGCGACGATCAAATCGCTGATTTCTTTATCGCGGCCATACAATTTTTCCGGCACCAGGAAGCGGTCGGATATATCTTGTTTGCCGATGACAAAACCTTCGATCTTGCCCGTGGTTAACAATTGTTGGGCGCATATTTCCAGGTCGTACTGGAGACCCGGTGCACTCTGATACCGGTCCTCCGGGTTTTTCTCCAGAAGCTTGATGATGATTTCCGATATGGCTGGGGGGATTGCGCTATTGATCTTATGGGGATCGCTGGGTTTGCGGGCGATGTGCGCGTAGACCAACGACATCGGATCGCTCAACTCAAAGGGCCTTCTCCCGGTTAGCATCTCATAGTAAGTGGCTCCCAGGGAATAAAAATCGCTCCGGTAATCGACCGAGCGGTTCACCCGGCCAGTCTGTTCAGGCGACATGTAATGAAGAGTACCGTGGAGCATTTCCGGTTCCAGGGCGACCTGGCTCTCCTTCTCGATGCGGGAGGAGATGGAAAAATCGGTAATCTTGACCTCTTTTGTCCTGGGATCGATCAAGATATTGTGGGGATTGATATCTTTATGGATAATGCAGCAGCTATGAATGCCGCCGAGGGTCTCTGCCAGGGCGATGGCGATCTGGAAAAAATTGTTCATGTCGATTTGCCGGGAGCGAATGCAGCGGGAGAGAGAGATTGCCCCAAAGTCTTCCATGATGAGGGCGCTGTTGGTCCCGTGATTTTCCAGGGCATAGTATTTAACCACCCCGGGCAGGTCCAGGCTCTTACCGATCCGGTATTCATGCTCTAAGCGGGTCAAGTCTTCCGACGATGGGAAGGGGTTCTTGAAGAGCTTGACGGCCACCGGGAGGCCATCCAGTTCACGGATGCCCCGGTATATAACGGTTTTCGAACTTTCGTAAATTTTCCCGGTAACGCTATATCCTTTTATGTCTGTCATACTGGATAATCTTTACCACAATCGGTATAAAAACTCAAGCATACCGCCCAGCCTCCATCCACCGCCAGGATGGGGCTGATCATTTCCCGGGTGTAAACGGTCAAAATACTCGACATGGTTAATGACTACGGTATAATCGGTTCCAAACCCGGCCCCGCTTGTGTTCGCTTTAGACCTGGATGGTCTGGTCGCGGTCTGTACCCACAGAGATATACTTTACCTTTATGCCGGTAAAATCCTCGATAAAAGAGATGTAGTTCCGGGCTTCCCCGGGCAAAGAAGCATAATCGCGGCAATGCTCGATCTCCTGTTTCCAGCCGGGGAAAGGGGTGAGCACCGGTTTGACCCTATCCAGGTAATCGATGCCCGGGTCGAACACGGGGGTCATCCGGCCATCGACCTCGTAGGTAGTAACCACCTGGATCTCATCCAGGTCATCGAGGACATCGAGCTTGGTCAGGAAAATATCGTCCACGCCATTGACCATGATGGCGTATTTTAAAGCCACCAGGTCGAGCCAGCCCACCCGTCTCGGTCTACCGGTGGTGGCACCGTACTCGTTGCCTTTCCGGCGCAAGAAGTCGGCTGCTTGACCAGAGAGTTCGGAAGGGAAAGGCCCCTCCCCTACCCGGGTGGTATACGCCTTGGTGATGCCGACCACCCTGTCAAGCGCCTTATGAGACAGGCCGGTGCCCGGGAAAATCCCGCCCACCGAGGGATTCGAGGAGGTAACAAATGGATAGGTGCCCAGGTTAATGTCCAGCAAGATACCCTGGGCGCTCTCGAATAAAATGCTCTTGTGGGCAGCCAAAAAGTCGTTCAATAAATAAGCCGTATGTCCGGCAAAAGGCTTTAACACCCGGCCGGCTTCCAGGTAATCATCGATATAGCTGTCGATGCTAATCTCCTGGCCGCCGAAAGCCTGGATTAGTTTGTTGTAATAATTATTGAGCGGCTCAATCTTGCGGTAAAACCGGTCTTTATCGAATAGATCGCCGACAAATACCGCCCGCCGGCCCGACAGGTCCTCATAGGCCGGCCCGATTCCCCGCCGGGTGGTGCCGATCTTGGTGTAGCGAGAATCTTCAAAAATGACATCGAGGAGTTGGTGATAGGGCAGGATCAGGGGGGCATGGGCGCTGATGACCAGGTTTTCGAGTAAAAGACCGAGGTGTTCTACCTCTTTGATCTCTTTAACCAATTCCAGCGGGTTGACCACCACCCCATTGCCGATAACGGAAATGATATTGGGCCGGAAAATCCCGGAAGGCAACAAATGGAGCACCACCCGCTGGCCTTTGAAACACACCGTATGACCCGCATTGTGTCCGCCCTGGAAGCGCACCACCACATCGAAATCGCCGGCCAGGTAATCGATGGCTTTACCTTTGCCTTCATCGCCCCATTGAAGTCCCATGACTGCCAGATTCATGTTCTTTGCCTCCTCTCATTTCTAATCGGGAATATTTTTTTAATGAACCGAAGAAAAGATTGTAGCAAAGAAAAGAGGAGGTTGCAAATATTATCTTAAAAAAAACTTTACTTTTTACCGGCAAATACTCTATAATTAGACTTTGGAGGTGAAATCATGGAATTCCCCGGAATTCTCGACAGATTTTTTAAGTACGTAAAGATCGATACCCAATCGAGTGAAGAGTCTCAAAGCTCTCCTTCCACGGACAAGCAACTGGACCTGGCCAACCTACTCAAGAAAGACCTGGAAGAATTGGGGCTAACAGACGTTTCGCTAAACAATTGGGGCTATGTGATGGGCACCCTGAAAACCAACCAGGCCAAAAAAGTCCCGACCATTGCCCTGATCGCCCACATGGACACATCCCCCGATGTCTCGGGCGAGAATGTCAATCCCCAGGTACACCGGGATTACGACGGCAAAGATATTGTCCTGTCCCCGGATGGCCAGGTGGTCATCAAAGTGGATGAGAATCCCTACCTCAAGGAGAAGATCGGCAAAACGCTCATCACCACGGACGGTTCCACGCTGCTGGGGGCCGATAATAAGGCCGGCATCGTCGAGATCATGGCCGCACTCCAGTACCTGGCGGCAAACCCCAGCCACCCGCGACCCAATATCCGCGTCGTCATAACCCCGGACGAAGAGGTTGGCCGCGGCACCGAGCACATCGGCGTCGATGATATCAAAGCAGACTACGGCTACACCATCGATGGCGAAAAACTGGGGGAAATCGAAGACGAGACCTTCTGCGCCGACACGGTGGAGATTAAAATCCGCGGCGTCAACGTTCACCCCGGTTATGCCAAAAACAAACTGGTCAACTCGATTAAGCTCGCCTGCGAAATCATCGAAAATTTCCCCAAGGACCGCATGTCGCCCGAGACCACGGAAAAGCGGGAGGGTTACATCCATCCCCATTACCTATCCGGCGGCAGCGAAGAGACGGTCATCAAAATCCTGATCCGGGATTTCACAGAGCAGGGTCTGAAAGACAAGGAAGACTTCATCAAGAAGATCGTGGACGACACGGCCAAAAAGTACCCCAAAGCCAGGCTCGAGTTTAAGGCCATCGAATCCTATCGCAACATGAAACTGGTGCTGGCCAAGCATCCCCTGGTGATCGAAAAGGCCGTCAAAGCCATCGAAGCGGCTGGGGTCCCCCCCCTGAAAAACATCATCCGCGGCGGCACGGACGGCGCCCGTTTGAGCTTCATGGGGCTGCCTACCCCCAATATTTTCACCGGTGGTTCCAATTTCCATTCCCGGCAGGAATGGATCACCCTGGAAGACATGGAAAAAGCCGCCGAGACGATCGTGCACCTGATGAAGCTCTGGTGCGATTGAGCGGGAAAAAAAGGGGAAAAATAGGACGAAGAAAAAAAATGTGGTAAAATAGTGCACCGGCCATTGCCGGTTAAGGAGAAAAAAAATGAAAAAGAGAGCGATTATTTTTATATTGGTTATAGCCACCCTGCTCGCAGCTGTCGCAGTTTCGGCCCAGGCCTTTCTCAGGGGCGGGGCAGCCGCCATCTATGGCAGTCCCGGCAGTCAATTGTTCGTCAAGCGCATCATCGACATCAGCCGGCGCAACGGTATCGTCGATTTTGCCGACGGCACCCGGGCTCAACTGACCAACATCTGGATGATCAACTACGAGAGCACAGGCTGGGACTATCCCCAGGAACGGCAGATTCTCGCCGGGGACACCGACACCATCATCCTCAAGAACGGTGGGGTCATCTATGATTTGGTCGTCGATTTCAGCATCAGGCGCGGGGTTTACGAGTTTAAAAACACCAAGGCCATCCATTGGTCGCAGGTGAAACGCATCTACATCGCCCAACAAATCAAATTTTGATATCACTCGCCCGGCGCAGCCATCGCTAACCCAGCGTTTGCTGCGCCAGGCGGGCAAACTTCCGACAGTTTTCGCTAATATCGGGGCCGTGGCGGTGCAGGTCGCCGCCGATCAATAGGATCACATCCGGGCCATAAAAGTCGATTAATTCGGCCACCCGGTCGAGCCTCAGACCGCCGGCCGGCATGGGAAAGATGGGCCTGATATGCCCCATCTCACACCCAGTGCCGGACACCAGGTGGCGGCAATCATCCGGGGTAAAGGGGAATCTTCCTCCATAGTTGGGAAATATACAGGCATCGGCCCCAGCCAGGCGGTTAAACTGGCCATACAGGACACGGTGGGAGATACCGTCGGCAGAGCGCAGGGAATAGGTGCCTTGCAGGGCCGGGTGGCTAAGCACCGGCAGCCCGATGTCCGGGTGAGCGGCCAAAAAACGCACCGTATCCAGGCCGGCCAGACCCGGTGCCACCATTATCCCGGAAGCGCCCAGTCTTTTTGCCAACCGGGCCCGTTCCAGGATACGATCGATCGGGGCGGTGATATTGGGAAAATAGAGACACCGCCTGCCGGTCAGGGCATTGGCTTTGGCCACCGCTTCGGCCGCACGCGCCACCCGCTCGGCAAACGGGCAAAACACCTGGTCGGTCAATCCATGATCGTCCTTGATCATATCGATCTCCCCCAGGGCGAAGCGAAAAGCCAGATCGGCCAATTCGACCGGCGACAGCCCCATCGGTTTTAAGGCCGTACAGAGCAGCGGCCGGCCCGGTGCGGCCAGCAGCTCCCGTAGCCCCGACCGGCCGAAGCGCGGGCCCGGGAAATACTGCCAGAGACCAGCCGGCAATTGCACATCGACCAGGCAGATACCGGGTTTAAGACTGCTGTTACCGAAAAGGACATTGACCAATTGCGTCAGCTCCCCGGCAGCCGTTTCCACCCCATAGCTGATCTCCACCTCGAAAATGCCTCCAGTCCCGGGCAAACTGCGTATCGCCTCGACCCGGCCAAAGACCTGGTCCCGGATATCGGTCCGCCCCACCAGGTCCGGGGGAAATTCGATCGTCTGCTCGATGCAGATATCCTGCGCCATGGCCCCTACTTCCAGGGCGTTGCCGGTCAACCGGTAAACGGCCTTAAACCGCTCCCCGCTCAAGGAGAGTTTCTCACTGCCGGTTTGTAAGTAGTCCATGGTTACAGGTCCTCGGCTTTATTCGCATCGAAGAGACCGGGCAGCGGCATGGCCGCCAGGTCTTGTGGCCGCGCGCCAAAAGAAGTGGCCAGGAGATCCTCTGCCGCCTCAACCACGGCCCCGGCATCGAGGCCGTATTCCCTCATCAAGTAGGCCCGGCTGGCCCCATGCGCATACCGGTCTTTCAGACCCAGGCGGATGAGCCTTTGGCCCAGCCCGGCCCCGGCCATCAGCTCGGCAGTAGCCGAACCGAGACCGCCGATGATGCTGTGATTCTCCACGGTAATCACCCCGGAACGCACCGAAGATACGGCCTGGATAACCGCCGGGTCGGAAAAAGGTTTTAAGCAAGAGATGTGTAGGTGATGCACCCCCACCCCTTGCCGCCGCAAGAAGGCCGCTGCCCGCAGCGCCTCTTCGGTGCAGATGCCGCTCGATAGGAGAGCCACATCCCGGCCCTCGCCCAGCAGCCGGGCCCGGTTCAAACGCATCGGGGCATCACCGGCGAACAAGCGCGGCACCTCGCCCCGCAACATGCGGATATAGACCGGCCCATCGATCGTCTCGGTCAGGTCGAGCACCGACTCCACGTCCGTGGCATCGCCGCATTCCAGCACCGTCATATTGGGGATGACCCGCATCAGGGCCAGATCGTCAATGGCCTGGTGGGTGACCCCACCGGGCGTGGTAATGCCCGGTAAAAAGCCCAGCAACCGCACCTTCAGGTTGGGATAAGCGATAGACATGGCCACCTGGTCAAAGGCCCGGCGGCAGATAAAGACGGCGAAAGTATGGACAAACGGGATAAAACCCTCCCGGCATAACCCACCGGCAAACCCCATCATATTCTGCTCGGCCATGCCCAGGGAGAAGAACCGGTCCGGGTAGGCGGCCCGGAAGTCATCGGCCTCGCAGGAACTGGTCAGGTCTGCCGACAGCACCAACACCTGCGGTCTATCCTTGGCCCAGCGCACCAGGTTGACGGCGTGCGGCCGTTTTACGATCTCCATGCCAGCCTCCCGATTTCCTCTTCCATCCCGGCCAGGACCTGTTCATACGCCCGGTACTCGGCCTCGTCCCGGAACCTTATGTAATGGAGTTTCCCGGGCCGCTGCCGCAGCAGCTCTATGCCCCGGCAGGGGTCGGTACGGGCCAGCACCACCAGCGGACAGCCCGGCTTAACCTTTGTCCCGGCAGCGGCCAGCGCCTCCACATCGTGGCCATCGACCTCCAGGGCATCGATCCCGAAAGAGAGAAGCCGCTGGAGCAATGGCTCGACACCCATCACCCCGTCCATCCGGCCATCGCACTGGTGGCCGTTCACATCCACGAAGATGCGCAGATTATCCAGTTTGTGAAAAGTAGCCGCTGCCAGGGCCTCCCAGGTTTGTCCCTCCTGGAATTCCCCATCGGACATGAACACCCAGACCCGGCCCGTTTCCGCCCGCAGCTTCCGGGCCAGGGCGATACCGCCGGCCTGGCTGATGGCCTGGGCCAAAGACCCGGCAGTGACCTCATGCCCGGGGGAGTGTTCGGCCCCGATCAGCTCCAGGGTGCTGCCGTCCCGGTTGAATTGCTCAAGCGCCTCCGGGGCCAGTCGCCCCACCTCGATTAAGAGCGCATAAAGGACCAGCGCATAGTGCACCGGGGAAAAGATAAACCGGTCGAGATCGGGGGCTTTCGGGCCATTGTAGCCGGCACCGGTAAAACTGTGCGGATTACCCGGGCCGGGCGCACCGGCAAAGGGCCGGGGAACCCATGGGGCGGTACTGGGCCCCAGGTTCATGAGGCGGAGGTAGAGGGTGACCAGGATATCGGCCGCCGAACAGGCCTGGCTCAAGTAGCCGCCCTGGTTTTGCAAGGTCTTTTCCAGCACCAACCGGCGCACCCGGGCAGCCGTCTCTATGACCTTAACCGCACCATCTAAAGGCGAATCGTTTAATTTTCGATCTGTCATCTGGGATCCAATTGTTTCTCCTGTAGCCTGGTTTTTCACCAGCACAAATTATAAGGGAAAAATCGATTCTTTTCAAGAGAACCAGGCCGCCCGATATCATCCTCCAGGTTTTGGCCGGGGGTATCCTGACCCCTATCGGGGGGAAATTTATAAAAATCCCCTGGTTTCCTGTATAAAATAGCTCGAAATTATAGCTGTAAAACGCCGGAAGTAGCCAAAAAATCTCATCAGGACAGACTCATCCATCATGTGGCGATAGAACCCAAAGCAAATCGATCCTTCTTCTATCCTGACTGAAAGCATCCAAGCTCCATTAACCTTTGGTGCGCCCTTACCAGCAGACCGAATGAAGGATGATTCTCGGCTATCGTTACTATAAACTTCTTACCCCTCTTGAATACTCGACCGGGTATGTGGATGATATTGAACCGAATCGCCTTCATTCGCTTCTGCCTCCATTCACTTCCAAGTACTAATTGTTTCAGCAGGCTATGGATATTCATCGCTAATAGAGCTATCCACCACCATGCCGCATTCACCCCAAAATACCCCGACGGTAACCGCCCGACTGCAAAGTCCTCTTTTAGAATACTGTGCGCCTGCTCACTCTTCCCGGCCCTCTTATAATACCATTCGATTACTTCTTCTCCTTTCCATTCCAGGTTCGTCACTATCGCTGTTAGCTTGTACCTCTTCTGATCCATCACCATCGTCGGGAACGGCAGGTTCATGTATTCCGACATCTCCGGCGATAACTCCCGGTTCATCCCTTCACGAATCACTATATATCTATATTCTAAACCCCTTTTGCTCCCGCATATTGCATTCGGCACATAGCAAACCTCTACCCACTCCTTGCCTTTATGACTCCTCTTGCTATCCCCTCCCATACATAATTCCTTCCACTCCAAATCTTTATCCGATATTATCGCTTTCTTAAAGGCTTCAGTGACATCCGCCCCGATGGCAAAATATATCCTCCCAAATCGCTCGTCATTACCCGAATCACAATATTTCATCAAATCATGCTGGTATCCGGCCGAATCCGACCTGAGAAATACTCGCTCCACTCCCAAAGGCAATAGCTCCAGGCTTTCTTTAAACACCCGAAGCTGCTCATGACCAGCAGGTACATTCCCGTCCCGAAATTCACTGTGCAACAACTTCTCCTGCTCCGACCACCAAACATTAAGCGGTTGATAGGCTTTCCCTCCCTTGTAACACCATAACGCCGTACTCTTGTCACAGTGAACGAGTGTGGCGTCCATGTCTAACGTTGCTGTCGTTGATGGCACTTTCACCTGCATTAACCCCATCAGTTCTTGATTGATATATTTAAGTCCTTCTAAGTTCTTATTGGTTGCCGGGATAAACGCTTTTCCCTCCTGGCGACTCGACTCTTCCGCTTCATTATGAAACTTCTCCAGATATCTAAATATCGACGTACTTGATGGCAGATTCGGCTTCGCTTTCCCACTCCAACGCGCCTTTATCTTCTTTCTGCTTCGACCTGTTTTGCCCCGCAATTCCATGGCCTCCATGATTCGGCAAAAACCCTCATCTTTCATTAATATCTCTATATCCGATACACTCTCCCCACCGGCCAGGTTTAACAATATCAACGCCAGGATAATCTGATCGTCCCGATAACCCCGTATCCCGTCCCTGATTCTCAGGTGTTTCCTGATTATGCTATTAAGATTAAGGTTCTTGAAGAAAGCCAGGTGAAGGAGTAAACCGGTCAGACCAGTTAAGTCTTTTTCTTTTTTTTCCATTTCGAATTTAAAAGGTAAATTCTCTTGTGACATGTAGTTGTCTCGCTCTTTTTGAGATTTTCAGATCAAATTATAACATAAATATTTATTTAAATCCGCTAATTTATCTATAAAATTGATTTCTAAAATTTTCTTTGCGTTTTCGGAACCGGTTTTTTTGTTGGATTACTCCTCAAAACCACCTTCAAACCAAGCTATCATCAAAAAGTCATATCCTCAGCCGGATGATCCAGGGCCGCCCGATATCATCCTCCAGGTTTTGGCCGGGGGTATCCTGTTCCCTGGCCCCCAGCCGGATGATCCGGCCGGATGGGGCGAATGCAATTCGCCCCTACGGGCTATGGGCGACCTTTATATTCTGCAGAGACAAGGGGGATGGAGAGAAACCTCACCCCGGCCTAACGGCCACCCCTCTCCCACCTCGGAGAGAGGGGATAAGGTGAATTATCCATTCATCACTTATTATTCGATTATTATGAAATCCTTGTTCCATAAACAGTTTTCCAATGAAAACTTTCAATCTTTAAATCGGCGACCGCTGGCCCGGGGGTCAAAATGGGTGGGTCAAATTGGGCCGAAGGGTAGGGGAAAGGGACCGGTTAAAGTCTAGATTTCTTGTCTGCGGCTGATTAAGGGGTACTGTTCACTTCCCGGCAACAAAAATGCTTGCAGTTTAGCCGAGGACGTAAAATTAAAATGACAAAAAAATTACTGCTGGTCGATGATGAACAGTTTTTCCTGGAAGGCTTGCAGGACGGCTTGAGCGAATGCCGGAAAATTTTTACTACCGATATCTGCTTCTCTGTGGCCGAAGCTATTGCCTTGCTTGAGAAAAACAATTATGACCTGGTCGTATCCGATATCCGTATGCCGGAGCAAAGCGGGCTGGACCTATTCCTGTACCTGCGGGAAACCGGCTTTAGGGGCGGGTTTATCGCTATGACCGCCTTTGGCACCGAAGAAGTAATCGAACAAATCCGGCGATTGGGCGGATTGGATGTTATCCTGAAACCCTTTAATTTTACCTGGTTTAAAGATAAGATACTGGATTATTTCAAAGAGGAAGGGGAGGGCGTTTCGGGCATTATCGACTCGATCGATTTGACTTCCTTATTGCAGATGATTAACCTGGAAAGGAAGAGCCTGACTGTTAAAATCGAGTGCAAGATGAGCGAAGGGTTCCTCTACTTCAGTAAAGGGGAGATGATCCATGCGCAATACCAGGATTTAAGCAGTGAAGAAGCGGCCTTCCAGTTAATCAAGCTGAACCGGGGCCGCTTTTCTTTACAAAAACTGGAAAATGAATTACCCCACACCATCGGAGTGCCTTTTTTAACGCTCATGATCAAGATCACGAAAAGGATCGACGATGAATCAAAGGCATTAACAATAAATGATCGCCATCTTTAAAACGGCCGCCGATGAGATCGTCGGCCAGGATATCGACCCATTCTTCAAGAAAAAATAACCCCCGGCCCGGTTGTTAATTTGGGCAACCGCTACATCGCTCGTAAAATGTGCGAATCACTGATACACCGTTTGCACAATTAAACTCCCATTCGGTGCCGCACAGACCGGCAAAACATTCTCCGCCACCGTCGAATTCGATACTTTCACATCCCCCCCGGTTCAGCTTATTGCAAAAACTGTTACAAAAATCGACAATGATATAGGCATCGGTCTGGCAATAACAACTGGGGCCGAGAGTAGCATTGAGCCTCTTGGTACCGACATCATTCGTAATGACTAACATGGAAAGTAAAACAAAGAAGCAGGCTAATTTAAATTTCATAACTTTTCCTCCTTATAAAATAACAAAGTCTCATTTCCAAAAGCATAGAAAAGCTGACGGTATTTATACTGGAACACAGGAAACTCTTCTGCCTTGAATTTGACGGTTAGGTTTTTATCCAATCTCCCTTTAAGGTCGAAGCGATGCAACAACACCTTCTTATCCCGCTCCGGGTAGCTGCTGAATTGCACGTAAAAGTATTTCCTGTCATCGTTATCCGGGAAAATACTGACGATAAATGACCCATAGCAATCGCTCTCCGGTGGACACGTCTCAATAAGCTCAGCCAGGTCGCGTTTGTAAGCGGGCAAGACCTTTTCCGGCCACAGGTTATACATTGACTCCAGCTTAAAATCCTTCAAAATAAATACGGTCGAGGCATTATCGATATAAACCAGGAGCTTATCATCCGCCACCAAGAAGAAGTGGATGTTTCTATAAGGGAAAATCAATTTCCGCTTAAAGCTTATACCGGGCTCAAAAAAAAGGAACTTGCGGAACACCGCCTCATCCAGCAGTACCTTGACCAGGTTCATCTTCTCATCGAAGACATCCACCACCCCGTCATGGGTGGAAGGGACATAGATAAACCCCTTATCGTCGATTAACGGTTGAAAGGGGTGCCGGTAACGAACCAGGTAATCTTTGAGATACTTGCCGTCGAGACTAAAAAGGGTTAGACGGGCATTGGTGTAGTCCTGGGCCATGAGTTTATTACCGGGGGCCAGGCTAAGGTAAACCTGTGAAATCAAGCCTTTTGCGCCGAATTCCCCCGGGCCTTTGCCCACTCTACCGAATTTGGTTATAAACCGGCCTTTGGCATCGAACTTATATATCTCTGCCTGGTTCCGGTCGAAAACAAACAAATTTTCCTGCCCATCGACAACCACCGAGCAAGGCATGGCCAGGTAGTTATCCTGGTCGATCTCGGGAACCAGGCTTTTAATGAGCTTCAATTCGACGAATTTTGTTTCCCGGCAGGTGGGCCGGGGATTTTTTACCACCTCAATCGTTACCCCGGAGAGACCAAGCGCCACCAAAGAAATAATCAGAAGGATTAACCGGATAATTTTTTTGAATTTACAGCATTGTTTCATTTCTCTCATCTCTTTTCTATTTTTCATCATCGGAATAGTATCACAGGCATAAGAGAATGTCAAGCGGAGTTAAATGATCTTGACAATCAAGACCATTTAAGCCCACGGATTCAGACTCTTAATCCTTATCGAAAAATTCATTTTTCAGTAGTAGGCGAGAGATACATTTTGTAAGCGGGAGCCATTTATTCACAGAATTTATATCAACGGTTTGATCTATCGAGATAGTGGGCTCTTCCTCATCTAATACGGCATGTGCTATTTTATTTCTTATGTCTCTAAGCTCTTTATCAATAATATCATTAACCTTTCTGCCAAGAGATTCATTTGGGAAAGTCTGATCAAGTGACATTTTATCCCAGTTTAGATAGCCCGGGAAGATAGATTTTAGCCATTCTATTTTTTCCTTTTCTGTTTGAGGAATTATTTGCCTGGGCTCTGCTGGGATAGTCTCACCTTTCTCTTTTTTTTCAGCCATTAATCTATTTTTTCGTTTTCTTATTCCTTCAATTATTTTGTAAAAACAAAGAAATTGGTAGTTTCTACTATTACTATTCATTGCCTCTCTATAAAAACTGGTATATTTCATAAACTCTTCGGTGTATTCTGTCATTGGCATTTCTTTAAAAACTGTTTCCTCAAATGGCTGTAATATAGTGATACGGAGACTATCAGTTCTACTTTCTCTTATATCGGCTTGGTATAAATTCATTGGGATGTCGTAGAAAAAAGAAAAAAGACTTAGAGAAGGTGCTAATAGCCTATATGCTTTCGATAAGGCGTCTTCAAAGCTTTCTGCTTGAATAGGATCAGAAACTATCTTTCCCAGGAATCCTTTTTTGTTTGGGCAACCCTTAAATTGGCCCCCCCCCGCTAATGGTATAATGAATGTTATTATACCTCCAGGCGAATCTTCGGGTGGTTCGCATGCTGGTTTATTAATTGCGAGATGGGAATCTCCTTCCAATCTATCTTCAAAAACAATTTCTTCTTCCGGTAAAAGTGAGAACCCCGGTCTATTTAAAGTGAACACGACTTTATAGTCACCTGCGAGACCTCTTGGACCTCCAGTATTACGAGGGTCATTTACGTTTTGGTAATGAGGGAGAAAGATTAAATTTTGTTCAAAACCAGGCAATCCCATCTTATCCAATTTTAATTTCATTATTGGGGCTAATCTTGATACTTTCAAAAATTTATTTTCCCTTTGCTTCTTCTTTTTTTATTTTCTTGATTTCATATTCTCTCATCAGCTGCTATTCTTTATATATTCCTTCTTACAACCTCTATCTTAGCGAGTATACGATGCTTCGTAGGAAGTTGAGTAAACCCAAACCACCTTCCCGTTTCGTTCCCGATTTCTTTATAAAAATCAATTATGCGTTTTGCCTCATCGTCAACTGCCATCAGATATACATTAAATTTTTTCCCGCGGTCGATTGGGAGACCAATATAAGCCTTACTATCCCATGAATTAGCGTAATTAATGAGAGGCCCTTCGTTTGCCTGGGGATAGTACATATTGATTCCTTCGGGTTTTACTGCGAGGTATAAGTGGTAATGCCCCCGCAGGTTACAGGTGCCTCTAAATGTAGGGATTTGATCAACTTCGCTACCATCAGCCGGGCTGCAAATTCTTCCCCGTTTAAAAAGGTTCTTTATGATTCCATGTGCCCAGGCGGCCAGGAGGGATCCTATGAACCCCAGGGTGAAACCTATAAGAATATCTTTTATACTCATATTACCTCCGTATTAAGTATAGTAAGATATTTTATACCATAACTTAAGAAAAAAATCAATAATTAAGAAAATTTTCTGGTTGGGATCTTGGTTAAGCTCAGGTGGTTGGGGAGGGTAATTTATTTGAACCCCAATCAGGCGAAATATGCGGGCACAGGGGGATCAAATCTTTTTGCTTCTGCGATGGCATACCTAAGATGCCACGTATCCCGGGGGTTTTATCCATCTTCACCTCGGCCTCTGCTGCTCTATGCACCGCCCCGCTCGGGGACCATCCATCCCATCACCTCCCCATTTTCCCCGAAATTGAACAACGCTGGGTTCCTCTTGACAAAGACACTTCCTTTATTAGAATAGGCCTGTGGATAATGATTGTCTGAACCATGATTTACATGATTCAACAAAAACTATGATTAACAAAAGGTATGACCGTACCGCCAGGAGGTAAGGCTTCCCATGAGACCTGATCATCATCAGAGTCAATCAGTTAATCAGGTTAATCATGGTTCAGACAGTGAGGAATCTCACCCAGCGTAGGGAACGGTCGCAACCGTTCCCATCATCTGCGGAATCTGGTTCATCTGGTTAATCTGTGGTTCAGACAACAGAGCGCTCCCCCTGCTCGCGGGGGGAAACAGGGGGGTGAGTTCTAGCGGATCACCCCGGGTGCGCCATCATGTCCAGGGGGTTTTTGTTCTTATCCATATGGTGATTAAATAAAGTTATGGGGTGAAAGTTCTTTTCCACCGGTAGGAGGCTCTTTTCCGTGGGGCAATGCTCCCGATCCATGGGAACATCAAATGATCTTGCTTTTCAAGACCATTTAACGGTACACAAAAAAAATTTTATCGGCTCATGATCGGTTGACAAAACAGGTAATAAGCTTTATCATAGTAAATCATGAGCCATTCGATATATCGGGTTGTATCTGTCAAAGTGTCGGCCCCATATACATTGGAAGTGACGTTTGATGACGATACCTCCCAGGTAATCGATTTTCAACCGGTTTTGAAAGGTGAAATCTATTCCCCTTTGCTTGATATCACGTTGTTCAACCAGGTACATATCGATCCGGAAGTGCATACATTGGTGTGGCCGAATGGAGCCGATTTTGATCCGGCTACTCTGCACGATTGGTCAAAGGATGTAAAATATTTGGCAAATCTCTCTCAGCAATGGGAAAACTGTGAATAGACAGGGCCTATAAAAATCTCGCCGGGGCTAAAAAAACAAACCCTTTCAGAAGAAGCGGGTCAGAAGCTCGTGGAGAAGGAGGATGCGATCTGGGTGCACGGCGATGCGCTGGCCCCTCTTGACCAGGAAGCCCCCGGCCAGCAACTCGGACAGTTGTTCCGGGTAAGACCGGAAGCCAGCGGCCGGCAGGCCATCTAACAGCCGCAACCCCATGACGATGCGCCGCAGGTCCGGGATATGGCGTGTTTCTTCTTTTATCGGCAGCCGGCCATCCTCGATAGCGGAAAAATAAGCGGGGAAATCGTCGTGGTTCTTGTAATCGCTCCCGGCCAAAAACCCCGAAGCAGACAGGCCCAGGCCGATGTATTCCCGGTTTAACCAGTATTTGAGGTTGTGGCGGCTGCGGTCTTTTTCCCGGCGCGAATAATTGGAGACCTCGTAATGCTCATAGCCCAGGGAGCGAAGAATATCCCGCGTCTGGAAATACAGCTCATGATCCTGGTTCTCCCGCTCCTCCTGGCCGTCAACGCCCTCCAGGATATAGGCAGAGATATGGGGAATGCCGTAATCGTTGGCCACAAGGAAGTTCTTCTCCAATATGGCGACGGTCTGCCCGGGCAGGCTGATGATAAAGTCGAGGTTGAGGTTATGAAAACCGGCAGCAAGTGCGGCTTTTAGCGCCGCTTTCCCTTGCTCTACCGTGTGCGTGCGCCGCAGGTAAAGAAGGTCGGCAGCATGAAAAGACTGCACGCCCAGGCTCAAGCGATCGATACCCAGGTCTTTGAGTTGTCGGAGTTTCCCCGGCGTTACATCCTCCGGGTTCATCTCCAGGGTAAATTCGATATCCGGGTCAAAAGTAAAGGTTCCCCGCAGGGCGGAGATGACGGCTTGCAGATCGGTGGTTTTGAGGAGCGAGGGCGAGCCGCCGCCGAAATAGAGGGTATCGATCTTATACCCGCGGCCGGTGTAAAGGTCGATCTCTTTGATGAGAGCCCGGATATACCGGCCGGCCAGTTCTTCCTGGAAGGGGAAACGGGTAAAATGGCAGTAGAAGCACTCTCTGCGGCAGAAAGGGATGTGGATATAGAGGCCGGTAGGGGGAAGGGCCGGCCCGGTTACTCTTGTTTCCACCTGGTCCCGTCCGGGGTATCGACCAGGGTAATGCCCCTGGCTTTGAGCTCGTCCCGGATGGCGTCTGCGGCCTTAAAATTTTTCTCTTTGCGGGCCTGATTCCTGAGATCGATCTTCTCCATGATCTCCCGGTCGAGTGCATCTGTGCCCTGCTCTTTGATCACGCCGATGACCGAATCGATGCGCCCGACAAAGGCCAGGATATTTTCCCGGTCTTTGGCCTTGATATCGCTGAGTCTCAGGTTGACCTGGTGGATAAAATCGAAGAATACACCGAGAGCGCCGGATATGTTAAAATCGTTATCCATGTTTTCTTTGAAATCGTGCTCGCTCTTGTCGATCAAGGCCGTGATTCCGGCTGTCTCCCCGGCCTCCCCGGCCTGGTTCTTGACCGAGAAGATAAAATCTTGGATCCTCTTCAAAGATTGGGCGGCGTTATCCAGGCCGGCAAAGGTGAAATTGAGGAGCTTGCGGTAATGGGTCGAGATGAGCAGGTAGCGGATGGCCATGGGATCATAACCGCGGTCGAGGACCTCGCGCAGGGTGTAGAAATTGCCCAGGGATTTAGACATTTTCTGGTTATCGACCACCAGGTGCTGGCAATGGAGCCAGTAATTGACGAACTTCTTACCGGTGGCGCATTCCGATTGGGCGATCTCGTTCTCATGGTGGGGGAAGATGAGATCGACGCCGCCCATGTGAATATCGAAAGTCTCGCCTAAGTACTTCATGCTCATAGCCGAGCATTCGATATGCCAACCGGGCCGGCCATCGCCGTAAGGGGTGGGCCAGGAAGGCTCGCCTTCCTTCTTGCCCTTCCAGAGCACGAAATCCTGCACGTTCTCTTTATCGTACTCGTCGGCATCGACGCTGGCCCCGATCATTAAACGGTCTTTGGCCACATTGGCCAGCTTACCGTAATCCTTGAAGCGGTCGATGCCGAAGTAGACGGAATTGTCTTTCACATAAGCAAAGCCTTTCTCCATCAGCCGCCCGATGATTGCTATCATCTCCGGGATATGCCGGGTGGCCCGGGGGTAGACATCGGCTTTCGAGACATTCAATGTGGCTACATCTTCCATGAAGGCTTTGATATATTTGGCCGTTACTTCTTCCAGGGAAATATGGAGATCCTGGGATTTCTTGATGGTCTTATCGTCGATATCGGTCAGGTTCATCACATGGGTGACCTTAAAGCCCCGGTACATCAAGTACCTTTTCACCAGGTCCTGAAATAGGTTGGAGCGAAAATTGCCGATATGGGCCACATCGTAGACGGTGGGGCCGCACATGTAAAGGCCCACCTGACCGGGATTAATTTCCTTAAAGTCTTCCACTGTTTTGGTCAGGGTGTTGTAGAATCTCAGGCTCATGGTTCCTCCTTTGGCCGGACCACGGTGCGATTGGCGATATACCAGCGCACTTGCTTGCAGAACCGGTCGAATACGGCGATATCTGCATTGGTGAACCGGGTTCTATTTAAAGCCCTTCTCAAGGAGCGGTGAAACAAGCCGTTATCGGGCTCCCGCATCTCCAGCTCTTTGACCAGGCCCCAGATATTGTCGTCCAGGCGTTCAAAATTTTTTCTCGGCGCCACTTTGGGGAAGGAGACCGGTTGTATTTTGCTTTTGGACTGGGTAAAAATCTCGTAGAGCATCACCAAAACTGCCTGGGAAAGGTTGAGGGAAGGGTAGCTCCCGGCCATCGGGATGAATACGCAGTAATTGGCGAGCTGGCTCTCATCGATGGTCACGCCGGAATCTTCCCGGCCAAAGACCACCGCCACTTTCTCTTTGGCCGCCCGCTCCAGGGCCATTTTGGCCGCCTTTCGGGGCAGGAGAAAATCCTTTTTCCATTTTCCTTCCCGGGTGGTGGTCAAAAAAACCAGGGAAATATCGGCCAGGGCCGCGGATAGGCTGGGAAATTCCCGGCTTTGGGCAGTGATCTCCTGGGAGCGGTAGCCCAGCTTCTTCTGGTCTTCCACATCGCGGTACTCCACCGGGTTGACCAGGCGCAGATGCGAGATACCCATGTTCTTCATGGCCCGCACGCTAGCGCCGATGTTGCCCGCATTCTGCGGCTCCACCAGCACCACATAGATGTTATCCAGGATATCGCTCATGTCATTCTTCCTTAAGAGACGCACCACTGCATTATATTACATTTTTGCTCCCGGTTCAATCATCCCGCCTTTAAAAAATCCCCCCCGGTTTTTAAATGGTCTTGATTGTCAAGACCATTTAAGTTTCGCTTTTTGAAAAAAAATTGGACAAAAACCCCCGGTTAAAGCCCAACCATGGTTATTTTCTTATCGCCCAGGGGTATTTCTTGAAAATAAAGCTTTTCTTCCCATTCCGCCGGCCCGGGATCGAAAATCACCAGGTAACCTTGTCTTAACCCCAACCGGTCAAGATAACGTCCCAATTGTTTTTTCCCATCCTCGACGGTATATCGATCCCGTTTAATTTTTAATTCCAGGGCAAATTCCTGTTTCCCGAATGTTACCAGTAAATCGATGCGGCCATTGCCCAAAGCCATCTCCCGGGTAATCTCACCGCCGGCATTAATGACCCGCTGTAAAAATGCCATCAGCAGCAAATGGTGCGCCGATTCCTTGTATTCAAACCGATCCAGCCAGGCCCCACTGTTCCGCCGGTAAAATTCCTGGAATTCTTTCAGCAGTTTTTCCATATCCAATGTGCCGTCCGGTTTCAAAAACCAGGAAGTTTGTATCTCTTTGGGAATCGATTCCTGCAAGGGAGACGCCATAATCCGCGGCACGATCTCGGCATATACCGGGTTGGCAAACTCCAGTGGTGAAGATTGCGATACCAGACCCAGATCCCGGGCATAAGCGATATCGTCGTCGTATATATCGAACGCCAGGTTATCTCCCCTGATGATGGCCTGGACGATCCGCTTTACCCGATCCTCTCGTAATTTATCCACCAGGCTGTCCAGGTGCGTGTCGCGCCGCAGAATCAATTGCCTCTTCGCTTCCTTCAGGAGATCGAGGGTTATGGCTTTGGAATAATCATCGAGAAGTATCTTGGAAACGATCTGGCGGGCCAGGGCATTGGTCAGCCACGGCTGACCGCCGGATAACCGGGATATTTCTTCCTTTACTTCCGTGGGGAAAACCTGGCCGGTTTCTGTGGTATGCTGTTCCAGTAATTCGACCACCTCTTGCCTGGTAAAATTTTTCAAAAGCAGCGATTCCGATTTTACGTTAAAGGGGGAGGCCGTGCCTAACGAAACATACCCGTCGCGGATTTTGGCTTTATATTCCCTGACATCCCGCAGCCCCACCAGGACCACGGAAGAGGGGAAATGTTTCGGCCTGCCCTGGTATCCATCCCGCAGTTGTCGAAGAATCGAAATCAAAATATTGTCCAGTAACGCATCGATTTCATCGATAAACAGGACGATGGGTTTTTCCTGGCTGTCGCTCCAATCTTTAAGGTAGTGGTTCAGGTTTAAAAATTTTTTCGATTGTGGGTTTCCCGGCCAATGATTTTCGGGTAACTGTTCCCCGGCCTTCTGGTAAATGTTGAAGACAAGAATTTCGTTCGCTTGCTCCATGGTTATACCTTCATATCCCGCCTGTTCAAAGGAAACCACCAATACGATGTATTTACCTTCGGCGTTGAGTTTCCGGGACAACGCATGAAGATAAGTGGTTTTCCCGGTTTGCCTGGGCGCATGGATGGTGAAATAGAGCTTTTGTTCGATTAATTGCTCGACCTCTTGCATCCTTTTTAGGGGATCCACCATATAATGATCCTCAGGGAAGCACAAGCCCGCGGTATTAAAGGTCTTTTTCCTGGTTATTGCTTCTGTCATGAGCCAATCATAAGACAAATCGAAAAACTTGTCAATCCTTTTTTCGTTTTCCGGCCGAAGCCGGTGATAGCATACAAGTTATCCTACCATGAAGGGGCGCCAGGCCAGTTTTTCCACCGACTGCCATCCACCTACCGGCCAGCCTCTTAGCAAAACAGCCGCGTCTTATCCGGTATTTTCTAAGATAGCGGCTAAATTCTTCAGGGTATGGGCAAAAGGTGAAAATTCAACACCTTGATTCTTTGTCCAAAAAAAAATTTTTGAAATGTGACCAAAAAAGTTAAGTTTATAGTTGACAAATCCGGTTAACTATTCTATTATATTATAACCAAAGAGGTTACATTGAGATGAACATAACATTGAAAACCGAATACGCCCTGCGGGCCCTGTACGAGATGATGTCCAGGAGCGACGCCGACCAGCCGGTCAACCGCCGGCAGATTGCCGAGCGCCAGGGGATATCGGAGCACTTCCTGGAAAAAATATTCATCGACCTGCAAAAGAGCGATATCATCAAGAGTGTGCGCGGCCCCGGCGGCGGTTTTGTGCTCGGCGAAGACCCGGACGGTATCACCCTCTGGGACGTGTACACAGCCGTCGATGACCCCGGGTACACGGAGGGCAGGTGCTGCCCCCAGTTGCCCCGGGAAGCATGCCTTTTGCAGGGCGATTGCAAAGTGAAAAACCTGTGGTTTAAATTTGCTAGTACTTTAAAAGAGAACATGACCGGCATTAAGCTGGTCGATGTTTTCAGGAGTCGATGAAAATGGAATTAGAGAGACAAACACGAAAGGTGGATGACCACCACGTTCTCGAAGCCCTGACCAACCAGGAGTACAAATACGGCTTTGTCACCGACATCGATACCGAGATCCTGGCGCGGGGTTTAAACGAAGAGGTGATCCGCCTGATATCGAAAAAGAAGAATGAGCCGCAGTTTCTTTTGGAATGGCGGCTGCGGGCCTTCCGCCACTGGCAGACCCGGTCGATGCCGACCTGGGCCAACCTCAAGATCGGTCCCATCGATTTCCAGGACATTATCTACTATGCGGCCCCGAAAAAACGGCAGAGCCCGGGTAGCCTGGACGAAATAGACCAGGAAGTGCTGGACACCTTCGACCGCCTGGGTATCCCGCTCACCGAGCAGAAGCGACTGACCGGCGTGGCCGTGGATGCCGTTTTCGACAGTGTGTCCGTGGCCACCACCTTCCGGGACAAGCTGGCCGAGATGGGCATTATTTTCTGCTCTTTTTCGGAAGCGGTACAGGACCACCCTGACCTGGTCAAAAAATACCTGGGTTCGGTGGTGCCATTCCGGGACAACTTTTTTGCCGCCCTCAATGCGGCCGTATTCAGCGACGGCACCTTTGCCTATATCCCCAAAGGGGTGCAGTGCCCGATGGAATTATCGAGTTATTTCCGCATCAACACGGCCAACACCGGCCAATTCGAGCGCACCCTGATCATCGCCGAGGAAGGTAGCTCAGTCTCCTACCTCGAGGGCTGCACCGCACCGGTACGCGATGAAAACCAGCTCCATGCCGCGGTGGTTGAGCTGGTGGCCATGGACAACGCTTATATCAAATACTCCACCATCCAGAACTGGTATCCCGGCGACCGCCAGGGAAAAGGCGGCATTTACAACTTCGTCACCAAGCGGGGCTTATGCCAGGGTAAGAATTCCCGCATCTCCTGGACCCAGGTAGAGACAGGCTCAGCCATTACCTGGAAATACCCCAGTTGTATCCTGAAAGGCGAGCATTCGGTCGGCGAGTTTTATTCTGTGGCTCTGACCAACCACCAGCAGCAGGCCGATACCGGTACCAAGATGATCCACATCGGTAAGAATACCCGCAGCACCATCGTTTCCAAAGGTATCTCGGCTGGTCAGAGCAACAACTCCTACCGCGGCCTGGTGCGCATCGCCAAAGGGGCGGAAAATGCCCGTAATTTCTCCCGCTGCGACTCATTGTTGATCGGTAGCCAGTGCGGGGCGCACACTTTCCCCTACCTGGAGGTGGAGAACAACACGGCCAGTGTGGAGCATGAGGCCACCACCTCGAAGATCGGCGAAGACCAGATGTTTTACTTAAAACAGCGCGGGCTGTCGGCCGAAGATGCAGTCGGTATGATTGTCAATGGTTTTTGTAAAGAGGTATTCAAGGAGTTACCCATGGAATTTGCCGTCGAGGCCCAGCGGTTGATGGAGCTCAAGCTCGAAGGCAGCGTGGGTTAAAGAATATGATTAAAAATGGAGGTCCACATGTTACAAATAGATAATCTACATGCCGGTATCGACGGCAAACCTATTTTGAAAGGGATCGATCTGACCATAAATCCCGGTGAGGTTCATGCCATTATGGGGCCCAACGGTTCGGGCAAGAGCACGTTGGCCCAGGTCCTGGCCGGCCGGGAAGATTACCTGGTGACGCGGGGAAAAATCCTTTACAAAGGGAAGAAACTGCTCGGTATGGAGCCGGAAACCCGGGCCCGCGAGGGCATCTTTGTCGCCTTCCAATACCCGGTAGAGATCCCCGGGGTGAACAACAGTTATTTCTTAAGGACCGCCTTGAATGCCATCCGCAAACACAAAGGACTGGAGGAAATCGATGCCCTGGACTTTTTGACCCTGATCCGGAAAAATATGGAAGAGATCGGTATGGCCCCGGATATGCTCAATCGCTCTGTCAATGAAGGGTTCTCCGGCGGCGAGAAGAAGCGCAACGAAATATTGCAGATGACCCTGCTCGATCCCGACCTGGCTATCCTCGACGAGACCGATTCGGGCCTCGATATCGATGCGCTCAAGGTCGTATCTGCCGGGGTCAACCGCTTCCGCACCCCGGGAAAAGGGATCCTGGTTATCACCCATTACCAGAGGCTACTCGATTACATCCAGCCCGATTTTGTCCACGTTCTAGCCGCAGGCCGCATCATCAAGTCAGGGCAAAAAGAACTCGCCCTGGAACTGGAAGAGCGCGGCTACGATTGGTTAAAGCAACTGGAATCCAGTGCTATGGAGGCATAACATGTTCGAGAGCGAAGGAAAAAAACACTTTTTAACCGCTTCCAGCGATTGGCTCACCCAGCAACGCTGGCAGTCGAGCCCGGCCTGGCTCAAAAACCTGCGCCAGCAGGGCAGACGGAAGTTCGAGGAAATGGGGCTCCCGGACCGGCGACTGGAAGACTGGAAATACATCGATATCGGCCTGATTGCCGGGCAACCCTTTTCCCCGCCCTCGCCGGTGCAAACATCCCTGCAAAAGACTGCAAAGCTTCGCCGGCTGATCGACCGGGAATTATCGCCCTGGCAAATGGTCTTTGTCAACGGTTTCTATTCCCCGACCCTCTCAAGCCTGAAAAATTTGCCGCCAGGGGCCGAGATCGAGAGCCTGGCCGGGACGCTGGCTAAGGATCACCCCCTGGCGCAGGAATATCTCGCCACAATCGCCCGCCAGGAAGAGAGTAGTTTTGTGGCTTTGAACACCGCCTTTATCGAAGACGGCGCCTTTATCCATCTACCGGCAAACACCATTTTAACGCACCCCATCCACCTGGTCTTCATCAACCTGGAGAAAGATATTCCCCATGTCCTGCATCCCCGGAACCTGGTTATTCTGGACAGGGGCGCAAAGGCTATCGTTATCGAAGAGTATGTCGGCGACCCCGAGTCCGCTTACCTGACCAACAGCGTCACCGAAATCGTCCTCTCGCAACAAGCAGAGCTCGATCATTATAAATTGCAGCTCGAAAGCCCAGCCTCTTTTCACATCGGTTTTATCCAGGCATTACAGGAAGAGAGCAGCCGTTTTGCCTCCCATTCCGTCACCCTGGGCGCAGAACTTAGCCGCACCAATATCTATTCGACTTTGGCCGGTACCAATGCCGCCTGCCTCTACAACGGCTTATACATGATCCATGGGGAGCAGCAGGCCGATACCCATACCCTGATCTGTCACCAGGGCCCGGGCGGCCATAGCCAGGAACGGTTCCACGGCATAGTGGACGGCAGCGCCCATGGCATTTTTACGGGGAAAATCTATGTCGACCGGCAGGCCCAGAAAACCGATTCTTACCAGGTCAACCGGAACCTCCTCCTCTCTAAACAAGCGGTCGTGGACACCAAACCCCAGTTGGAGATATTTGCCGATGATGTCAAGTGCTCGCACGGCACCTCGGTCGGGCGCATCGACCAGGACGCCCTCTACTACCTGCAATCCCGCGGCATATCCGGGGCCGATGCCCGGGAGATGCTGACCCTGGCCTTTGCCCACCAGGTGCTCGACCGATTCGGCTATCAGCCCCTGCGCTTCGAGCTGGAAAAGATACTGGTTTCCCAATTAAAAAAATGGTTCCAGAAGGACGTATGAGACGAGAAAAGATCGCTTTAGACCATAATACTTTGAATGACCTCGATCTAGACCGGGTCCGGGCCGATTTCCCTATCCTCAGGCAGGAAATCAACGGCCACCCCCTGGTCTACTTCGACAATGCCGCCACCACCCAGAAACCCCAGGCGGTCATCGACCGGTTAAATAAATTCTACCGGCAAGAGAACGCCAACATCCACCGCGGCGTGCATACCTTAAGCGGCCGTGCCACCGACGCTTATGAGGCGGCCCGGGAAAAAGTCCGGGCTTTCATTAATGCCGCAGAAACAAAGGAGATCATCTTTGTGCGCGGCACCACCGAGGCCATCAACCTGGTGGCCCAGACCTTCGGCCGCCAATATCTCAAAAAAGGCGACGAGATCGTCATTTCGGCCATGGAACACCATTCCAACATCGTGCCCTGGCAGATGGTGGCTGAGCAGACCGGCGCCCGGTTAAAAGTTATTCCCATGAACCGCAACGGCGAGATCATCCTCGATACCTATACCCGGATGCTGACCAAAAAGACCCGGCTGGTGGCCGTCACCCATGTGTCCAATGCTTTGGGCACCATCAACCCGGTTAAAGAGATGATCGCCGAAGCGCACCGCCGGGGCATCCCGGTGCTCATCGATGGGGCCCAGGCCGCCCCCCATTTACCCATCGATGTGAAGGCCCTGGACTGCGATTTCTATGCCCTATCGGGTCACAAGATGTACGGCCCGACCGGTATCGGCGTGCTCTATGGCCGGAAAGAAATACTGGAAAAGCTTCCCCCTTTCCAGGGCGGCGGCGATATGATTCGTTCCGTAACCTTTGAGAAAACCACCTATGCCGATCTACCGCACAGGTTCGAGGCCGGAACCCCCCACATTGCCGGTGCCATCGGCCTGGCCGCGGCCATCGATTACCTTAACGACACCGGCATGTCCCGCATTGCCGCCCATGAGTCTTCCCTCCTGGCCTATGCCACCGAGAAACTTCTGGAAATACCCGGGATCAGCATCTTTGGCAATGCCCCCCACAAGGCCGGCGTCATCTCCTTTCTTTATAAAGATGTCCACCCCCATGACCTCGGCACCATCCTCGACCAGCAGGGTATCGCCATCCGCACCGGTCACCACTGCGCCCAACCGGTGATGGATTTCTTTTCTATCCCGGCCACTGCCCGCCTCTCTTTCGGCCTTTACAATACGAAAGCGGAGATCGACCAGGTGGTCGGGGCGCTAAAAAAAGTAGACGAGGTATTCTCATGAACGACGATCTCAAAGAGCTCTACCAGCAAATTATCCTGGAGCACAACAAGAATCCCCGTAATTTCCGGCAATTAGACCACCCCACCCACCAGGCCGAGGGGTACAACCCGATGTGCGGCGATCGCTACACCATTTACCTGGAGATGGACGGCGACCGCATCAAGGATGTCAGTTTCCAGGGTGCCGGGTGCGCCATATCCAAGTCTTCTGCCTCCCTGATGACCTCCTGTCTGAAAGGATTGACGAAAAAAGAAGCCGAGCAAATGTTCGAGAATTTCCATCGCCTGCTGACCAGCGACATGAAACCCGGGGACCTGCCCGGAAAACTCTGCAAAGTCGAAGCACTCCAGGGCGTCAAAGCCTTTCCCGCGCGCATCAAGTGCGCTACCCTGGTCTGGCACACCATGAAATCGGCCCTGGAAGGCAAGCCCCAGACCACCCCCGACACCCCCTGACCGCGGGTTAGCCCATCGCCCCAGTAGGAACCGCTGCTTTCCTGGTTGTTGCAGGTACGAATGTGGTGCAGCGTTTTTCCTTTTCAAGTAGAACCGACAAGCGGTAGGCGCTTCATGATCGAGCGAAACTTAGGTAGTCAATTCTGTTCCGGCTAGGCGAATCGAACGTGTCCCTTTTTAGGGGGCAAAATGTCGGTGTCTGAGCGTAGCGAGTTCGACATTTTAGTGAGATGAGCCGTATGCCGGTCAATTGACGGACGGTCGAGCGAGACATGAATCGCCGGTCAGGTACGGGCATGGTGCAGCAGAGAATCCCCTGGAAGGCAAGCCCCAGACCACCCCCGACACCCCCTGACCGCGGGTTAGCCCATCGCCCCAGTAGGAACCGCTGCTTTCCTGGTTGTTGCAGGTACGGGCGGGGCGCAGCAGAGAATCCCCGGGGAGCAGATGAACGCTCCCTTGAGTCGCGTTCCAATTCTAACCTCTGCCTTAACTTTGCAGAGGCTAGGTGCAGGCGGAACCGAATTATGAAAGGCCCGCCCCGGATGCCAAGAATGAGTATGAGGCATCAGGATTTCACAGCAGTGCAGCAAACCGTTATAGTATAGGGAATTTCTTGAAGGCGGCTACCCTATATCGGAGATATGCGAGAAGTACTCGGGTAAAAGACTTTACATGCGGTGAAATATAATATACAATGACTGTCTAAAAACAAATGCTAATGAGGTATTATGAGACACGCGAAAGCTTATGACAGCATCCTCGATGTGGTGGGGGATACCCCCCTGGTACGGTTAAACCGCCTCGGCCAGGGAATAGACTCGGAAATCTTCGCTAAATTGGAATTTTTCAACCCCATGGGCAGCATCAAAGACCGCATCGCCCGGCACATGATCGAGAAAGCGGAGAAAGATGGCCGCCTCAAAAAAGGAGAGCTGATCATCGAAAACTCTTCCGGTAATACCGCCCTGGGCCTGGCCCTGGTGGCCATCCAGAAAGGCTACCGCTTAAAGGTTATCGTGCGCGATTCCCTGAGCAAAGAAAAAATGGACCAGTTGAAAGCCCTGGGCGTAGATATCCAGACCGTTGACGCCACCCTGCCGCCCGAATCCCCGGACTCCTACAACAACATCACTCCGCGCCTGGCCAGGGAGACGCCCAACTGCTATTTCCCCGACCAACACAACAACCGCGAGAATAATGAGGCCCATTATGCCACCACCGGCCCGGAAATCTGGGAGCAGATGGAAGGGAGGATCGACTATTTTGTTGCCGGCCTGGGCACAGGCGGCACCGTATGCGGAGTGGGCAAATACCTGAAGGAAAAAGACCCGAACATCAAGGTTATCGCCGTCGATGCCGAGGGCTCGATATTTTACGATTACTTTCATACCGGTAAACTGGTGGAACCCAAACCCTACCTCATCGAAGGGCTGGGCGACGAATTTTTGATCGGCTGCGTCGATTTTTCCCTGATCGACGATATGTTCCAGGTGGCCGATAAAGTGGCTTTCGAACATGCCCGCATGTTGGTCAAACAGGAGGCTATCATGGCCGGTGGCTCGAGCGGCGCGGCCTTATGGGCGGTCTTGAAATTGGCCCGGTCGCTGCCCAAACCGGCGCGCATCGTCACCATTTTTGCCGACAGCGCCTCCCGTTACCTGAGCACCATCTTCGACCACCAATGGCTCTCCGCCAAGAACCTATTATGATTTTGACAACAGTTCTGTTGCCAACAAATTTGTTGGCAACATTTTTGTCGGCGGTTCTTTATTTCTTGGGGGGATTTTGTTATAATGGAGTCTATCGGAGGTAAAACGTGAAGATATTCCTGGATAGTGCCAATGTGCAAGAGCTAAAGAAAGCTGTAGAATTCGGTATCGTGGATGGGGCGACCACCAACCCCTCGTTGCTGGCCAAAGAGAACCGGGAATTTCTCCCGCTGATCAAAGAAATCCTGGCTATCGTGCCCGGGCCGGTGTCGGTGGAGGTTACGGCCACCACTGCCGAGAAGATGATCGAAGAGGCCCAAAAGTACGCTGCCCTGTCGGATAACGTGGTCATTAAGGTGCCCATCAACCTGCAAGGGCTAAAAGTGGTCAAAGCCTTGTCGGAGCTGGAGATACAGACCAATGTGACGCTGATTTTTTCCTCTTCCCAGGCGCTCCTGGCTGCCAAAGCCGGGGCTACGTATGTGTCCCCGTTTGTGGGCCGCATCGACGATATTTCGGGTAACGGCATGGGACTGGTGGAGGAGATTATCCAGGTTTACGATAATTATGGTATCGAGACCGAGATCATCGTGGCCTCGATCCGCCACCCGCTTCATTTTGTCCAGGCTGCCCTGATGGGGGCCGATGTGGCCACTGTGCCTTATTCTACCCTGACCCGCCTGCTGGACCACCCGCTGACCGATATCGGCATGGAGCGGTTCTTAAAGGACTGGGATAAGGTAAAAAAGTAACCGGTAAAGTCATGAATGCCGAGATCGAGGCTTCTAAGAAAGGGGGCGGCTGGCTTCCGGCCCGGGTGAAAGTCTTACTCGGTTTTTTTTTATACTTTTCTTTTTGACCGGCGGTTACCTGCTGATCCGCTCCCGGGTCTACCGGGAGATCGATAAAATCAACCGCTTCCTGACTTCCCAGGTTCGCCCCCAGGACCTGGGTATTTCCCTGCTCCCACCGGCGGTGATGGTCAACGATATTAAGGGGTTTACCATCAAGAATAAAAACCTGGTCTCCTTTGACCGGGTCAGCCTGGAGATACCTTTTTATTCGCTTTTTTCGAGCAAAAAAGAAGTTAATCTCAGTATCATCCGTCCCCGGCTGGAATTGGGCGGTGATATCTTTTCGGTACTCGATGAGATTATCCGTAGCACGCGGAAGAAAACGCCGCAAGAATCGCCCTTAAAATTGCAGCACATCCGCATCAAACAGGGGCAGGTGATCTACCGGACAGAGAAGCTAGCCATCGATTTGCTCGACTTCGACCTGAGCCAGACAGCCATGCCGTCGGGCAAGAAAGGCTACCGGTTAAGCTCCCCACACCTGAAAGTTATTTTCCCCTTGAGCGGCAAGGAAGTCAAGATCGAGGGAAACCTGACGGCCGAATTCCGGGAGCAGGATGGCAATTACCGGATCAACCGGTTTTTGTGGAATACGGAATTTGTCAACTTCAAGCTGAATGGCCGGGTGTTGAAAGATAAGACGGTAGAGTTGAATGTCTCTGTGCAGGGGAGTCTCAAACAGGTATTGGACCCACTCCTGGGCCACCTGAGCATCCGGGAGTTCCAGTACGGCAGCGTAAAGATAAGGAAAAACAAGGGTGATGACCGGTTGACCGTGAGCGGCGATTTTACCACCCCGGCCTTTTCGGTGGGCGGCCAGATGTTCGACAACCTGAGGGGCCTGGTTCGCTGGGATAATATAGAGAACAAGATCAAGGTGGACGCATTTTTTACCGATGGGTCGTTGAACGGCAGTCTGAAGGTGGAATCTTTTAAAGGGGATACCCAGGTCCAGGTCAAGAACGCCACGGCCCGGAAAATAGCCAGGGCCATCATGATAGAAGATGTGGCCCCCATCTGCGGGGTGCTCAAAGATTCCGATTTTTTGATCGGCAAAAAGCACGTGTCGGGCTGGGTGGAGTTTGACCGGCAGCCGGTGCCCGGGGGAAAAGAATTCAATATGAAAGGCTTTTGCCGGTTCGCCTACGATGGGTCTAAAAAGGCGGTCCAGGTTTCGGCAGCGGAAGTCCAGACCGAGTTTGGTTGGTGCAACCTGGAATTAAATGTCGATCCCACCAACCGGGAATCGTTGGTTTTACATGCCCAGGCAGACCTGACCGAGGCTGCCGGCATCGACAAGTACACCCAGTTTTACATCGGTCTCTCTTTAAGCCCCTGGAAACTGAAGGGCGGACAGGGCAAAATGTCCCTGGATGTAAAGAGAGTCGATCACCATATTTCAGCCGATAGCGATTTTATTATCCAGGATTTTTCCTCCAGCGACCAACCGGTGCAGTACATGAAGGGGCAGATCATTACAGAGGGCCGGGTGACACGCGGCACGTTAAGCTTTAGAGACAAGGATCTCGAAGGTCGTACCGAGCTGAAGGTAGAGCCGAAAACGCTGGACATCTCCTTTAAAAACGTGCGCGGGCAGGTGCAGAAAATACTGAAAATCCTGGGCTTCAATATTTCCCTATCGGGCCGGATGACGGGCGATTTTACTTACCAACACCGGTCCGGTGAAAAGTATCCCCTGGTGCAGGGAATATTCCGGGGCGAACGGGTGAATTTTTACGATTTTATTTTTAAAGATCTGACCGGCAACCTGGAAGCCAGGGAGTATTTGGCCCTCAAAAACGTGCAGGGTTTATATGGCGGCGGCAAGGTCGGGGCGGATGTTTTTATCGACTACAGCGGCAAGGTTTACCGTATTAATGGCCAGATCGACGGTATCGCTATCAAAGAAATTTCCCCCGGGTTCTCCGGCACAGGGGATATCCGATTTTCCGGCCAGGGCGCATTTAATACCGATCCCATCCTGGTCGATTACCGGGCCGGTGATTTCTCTTTTTACCAGGGACGGGCCTTTGCTTTGAAGGGCAAAGCCAGGATTTTTACCGATTTTTCCAATTACCGGCTCCTGGTGGAGGGGGATTTCAGCCATAAGAGCGCCTCTTCCCCCTTTACCCTGGAATTAAACCAACAGGCCGATGTCTACTCGGGCGCTTTCGATTTCCTGATGAAAGATATCAATTTTATCATCCCCTGGGGCGACAACAGCGGCGATGGCCGGATCCGGGGGCAGATCGTGAGCACGGACACCGGGGGCTTGAGCGCCGAGGGGCATGCCACCTTTTCCGGGCGCGTTTTATCCTTCCCCAATTTTCCCCATGCCATGGATGATTTCGAGGCCGATATCATTTTTACAAACCTGCACTTCACCTTGAGGTCGCTCTCCGGCACCATAGGCGGCGGGCGGATGGAATGCCAGGGCCGGGTGGATATCGAGGATGGGCAATTAAAAAACCTTTCCCTCGATCTGTTGGGTAAAAAGATGCGTCTCTATCCGATGGATCGCACCAGTTGCCTGATGGATACCCGGGATCTCACCTTACGGTATGTGGACGGTAGGTTGCTGCTACAGGGCGATCTCCTCTTCTCCTCGATCTTATGGGGCCGGGAGGTCGATGAACCGATCGTCTTTAACACCGATCCATCATTGGCGCCGGCCGGCTCGGGTATCCTGGGTGCCTTGCAATATGACCTCCACCTGATCGGCAAAGAGGATATCCGCATCGATACCGGCCTGGTCAAGGGCCAGGGCCAGTTTGATCTCCGCTTGAGCGGTAATCCCAGGTATCCCCGCTTATCTGGACTGATCGAAGGCAAACAGGGATACCTGGAAGTAGCCGACAACAAATTTGAAATCATCAAAGCCCGGGTGAAATTCAGCGGTAAAGCCCAGGCAGAACCCACCGTGGATGTGGATTCGGAGACCCTGATCAAGAATTACCGCATCAAGTTCACCACCAAAGGCACCTATTCCCGCCTCAAGCCCGAGTTCCAGTCTTCTCCACCCTTGCCCCCGCGCGACATCCTCACCCTCTTATCCCTGGGCGAATTGTTCCGCCGCCCCAGCACCACCGAGCTCCGCTCGCAGTTGGGCGAGGGCACCAGCGGCCTGATCGCCGCCGAGATCACCGACCAGATCAAGAAGCGGACCAAGAAAATCTTCGGCGACTATGTGCTCAAGATCGATCCCAATATATCCAATATCACCGGTACTTCTTTAGAAGATACGTCCCGGGTGATTATCGGCAAATCGATTGCACCGAATTTTCTCATCGTTTATTCGACCAATTTTTCCACCCAGCGCCAGCAGGTGTTGTATTTTCAGTACCAGTTGACTTCATTCCTGTCGTTGATCGGCATGAGGAATGAAGAAGGGAGGTTTAGCATTGATATCAGGTTCCGAAAAAGGCATTAAAACCTTCATTCTTTTTTTGCTGCTGATGTGTGCCGTCCTGTTGCCGGGCCAGTCTGTGAAAAACCCCATTGTCGAGGATATCGCTATCTGGCTTAACGGTAAACCCCTCCCGCCCCGCATCAATCCTTACGAGGCGCTGCTCGATCTAAAATGGGGTGAGCCGTTTAGCTTTAAAAAAGTCAGGTCGAGCATGGAGAACCTTTATAAAACTGGTTCATTCGACGATATCCGGGTCAGTATGGAAGAGCGGCCGGAAAACCGCCGGCTGCTCATTTTCGACCTGTTTACCCGGTTTACGGTTCACACGATCAAGGTCAAAGAGGAACCGGCCATCGATGATGGTTCCTGTATATCGGCCATCTACTCCCTGCGCAAGAACACCTATTTCGAAGAGGAAAACCTCCCGGCAGCCAGGCAAGAGATCCGCTCTTTCCTCGAAAGCCGCGGTTATTTCAATAGCCGGATCGATTATACGCTGGAGAAGAACCGGGAAGAAGCCAGGGTCGATGTGCTTTTCCGGGTCAAGGCCGGCCCCCGGGCCATCATCGACCAGGTGATCTGGCGGGTTTCCGTACCGGAGATGCAGGAGAAATTAACCCCCCTGCTCGATGCCGGTGAAGAGTACCGCCCCGATAAGCTGCAATATAACCTGGAAAAAATCAAGAAGCGGCTGAAAAAAGAGCAGTACTATTACCCGGAGATCAATTTCAAACCGCTATTCCGCGACAAGGAGCGTACCCACCTCGATCTTGAGGTCATCATTGAGCCGGGATACCGGTATATTTTCGCTTTCCAGGGCATGGAAAAACGGCTTGGCCTGATCTCTTCGCTCTGGGAACAAAAGCGGTTCGAAAAATGGGCCGAAAAGGAGAGCCAGGCACGGCTGCTCTTCTTCCTCCGGCAGAACGGCTATATTGACGCTCAGGTCGACTCGCGGATCGAAATTAAAGGCAATAGCAAATATATCACCTTTTCCGTGAACAAAAATGCCAGGCGAAAGCTGGGCAAGATCGACTTTTCGGGGAACCGGGCGATCGTCGACCAGAGGCTTAGCTCAGTCATCCAGACCGACGACCAGATGTTCGCTAAGCTGTTCTGGTTGCGCGTCAATTCCCTGATTATCGACCTGGGGGTGTTGCGCCAGTATTACCATTTCAGCGGCTTCCCCTTAGCACAGGTGGCGATGAATCTCCTTCCCCGCGGGAAAAGGGTCGATGTGGAATTTATCATCAACGAGGGGCAAAAGTACACCGTAGAATCCATCCTGTTTGCCGGGCACCAGTTCTTGAATGCCCAGCAGCTCCACGGTATCATGCGTACACGCGAAAATGGCCCCTTTGTGCAGGAGGTGCTAAACCGGGACCTGGAAAATATCGAGAACCTTTACAGCTCCCATGGTTTCGACCAACCGAAGATCAAGTCCGATGTCTCGGCCGGCGCCCAAAAATCGATCTTGATCACCATCGAAGAAGGACAATCGTACCGGATGGGCAAGCTGATTATCCTGGGCGCTTCCAGCGGCCAGCGCAAGCTCCTGGGAAAGCTCTTTCCCCTGGAAGCCAATGTCCCCTTTAATCCCGATTCGGTTGAGGCATTTCGTACCGAGATCGAGAATAGTGCCGTTTTCAGCGAGATCAAGATCAGCCCGATGAAAAAAGAGACCGGTACTGTCGATGTGCTGGTCAAGGTGACACCGGACCGGGGCAAGTATTATGGTCTCGGTATCGGTTGGGAAGACCGCAAGGGCGCCCGGGCCACCGTCGAGTACCAGGGCAAAAACATCTTTAACACCATCTCCTCCCTATCGGCCATGCTCCAGATCGGTTTGAACGAACGCCGCGGCCTCATCTCCTACGATACCCCCTACCTGCTGAAAAACAAGATTAATTCATCCTTCAAAATCTGGGCCGATAACGAGGTCTACCCCAGTTACCAGTTGAACCGTTACGGCCTTGGCGAATCGATTATCCGCGGGCTCTCGCCAGACTCTTACATGCTGGCCTCTTTGAGCTGGTACCGCACCGAATTAACCGATCTCAAGATCTCCGCGCGCGGCGTGGACCGGCTCGGCGTGCCCTTCGACACCACCGCCCTCAATCTCTCCTATGTGCGGGAACGGCGCAATGACCCTTTTAATCCCAGCAAGGGCGATTTCTTCTCCTCCGATATCAAGATCGGCTTCCCCCTATTTGAAAAAGATTATTCTTTTATCCGGTTCTTGTGGAGTTACCAGAACAATTACCGGTTCCTCCGCTACGGCACCCTGATGTTTTCCGTGCGCAACGGTTTTGCCTCCGGCGACATGTCCATTACCGAACGTTTCTTTGCCGGCGGTGTACACACCTTCCGGGGCACCGGTAACGACCGTCTGAGCCCCATCGATTCGCTTACCAATGAACCCCGGGGCGGCAATGCCATGATCCTCTTCAACCTGGAAGCCAGTTTTCCCCTGGTGCTCGTCCCGGTAAAGGATTTGTATTATTCGATCTTTTTCGACACCGGCAATGTGTTTGAAAAAGTGACTGACTTTGATCTCTCAAAGCTCGAGAGGGCCATTGGGTTCAGCCTCAAGTTCAAGACCCAGATGGGGCCGCTGCGCCTCGATTTTGGCTGGAACCTGAAAAAAAGGCCGGGCGGAAGCTTTGAGTGGAATTTTGGGATCGGCAATGTTTTCTAAACTTATAATCCTCACCATACTTTTGTTCCCGGGCAGCACGGTTATGCTGGACCGGATTGCGGCGGTGGTCAACGACGAGGTGATCACCTATACCGATATCGACAAGGCCATTTCATTTTTCCCCTTTTTCCGTACCGGGGGGGAATCTGAAGAAGCTTATTACGCCAGGATTCTCGATGACCTGATCGCCTATAAAGCCGTCTACCTCGAATACCGGGATGATTTTACCCTGGCAGAAGAAGATTACGAAGAGGTACAAACCCCCATTATTGCTAAGCTGGGCTCCCTCGACCGGTTGGTAAACTTCCTCAAAAAATATGATATGGAGTGGCCCGATTTTAAAGAATTTATTACCGAAAAAGTTTTGTACGAGAAGGTACTCAAGGAAAAATTCCATATCCAGGTCGATATCGCTTTCACGGAGATCGAAACTTTTTACACCGGGGAGTACCTCCCCCTCCAGGTTAGCCTTGGTTTAAAACCCATGACGCTCATCGAGATGACCCCATTAATCGAAAAACATTTAAGCAAGACCCGGTCCGAAGCCCAGCTCTCTACCTGGATCAACGAGCTCAAAGCCGGGTTTAAAATCGAAAATAAATTGCGTTAAGGAGCCCTGATGAACCTATTCGATAACCAAAAACCCCGGTACATTAAAGACTTAACCGTGGGTACGCCGGTCGGTTGGTACTATAAATTGGTCAATATCAGCCGCAAGGTCAAAAAAGACGGCGGCCCTTACCTGGCCTTAGAATTCCTCGATAAGACCGGCCGCATAGCGGCCAAAGCCTGGGACAATGCCGAAACCTACCTCAAGATACTGAAAGAAGGCAAAGTATTCCGCGTCTCCGGCCAGGTCAATGAGTGGAACGGCCAAAAGGAGATCAAAATCGACAGCATCCGGGACGTATCCCCCCAGGATAAAGACTTCAACGAGACCGATTTCATCGAGCAAGCGGCTTTCGATACGGAAAAATTATTCGACCAGGTCAAGGAATTGCTCGACACCCACATCCAGGATCCCCACCTGCGCCGGCTCGTCGAGCTCTTTTCACAGCTTTACCGGGAAAATTTCCAGAAGCATTACGGCGCCCAAAAGCTTCACCACGCCTACATGGGGGGCTTACTCCAGCACACCGCCTCCATGCTCCGGTTTGCCGTTTTCACCGCCGACCATTACGCACTCGATAAAGAGCTACTGCTCATCGGTGTCTTATTTCACGATGTGGGAAAAATCCAGGAATTTACCATTTCCCCCACCCTCGAGCTGACCATGGAAGGCGGTCTGATCGGCCACATCATGATCAGCCAACGCATCTTCCTGGAGCTCAAGAGTAAGATCGACCAGTTCCCCGAAGAATTGAGCTTAAAAATCCAGCACCTGATCGTCTCCCACCACGGCGAAAAAGAATTCGGCTCCCCGGAAGTGCCCAAGACCCCGGAAGCATACACCCTCCATGTCATCGATTTATTGGATTCCCGGCTCAGCATCATGGCCGATGCCGTCAAGCAGGCCGAAGGAAAAAACCTATTTACCGATTACATCCATTCTTTATCCAGGAGGCTTTTCATCGATGCCAAAAGCTAAACAGGCCAGGAGCGGGCGTATCCGCTGCCCGTACTGCCAATCGGATAACATGCTGCCATTCGAAGAGGAAGTCGAGGGCAAACCGGGAGAACCCCTCTGGCTCATCATCCTGGCCGGGCTTGTGCTGATCGGCCTGTTCTTCTTTTTCATCATCTCTTCCGTGCGCTATTTTCCCTATGTACTGGCCCTGGGTCTTGTTCTCCTCGCCTATTTATTCAACCGGCAAAAGAAACGGAAATCCAGGAGACGGGCCCGCCCCGCACCCAGGGATTATGTCTGCCTCGATTGCAGCCGCACCTTCCACGCCTGACCCCAAAAACATGATCCTTGATGCCATTCATATACTTCCGATAGATATTGACAGATGATTTCCCGATTGCCGGCGTGGTGATCAACCGTTCTTCATTGCCAAATCTATGCCATTAACTAAACGATGTTCTTGAGCGAATCCAGGAGTTTCTGGAACCTATCGGTTATCTCGGCCAGCTCTTCGCTTTTCCCCGGGGCATATTTCGATATGATATAGCGGCTTTGCTTTCAACTGGAATTCTTTTTGACATTTGCTTTATTTACAGTTAAAATAGGTTCTCTCTTAAGAAAAGAGAGTTTTTAATGCACCTTGAAAAAATGACAAAAGGAGACAAATTATGAAGAGAGTCTTACGCGTTGTTTACCTGGTGGTCTTGATAATCGTTTTGTCCGGCGGCACCCCCTCTGCCCCCTGGAGCCATAGGGTTTAAATTTAAGACTAATAAGGAGCTATCATGAAGAAGGCCATGTTATGGATATTACTGTTTATTGTGACCGGTTCATTCTCCTATGGGGATAACGATGTCAACGTATTTAAAGAGCCGAAACCGCTATTCTCGGAGATTTCCCGTGCCCAAAAGATCGAGCTAGTCAAAAAGGTCGAAGAGATCGATAACAAGAACTTAAGATACTTTGCCGGGATAAACTCGGTAGCGGTCGATAAATCCGGTAATTACTATATCTTCGACTATACCCACTGCACGATAATCAAGCTCGATCAGGAGTTCCGGTTCGTAACCACTATTTCGCGGAATGGCAAAGGCCCCGGTGAGTTTAATTGCCAGCCGCTGAGGGGAGATCAAGTCAGCATTGGACTTGATGAAAAACTATACCTGGTCAATATCGTAGACAAGAAGATAATAAAATTTACCACTACCGGTGGCTATATAGACGATCACAAGATACAACAATTCGGATTTACCCGGGTGGCAGCCGATAAAGATGGGAATATATATTTCCCCTCGGTAAAAGGTTATATTATCGATGTCCATAAGCCCGATATGCAGTATGAGAAATCGTTTTTACCCGGTAATCTGTTGAAATCGTTTTTATTCTATACCCCTGATCCATGCGTTATTTATAAACATACCGCCCCATCCTATGCAACGCTGAATTTCGATTTCCTGGGTTCCGGCGACCTGGTTATTGCCAACAGATACGATTTATCTATCACAGTATTGGATAGGAAAAGCGGTAAGATAAAGAATAAATTCTATGCCTGGGATGAATATATCCTGTCCGAATACAAGGTAAACTTGAAAAAAGTTCAACAAATAGAGGTAAAAGGCGTTTCGTGTTCGATGTGTTATGGCCTTTCCAGGATGTTCATCGATGACCGGGACCAAATTTGTATCATGTTCAACGATTCGAATAACGATGCCTTTATTTACCGCTTTTCGGTCGATGGAGATTTGAAGCAAGTTTACGCTGTGGCCCCGGCGGAGATCGATGAAGGGCCGCCGATCTTCTTCCAGGGGAAAGGAGATACCTTTGTCGGTTACACCCACTACGGCCTGTATGTCTACAAGATCAAGGAAGAGGTGAAGAAATGAATAACCGTCGATCAAGCGACATCATCTCATTTTACTTCGACATTTTCGGGTACTGCTTTAAAGATGGCCGGGCATCGTAAATTGTCGTTGATCAGGGCCTATCCAAACCCAAAATCAACCGGATGATTTAGGATAGGTAGATCAGTTGCGTATTTGAAGATAAAGACAATTCAAACTTACCCGGGCGGGGATTTCCCGGATGTCAAGCTTAAGTCTGAGGGACAAGGGCCGGGGAGGGATTTCATGACTCGTCTCCTCCTGGTCTTTGATCGTTTCTCCTTATTTAATTTTTGTATCTGTGGTTTGGGGGCGGTGATTCATGATTGAGCTGAACTTTGCCTCTGTAAAATTAAGACAGAGGCAACAATGGGAACGCGACCTAATTTCCACAGAATTAAGGTGGAAATTTGATAACGAATGCGACTCAAAGGAGCATTCACCTGCTTCTAAAGGAGCGTTCTCCTGCTTCACAAGAGCGTTCATCTGCTTATTCGAGCTCCTCAGCGAGGTGTTCAATAAAGGAGCCATGAGCCGCTGGCCGGTCGAGCCTGTCAAAGGAAGAACGCTGTACACGCTCGCGTTCTATCATCAAATCCCCCACCTTAATTTTGTGGGGGATTGGTTGAGCGAATCATGAAGCGCCTACCAATGTATTGCATGTACGAGCGGGGCGCAGCAGAGAATCCCCGGAACGTGCATGCGGAACCGAATTGCGGAAAGCCCGCAATTCGTGGAGTCGCAGGCAAAACTGAGCACAGTTTTGGCCGGTAGTGAAGGGGATTTCTGCGAGAGCCACGCCCCAAACGTGTTGACTCACTCGCGTTCGAGATTGTAGACCCCTTCCTTACAAAACCAACCGGATAATTTAGGTCAAATCGGGTCATTTACTTATAGGCGTGAATCTGGTATACTGGGTCTTCTACCAGGTTTTATGCGCCCGCTAAAAAATCGGGCATAAGCATTAAAAGGAGGATTTTAATATGACCAGAAAGCACTTTTTATCCTGGTGCTGGCCGGGACTCCTGCTCGTTCTTGCCTTATCGATGCCTTTATCGGCTGGGGAACAGCTAACCCTGGCCTCCACCACATCCACCCTGGATTCCGGCCTATTCGATGCCCTGGTCCCGGTATTCGAGAAGAAATGCGATTGCCGGGTCAAGGTCATTGCCGTGGGCACCGGTCAGGCCATCCGCCTGGCCCGTGACGGCAATGCCGATGTGTTGCTGGTTCACGACCGGGATGCCGAAGAGAAATTCGTTGCCGATGGTTTTGGGTTAGAGCGGCTCGACGTGATGCACAACGACTTTATCATGGTCGGGCCCAAAGATGACCCGGCCGGCATCAAAGGAGCGACCGCTGCCGGGGGGCTGAAAAGGATACTGCTAACCAAAGCATTTTTTGTCTCCCGGGGCGACGACTCCGGCACCCATAAAAAGGAATTGAAATTGTGGGCCAGCCTGGCTATCCACCCGGACTGGGACAATTACCTGGAGAGCGGTTCCGGCATGGAGGCCACATTGCGCATCGCCAACGAAAAATTGGCCTATTGCCTGGTCGATAGGGCCACCTGGCTCGCCCATCAAAAAGAGATCGACGGCCTGTCGCTATTGCTGGAAGGGGACCCGCTGCTGTTTAATCCCTATTCGGTCATCGCCGTGTCCCCGGTTAAATACCCGCATGTCAAGGCCGGTCTGGCCCATGCCTTTATCGAATTTATCCGCGGCCCGGAAGGCCAGGCCATTATCCGGGGTTTCGGCAAAGAGAAGTACGGTCAACCGCTCTTTTTCCCGGACGTGGTCAAATAACCGTTACGGGAACCGGTAGGAGGATGGGTTGGATTACCTGCTTACGGGCATAAAAGAGGGGCTTTCGCTCCTGTTCCCGCCGGGCCGGGAAATCCTACACATTATCTTCCTCTCTTTGCTGGTTTCCGGCAGCGCCACACTCCTATCCGGCATTTTCGCCATTCCTCTCGGTGTGCTCCTGGCCGTTAAAGATTTTCGCTTTAAACGGCTATTGATCGGCATTATCCAGACATCCCTGGCCGTACCGGCGGTACTGATCGGCCTGGTGGTTTATACCCTGATCAATCGTCGCGGGCCCTTCGGGGCGCTGGGCCTGCTCTTTACACCCTCGGCCATGATCCTGGCCCAGGCGGTGTTGGTTTTTCCCATCATCACCGCCCTGACCCTGGCGGCGCTGAAAGGGGTCGCCCACGAGACCCGGGACCTGGCTTTCTCCCTGGGCGCATCCCGTTTCCAGATGGCCCTGGCCGTTATCCGGCAGGGACGCTTCGCTTTTCTGACCGCACTGATCACCGGTTTTTCCCGGGTGATCGGCGAAACCGGCATGACCCTGATGGTGGGCGGCAACATCAAGGGGCAAACGCGGGTCATGACCACGGCTATCTCGCTGGAGACGATGAAGGGCAATTTCGAGATCGGTATTGCCCTGGGTGTTGTCCTGCTCCTGGCCGCTTTGTTGATCAACCTGGTCCTGCAATGGGTGCAGGGAAAATAGGTTTTCAGATGAGAGTCGAGCTGAGAGCAATCGGGAAGAAAATCGGTAAACTGTCCATACTGGAGGATATCGACCTGGAATTTGCGCCCGGGGCCGTGCATGTTATCCTGGGGCCCAATGGGGCGGGCAAGACCACCTTGCTGCGGCTGGTGGGCTTGCTCGCTGGACCGACCGGGGGAGAAATCCGTTATGACGGCGTTCGGGCCGGGACTTTGAAAAGCAAGGATATCACTGCCCTGCGCCGCCGGATCGGTTTTGTCTTCCAGTCGCCCCGGTTGCTAGCGGCCACGGTTTTTCAAAACCTGGTCTATGGCCTGCGTCTGCGCAAGATAAAAATCGACCCCGGGCAATGCCGGGAGATGCTCGACAGGGTCGGCCTGGCCCACAAAGTAGACACGGCCGCCGATAAGCTGTCCGGCGGCGAGAAGCAACGCTTGCAACTGGGTCGGGTGTTGCTCTTGCAGCCGGAACTCTTCCTGCTCGATGAGCCGACCTCTAACCTCGACCCGGTCAGCACCCGGAAAATCGAAATCTTGATCCAGGAGATCGCTAAAACCGGGAAAACCATTATCTTCTCCACCCATAACCTGCACCAAGCCGAGATATTATCGCAGCGGAGCTATTTTTTAAACCAGGGCCGGCTCCAGGCGCAGGGTAATTTTCATGATCTCTTCGATAACCCACGCTCCCTGCAAATCGCTGCCTTTACCGGCCAGGAAAACACGCTGGGTTGAGATTTTTTGTGGTGGGTTGTATTTATAAGCGGTGATTTTTGTCGGCACCAAAGGCACGGGCGATTGCTGGTATGGGGATGAAAACGGTCCCTGCCTGGATTGCGCCGGGCAACGGGGTTGGTGGAGCACCGGCTTTAAGGGCCAGATTATCTTCTATGATCCCAAAGACCTGGCGGCAGTGGCCAAAGGCTTAAAACAGCCGCATGAGCCCCAACCCTACGCTTCATTGGCTATCGATTCCTACCTGTACCAGGTGGTCTCGGACCAGCAGAAATACCATGTGCGGGGCGTTTGTTATGACCGGACCCGGCGGCTGCTTTACCTCTTCGAGTTCCGGGCCGACGAGGACAAATGCCTGGTCCATTGCTGGAAAATATCATCCCAATAGGGGTGGCTCAGACAAAGGGGCCGGATTCCCGGCCATAAAGGCGGGCAGGTAGAAAGTGACGGCGGTGCCTTTGCCTGGTTCCGATGCGACGGTGATGTGACCATCGTGCTTCTTGATGATCGAGTAGCAGATGGTAAGGCCCAGCCCCATGCCCTTCTGGTGGTAGGTCGATTTGGTGGAGAAATAAGGTTCGAAAACCCTGTCGATATCCTCCGCGGGGATACCGGCACCGGTATCTGAAATATTTATCTTCACATACGTGCCTTTTTTTAGCCCCAACTGATTCCGGGGATTTACCGTGGTATTCTCTGCCTTTATCGTTATTTCCCCGCCATCGGGCATCGCTTCCCGGGCGTTGAGCAGGATATTCTGGAGCACCTGGTAAATCTGTTCGGCATCCCCGTTGATCGGCTCCAGCTTGGCCGGGATATCGATGCGGATGGAAATTTTGCGCATAGGTAATTCGGGATCGAGGATGTTTTCCACCAGCTCCGAAAAGTTGAGTTTCTTGCGGTTCAGCCAACCGCCGCTGGAAAAGGTGATGAATTTATTGGCCAATTGGGCGGCCCGCAATGAGGCGTCCTGGCAATTGACCAACAAGCGGTAATCCTTTGTCCCCGGGGGGGTGTCCCGTAAGACAAGCGTGATGTTACCCATGATGACGGACAGGAGGTTGTTGAAATCGTGGGCAATACCGCCGGCCAGGGAACCGATGGATTCGAGTTGCCTACTCTTCAGGAGCTCTTCTTCCAGTTTTTTCCGCTCCGAGATATCCCTGGCCACACAGACGATGGCCCCGATGTCGCCGGCCTCATCTTTTAATAAAGAGCTGGAGAAAAGGACCGGGATTCTCTCGCCTTGCCTGGTCTGCATGGTAAGATCGAGATTCTTCGGGTTCTCTTCCAGCAGGATTCTCCGCATCTCCCCGTTTTCGAGGTCATCATCGCTGGAGAGGATGTCCTCGATCATGCGGCCCTTCATCTCCTCTTCACTAAAACCGAGTAGCTCCCCGGTAGCCCGGTTCACTTCCACGATCTCCCCTTTCAGGTTGAGCAGGATCACGCTGTCGAACATGGTGGAGATGATATTACTGGCGGCAGTGACGGGGGGAAGGGCCAGGAACCGGTATTTGACAATGGCATAAACGACGCTGAAGGCCAGTATCAAGGCCAGGAAATCGGCTATGTTGGGGATGGCGTGAATGTGAAGCAACGGCAGGATAACATCGGTGGTAATGCCCAGGATGAGGGTGGAAAAAACACCGATCATGAATATCCGGGCCTGGTTTTTTAGGGCCGGGTGCCGGGTGGTGCGCATGAATGTGTAATTCAGGTATAACCCGGCGGCCATGAACCCGATGAAGTAGAGGATAAAAAGCTGGGGCCAGGGGGATGGCCCATATATGGGTTTCCAGCCGAAGCGGGTCGATATCAAATCGGGAAAAAAACGATGGGTCCATTGCAAATAGATAAAGAACAGGGGAATCCCCACCAAAGGAAGGTAAAACCATACTTTACCCAGTAATTTATCCCGGCCGGTAAAGGCCAGGATAAACCAGAGGAAAAAACTGCTAAAGCCAATCCAGCCCATGACACTGATATCGGTGAATATACGGGCCGTCTCTTTACTGACGGCCCCGTTGTGGATAAAAACCAGGCAAAAACTCCACACCCCGAGGAAGAAGAAATAAATAGCACATATCCGGTTGATCAGGCTCTTGGGGCTTTTGGCATAGATATAGAAAGCCAGTAAAAAGAAGATCATCGCAGCAAACAGGTGCAAAAGGGGGAAAAAATTCATCTGCGCGCAACCTCAGTACCCGGGGGGGGTCATTTTCCCCGGTATTCTTTTTTTTTGTGCAGAAACAAACATTTTTCCTGTCCGAAAACATATCGAAGATTAATTATAGACAATCCCAACAAAAAGTCAATTAAAAAAAATATTATCATACTCCTTTTTCTTTGAATTCCAGCAGCACACCGCCAAAGCTCTTCGGGTGGGCAAAAGCGATCCAGGAATGACCGGCCCCGGGCTTGGGCTCCGGGTCGATCATGTCCACGTTTTTCCCGGTAAGCTCGCTGATAGCGGCTTTCACATTATCCACCTCCAGGGCGATATGGTGGATACCCGGTCCCCGTTTGGCGATGAACTTAGCAATCGGCGAATCTTCGGCAGTGGGCGCGGTCAATTCGATGTGCACATCACCCACCCGGAACAGGGCAACCCGTACTTTTTGCCCCTCCACGGTTTCGCTGCCGTGGAATTCCAGGCCCAGGATATCCCGGTATCGCTTGATCTCCTCTTCCAGATCGGTCACGGCAATGGCGATATGGTCGATCTTCTTGATCATGGTCTCCTCCTCGAGACAGCTCTTTGGTTTTTTTTGGTTTATAGTTTACGGGGATAGGAGGTAGATGGTTTTTTAAGCGAGAGACTATTTTGCTCGATTTTGGGACTATTTTGATTGCTTCCCCGGGGCGTGTTCAGTATAATTGGGACAGATGGTTTGACATGGGCCATAGCGACCGTGATGCCAAACGATCTAAAGAGAGAAAAAACGGGTCTGCTTTTAAACAGACTTAAAAAAAATAAGGAGAAAAAAATGGCCGAACAAGCCGATGTTTTTGTGAAGAACAATTTAACCGACACCGTGGTTGTCCAGCGTAAACTTGCCAATGGCACGATCGATTTAACGGAGAACGTGGCCCCGGGAACTGTCTCGCCGAGGATCCCGTTGATCGGGCTAGATGTATTCATAATCATCAATGCACCTGCCGGGGTAGACACCAAAACCTGCCCTTTCAAGGTTAGGGCCGATGTCGATGTCACTGTGGCCTGCTCGCGCACCGATTCTTACTGGAAACTCCAGATCGTACCGAATAGCCTGCCGCCAGACGCACCGACCACGGTCAATGTGAGCGTGGGAGACGATTAATCCGGGGACCGACCGGTTCCCCCAGTATTCGCTAGCTGAGGGGAGCCGGGAAGAGTGAAGGTCAAAGAGTTTGGTAAATTCCAAATGGAGGTAATATGCCGGTGCATAAGAAATCGGTGCTGGATATCAGCATCAAAAAGATGGACAGGGAGTTGATTGCCCGGGGCGACAAATTTACCAGGGCCCCGCAATTCATCCCGTTTTGCGGGCTTAATGGGGGGCATATTGGGATAGAGGATAACCGACCGGTTGAAGGACGAAAACCATGAAAAGGGAGTGAACCTATGACAAAAGAAATTAACATTACCGTAGAGAATAAGTTCTTAGTGGAAAAGCGCGACCTGAATGTCTATCACCAGTCCACCCGGAGCGCCCATATCATCAGCCACAACAGCTCTGTCGCCGTTCCCTTAAGACCGATCTCGGAGGATGATTACCTGCATGTCTCGGTGGTCAGCGGCCCCGGTCACCTGCAAAACAATAGCGTGATCAGCCTGCCGGCCTGGATCGAATTCGAGTTTTCTTCAGCGCCGGGGAACGTTTCGCTGTGCCATTCAGGGGACCGGCTGCTGCTCAAGATCCCGGCCGGACCGCCGACATGGCAGTTAAAGGTGACGCAAGCCGATACCTGGCCCGGTCGTCACCCCGCTAACCGGATCACCCTCGGGGATGAGTTGACCGTAAACAAACATTAGGTTTTACCGGGACCGGCAGGCGAAGAGAAGCAGGGATTGTCGATATGTGAACAGGGGGAGAGAAGGAAAGGACCGGGGATAGAGAATTGTTTCCTTTAATAATCAACCCCTGCCGGGTGATTTTTGGGGAAAAAGGGGTTGATCGAAGGACAAAAATCTGTTACCATTAACTCCCGTGTATGACAGTATGATGCAAGCTAAAAAGGAGAGCCCAACAGATGAAGATTAATAACCAAAATTTATCCGTCCTCCAGGAAGCCGACCTGAAGGGCAAAATCGTGCTGGTGCGCGTGGATCATAACGTTGTCAAAAAGGGGAAAATCAATGACCCTTACCGCATCGAGGCCACATTCGGCACCCTGTTTTACATCAGCTCCCGCGGCGGCAAAATTATCCTCATGACCCACGTTGGCAGACCGAAAGACAAGAAGGCCGGCAAAATCACCCAGGACCCGGATTCTTCGGTCCAGCCCATCGTCGATTACCTGGAGAACAAGCTCCACCTGACCTACAAAATCCCCGCCTGCCCGGATCCCGGCGAGTGCGGTTTTACCACTTTCGGCGATAGTCTAAAGCCCCTCATTCAGGAATTAAAAGAGGATAAGATCGACGGCATTTACCTGCCCAATACCCGCTGGTTTGCCGGCGAAGAGGCCAAAGGCGAAGAGGCCGACCGGTTTGCCCGCGAGCTCGCCGCCCATGCCGATATCTATGTCAACGATGCCTTCGGTTCCTGGCAAGCCCATGCCTCCACCGTGCTTGTACCCCAATACCTCCCTGCTTATGCCGGGTTCTTGATGCAAAAAGAACTCGAAAACCTGGAGCGGATTTATCACCCCACCTCCCCGCTGGTGGCCGTAGTGGCCGGCGCCAAATTCGACACCAAGGTCGATTCCCTGTTTGCCCTGCTCAAGAAGGCCGATTACCTGGTACTCGGCGGCGTCATCTATAACGCCTATCTCTGCGCCAAATACGGTATCTCCATCAAAGGCATAGAGCCGGAAGATCTCGCTTCCGCTAAAGAGTTCGTCGCCTTTTCCGCCCAATATCCCGATAAGCTCATCGAACTCCCTTACATCGTCGAATCCGATACCCTGGAGGGTAAGCTCGCCAACCAGCACCGTTTCCATTACCTCCACGATTTAAAGCCGGGCACCCGGTTAAATTACGTTTTGGATGCAGCCGAGCAATCTTTCAAAGAAAAAAACGTGTGCGATGTTTTCCTTAATGCCCGGACCATCTTTGTCAACGCCGTCATGGGGCTCACCCCCCATTTCACCGAGGGCACCATTGCCTTAAACCGGTTGATCGCCCAGAACAAATCGGCCCTCAAGCTCTTCGGCGGCGGCGACACCTTGCAGGAGTTCAAACAGCTCCTGCCCGGCCTCTACGTGACCTCGGTGGACGATCCCAGCTATTACCTGTTTACCGGCGGCGGGGCAGTACTGAAAGCCATTGAGACCGGCACCACCCTCGGTCTCGAACCGGTTAAAGCCCTGATCAAACCCGCTTGATCTAAATCATCCGGTTGGTTTTGGGCGGGTTTATCCTGCCCCCGTCATTGTTCCTCAAGACGGCGTAGGGGCGAATAATTATTCGCCCCGCCGGTCGTCAAATTCGGGTAATGCTCATTAAAGGTGAGCAATGGTCATCAAAACCGGGTCATATTCACCAGGGTCGAGTAATGGTCATCAAAACCGGGTAATGGTCACCAGGATCGGGTAATGGTCACCAAAGTCGGATACTATCATCAAATTTTGTCTCTCATTATCCGATTTTGCATAAAAATCATTCGGTTTCGAGTAATATCGGCCGGGTTTGAGTCTCAGCGGAGAAATTCGACGAATACCAGCCGATTTTCAATGATTTTCATTCGCCTTTGACGATCATCACGTGAAATTGATGAACAACACTCGAAATTGGATAATGAGAGTCCCCACCGGTGTCTGCCGGCCGGCTTCGATGAAAAATCGCCGACATCGTCCGGTGAGAGCCTCATTTGCCTAAAGAAAACCTCTTCTTTAACATTCTGGATTAAAAACTCGACCGTCTCACTGGTAATCTCTGCTGAAATGTTAAAGTAGGGGCACGGCATGCCGTGCCCCTACTTCATGAAGCGCCTATCCCCCGGACAGTATCACTCTTATATTCTGTGTAATCTGGTTAATCTGGTGAATCTGCGGTTCAGATGTCATTGCCCCACGGAAAAGAACTTCCTACCGGTGGAAAAGAACTTTCACCCCATGACTTTATTTAATGTGAATTTTCCTGAATCATCCCCTGGGTTGCATAAAGGCAAATATTATGATAAAGTGAAGCCATGAAAAGACGGGATTTTATCAAGCGTTCGGTTTTATTCACCGCCGGGTTAAGCGCCTTCTCCTGCCGGCAGGCAAATGGGAAAAAAGTTAAAATCGTTATCCTGGGATTCGACGGCGCCAATTGGCCGACCATCGATCCCCTGCTCGCCGCCGGCAAGCTCCCTTTTTTGAAGCAATTGAAAGAGGAATGCGCCTGGGCCGATTTCGAGACCTTTAAACCGGCTAAATCCAATATCATCTGGACCAGTATCGCCTCCGGTAAGACCATGCTCAAGCACGGCATCGTCGATTTTGCTTACCTGAAGCAAAACGGTATCGAGGTGCCGTTCGATAAATCCAACCGCCGCGAGCCCATGATCTGGCAGATTCTCGACGAGAACGACAAGCGCAGCATCGTCCTCAACTGGTGGTGTTCCCATCCACCCGACAAAATCGACGGCATCATGGGCTCGGACAACCTGCGCCGGCTGGTTACCTCTTTACCCGGCCAGATACCCGCCTTCAAAGACTCGGTCTACCCGGCCCGCTATTTTGAAAAGTTTAAAGAGATCGGCCGGGCCAACAACAATTACCAGGAAGTCATCCAGCGCATCGGCCTTCCCGATTACGACAGCCAATTCCACCAAAAATACCCCAACGTCGATATCACCACCTTACCGGTCATCAAGAGCTACCGGCAATTCGCCCGCCACGACGCTTACATAGACGCTATCTCCAGGTACCTGGTCAAAAGGGAAGACTGGGATTTCTTTGCCACTTACCTCCGCTTCCCCGATGTTATCCAGCACTTTATCACCCTATTTTTAGATATAGATTTCAAGGAAAAACTAAAACAGCAATTGATCACCGACACCCTGACCCGGGAGATGAACGATGAGGCCATCCTCAAGATCTCCGGCCTGCTCGAACCGGCCTACCAATATATGGAAAAGATCATTAAAGATTACCTGGAAATGGAAAAGAACCAGCCCACCTACTTCTTCATCATGTCCGACCACGGCTTTACCCTGTTCCCCGGTGGGTATAACCATTACGGTTTGCCGGATCATGTCCCGGCCCCAGCCGGCATCCTGATGATCAAGGGCCCCGGCATTAAGCCCGGGCGCATACCCAAAGCCACCGTCTTCGATGTGGCCCCGTCGATTCTCTACACCTTCGATCTGCCACTGGATAAGAACATGGATGGCCAACCCCTGGAAGAGATCTTCCCCTTCCAGCATAAAAAACGGTATAGAATCTACAAACTCAAGAAGGATCAGGATGCCGGCCGTGATAGCCAATATGATAAGGAGACCTTGCAAGACTTGAAATCTATGGGTTATGTAAAATAACCCCCCCAGGAAGGAGGGGGGGGTAAGGCCCATCTCGACCTTACCCCGGGGTACAAACAGTTAAACTTAAGGAGGTATTTTTGGAGGTTTTATATTGGTCAGACAATTTCTATCCTTGTGCGCATCCAGGCCGACAGGTACTGTTGGTACAGGTCGTGCATTAACCAGTAAGAAACTGCGTCGTTTTCTGCAACCTTCTTGGACAGGTATTGTTCATACACGTCCACGACAATGCCCTGATATGGGATCTTTAGATCGCCAACCATCACCGTTTCGTTCCAATTGTTGTCTTTATAAGAGCCCATTAATCAGTTCCTTGATATCATTTTTTTATTTCGATTGGGTTTCACAAGTGTGACCCGCTCAATCTTCCTTTTTCAAAATGTACCACGTACTACAAGCAAGATTGTTGCCAACTTCTGCCAAAAACCCAAAAAATAAAAAAATCTTTTACTGATAATGATATTAAGAAAAAAATTTATTTCTCATCCCCACAAAAGGATGAGACGAAAGTTGACGGCATTTTGCCGGATTACCCCCATCCCGGCCAGGATATTCCCCAAAATAAAGACATAACAACTCTTCCCGGCCACCATCGGGTCTGCAACTATTGTATTTTTGGCAAAAAGTGTCTCATGGGAAAAAATACCCCAACGAAGGAGTAATCAGCCGCTATTCCAGGTAGAGGTAGCCCAGCCCCCGGAAGGAGCCGTCATCCCCGGTTATCCAGATCTTATACAGCCGGTCTGCTCCCAGGCATTTGCCGTTTTCCCCATATATCACTGCCGGCGAATAGCACCGCCGGCTGTGCCACCAAATGCCGTCATTCATCGACCTGACCGGGTTTTGTCCATATTTTGTCCAGGTTACCCCATGATCGGTCGAATAGGCCATGCCGATCCCCTCGTGAACGGCGTTCCTGCCCCCGCTGTAATAAAAGTACCATTTATTCGCCTCTTCGTTGCTGCGGAAGATGGCGCCGTGGGTGGCATAGTTGCTGTCCCAGTCGGCCGGGTTCCCCAGCGCCATGACCGGTTGGGCCGGGCTATTCCCCTGGAGCAAATGCCACTGGTAAAACGTGGTGCCGTTGTCCGAGACCGCCAGGCTGACCACCTGTTGCCCACCGGTGGTGCAGTCATAATAATAGGCGAAGCGGTATTGGTGGGGATCCTGGCTTAAGGAACCGGTCACGGAAGCGGTCGGGAACCGATTGTAAAAGACGGCCACCGGGCCATAGCTGCCCCGGTTAAAGTCGGGGAAAATACCGGTAATCAATTCGTAACCGGCGGGTTGGGAGATAACCGTATCGTCGGTCCAGCCGATGCCGTCGGTCGATTGGGCCGTTCTCATGGCCGCGATCGAATACAACTGGGCCGTGTCCCAATAGTAAACCCGGTATTTATCCTGGTCGCTTATGTAAACCACCTGTACATGGTGGGGGTTTTGCAGACCCGTTACCCCCTGGGGGATATCCCATACCTCGCCTTCCTGGGATTGAGAAAACTTGATGGTCACCGGGCTGCCCGGGGAAGAAAACCACATCCGGTAAGGTTTTTGTTTATCCTTGACCGGGTCGTAGATGATCGACGGGTAATAGCCGCCGAGCAAGCGCCCATCGGTATTGACGATCCGCGGATCATCCCCGTTCGCATGAAGAACAGTATAGCTCTCGATAGGGGAAAAATCCCGGCATGGGGCCGTTATACCATAGACGATCATGGCTGTGGATGCCGGGTAAACGAAGGTCGTAAACGTCGCACCAGCGTATGTGAACCCGTAGCGCCAATCGGTATCCGCATCGGTATAGCCGCCGACCACGATATTCTCATCGTTCAGCCCGCCGCAATAGGTATGATAGGCCAGTGGGTAATCGACAAATGTCATATCGATCCCATCGTAGAGGAAGCCCCTGATCTTCTCTTTTTTATCCATGAGATTACCGGCCACCCGGTTCTCGCCATTGATATCCCAGGCTTTCACATATTTGGCCCCCTGGTATTCGATACTGGTAAAGGTGCTGCCGTCGTAATAGAACCCCAGCAGCATCCCGGTGGTTTTCTTATAGAAACCGACCATATTCCCGGCCTCATCGATATCGGAACAATAAGTCTCGACTGCCCCCGGGTAATCGATCACGGTAAAATCCTGCCCGGAATAAACGAATCCATGCCACCCGCCGGCAGTGTCGCGATATCTTCCCACCATCTTGTTCCGGTTGTTGATGCCGTGGATATTGGTGGCCGTGGCACCCGGGAAGTCGATAGTGGTCAGCGTATTTCTGCCCAGGTGGTATAAGAACCCATGAGAAACAGTGCCCACCACATACTTCCCGACCATATAGCCCAGGTCGTTGATCTTGTTGATTTGCGTACCGCCCGAGCCCGGCACATCGTACCTGGTAAAGGTCCGGCTGCTATCGTTGTACCAGAAACCGTGCTGCTTTTGAGCGGCATCCGTATAATAGCCGACAACCAGGTGAAAAGTCTGCTGGGCCATAGACACCCCGACCGAAAAAATGATGAAAACCATCACCAGGAAAAGCACCTTCATTTCACGTCTCATACTTTCCTCCTGGTTCAGATTATAGCACATATCGTTCCATGGCGAAAATGCCCGGGCAGGAATTACTCGCCGGATGTTTTTGGCTTTGCTTTTCGGTCGATTTCTGGTATAGTAGGGGGGTAAGAAAAATGGCCATTTAGAAGCATGAAACAAAAGGAGCAAACGATGAAAAAGATTGTGTTGGGCGTTTTTTTAGCGGTCTTTACCCTGGGATGTTTTTCCCAGGAAGCAGGAACAGGACCGGCCGATCTGAAAACCGAGAAAGAAAAAGCCAGTTACGTGGTCGGCTACAACATGGGCAAGAACCTGAAAGCCCTGGGATTAAAATTCGATATGAATGCCCTGCTCAAGGGGCTGAAGGATGCGGCGTTCAAAGCCTCTCCGCTCATAGATGAGAAAGATCTCCAGGGGATACTGCAGAAGGCCATCGCCGAAGCCCGGGAAAAAATGCAACAGAAATGGGACGAGTTGGCTGCCAAAAACAAGCTGGAGGGCGAGGCATTCTTGAAAGAAAACGCCCAAAAAAACGGCGTCAAGACCACTGCCAGCGGTCTCCAGTATGAAATCCTGGCCAAAGGCACAGGGAAAATCCCGGTAGCCGATGACCTGGTAGAAGTGCATTACCGGGGCACCCTGATCGACGGCAAAGAGTTTCATAACTCATATACAGCCGGTAAACCGGTCGTCTTCCAGGCCAAGCGGACTTATGCCGGCTGGGCCGAGGCTTTACAGATGATGAGCGTGGGATCGAAATGGAGGCTCTACTTGCCGCCGCAGTTGGGTTTTGGCGATCAGGGACTGGGTGATGCGGTCGGCCCCAACGCCGTCATTATCCTTGAGACAGAGCTCTTGGCCATTAAGCAGCCGGGGGAAAAGTAGCCGCCCATCTTTTGCTTACAAGCGTGTTCAAAGCCGTCCTGTTCGATTTCGGCAATGTCATTTGCCGCCTGGATAACCGTATTTTCCTTAACCGGATCGCCCCATTTTCATCCCAATCGGTCCTGGAACTGGAAGAAATTATATATGGCCGCTCCGATCTGCCCCGGCTCTATGAGACCGGCTTGATCGGTTCTGAAGAATTCTTCAACGGTATTGTCGGGTTGTGCGGTTTGACCATTGAAAAAGACGTTTTTATCGCGGCTTATACCGATATTTTTACCCCGATCCCGGAGACTATCGCCCTGATCAAGTCTTTAAAACCGCATGTGCGCCTGGGATTGATCTCCAACACGAGTCCCTGGGATTTCGAGTATGGGATCGAGCCGGTGGAGATTTTCGGCCTATTCGAGGCGGTGACCCTCTCCTACCAGGTTAAAGCGATGAAGCCCGACCAGCGTATCTTCGCCGCTGCGCTGCACAAGCTCCAGTTAGAACCCGGCGATTGTCTATTCATCGACGATAACCCGGAGTATGTGGCGGCGGCCCGGCAACTGGGCCTAAGCGGCATCCATTACACCGGTCCACAGAGCCTATCCGGCTTATTATCCATGGTTGATCGCCTGGATCAGGGGTACGGCACGCCCTGCCCCTGACAAACATCCATTATACGTGTTCCCCACAGGAGGACGCCAGCCGGTATACGCGATAGCGGTGCCGGAATCAAATAATTATCCGCCCGGCTATTGACCGACACCGCTTTTTTGTTATAATGGGGATATGAAAAAGGGATTTAATTTAGTGGAAATTCTCATCGTCATGGCCGTTATCGGCATACTGGTGACCATTATCATGCCCAGCTACAAACATTCGGTGCTACGGGCCAAAGAGGCGGTGCTCAAAGAGAACCTTTTCCAGGTACGGGATGCCCTCAACAAATACTACCGCGATAAGAGCAAGTACCCCACTTCCCTGGATGACCTGGTAACCTATAAGTACCTGCGCCAGGTGCCGGCCGATCCCATTACGAAAGCTGCAGACTGGCAGTTGATCCACTTCGAGCCCGAAGAGCAGGAAGATTTCGACCCGGAGATCGCCGAAGGCATCATCGATGTCAAGAGCAACGCCCAGGGAACGGCCTCGGACGGGAGCGGCTATAGCGATTGGTGAGGAGCAGGCACATGGAGCAGCGAAAAAAAGCCGGTTATGCACTGATCGTGGTCATCATTGCCGTCAGTATCTTTACCGTTTTCTTGATGATGGCCCGGTCGATGTGGGAGACCGAGATCCAGCGTGACCTGGAAGAGGAATTGATTTTCCGGGGCCGCCAATATGTCCGGGCCATCGACCTGTACATGAAAAAACATGTCAACGTCTATCCCCCCAATCTCGAAATCCTGTATGAAGAAAAGTTCTTGCGCAAGAATTACCGGGAACCCATGTCTGTTTCCGGCAAATGGAACCTGGTTATGCAGCCGGCATTCGGCGCGACCGCCGGTCAGGCATTGCTAATCGTCTCCGAAGACATTTTTCTCCAATACACCCAACGGGCCGTTATTGTCGGCGTCTGTTCGGTATCGGAAGAAGAGGGATTCCGCGAGTACCGCAAGAAGAAAAAGTACTGCGAATGGGCCTTTTACCTGGGAGAAGACCCGGCCAAAGACATGCCCCAGTTGATCTTCGCCGGTGAGGATAAAGAGGCAGAAGCGAAAATGTTTGCCGGGCAAGAGAAGCCGGGCGGGCCGGAAGAGCCCGAGCCGCGGGGAGCAGATGAGGATGATCCGGTAGTAGACGATAATTAGATGAAGAAAATCCTGGTCTTGGCTGCGGAAAACTCGGCGGAAAACTATGGCGCCCAGGTGATCGACGAATTCAGCAAACAAAAGGCCGATGTCCGTTTCTTCGGCCTGGGCGGTGAGCGGTTTCTATCCCGCCGGGTAGAGGTCTGGGTGCACAACCGGGAGCTTGCCATTGTCGGTCTCCTGGAGGTGGTCTCCCACATACCCCGCTTAAAAAAGATCATGGACCTGATTTGCCGGAAAGCCCGGGAAGAAAAAATAGACGCCGCCCTACTCATCGATTACCCCGATTTTAACCTGCGCCTGGCAAAAAAGCTGGAAAAACTCGCTATCCCGGTCTATTACTTCATCAGCCCTACAGTCTGGGCCTGGCGCTATTACCGGGTCAACCAGATCAAGAAATTCGTGCACCACCTGTTCATCATTTTCCCCTTTGAGATCGAGATATATGAACGGGAAAAGATTCCCTTCACCTATACCGGGCACCCCTTGATCCCCGTTATTAAAGCCACAGAGACGCGGGTCGATTTCCGGCAGCGCCTGGGTGTGGGGGACGATGATTTCCTGTTGACCTTACTTCCCGGCAGCCGGCCTGCGGAAATCAGGTCGCTCTTGCCGGAGATGCTCAAGACCGTGGCCGGCTTCTCGAAAGAGAAACCGCTGTCGGTCTTTTTGCTACGGGCCAGCGGCATTCCCGGGCCGATGATTGCCCATTACCTGGACCAAAGCCCGGTACCGGTGCATGTCCTGGACCAGGCCGAAGGGTACAATCTCATCCAGGCATCAGATTTCGTTATCGCCACCTGCGGCACCTCCAACCTGGAGATCGCTGTCCTCGGCGTGCCCTTTGTGTCCGTTTACCGGGTCAATCGCCTCTCTTATATCCTGGGCAAGAAATTTGTCCGTATTAAGAATTACTCCATCGTCAACATCCTGGCTGGGGAAAAAGTAGTCCCCGAGTTGATTCAAGGCCAGTTTAAGGCCGCCAACATCATCGAAGAGATGCGCCGTATTATAGACGACCCGGGAATAAAAGAAAAAATGCTGTCGCGCTTCGCCGGCATCCGCCGGTTGCTCGGTGACGGGAAAATGCCGGCCGAGATCATTTACCAAAAAATAGCCGGAGAAATTTTTACCCCAAAAACTGGGAGGAGCTCAGCAGATGAATAAATCACAGCTTTTCATCAAAGATTCGGTCATGTCGGGTCAACCCCTTATCCAGGTGATCTCTTTCGAAGAGAAACGGGTTGAGGAACATCTCAAAGTACTCTGTGAGCAGCTCAAACGGGGCGAGCTGGTCCTCTGGGATATCAATAACGGCCTGGTCAAGGGCGGCCAGCGGGTAGCGGAAACCCGGGAACCGATCAAAGCCCTGGATATAGTGATGCGCGATCCCAACCCCGGGTTCGCCATATTCCGGGATTTGAATATTTTTATCAAGAATTCCCCGGAAACGGTGCGCAAGCTGCGGGATGTCTACCGGTCGCTAAAAAATTCCAAAAAGACCCTTTTCATCCTATCTCCCGATGAGTATTTCCCCGATGCGCTCAGGAAGGAGATCGATGTCATCATTTACCAGCTCCCCGATTACGAAGAGCTTAAGAACCTGTTTCTCAAATTTTTGGCCTCCATGGAAAAGGCCGGTCGCCAGGTGAAGCTGACCGAGGACGAGAAAAAGAACTTCATCATCGGCGTGCAGGGACTGACCCTGGACGAGGCCCACAAGGCATTCATGAAAACCTTCCAGGGGAAAAGCGAAATTTCTGGCGACCTGATCGAAATCATCCATGAAGAGAAGAAGCAGCTCATCCTCAAAGAGGGTGTGCTCGAATATTATCCCCACCGGTTCACCATCGACGACATGGGTGGCCTGGATAACCTGAAAGATTGGCTGCAAAAAAGGCGGCGGGCGTTTTCCAAAGAAGCCCAGGACTACGGCCTCGAGAGGCCGCGGGGATTTTTGGCCATGGGCGTATCGGGCTGCGGCAAGAGCCTGGCCGCAAAGATTACCGCTTCGCTGTGGAACCTACCCTTGTTCCGGCTCGACATGAACCTCGTCTATGCCGGTATCGGCGGCACGCCGGAGCTGGTATTTTCCCGGGCCTTGCGCACCATGGATTCGGTGGCCCCGGCCATCCTCTGGATCGACGAAATCGAGAGCGGCATCAGCGACAAGCAGGGGGACAGCGCCTCTTCCCGTATCCTCGGTTACTTCCTGACCTGGATGCAGGAGCACACCTCGGAAATCTTTATCGCCGCCACCGCCAACCGCATCGATCTCTTACCGGCCGAGCTCATGCGCCGGGGCCGTTTCGACCAACTCTTCTTCATCGATTTGCCCACCCGGCGGGAACGCGAAGAGATATTCACCATCCATCTCAACCGCAAGGGCACCAAAGCCTCTGACTTCAATATCCCGCAGCTGGCCCAGATAACCAAAGGCTGGTCGGGCAGCGAGATCGAGCAGGTCATCATCTCCAGTCGCTACGAAGCCTTTAACCTGGACCGCAAGCTCAACGAAGACGATCTTTTTACCAGCTTTGCCATCACTGTGCCCCTATCCACCACCATGGAGACCCAGATCAAATACATTCGCAGTTGGGCCCATAACCGGGCCGTACGCGCCTCCTCCGACCGCGAATACTAAACCCTTGACGGGCGTTGCGCAATCGCACGATGGCTGATATAATGGGTCTATGATCGAATTACATTATATCGAACTCGATACCAGGGGTAAAAATGAAGTGCTGGATATCACCGGGCGGGTGCGGGGCATTGTTTCTGCTTCTCCCCTGACCGATGGCCAGGTGTTGGTCTTTGTCATCGGCAGTACCGGTGCGCTCTCCACCATCGAATATGAACCGGGACTGATCAAAGATTTTCCCAACCTGATGGAGGACCTCATACCGGAGCGGAGCCGGTATTTCCACGATGAAACCTGGCACGACGGCAACGGTCATAGCCACCTGCGGGCCTCGCTGATCGGCCCTGACATCACCATCCCTTTCGCCCAAAAAGAGCTTATCCTCGGCACCTGGCAACAGGTGGTGTTCCTCGAATTCGACAACAAACCCCGGCACCGCCGGCTGGTCGTACAACTGATGGGATAGGGGTGTTGCGGGCGGGATAAAACGGAGACAAGTCCGGATTCCCGGCGAGAGTAGAAATCTCAGCCGCCAGATGGATCGTTAAAATTTTTTAGACGAAAAAAGAAACGGCGATCTTTGATTTGACAGGGGGGGCTTTTTTCATTACAATGATGGTCTTGTAAAACTTCAAACGTGAATAAAAAGGATGTGACCGGCATGTTACGGATCGGCGTCGATACAGGCGGTACATTTACCGATTTTGTCTTCCTGGATGGGGATAAGCTGCAACCGCTCAAACTCCCCTCTACACCCAAAAACCCGGCCCAGGCCATCCTCCAGGGGCTATCCGCCCACCGGGACGAACCCTTCGCACTCATCCACGGCACCACCGTGTCCACCAACGCTTTCTTGCAAAAGAAGATGGCCAAAACCGCCTTTCTCTGCACCAAAGGCTTTGAACACCTGCTGACCATCGGCCGGCAGAACCGCATCGCCCTCTTCTCGCTTCAGGCCCAAAAACCCGACCCATTGGTGCCCCTTTCCCTGTGCCTGGGGGTAAATGAGCGCCTCAAATCGGATGGCAGCGTACTCAAAGACATCGATATAACGGAGATCGAGGAGATGGGCCGCTTCCTGAAAAAAAGGCGGGTAGAGGCAGTGGCCATCGTCTTTCTCCACTCTTATCGGGACCCCGGCCATGAACAGGCGGCGGCCGCCTGTTTGCGCGGGCAGGGTTTTGTCGTCACCGCCTCCCATGAGATCATGCCCGAATACCGCGAATACGAGCGGGCCGTGGTCACGGTACTGAATTCGGCCTTAAAGCCGGTGGTGGCCGATTATGTCCACCACCTGGAACAGGCGCTGGCCGGGGAAAAATTTTTTATCATCCAGTCCAATGGCGGCATCCTGTCCCCGGACCGCATTATTCAGGAACCGATCCGCACCATCATCTCCGGCCCGGCCGGCGGGGTCATTGCCGGGCGCTGGATCGGCGGGCTGGCTGCCGATAATAACCTGATTACCCTGGACATGGGCGGTACATCGACCGATGTCTCGATGATCAAAGAGGGCGAGATCGCCCTGACCCGGGAGAGCAGCATCGAGAACCTGCCCCTGCGTCTACCCATGATCAATATCGTCACCGTTGGCGCCGGCGGCGGTTCTATTGCCCGGGTGGATCGCGGCGGCGTCCTGCAGGTCGGCCCAGAGAGCGCCGCTGCCGACCCGGGCCCAGCCTGTTACGGCAAATCTTCCCTGGCCACGGTCACCGATGCTTTTGTGGTCATGGGCGCCATTTTGCCGGACATGTTCCTGGGCGGGAAGATGAAAATCTTTCCCGAGCGCAGCCTGGAGGTCATCGGGCGCCTGGCCAAAAAGATCGGCAAGGGCCTGGAAGAGACCGCCGAAGGCATTGTCCGCATCTCTGTCTCCACCATGGAGCGGGCTTTGCGGGCGGTCACCCTGGAAAAGGGCGAAGACCCGCGCTTTTTTACCCTCATGCCCTTCGGCGGGGCCGGCGGCCTGGTGGCCTCCATGCTGACCGAGAGATTGGGTATCACCCGCATCCTGGTGCCCATTTACCAGGGTGTATTCTCTGCCCTGGGTATGCTGGTGGCCGATTTCAAGAAAGACATCGTGCGCTCCTTCCTTCGGCCCTATTCGGCCGCTGTTGGGGAAGAATTGAGCGGGATATTGGCCGGCATGCGGGCGGAAGCGGAAAAAATACTGGCCGAAGAGGGGTTTAGCGCCGCTGCCGGGCAGGTGCTGCCGTTCCTCGATGTCCGCTATAAAGGGCAATCTTACGAATTGACTATCCCCTATACACCCGGTTTTGCCGGGGCTTTTCACCAGGAGCACCGCAAGCTCTACTCTTATTCCCTGAAGGATGAAAACTGCGAGATCGTTAATCTCCGGGTGTTGGCGCTGGCCAAAACGGGCCGCTTAAAACTCGACAAGCGGGAGACCCGGCACACAGAAGCAACGCCCCTGGGTCAGCAGGGTGTCTATTTGAATGGCCAATGGCAGGTGTTTCACATTTTTCACCGGGAAGACCTCTACCCCGGGCAAACTCTGGCAAGCCCGGCCATTGTCGCCAGCGCCGATGCCACCGTGCTGATCCCAGCCAATTTCCGGGCCCAGGTAGACGACTGGGGCAATATCGCCATGCATTCATCCCCGGTGCCGCCAGCGAGGCAACCATGATGGATACCATCGAGATCACCATATTTAAAAATCTTTTCCAGTCCATCTGCGACGAGATGGGGAAAATCCTCCAGTATTCCGCTTTTTCCCCCAATATCAAAGAACGGAAAGATTTTTCCTGCGCCCTATTTACCCCGACCGGCGAGAGCTTTGCCTTTGGCAGCCATATCCCGGTTCACCTCGGTGCCATGCCCCTATCGGTGAAAGCGGCGCTGGCCGAAACCAGCCTCGAAGAGGGGGACATGGTCATCCTCAATGACCCTTACCGCGGCGGCACCCACCTACCCGATATCACCTTGATTGCCCCGGTCTTTTACCGGCACAAGCTGGCCTTCTATGTGGCCAACCGCGCCCATCACAGCGATGTGGGCGGCATGTGCGCCGGTTCCATGCCCTTATCCTCGGAAATCTTCCAGGAGGGACTGATCATCCCGCCGGTCAAATTCCTGGTCAAAGACGGGATAGATAACGAAATCCTGCAATTTATCCTGGCCAATGTGCGCACCCCAAAGGAACGGGAAGGCGACCTGCTGGCCCAGGTGGCGGCCAATAAAAGGGGTATCCGGCGGTTGCAGGAGAGCATCGAGCGTTACGGCTTCGATACCCTGCAAGACAATGCCCGCTTCTTGATCGATTATACGGAAACGCTCTTCCGGGCTTTGATCCAGGAGATCCCCGCCGGCGACTACCATTTTGCCGATACCCTGGACGACGATGGGTTTTCCACCCGCGATATCCGCATTCAAGCCCGGTTGCATGTCGAAAGGGAGCGCATCGTCATCGATTTTACCGGTTCATCCCGGCAGGTGCGGGGCGGTATCAACACCAATGAAGCGATTACTTATTCGGCTGTACTCTATGTCCTGACCACTTTATTCAGCGAAAATATCCCCATCAACTCCGGCATCATGAGGCCGGTGCAATTAATTTTGCCCGCCGGCAGCATCGTCAATGCCGAAAAACCGGCCGGTCTGGCCGGCGGCAATGTGGAAACCTCCCAGCGCCTGGTCGATGTCCTATTGGGTGCCTTTGCTAAGGCCCTACCCGAAAAGATACCGGCCGCCTCGCAGGGCACCATGAACAACATCAGCTTCGGCGGTGCCGGTTTTGCCTATTATGAGACCATGGGCGGCGGCGCCGGGGCCGGCCCCGGTTTTCACGGCGCATCGGCCGTACATACCCACATGACCAATTCCTTAAATACGCCCATAGAAGCCCTGGAGATCGATCTGCCGGTGATCATCGAAACCTATGCCATCCGCCCCCAATCGGGTGGTAAAGGGAAATACCGGGGCGGCCACGGCCTGATCCGCGCCTACCGGTTTTTAGAACCCGCCCAGGCCAGTATCCTATCGGAGAGGCGGCGCACCCGCCCCTATGGCCTGGCCGGTGGAGAACCCGGTCAGCCCGGGGAAAACATCCTCCAGGCGGCCGGTGAAAAGGGTCGTCCCCGGTGCCGCATCACCCTCGGCTCCAAGGCCAATATCGAGATAAAAGCCGGCGATACCCTTATCATCAAGACCCCTGGCGGCGGCGGTTATGGGAAAAAAGGTAAAACGTGACCCCCGGCCCGGGAACTTTTTTTAATAAAATGAAAAAAAACTACCTTTTTTGCTTGACATCGGATAAAAAGGGAGGTTAAAATAGGAAATCATGCTTTCAATCATCCTCTTTTACCTGGCAGCTTTCCTGACGGGCTTTGCTTTGTGCATCATGCCCGGCCCGGTCGCCATCGAGGTGTTTCATAACGCCGTTAAAAAACAAAATATCCATGCCTTGAGCGTCGGTTTTGGGGCGGCAGTCGGCGATGCGCTCTGGGCCATGATCGCCTTCTTCGGCATTACCCCCTTTCTCGCCAACGGCCAGGCCAACCACATAGAGGGCATCTTCCTGCTGGTGGCGGCCGTGGTCACCCTGATCATCGGCTTACTGGCCATCAAAGACGCCGGGCTGATCATGAAGCTGGAGCAAAAAGAGGAAGCGCTCATCCAGCGCCTGGAGCAAAAGCAGAAGCGAAAAAGGTGGTCCATCCTGAAAGGGTTTACCATGGTACTGGTCAATCCCCTCGGCATCGGGTCCTGGATTATCGTCCTCTCTTTTCTCAAAAAGTTGAAGATCTATATCCCCCTGCACCTGAGTTATGAAATCTTCTTTATCCTGGCCGTCATGGCCGGGGCATTTTCCTATTCGGTAGCCATGGTGCTCATCACCAAACGCATCAAATCGGTGTTCGAACCGGAAAAAACGGCACGCATCATCCGGGTGCTCGGTTACCTGCTCATCGTTTTCAGCCTCTATTTCTTATTCTATGCCGTTAGGGCGTTTTTCTTCAAGAAAGGCTGACGGATTATTCCCCTGGGTTGCCGTTAAAAGGCATGACCGAGACGGAAAAAGAAAGTGGCTTTGCGGTGCGGGTTCATGCCGAAGGCCAGGCCGCCGCACAGGTTAAAACGCATATCCCCGATCAGGCAAAGCAAATTCAATTCCGCACCCAGGGAGACCGCCGGATCGATCTTTATTTCCCTATACCAAACATTACCGATATCGGCAAACAGGCTCAGATAGAGGCGGTCGAGGCTCTGGATGACGGTAAACACCCGCTCGATCTTAAACAGGCCGATGCGGTACTCCAGGTTGACCAAAAAACCGCCGGTACCCCAAAAACTACCGCTATCGTAAGCGCGCATCAAATCGAAAAGCCCGCGGCTGGAAGTAAATACCCCCGGATCCGACCCGTGGCCGCCCATAGGGAAGGTCCATTGCGCTTCCCCCCAGGAATGGGCCGCAGCCAGGCGCAAACCCAGCACATTGGGACGTAATAACGACATATAGTGCCGGAAATCCAGGCGCAGGGTATCGATGTCGAAATCGCTGCCCATAAAGCCCAGCTCCCTCTCATAAGCCAGGTCCAGGGAAAAACCGTCGGCCTCCGATATAGCATCGTAATAGCGCCGGGCCGAAGAGTAGAGGAACCCGAGCTTGATACCGTTAAGACGAAAGGGTGACAGACCGGCGATCTGGTCGGTGATTTTCCCGGTATGGATACCGGCCTGGAGATAGGCAGAGACGGCATCGCCCCGAAATAACGGATAGCGGGCGGTCAATTCCAGCCGGTCCTCCCGGTGTGTGAATTCCTGTGCCCCGTCCTGCAATCGGTCGGTCAGGGTATAAAAGCGCACCGCCAGGCCAGGAAAAAGACCCTGGAAAAGATAGCGGAAATCCAGGTTCAGGCTACCGCTCCTCGGCCCATAATAGGCAGCCAGCTCATAGGCATGTTTTTGAACCAGGTCCTGGCCGGACAGGTAGATACCGGCCTGCATCTCCTGGCCACCTTCCCGTGCCGCCGGTAGCCAATATTTGGGCAGCAATTCCCGCCAGGGGCGGTAGGGTCTATCGGGTACGGGCTGCGCCTGGGGAAGGGGGGCAGCCGGCGCACTCTCGCCCGCTTCTGCCGCTCCCGGCGCCAGCGGCTCAAAGACCAGGTCGGAGATATTAATGAGTCCCAGGTTTTCGCCATAGGCATCGAGGAAAGTGACCAAAAAAAGACCTTTATCTTCGGCCAGGGTGACATGATAGATGGGTGGGAGCTGCTCCTGCCGACAGATCGACATCCTCCGGTCTAGCAGGTTGAAGCTGGCCAGGCGGTAATTATTGCCATATTCGGCAATATAGTAAAGCTCTTGGTTATCCTTCCATTGCGGGCAAAAATTCTTGCCCCCGCTATCCGGCAGGATATGGACGGGCTCGCCAGCGGCAGTAAAAATACCGATGGCCCAGTTTTTTCCCTTTTGTTTGATCGAGGCGGCCAAAAAATGACCATCCGGGGATAAAGCCAGGTGGGAAAGGGAAACATATCCCGGCGATATAATGCTTTCCGTTTTTTCCCCCAGCTTGAACCGGGCGATAAAGGACCGATCGGCTTGCCGTTTGATACAATAGATTACCTCACCGGCCCGGACCGGCCAGGAGAGACGCCGGCCGCAGGTCAACCGTTTCACTTTATCGGTCTTGAGATCAAGCTCATACAGGTCGGAGAAGCGGTAATAAAATTTAAAGTACTGGTGGGCAGAAAAATAGATTTTCTGCTCTTCGGTAGAAAAAGATAAACCAGTGAAATCGGCCTTTTCAACCACCCGCCCGGTTTTCAAGGTCGGTATATCCAGCCGGTAAAGCCCGGGAAATTCCCGAAAATCCTGGGAAAAGAAATATATCTGGTCGCCTGGGCCAAAGACCGGGTATGACTGGATCATGCCTTTGCGGGTCAGTATCCGCAACGGGCCCGGTTGGGCGGCTGGCCCGGGATCTGGAACTTTCGAGGCCAGGGAAAATTCGGCCCATAGATACGATAGACTCTTGCCAAAGACCTTTAAAAACCGGGCTTCGATCACCTGCGGGATAAACCGGCGGCCGAAATCCGTCATGATCTCTTTTAGCTTTTTCTCACCGTAATTTTCGGCCAGGAAAGCGGCGAATTTCCCCCCGTACAAATACCACGATAACGGGCCCGGCCAATCGGTGGGCAGGCCATAGAGATGGGCAGAATCGGGGATTCCCCGCTTCTGGCCGATTAAAGAGAGCAGCAGGGAAAAATCGGGGGTGTTGAGCCGGCCACCGGCATCGATGGCCGATTCGCCGTATACGGCGCAGCCCTCTGCCATCCAGGCCGGTGCATAGATCACCGGGAAGAAGATGGGATTGGTGCCGAAGATTTTCCTCATGAAATAGGTGAATCTTGAACCCAGGTTTAAGTGGATGAGGTGGGTCAATTCGTGGGCCAATACCAGGGATAGCCAATCCCGGCATCCCCCCAGGTCCGATTCCGGGCCCGGTTCAAAGAGCTGGATATCGATCTCGTTAAAGGGGAAGAAGGTGGTACTACCGTTGGCCTCATCGAGGTGATCGGTCAGCAGGATGCGGATTGGGTTTTTAATGGTCCCGCCCCACATCTGCCGCAGTCTCCCGTACATGTCCCCGGCCAGGGCCAGGGTTTCGGCCGCCCTGGCTTCGTATCCCCGGGGAAAGACGACGATAAACGGCCCGGAGGTTATCTCCCGCCAGTCGATCTCCGGGTGAAAACCGGCCTTTGCCGGGACCGCCAGCATGAGCGGCAGCACCAGGGCCAACACCCATCTTTGAGCAAGCTGAAGAAAATTTTTACTCATACCGGTCGCTCCTCCTAAATTGCCGCTATAGGCATTAAATTCTCAAGACAGATTTATTTTCCAGGTAGAGCTTTTTCATCTTCTCGAGCTGGTTTTCAAGGTATTCCCGGTCCTCGTCGGCCAACTGCAACGCCCGGGCCGAGGCGGCCACCGCCTCTTTGTATTGACCATTGGCCAGGTAGCCTTCGGCCAGGGTATCGTAAATATGGGCCGACTGTGCCAATTTTACCGCCTCTTCGGCCAATTCCAGGGACCGCTTGTAATCGCGGTATTTGCGGTCCGGGCACTTAACCAGCAGCCAGGCCAGGTTATTCAGTACTTCCGGCTGGGAATAATTTAATTCCAGGGAGGTCTCATAAGCTTTCCGCGCCAGCGCCCATTTTTCCTCCTGGTAATAGACCACGCCGAGCAGCATGTAAAGCTGCGCATTGGCCGGTTCTTTGGCGATCCTTTCTTGAAGCACATTGGCCATCAACCGGTAATCCAGGGCATTATCCAGGCGGCTGGCATAGGGATTGAAAATGAGCACGGTAAATAGAACCAGGGCCAGGACAAATATTTTTACCATCCGCTTCACCTTACGATCATGCCGGGCCGCCACCTGCGGATCAGCCACGCACCGCTGCAAGAAATCGATCCGCTGGGCGATGTTGTAATGATGCCAATTCGATTTATTGCCATCATCGCCCAGGACCACACCCAATTTCATAAACGAAGAGATCAATGCCCGCGGGTCGATCCCGGCTTTAAAGCAGTAAGCATCGGCCTGGCGCTCGAAATTGCGCATGAAATAGCCGAAGATGAAGCGGAAATAGAAGACGAACAAAAACAAGGAAATGAATACGGAAAAAAAACTCAGGCTGGAGACGTTCACCGCGCCGTCGGGCCCGATCAACAGGGAGAACCCCAGGCGGGAATTGATGAAGAGCTTGATCGACCGGTCGATGGTGCCCATGCTGAGGATGAGAAATCCCAAAAAAAACAACATATAATAGAATAGATGCTTCTTTTTCACATGCCCGATCTCGTGGCTGACCACACCGAGTAGCTCATCCTGGTTGAGCATATGGGTCAAGCGCGGGGTCAGAAGCAGATACCGGGAACGTCGAAAAAGGCCCATCACGCCGGCGGTTAACAACCCCCGGTTCAAGGCATCCCAGGACATGATCTCCCGGAATGCGATATTTTGCTCCCGGCATAAAGAGAGCACCGCTTCCCGCAACGGCCCACTTTGAAGCGGTTTACAATCCCACAGGTAGGTAACCAGCAGTGGGGTAAACAAGACCATGATCACCAGGAATAAAGCAAACAGCCCGACCTGGAAAAGGGCGGAATCCATCATCCGGTTGATGGCCGGCGCAGCGATGAGGGATAAAAGGTCCAGCAATAGGGTGAAGAGCAACCAGGGAACAACGATGGCCAGGTTGAATTTGACGTTGGCCCGGATATAGTCGCCGGCACTGCGGCCGATATCGAGGGTATCGCCCATAGAGCGGAAGCCCCAGTACCAGATAAAGGCGAGCTGCAACAAGAAATAGGCCATACCGGCCAGATTGACAAAGGTCTCAGACAGCCCCAACAGGGGCACCCGGGTAAAGATGCCCTTCAGATCGAAGACAAATATCTCCACCGCAAAGCAAAAGATGGTGATGACGATCTGGATATTGATCCGGGAAGAGAAGTACCGGCTGGCCTCTTCTACGGATAGGTCCTGCCGGTGAAGGGCTTGACCGATGCGGCCAAACTGCGATTTATTCAAGAACCACAGCACCCAGAGGATAAATCCCTGGGCGACCAAAGCCTGGGGAAGCGAAAATAGGGCGTTTTCCGAGGCCGGGATGGTGGAGAATAGGGAAATGGCGATAATTAAGTAAAGAAAGTTCAGGTAGATCATAATCCTCTTTTATCCTGTCAGCCTACATTCTACCAAAATTAAATCCTTTTGTCACTAAAAAAACCCGTGTGAGTCATAAACATGCCGGATGGAACAACGCATCAGCCCGGCCACCTGGTCCTCGATTACTGTACTCCAGGTCTGGTTTCACGGTTGATTTTATTGGGTGAATGTGGTAAATAAATAAATGATTGAAAAAATGGTTAGGCCTGGATAATAAAAGGAGGCATGGTCGATGGGCGGCTGGCTATGGAGGATAGAGCATGGGTGTATGGGGCGAAGGGGGCCGGTTTTTCCTTTACTGGCGGCCATCTTATTAATGTTCCTGGGCAACGGGGCGCGGGCCGGTGAATACGGCCATTACCTGGCCTTTAAGTACTTGCAAAACTACCCGGCCAGCACCTACGGCGCACTTGACCAAAATTGGTCCATATTGGAAGATAAGCGGGGCATCCTCTACTTTGCCAACCAATCCGGGGTGCTCGAGTACGACGGCGTCACCTGGCGGGTCATCAAGGTGCCGAATTATACCGTGCGCTCTATGGCCCAGGCTGCCGATGGTACCATCTATATCGGTGGTATGAGCGAGATCGGTTACCTGGCCCCCAATGCCCGGGGCGAATTGGCGTATGCGTCATTGATGTCGCACGTCAAAGAGGCAGACCGTGGTTTTGGCGAGGTCTGGCAAACCCATTTCCACGGCGACTGTACCTGGTTTAACACCAGGAAGAAATTGCTCCGCTGGCAGGGCGGTAAATTGACGGCCTGGAATAACGACGAGGAATCGAAATATAAGTGGATATTCTCCTGGCAGGGGAAATGCCTGGTCCAGGTCAAAGACCGGGGAATCATGGAGATCAAGGATGACGACTTCCGAAAACTCCCGGCCAGCGATACTTTTCCCCAAGAGAGGTTCTTTTTGGTTGTCCCCTATAAAGGCGGAAAATTGCTCCTCGGTACCTATAGTCAAGGACTATATCTCTTTGACGGTCACAGCACGGTCCCCTTCCCCACCGAAGCAGACACCTACTTGCAGAAGAAACGGCTTTCTCACGGCATTGCCCTGGGCAACGGCAATTTTGCCGCTGCCACCTTTTATGGGGGGGTGGTTATATTCGATGAAACCGGCCGGATAAAGGGAATATTCGATAGCCAGACCACCGGCCTGGAAACCGATAACGTAAAATACATACTGGAAGATAGTCGCGGCAGCCTGTGGCTGGCGTTAAACAACGGTATATCGCGGATCGATTACGGCTCGCCCAGCTATTATTTCGGTAAAAATTCGGGCTTGAAAGGACTCGTCCTGTGTACGGTACGGTACAAAGGAGAGCTGTATGCCGGCACCTCGTACGGTTTATATCGCCTGGACAATCCCGGGCCGGGAAAAGTCTCCCGCTTTAGTCCAGTTCCCGGTATAGCCGGTAACTGTTGGTCGCTGTCGGCGCTTCACGACTCGCTAATGGTGGCCTCCGATCAAGGGATCATGCAGGTGCTGGACAATGGCCAGGTCAGGCAAATAACATCCGGGAAAGCAGTATTGACCCTGGCCGCTTCCCCCAGTACGCCCGGTCGCTTATGGGCGGCCGGAGACAACCAGGTTTTGGTCCTGGTGCAAAAGGATGGCGGCTGGGAGGTGGAAAACCGGGTGGATCTCGAAAAGGGCGGTATCCGGTCGATAGTGGAAGGCGATGACCGGAACCTGCGGTTGGGTACTTTAACCGCCGGTGTTTGCCGGGTCGATTTCAATCGGCCCGGACAACCGGGAACCCCCCTGGTGTACTGGTATGGTGAAGAATCGGGGCTACCGGCAGGGGAAGTACATGTGGCCATTATTTCGGGCCAACCGGTGTTTGCCACTTCAAAAGGTCTCTTTCGCTTCGACCCGGGGACCGGCCGGTTCACCCCTTTCCCCCTGCTGGGGGACACGTTTTGTAACGGCTCCCACGGTATCTTCCGGCTGGCCCAGGCAGAAGACGGTCGTATCTGGTTTCATTCCAGCCGAGAGAACTTTTGCGCCACGCCCCAAGCGGGCACCGGTTTTACTGTCCGGCCGGTCAGCTTTCCCATGCTCCGCTTCAGCCAGGCCAACGCTATCACCCCGGACGGGCCCCTGGTCTGGTTTGCCTGCTCCGATGGCCTGGCGGGCTACGATACCCGGGTGGCCCCAGCAAAAGATTTCTCTTTTTCGGCCCTGGTGCGGCAGGTAACCACCAAAGATCAACAGGTTATCTGCGGTGGATTTAGAAGCGGCCGGCAGAAAGAATCCCTACCGCCGGTACTCGGATACAAAGACCGGCACCTGCGTTTCTCCTGTGCTGCACCCTTCTTCGAGGGCAAGGGGGAGGTAAAGTACCGATATTGGATGGAGGGTTTCGACAACGATTGGTCAAAGTTGACCGATGAGTCCAACAAAACTTACACCAACCTGGATATCGGGTTTCACACCTTTAAGGTCCAGGCACAGGATGTATACGGTACCGACAGTACCCCGGATGCCTTCTCCTTCCGCATCCTCCCCCCCTTCTACTTAACCTGGTGGGCCTACATCCTTTATGGGATAACGGCCGTTCTCTTTGTCTACCTGGTGGTCAAATGGCGCTCATATACCCTGGTCAAGGAGAAGCAGCACCTGGAACGGGTGGTAGACGAGCGCACCCAGGAGATCAACCGGGCCAATGCCGAGCTCCAACAAAAAACGGTCCTTTTGCAAGAGCAATCGGGGCAGCTCAAGGAGATGGACCAGGTCAAATCCCGCTTCTTCGCCAACATCTCCCATGAGTTCCGCACGCCGCTCAGCCTGATCATGGGCCCACTGGAACAGATCCGCACGGCTGTGCCCACCCAGCAGGTGAAGTCCTGGATCGACCTGGCCTACGGCAATGCCCGGCGACTGCTGGGTTTAATCAACCAACTGCTGGACCTGGCCAAATTGGAGAGCGGCAAAATGAAGTTGCAGGCCGAGGAACGGGATGTGGTCGCCTTCTTAAAGGCCCTATTGGAGCCTTTTAAGCTGGCCGCCAACCAGAAGCAGGTCAACCTGGTCTTCGATACCGAAAAAACCGCTATCCCCCTCTATTTCGATGTGGAGAAGATGGAAAAAATAATGGCTAACCTGCTCTCCAATGCCCTGAAATTTACCCCTGAAGGCGGCACCATCGACGTCTCTGTCGGGCTCGAACCGGCTGGCGGCTCTACCGGTTATGCGGTGATAACAGTCAAGGACACCGGGCCCGGCATTCCCGCCGATCAATTGACGCGCATCTTCGACCGTTTCTACCAGGTGCCCCTGCCGACCGAGCACCGGCAAAAGGGCTCCGGCATCGGCCTTTCCCTGACCAAAGAATTGGTGGAATTGCACCGGGGCGAGATCGGCGTGCGCAGTCGCACCGTGGGGGATGGGGAGGGGCAGAGCGGTAGCGAATTTTACCTGCGCCTGCCCCTGGGCAGCGCCCACCTGTCTCCGGCAGAGCTGGTGGCCGAACCGGTATCGGCGGACCAGCCGGGAAGCGTTTCAGCGGCCGCCCGGGAAGCGGTCGAGACCGTAGAAGCCGACGAATTTTTGGAAACAGATAATGCCGGGTCAGGCACCCCGGGCGAGGCGGTCAAACACCCGGACAAAGACGTCATCCTGGTGGTCGAGGACAACGCCGACATGAGGTATTATATCCGCGCCTCGCTGGGGCCCGAATACGAAGTTAGAGAGGCCAAAGATGGTGGCGACGGCACCGAGAAAGCCAAAGCCATCATCCCGGACCTGATCATTTCCGACATCATGATGCCCGGCATCGACGGCTACGAGCTCTGCCGGGTGGTAAAAAACGATGTGGCCACCAGTCACATCCCAATCATCCTGTTGACGGCCAAAACCTCGGAATCCAGCATCCTCCAGGGGCTGGAGGTCGGGGCCGACGATTACATCACCAAACCCTTTAACACCCGCGTGCTGTGCGCCCGGGTCAAGAATTTGATCGCCCTGCGCCGCCAGCTCCAGCTCAGCCTCAACCGGGAGATGGTGCTCCAGCCGGCGGCCCTGACCATGTCCAAAATCGACCAGGCGTTTTTCGACGAGCTGCAGCGGGTGATCGAAAAGAAGATGTCCGACCCCGAGTTAAACGTGGAAGACCTGAGCCACCGCCTGGCCATGAGCCGCACCACCCTGTACCGGAAAATACTGGCCCTGACCGGCGAGCCCCCGACCGATTTCATTCGCTCTTACCGGCTCAAACGGGCGGCCCAGTTGTTGAAGAACAATTTCGGCTCCATCACCGAGGTGGCTTTCGAAGTCGGTTTTACCAGCCGCGCCTATTTTACCCAGTGCTTCAAGGAGAAATTTCACCGCCTGCCGTCCGAGTATCTGGCCTCTTTTTCCGGCTCATGATGTTTTTTTTTATCATGGAACGATTTTTATACTATTTTGCAACCCCAGTTATAACCGCTCGCTGGTTTTTATACTATAATATAAGCGAATCGGCCGGGAATCCCAACCGGGCACCCCGGCCGGTCGATGTGAGGAAAAAGTAAATTAAACTATGGAGGTTTAAGCATGAGCAACGTAACCATTAAAAACGAATCGAACAGCAAGTCTATTTCCGTCACCATCGGTGGCCAGAAAAAACCGGATATCCCGTCACTCGGGTCAGTTACCTATCCACTATTTACAGGCAATCAATCATCTATCGTGCTGAAACTTGCAATGAAAAACCCGGATGCCTGGAGGATCCATCGCAAACCGGTGGTGCAACAACCGTTACATTCAAGCATCCCGGTGCCATCCATCGATGCAGACCATGATGGAACGAAATGGACATTGACATTTACCCAGGGAACCGTGACCCCCCAAAAGACCGGCGGTACTGATCACATGGTTATGGGTACCAGGGAAGACCCGAAAGTCAATGTCACGGTCGGCCAGGATATACCGCCGGTATTAAGAACATATCAACGAATGAGCGCCGTATTTAGCATGATAAACTCATTGGTGCTCATCATAATTCTTCTTACATCTGGAGAATTATGGCTTGTACTGCCCATTTTATTGGCAATCGGCGCCCTGGTGACAAGTATTTTGGCCTTGATAAAAGAGACACCCCAGGCCGATAAAACCGAACCGAAACAGGCTAGCTAAAAACATCCCGCTTAAGACTGGCGGCTAAAAGAGCAGCCGGGACATTTAACGGGAGAAATATAGACAATTAAATTTAAGGAGGACATTCACATGTCTAAAAAGTTTTTCAAAATGTGGCCCATAATCGGCTTATGCCTGATTATCTGGGCATTGCCCACGTTTGGGCAGCAAGTGGAAAAAGAGAGGGCCGAATTTAAGTCCCTCATGCAGGTCAACCCCAATTACTTCGGCACTTTTCCCCAACTGCCCTTCAAACCGATCAAACCCATGATACTCAACCTGAAGTACGAGAGCCTCAATTGCCTGGGTTTTTATCCCAAAGACAACCGGCTGGAAGCCATCATCGGCATTAAGCTCCCCTTCGGTTACGGCGGCAATTTGTGCGGCCCCGGGTCCCAGGAGTATGTCCGTTTCTTCGTCGATTGGAACAATGACGGCGATTACCTGGATGTCGGTGAAGATGCCGGTGTCTCCGGCGTCAATGTCCACGATATCCCCAATATCCCCTATCCCTGCCTGACCACCTCAAAACCCCTGTCATACTCTGTTTCCCTCGTGGTCAAGCCACCGAAATACTCGTGCCCCGCGCCCTACCTGGTCAAGGTTAAGGCCATCCTCGCCTGGAACCATGAACCCACGGCCGGTAATCCCAATTACCACCCGGTCTGGGGCAATGTGCTGGAGAAATGGATCCAGATCGACCCCTGGCCTATCTTTTTCATCCAACCGGACATAGCTTTAATGACCATGGAAGATCTCAAAAAAGCGGAAATGGAACTCAAGACCATTGAGCCGGAAGAGTATAAGGCGTTGGTATCCGAGGAGCTGCAGGCCCTATACAAGGGTAAGATGGTATCGGAAATGCGCTTCGACCTGCCCAAAGTAGTGGAAATGGCGGCCAAGATCAAAGCCCAGCCGCGGCTCAAGGCTGAATTTGCCAAAAAACCCGAGTTCGCCAAGTACATGAAGCTTGTCGATTTCGTTGTTTTCCCCAAACCCAATGTCGAATATGAGCAGCTCACCTGCGTCGGCATCGATTACTCCCAGAGCCAGCTCAAGGCCACATTGATCGTCAAGCGCCCCTACGGCTACAGCGGCGAATTGTGCAAGACCAAAGGCAGCTACGAATACGTGGCTTTCTGGGCGTATGTTAAAAAACCGCTCAGCCGTGTCTGCACCTGGCAGTATTGCGGGACATCTAAGGTCAATGTCCACGACATACCGGGTATACCACCCGAAGGCCTGCACTATGCGGTCTACAAATCGGTCGATTTTTCTTCATGGCAGGACAAGTGTGAAAAACCGGTCATCCTCAAAGTACGGGGCAAGCTCTCCTGGAACCAGGAACCGCCGACCGACAACCCCGATTGGCTTCCGGTGTACGGGAATACCGTGGATGCCTACGTACAAATCAAACCCGGACCAAAGATTGAACCGAATGAGCAAAAACCTTTCATCTGGTCCATTGGCCGTATGCCGGTGGAGAGCATCGACGGCAATGTCTATACCACCCTGCACAGCTCTTTGGGCGACGGTTATGCCAATGGCCCGTGCTCCGGACCGGGTGGTTATACGGCAATAGAAAGCCCCTTTGGCGCCCGCATGACCATCAGCGGCTCTATCTCCAATGCCCCCGATAATCCCACCGAGATGCAAAAACTCCTCTACAAGCTCCAGTACCGTAAATCTGGGGCGGCCCCCTGGAATACTATTGCCAATAGCTTCTGGATCTGGATCCGGAAAAACAGCGTACCCTCCGGTTACATCGTCCAGACCCCGGATAGCAACGGATTTTACAAATTCCAGAAAGATATCGGCCCCTTCTCCCCGACCGTGGAAGTCCAGGAAGATGTCCTCGGCTATCTGTACACCCCCGTTTTCGAGGGGGACGGCCTCTATGAGATCAGGATGGTGATGAAAAATCCAACCACCCTGGTAGAGATGCCCAGCGAGATCATCAAGGTGATGATCGACAATACCGCGCCCGAAGTCGACCTGACATTGACTTCCGGTGCCTGTTCGTTGTTTCACAAGGGCGACCTTATCTCCGGCACCTTCAAAGCCACGGATAAACATTTCTATTACTACGCCTTGACCCTGGAGCCCTATGCCCCATCCCCGGGCACCTCTTTCTGGCATAAACCGCTGGCTGCCGGTCCCATCTTCAATTACAGCACCAACCCGACTTACCCGGCGTTGGCCGCCCCTGGCGCCAGCAACGGATCATTCGAGCTGAATACCGCTACGGCCACCACCGTTGTCCAATGTGGCTACATCTTTAAGGTCCATGTCTGGGACCGCACCATCGTTAACGATCATCTCTCCGGCCATTACAATGCCCGGTCGGTGGGCTTCTGCCTGCTGAATAAGTGATGCTGCAAAGCGATGTGAATGATTGATAATTAAGCTTCCATAGAGAAGCTTAAACCTCACGCCGGGTCTGCCCCTGCCGGTTCCGCTTCCAGCGGCCGGCTTCGGGTAGACCCGGCACCTTATCCAGGCTCTTGGTCCGGTCCCTGGGGTCTTCCCATCCAGGGTGCGGATCACCCCCCTTAAAAAAAATCAGCAGGAATTGCATAAAAAGTAAAGTTCAGGTATTATACATTTTCTTGAGAATTTAAAGATAAGAAAAGGAGGTTTAATATGAATGATGGAAAATTTTATTTGGGCCGGGAGGTTTCCCAGGAGAATAAAGCCCTGACCGATAAGGATTACCTGTACCGGGCAGACAACCTGACCACCCATGGGGTTATCTTCGGCATGACCGGCAGCGGTAAGACCGGTCTATGTATCGATCTATTGGAAGAAGCCCTGGCTGAAGATATCCCCCTCATCCTCGTCGATCCCAAAGGGGACCTGGTCAACCTGGCCTTGATGTTCCCCGATCTCTCCCCCCAGGCTTTTAAGCCCTGGCTGGCCGAAACCGAGGCCGCCAAAGAGGGAAAATCCCTGGACGAGTTTGCCACAGCGACGGCAGATAAATGGCAGAAGGGCCTCAAAACCTGGGGCATCGAGAAAGAGCAGATAGCCGCCCTGAAAGAAAAAATCGAGCTGAGGCTCTTTACCCCCGGTTCGGCAGCCGGTATGAAAATCAGTATCCTGGAAGGTTTTAAAAAACCGGACATCGATTTTGCCGCCGATGAGGAAGCCCTGGTCGATAAGATCAGGAGCTCCGTCTCGGCCCTCCTGGCCCTGCTCGATGTGGACGATGACCCATTAAAGAGTAAACCCCATATCTTAATTTCCAATATTATCGAGCACTACTGGCGGCTCGGCAAGAGTGTGGCCATCGAAGACCTCATCATCAACATCCAGAAACCGCCCATCCAGAAACTCGGCGTCTTCAATATCGATCAATTGATGGAAGAAAAAGAGCGCATCGAGCTCTCCTTTAAGCTCAACAACCTGATCGCCTCCCCCAGTTTTCGCTTCTGGTCTTCCGGCATGCCCCTGTCTGCCGGCCAACTGTTTAAAAAGAACGGCAAAGTGCCGATCAACATCTTTTACATCGCCCATTTAAGCGACAATGAGCGCATGTTTTTCGTCACCCTGCTCCTCAACGAGATCGTCTACTGGATGAGGCAGCAGCCCGGGTCCGGCAGCCTGAAGTACCTCTTCTACATGGATGAAGTCTTCGGTTACCTGCCCGCCTACCCGCAGAATCCCCCATCCAAAGTCCCCCTGCTCACCCTGTTAAAGCAAGCCAGGGCCTTCGGGCTCGGCATTCTCCTGGCCACCCAGAACCCCAAGGATATCGATTACAAAGGTCTGACCAACATGGGTTCCTGGTTCATCGGCAAATTGCAGGCCGAAGGCGACCGCGAGCGGGTCATCGAAGGCTTGATCGGTGCCTCCGCGCAAGGCAGCGAAACCCCCGACTCAGCCAAACTCAACGATATGATCACCTCTTTAGAGACCCGCCGGTTCCTGGTTAAAAATGTCCATACACCGGGGCTACTCATTTTCCAGAGCCGCTGGGCCATGTCCTTTTTGGCTGGCCCGATGACCCGCGAGCAGATCAAAATCCTCTTCCAGCAGCCCGGCATGGTTAAACCGGTGGAAAAAGCCGCTACCGCCGACATTCAAGCCACCCCGGGGGAACAGAAAACCCACCTCCTGCCCTACATGCCCGAATCCAAAATCCCGCTCGACTACCTCTTCGATCACCGCAGCGGTGTGGCTACCGGCCATTATACATCTTATTTCTATGTCGATGGCGAAGTCATATTCGATGACCAGCCCCTCGGGCTCTACATCCGAAAACCCTTCTTTGCCTCTGCCCCCCTCGACGCCGTCATCAATTGGAAAAAAGAATACATCACCGAGGCCAAGCCCGAATACGATACGGCCGCCATGGTTAAAACAGACGGCTACGAGCCGCTCAAAATCAAAGTCGATTTCCCCTCGCTTAAACGCTTCCAGGCTTCCTTCAAGGAATTCCTATTTGCCAATTTCACCTTGAGCCTATTCGTCAACAAAGATTTGAACCTGGTTTCAAACCCAGGGGAAACACGGGAGGCATTTAACCAGCGGTGCCGCGATGTGGTAGAAAAGATGATCGACCGGGAAATAGATAAAATTAAAGACAGCTACGAGAGCAAGATCAAGCGCATAGAAGATAAGATCGACTCCGAGAAGCTCAAGGTAGAGCGCCTCTCAAAAGATCACCGCTCCCGGCAGACAGAGGAGATACTCTCTGTCGGCGAATCTGTACTCGGCATGCTTCTGGGCAGCAAGTCCATACGCGGTATCTCTTCTGCTGCCCGCCGGCGTCGCATAACCGCCGATTCCGGCCATAGGGCCCGGGAAGGCAAGGAAAAGCTGGACAACATGGATGAAGACCTGGAGTCATTGAAAGAGGAGCTCGAAGACCGGGTGGCAGATACCGAGGACGCATTTTACAAAAAAGCCGACCAAATCGAGACCTTCGATGTGCGGCTGGAGACGAACGATATCATCGTTACCCGCCAGGCCCTCCTCTGGCGACTCATTGCCTGACACCCCAACCGGACGACATTTAATGTGAAGATGAGCTGGCAATTTAAACGGAGGATGACAGCATGAAACTCGATATCGCAGTATTCTCACCCAAAGAGCATGAAACAGCCGCCCTGGCCGCAGAGCTCAAGCAGGTATTAACCGATGGATCGAAGGTAGAATTGACATCCAGGCAGCAGCCGGACACGGTGCCGACCCGGGGCCTGGACCCGGGAACGGTTTTTCAGGTCATCGGTCTTGTCCTGGCTACGGCCCAGACCATCATCTCGCTGGCCTCGCACTTAAGAGATAAAGCCAAAAAATCGACCGGCAGCGACTTCATCATTACCAACCCCGATACCGGGAAAAAAATCCGGCTTCATAAAACCGACTCCTTAGAACAAATCCAGGCAAAGCTCTTCAAACTCCTCGGCCAAAAGTCTCCAGGTAAAAATTAGGGAAAATCATCGCTTCTCCCTCAATTTTTAGATAATGACAGCGGCCGGGATTATCGTATAACCACCGGCCCTGTAAAGTAAGCGGTCATAGTTCAAGACAATGATCCGCGTACTATACTTGTAGAATCTGCGGGATCAGGTTAATCAGCTTAATCAGGGGTTCAGACACTGGTGGCAGGCGGCTCTTCATGTTTCGTTCACCATCCGCCAATTGACCGAGCGAGCGGCTCATCTCACTAAAATGTCGAACTCGCTTACGCTCAAACATCGACATTTTTCCCCCTAAAGCGGAGAGCTCGAATAAGCAGATGAATGCTCCTTTTTGTCGCGTTCTCCATCAAATTTTCACTTTAATTTTGTGAAAATTAAGTCGCGTTCCAACTGTAGCCTCTGCCTTAACTTTGCAGAGGCTAGGTTCAGCTCGATCATGAAGCATCTATCCTTAGAAAATTAAAGCGGAGGCAATGCTTGCCTTCAAGCAATCTTGGGGTTCGGTTAACCAAGCTTGCTGAATGGTTGGCCAATCTTGCCCAACGGTCCGGTCATCCTGGGGTCCGGTTATCTCCTACTCCTTAACCGCCCGGATCAGCATGGCTAAGTATTATCTCATTTTCCCCGGCGGTTAGTACATTCACCTTGACCAGTAGCTCATGCACTTTGCCGTTCATGTTTGCAAAAAAAATTTGCTGTTCTATCACCTGATTGAAGATAACCGTCATCTCATGGAAGAGAAAAATTACCTCATTTTGGAGAACCGTTATCTTATGAACCCGAACGGTCATCATGTGGAAGAGAAATACTATCTCATCCTTCCCGGCCGTTATCATATTTTCCTTGACTGCCGGCACATTCTGGAGAAAAGTTCTCCGGTCTTCCTGTATGGTTAAGGAATGCCGGAGAAAATTTCTCTCTTATGTCCGAACATTTCGGGTTTGCCGGGGAAAATTTACCTCTTATGAGCTGGCAGAACAGTTAGACTGGAGAAAAATCATCTCCCGGAACCTGGTAGAATTCTTCTGCCGGGGGAAATTTCTCTCCTGCATCTTGATGGAATTCTTCTGCCGGGTAAAACTGGCCCGCCATCACCGCCGAAAAGCCCAATATGACCTGCCCTTATACCCAAATGCCCCGGCGGTTCCCGGTGGCCCGGGCAGCCCATACCTGGCAGGGTGTCCAACGGCCCTCCCCCGGTGCCGCCTCCCATGCTTGACCATTACCCGATGAAAAAGATACTCGAATAGCTATTGATATCTGCCTTCCACCAGCACACCGCGTCGCCCTGGCTATCCCCAACTCCGCCGGAATATGCGCTTAACCAGTGCAAAAAACATGGTTTTTGAAATATCGGCATATCCAGGATCAAAATCCCGCGGCAGTTTTATGATCTCAAGCAGCCGCATTTCTTACCCAGGGATTTTAAGATAGATCTCGAAATTCCCGGCACCGGCAAGGTTAAGGAAGCCATTCCCCCCGGAACCATGTCCTACAAGCTCGTCTCCCCATCAGACCACAAGGATATCGATCGCCTGGATAGAAGCCCCGAGCTTTAGCAAAGGCCCATAGCTTCTACTTCACCCCAGGGATATGGTAGCTAAAGAATTAGCCCTGGGCCAGAACTATTTCGCAGCTTTCTCTATTTCCTGCTCCTTCTCTTTTTTGTATCGTTCATAAGACTTAAATAGATCTTTAATATCGCTAAATGCAAATGATGAAAAGAGAATTTCCGCGATTGTCATAAGAGTTTTTTCTAGGAAATTCATCGAGTACCACTTCGTATAGGCAATAATAACCAGTATTATTGCAATAGATATATAAATACCCACAAAAAATTTTGCCCTTATAAATTGTCTTTTATTAAGGATTACATTCGGTTCATAATTTACTGACATATGAGTGCCTTTAGGACTGAGCCAATAAAAACGCCCCCCTCGAATGCAACTGATACCATAGACCAATTCGCAAAGGTTGTCATCCCTACGATTACGCCTGTCTCAATCTGGGTGAATGCGACACCACCCAATGTAGCCCCACCAAGTTGTTTGTAAATCCATTGGGTCAGAGTCATACCCTGTACATAAGAAGCAAAAGTTTTACTTGTTATAAAAGTTGTTAGCGGAGGGGCCAATACTCCCGGTACTTCATTGGTGAGTGCTAAGTTTTCCATGATCTTTTCCCAGGTTGATCTCCTATCACAGGAATAGTTCTCCCCACAAATAAATTGCTTGAATTCCTCAAAAGCTTCGGATGTCGTTATTTGGAATGCCATCCACATCGACATCCTCGGATCGGGACTGGGCCAACCGGGACTGGGTGAAGCAAAGCTATTGATGTCCGTGATCAATCCCGAAGGATCAATGGCATTTATGGGATTGTTCCTGGTAAATCTATATACATTCAAGTCGCTGATCAGTCCTATCGGGTCTTCGGTGGTGAAGCGACCGAGGGAGGGGCTGTAGTAGCGGTGGTAGAAGTAGTAGAGGCCGGATTCGGGGTCGAGGTACTTGGACTGGAAACCGAGGGATGATTGGCTGGAACCT